>LXNJ01000498.1_pt1 | contig 27560 bp, 36 predicted proteins | sample 809081 | NCBI WGS metagenome assembly LXNJ01 (sample SAMN04870510, study PRJNA318959) | sponge metagenome | biome: sponge; feature: marine sponge reef; material: water | host: Petrosia ficiformis | place: Greece: Milos, Mediterranean Sea | collected 2013-05-29 | depth 5-7 m | reverse complement strand
GGGCGTGGAGATGGTGATGCCGGGCGACAACGTGCAGATGGAGGTGGAGCTGATCACCCCGATCGCCATGGATCCGGAGCTGCGCTTCGCGATCCGAGAGGGCGGACGCACCGTCGGTGCGGGCGTCGTCACCGAGATCCTCGAGTAGGGCCGGGGTTACCATGGCGACTGGCAGCAGAATCAGAATCAGGCTCAAGGCCTTCGATCACTGGCTGGTGGATCAGACCACCTCCGACATCGTGCGCACCGCTCAGATGACCGGCGCCAGGGTTCGTGGACCGATCCCGCTGCCTACTCGCCGGCAACGTTGGACCGTGTTGCGTTCTCCGCACATCGACAAGAAGAGCCGCGAGCAGTTCGAGCTCCTCACTCACAAGCGGCTAATAGACATCGTCGACAGCGGGCAGCGAACGATCGACGCTCTCACCAAGCTCGACATTCCTGCCGGAGTCGACGTGAATATCAAGGTTGACTAGGGGGTGCCCATGCCGGGATTGATCGGACGCAAGGTAGGCATGACCAGGCTCTTCAACGACCAGGGGCACCAGGTGCCCGTGACGGTCATCGAGGCCGGACCCTGTCCGGTGGTATCGGTGCGCACAGGCGACGAGGACGGCTACAGCGCGATTCAGCTCGGATTCGGCGCGAAGCGGGAGAAAAGGAGCAGCAGAGCCGAGCTCGGTCACGCCGCCGCCGCCGGTCTCGACGCCGCGCCGGTCCTGTTGCGCGAATTCCGCACCGGAGACGACGGAGGCTACGAGGTCGGGCAGGAGCTCACCGTCGGGCTCTTCACCGAAGGCGACAGGGTGAAGGTAACGGGCCGCTCCAAGGGGCGCGGCTTCCAGGGAGTCGTCAAGCGCCACGGCTTCGCCGGCAGGCCTGCGTCTCACGGACATCCCATGTCGAGGAATCCCGGTTCGCTGGGACCTGGCACCGACCCCTCCCGGGTCATCAAGGGTCGCAAGCTCCCCGGGCGAATGGGTGGAACCAGGACCACCGTCAGCAATCTCCAGGTGGTTCGCATAGACGGCGAACGCAACCTCATCTTCATTAAGGGTGGAGTGCCGGGCGCTCGCGGCGGCCACCTTCTGATCACCAAGTACTAGCATGTTCAGCGCACCCTACTTCAAAGCCGACGGCACCCGCGACGGGTCCCGGGAACTCCCGATCGAGCTCTTCGACGGCGCCTGCAACGAGTTCGCCGTGCACGCTGCGGTGAAGACGCATCTGAACAACCTGCGCCGAGGCACCGGATCCGCTAAGAACAGGAGCGCGGTGGCGGGCGGCTCCCGCAAGCCCTGGAGGCAGAAGGGCACCGGACGTGCCCGACAAGGAACGACGAGAGCCGCGCAGTGGCGCGGCGGCGGCGTCGCCTTTCCGCCGATTCCGCACTCGTGGAGGCAGCGCCTCCCGAAGAGAATACGGAGCCTGGCGCGTCGTTCGGCCCTTAACGACAGGGCAGAGCACGGCCGAGTGTTCGTGGGCGAGCTGCCTTCTCTCGAGGCGCCCCGCACCCGCGCGCTCGTCTCTTATCTGGGCATGATCGAAACTCGGGGCAAGGTCCTCGTCCTGACCGACTCGGTCAACCGGAGCGTCTACCTCTCCTGCCGCAACCTGCCGGGCGTGCTCGTGCGTCCCTTCGGCCACGAATCGGTCTACGATCTCGTCTGGGCGGGCACGGTTTTCATCGAGGCTGACGCGTTGGATCTCTCCACCGCGGCGGCCGATTCCAAGACGTCCGACTCCGAAACGTCCGACCCTCCAGTCGCCGAGGTGAACGATGCGTGATCCGCACGACCTGATCCTGCGGCCCGTCGTCACCGAAAAGACGGCGGCGCAGATGGAGGAAGGGCCGGTCTACACCTTCATCGTCGCCGGTGACGCCAACAAGTTGGAGATCGGCAAGGCCGTCACGGCGATCTTCGACGTGCAGGTCGCCCACGTGCGCACCATGCGCTATCCCGGCAAGCCGCGGCGCTCGATCATGGCGAGGCTCGCGCGCAACTATGCGAGGGGACGGAGAGCGGCCTTCAAGAAAGCCGTGGTCCGGTTGGCGGACGGCGAAAGCATCGAGCTTTACGAGGCGGGTTGAGACATGGCGATCAAGAAATTCAGACCGGTTACCGCAGGGCAGCGCACCCGCTCCGTGCTCTCCCGCGCCACCCACACCCGCAAGGGGCCCGAGCGTTCGCTGACCGAGCCGCTCAAGTCCAAGGGCGGGCGCAACCATCACGGACGCATCACCACACGCCGTCGGGGCGGCGGCCACAAGCGCCGTTACCGAATCATCGACTTCCGTCGCGACAAGATCGGCGTCTCTGGCGTGGTCGCACACATCGAGTACGACCCGAACCGCTCGGCCAACATCGCCCTGATCCACTACGAAGACGGCGAGAAGCGCTACATCATTCATCCGACGGGTCTCGACGTGGGCGACCGTATCGTTTCCGGCGAGGACGCGGATGTGAAGGTGGGCTGCGCAATGCCCTTGGGGCTGATCCCGCTGGGTACTGCGGTTCACAACGTCGAGCTCAAACCCGGGAAGGGCGGTCAAATGGTGCGATCGGCGGGGAGTTCGGCCCAGGTGATGGCCAAGGAGGGCGATTACGTGACCCTCCGTCTGCCTTCGACCGAGATGAGGCGGGTTCACCGGCGCTGCGTGGCCACCATCGGCACGATAGGCAACTCCGATCACGAACTGACAGTGGTGGGCAAGGCGGGCGCGAACCGCTGGCGGGGACGCAGACCGAAGGTCAGGGGTGTCGCCATGAATCCTGTCGATCACCCGCTGGGCGGAGGCGAAGGCAAGGCTTCGGGCGGGCGTCCTCCGGTGACCCCGTGGGGCAAGCCGGAAGGGAAGAAGACGCGGAAGGCGAAGAAGCCGTCCAGCAAGTATATCGTGCGCGGTCGCAGGCGCGGCCGGGCGACGAAGTAGTCATGGAGAGTTGATATATGGCTCGTAGCATAAAGAAGGGACCGTTTGTCGACGAGAAGCTTCTCAGGCGCGTCCGCAGAATGAACTCCCGCAACGAGCGTCGAGTCATCCAGACATTCTCGCGCGCCTCGATGATCACGCCCGAGTTCGTGGGCCACACGCTCGCGGTCCACAACGGGAAGAGCTTCATCCCCTGCTTCATCACCGAGAACATGGTCGGCCACAAGCTGGGCGAGTTCTCTCCCACCAGAACCTTCAGGGGTCACGGCGGCAAGCTCGCCGACCGCAGGGCGAGGTAGCGCGATGGTAGCCAGAGCAGTGGCCCGCGACGTCGGGATGAGCGCCCGCAAGGTGAGACTCGTGGTCGATCAGATTCGAGGTCGGTCCGTGGGCGGCGCCTACGCGCTCCTCTCCTTTTCCAAAAAGGCCGCGGCCGTTCCCGTCAAGAAGACGTTGCAGTCGGCGGTGGCCAACGCTAGAGAGCGATCCATCGAAGACCAAGATCCGTTGGACGTAGACGACCTGTTCGTGCAGGAAGCGTTCGTGGACGAGGGTCGGACGCTCCGCCGCTGGCGGGCGAGAGCCCAAGGCCGCGCCGCGCCGATTCGCAAGCGTTCCAGTCACATCACCGTCGTCGTCGGCACGAGGGAGGTCGAATAATGGGCCAGAAGACCCACCCTACCGGCTTCAGACTCGGAATCGTAGGTGAGTGGCAGTCGCGCTGGTACGCCGAGAAGGACTTCCCCAAGATGCTCCGCGAAGACGAGACCATCCGCGGATACCTTCGGCGCCGGCTCGCGCATGCTGCGCTCTCCAAGGTCGAGATCGAGCGCAAACCCTCCCGGATCGCCATCTCGCTCCACACCGCCCGCCCCGGAGTCGTCATTGGTAAGCGCGGATCCGAGGTGGACAAGCTCCGAGACGAGCTCGCCCTCCTTACCGACTCTTCGATCTCGGTCAACGTGGAAGAGATCAAGCAGCCCGAGATCGACGCCTACCTGGTGGCCGAGAACGTCGCTCATCAGCTGAGCCAGCGCATCGCCTACCGCCGCGCGATGAAGCGCGCCGTGCAGTCGGCGGTGCGCGCGGGCGCCGGCGGCATCCGCATCCAGTGCTCCGGCCGACTCGGCGGGGCTGAGATCGCCCGGCGCGAGGGCTACAACGAAGGACGGGTGCCTCTGCACACCCTGCGGGCCGACATCGATTACGCCAGGGTGCCGGCTTTCACCACCTACGGAGTCGTCGGCGTCAAGTGCTGGGTGTTTCGGGGCGAGGTGGTCGAAGAGCGCAGAGGCCGTACCTACTCCACCGGAAACTGAGGGAGGCTGACCATGCTGGCACCGAAGCGAGTCAAACGGCGCAAGACCCACAAGGGACGCATGCGCGGCAAGGCCTACCGGGGCAACCGGGTATCCTTCGGAGAGTACGGGCTCATGGCCCTCGAGCCGACCTGGATCAGCAATCGGCAGATCGAGGCCGCCCGTGTCGCCATGACGCGCCATATCAAGCGAGGTGGGAAGGTCTGGATCCGCATCTTCCCCGACAAGCCCATCACCCAGAAGCCGGCTGAGACCCGCATGGGCAAGGGCAAGGGCAACCCCGAAAAGTGGGTCGCCGTCGTCAAGCCCGGCAGGGTCATGTTCGAACTGGAAGGCGTACCCGAGCCTCTCGCACGACGCGCCATGGAGCTCGCCGCCGCCAAACTTCCCATCCAATGCCGTTTCGTCGTGCGCGAACGGCAACTGTAGCACCCGGAGCGACCTCCTTATGACCCCCGAAGAGATCAGAGACTGGCCCGATTCCGAGATCGAGGTTCGGATTCGCGAGCTTACCGAAGAGCGTTTCAAGCTTCGCTTCCAGGAAGCGATGATGGAGCTCGACGATCCCAGCCTCCCCAGGAAGGTCAGGCGCGATCTGGCCAGGCTGCACACGGTCAGGCGCGAGCGTCAGCTGGCCGCGGCCGAGAGCGCGGGCTCGTGAGCGAGCAGGGTGACGTGCAGGCCGCGCGCAACCGTCGCAAGGTCCGCGTGGGCGTGGTTACCAGCGACCGCTCGGACAAGACGGTGACGGTCGTGGTCGAGAGGCGGTTCGCGCATCCGCTCTACGGCAAGGGAGTCGGACGCACCAAGAAGTACCACGCGCACGACGAAAACAACGAATATCGCACCGGGGACACCGTTCGCATCGTGGAAACCCGGCCCGTCTCGCGCACCAAGCGCTGGCGGGTCGCGGAGCTCATCGAACGCCCGGCGTAGATACCCACCCACGGGAACCTGAGGAAAACGACCCATGATCCAGCAGGAATCGCTCTTCCGGATTGCGGACAACACCGGGGCCAAGTCGGCCCTGTGCATCCGCGTGCTGGGCGGCTCGGGTCGCCGCTATGCCGGGGTAGGTGATGAGGTCGTGGCCACCGTCAAGGACGCCATTCCCAACGCCGCCATCAGGAAGGGAGAGGTGATCAGAGCGGTGATCGTCCGCACGGCCAAGGAGACCCGACGCCGCGATGGCAGCTATATCCGCTTCGACGACAACGCGGCGGTCGTCATCGGCCAAGGAGGCGAGCCCCGCGGCACCCGCATCTTCGGCCCCGTCGGCAGAGAGCTCAGGGAGAAGAAGTACATGAAGATCGTTTCGCTCGCGCCGGAGGTGCTGTGATGAAGAGGAACAAGCTTCGCATCGTCAAGGGCGACCGGGTGAGGATCATCCGGGGCAACGACCGCGACCGCGAAGGCGTGGTGCTCGATGTCGATCCCGGGAGGTCCCGTGTGCGTGTCGAGGGAGTGAACGTGCGCAAGCGTCACACCGCTCCCAGCCAGCGAGACCCGGACGGCGGCATCATCAGCATCGAACTCCCCGTCCACATCTCGAACGTGATGTTGATCGATTCGGCGGGAGACGCCTCCCGCACCCGGTTGCGCATCTCCGAAGACGGCACCAAGCAGCGCATTTCGGTAAGAAACGGTCAGCCCATCCCCAGACCGCGCTAGGGAGGCAGGAATGATCCCCAGACTCAAAGAGCACTACCACACGCGGGTACGATCCCAGCTCCAAAAGGAGTTCGGGTTCGCCAACCCCCACCAGATCCCCAAGGTCTCGAAGGTGGTCATCAACGTCGGCGTGGGCGAAGGCTCGAAGGATGCGAAGCTCATCGAGAGCGTGACCAGGGAGCTCGGCGCCATCGCGGGTCAGAAGGCGGTCGTCAACCGAGCCCGGCGCTCCATCGCCAACTTCCAGTTGCGCGAAGGGATGCCGGTCGGCGCGTCGGTGACGCTGCGCTCGGACCGCATGTGGTTTTTTCTCGATCGGCTCGTCAACACCGCGATCCCCCGCGTGCGGGATTTCCGCGGACTTAAGCCGCGCTCGTTCGACGGACGCGGCAACTATTCGATGGGCGTGCGCGAGCAGATCATCTTCCCGGAAATCAACTACGACGATGTCCGCAAGATCCACGGCATGGACATCACCATCGTCACCACCACGAACCGCGACGACGAAGCGCTGGCTCTGCTCCGCGCGCTCGGATTCCCCTTTCGGGGTTCCGTGCCGGTCACCATCGCCGCTTCGGCTTAGAGACACCACATGGCAAGAAAAGGACTCATCTCCAAGGCCGAAAAAGGCCCCAAGTTCGAGGTCAGGCGGAGGAACCGTTGTCAGCGTTGCGGACGCCCCCGCGCGTACCTGCGCAAGTTCGGACTCTGCCGAATCTGCTTCAGGGACCTGGCATTGGAGGGACTCATTCCCGGCGTGCGCAAGTCGAGCTGGTAAGGAGAGCGTGTAACTCATGATGACCGATCCTATCGCCGACATGCTCACCCGCATCCGCAACGCGGGGCAGGCAAAGCATCGGTGGGCCGACATTCCGGTTTCGAAGACGAAGGTCGAGGTGGCGAAGATCCTCAAGGAAAGCCATTTCGTGCACTCCTACAAGGTGCTGAACGACGGGCGTTTCGGGGTGCTGCGCGTTTACCTGAAGTACCACGACGGAGGACACGTCATTCGCCACCTGGAGCGCGTGTCCCGCCCGGGACGCCGCCACTATGTGAAGAAGGACGAGATCCCCCGGGTCCGCTACGGACTCGGCATGGCGATCCTGTCCACCTCCGCCGGACTGCTCCCCGACCGCGAGGCCCGCAAGGCAGGCGTGGGCGGCGAGCTGATGGCCCTCGTGTGGTAAGGGAGCGAACCATGTCTCGAATTGGAAAGCAGCCGGTAGAACTCCCGGAGGGTGTGACGGTGCGGGTGGAGGGTAGGACGTGCTCGATCAAAGGTCCCAAGGGATCCCTTTCGCTCGAAGTTCACCCGGAAATAGTCGTCGAGCCGGAGGAAAATCGCATCCTGGTCAGGAGATCGACCGACCAGAAGCGGCTGCGGGCTCTGCACGGCCTCACTCGCGCTCTGCTCCAGAACTCGGTCACCGGTGTCTCCACCGGATTCGCCAAGACTCTCAACATCGTTGGAGTAGGCTACCGGGCCAAGGTCGAAGGAGGAGCGCTGAAGATGAATCTCGGTTTCAGCCATCCGATCGACTACCGACCGCCGGACGGAGTGGAGGTCGCCTGTCCCAACACCACCACGGTCGTGGTTTCAGGGATGGACAGGCAAAAGGTCGGACAGGCCGCGGCCGATATTCGATCTTTCCGGCCGCCCGAACCTTACAAGGGCAAGGGCATCCGTTATCAAGATGAACAAGTGCGCCGAAAGGCGGGCAAGACCGCCGCTCGCGCTTAGGGGGAGCGATGATCAGACAGAGCCAGCTCAAGAAGAACCGGGCGCTGCGTCGCCGCCGGCGTCACATCCGCAGTCGCAACCGGCTGCGGGGTACGGCGGCCCGACCGCGATTCGTGGTGTTCCGGTCCCTGAAGAACATCGAGGGCCAGATTGTGGACGACGACCTCGGTCGGACTCTCATCGGACTTTCCACGCTCGCGCCGGAGCTGCGCGATTTCAAGACCGAGGGCGCGAATCCCCTGGTTCGTCATGCGTTCGAGGCAGGTCGCCGGCTCGGCGAGCGGGCGCGCGAGCTCGGAATCGCCGAGGTCGTCTTTGACCGCGGAGGCTACCGCTATCACGGAAGGGTTCGGGCGTTCGCCGACGGAGCTCGCAAGGGAGGCCTGGTCTTCTGATGGCGAGAGACAAGAGACGCAAGGACCGACGCCGCGAGTCCGACCTCACTGAAAACGTGATATTCATCAATCGCGTGGCCAAGGTCGTGAAGGGCGGGCGGCGCTTCTCCTTCTCGGCCCTCGTATCCGTGGGCGACGGCAAGGGGAAGGTCGGCATCGCCCACGAAAAAGCCAACGAAGTCGCCGAGGCCATTCGCAAGGCCTTCGAGAGGGCCCGTACCGACATGGTGGAGGTGCCCGTTCGCAACGGCACCCTTCCGCACGAGATCATCGGCCGCGCGGACGCGGGCCGGGTTCTGCTCCGCCCTGCGTCGCCCGGAACCGGGGTGATCGCCGGCGGGCCGGTGCGCGCCGTGCTCGAAGCCGCCGGCGTCAAGGACGTTCTCACGAAGAGCCTGGGCACCAATAATCCCATAAACGTCGTTCGCGCCACGATGGACGGTCTGACCAATCTGGTGACCCCGGAGCAAGCCGCCCGCGAACGCGACATCACACTGCAACAGCTTGGGGTGTACCGTGACTGAATCTCAAGGCGGATTCATCCGCATCACCCAGGTCAGGAGCGGCATCGGTCGCCAGGCCAAGCATCGCCGCACCCTGCGCGCCCTGGGCATACGCCGCCATCAACAGAGCGTGGTCCAGCGCGACACCGCCGCTATCCGCGGCATGGTCAGGCAGATCTCGTTCATGGTCAGCGTCGTCCCCGTTCCCGAGGGAGAGGTGGACGGCGAGGCCGGGATTCAGGACAGATAGATGATCGAACTTCACGACCTGCGGCCGGCCGGAGGTCCTCGACGGCCGCGAAAACGCGTCGGCAGAGGCCCGGGCAGCGGTCTGGGCAAGACTTCGGGCCGCGGACAGAAGGGGCAGAAATCCCGCTCGGGTCCGGGCATTCGCCCCGGTTTCGAGGGCGGGCAGATGCCGCTCTCGAGGCGTATACCGAAGCGCGGATTCAAGAACAGGGGACGGGTCGAGTATCAGGTGGTCAACCTGCGCGATCTGGGGCGTGTCGAAGGCGAAGCGACCCCGGAGAGCATGAAGGCGGCCGGACTCATTTCGACTCTGCGCAGGCCGGTAAAGGTGCTCGGGACAGGTGAAGTGAGCGGGGCCGTCCAGGTGACGGCGCACCGCTTCAGCGCCTCCGCGCGCTCCAAGATCGAAGCTGCGGGCGGAACGACGCTCGTGCTCGCCGCCGACGGGAACGCGGAAGCCCGGGGAGGCTAGTCCATGGCCGACAATCCGCTGCAAAACCTGATTCGGGCGCCGGAGCTGAGGAACAAGATCCTCTTCACGCTCTTCATACTGCTCGTCTATCGGCTGGGCTCGCACATAACGGTTCCGGGGCTGGATCTCGTCGCCCTGCGCGCCACTTTCGCCTCGCTGGAAGGCACCCTCTTCGGCATCTACGACATGTTCGTGGGTGGAGGGCTTTCCCGGGCGACTGTTCTGGCGCTGGGCATCATGCCCTATATCTCGGCGAGCATCATGTTCCAACTGCTCTCGACCGTCTTCCCCACCATTCAGAAGCTGCAGAAGGAGGGGGAACAGGGGCGCAAGAAGCTGACGCAGTGGACCCGCTACACCACGATCGGTCTGGCGGCGGCGCAAGCCTACGGGTACGCTCAGTACCTGATGGCCCAAGGTGTCGTGCCCGACCCCGGCATGGGTTTCGTCTTCGTCACCATGTTCACCCTCACGGGCGGCGCCATCTTCGTCATGTGGCTGGGTGAGCAGATCACGGAACACGGCATCGGCAACGGCATGTCGCTCCTGATCTTCTTCTCGATCATCCAGAGCTTCCCGACCGCGGTGGCACGCACGGTCGAAGCCTGGAGCACCGACCAGATCGGGCTACCCAAGCTCGCGCTGCTCGTGGCGGTCGTGGTCGGAGTGACGGCGGGGGTGGTGGCCATGACCATGGCTTCACGTCGCATCCCGGTGCAGATACCGCGCAAGGTGCTCAGTCGGGGGAGAGTGCGTGAAGGTCAGAAGAGCTTCATCCCGCTGCGCATCAATTCGGCGGGGGTCATGCCGATCATCTTCGCGCAGTCCTTCATCGTAGTTCCGGGAACGCTGGGCACCTTCTTCCCCAACGTGCCGGGTCTGGACGTTCTCGCCGAGTTCTTCCAGCCCAACACCGTGCTCTACTACCTGACCTACGGCGCGCTCATCATCTTCTTCACCTACTTCTACACGGCGATCATCTTCAATCCGGTCGACCTCTCGGAAAATCTGAAGAAGCAGGGCGGCTTCATCCCGGGGGTGAAACCGGGAGCGCGAACCGCCGAGTACATCGATCGCGTACTGACCAGAGTCACACTGCCGGGTTCGATCTATCTGGCTCTTATCGCGCTCGTGCCATTCTGGATCCTCGACATCTTCACGATAAACACCTTCTTCTTTGGCGGCACCTCCCTGCTGATCGTGGTCGGCGTCGGTCTCGACACCGTGCAGCAGGCGCAGCAATTGCTTCTGCTCCGACGCTACGACGGCTTCATGAAGCAGGGACGCGTCAAGATGCGAGGGCGTCAGCGCTACATGTGATGGCGCAAGCTATCGTTCTCCTCGGGCCACCCGGGGTAGGGAAGGGCACCCAGGCAGCCCGGCTGAAGGAGACCGTGGCGGGCGAGCATCTCTCCACAGGCGACCTCCTTCGCGAGGCCGTGCGCTCCGGTTCCGATCTGGGCAGGCAGGCGGCCGGCTACATGCAGGCCGGTGAACTGGTGCCCGACGAGGTGATCATCGGGCTCATGCAGGCCTATCTGGAGGCCGGCGATCCCGGACGCGGCGTGATCTTCGACGGTTTTCCGCGTACCGTGGAGCAGGCGGACGGGCTGGAGGATGCGCTTAGCTCGGCGGCGCGCGAGCTCGATCTCGTGATCCTGCTCGATGCCGACGGCGACCTCATCGCCGAGCGGCTGGCCGGCCGGAGGAGCTGCCCGGGTTGTGGGACGGTTTTCCACGTGACGGCCAACCCGCCGGCGCGGGAGGGGGTATGTGACGACTGCGGCTCGGTGCTGGTGCGGCGGCCCGACGACGAGCCCGGGACCGTCCGCAATCGACTCGCGGTGTACTCTCGCCAGACCGAGCCGCTTATCCGCTACTACGAACGCCATCCGGCGGGCGTGGTCCGCATCGACGCCTCCAAAGGGGTGGACGAGGTGACCGACGCCCTCCGTTCGCTGGTCGAGACGGCCGGCGTCCGAGTGGGTGCGGAGGTCGCGCGGTGACCGGCCGCTCCCGGGATCGCCGCCACGGGATCGCCATCCGCGACCGTCGCCAGATCGAAGCGATCGCCGAGGCCGGATCCATAATCGGTTCGCTCATCCCACGGCTGAAGGAGATGGTCGGACCGGGGGTCAGTACGCTCGATATCGATCGCTTCTGCGAGGATTTCATTACCTCCTTCGACGGCGCCGTCCCGGCCTTCAGGGGGCTGTACGGCTTCCCGGGGAGCGTCTGCACTTCGGTGAACGAAGAGATCGTACACGGAATCCCCAGCTCGCGGCGGATCCTTCGCGAGGGCGACATAGTTTCGGTCGATGTGGGAGTGAAGCTCGAGGGCTGGTGCGCCGATTCCGCCTGGACCTTCACGGTGGGCGAGGTCGCCGCGCCGGTGCGCCGGCTGCTTGCCACCACCAGGGACGCCCTCGATGCCGCCATTCGCGGCGCACGGGCCGGAAACCACGTCGGCGACATCGGTGCGGCGGTGATGAGGACGGTGCGGGGCACTTCCTTCAAGATCGCCGAAAACCTCGTGGGTCACGGCATCGGCCGGGAGGTCCACGAAGATCCTCAGGTTCCGAACACGGGCCGACCCGGTCACGGTCCCCGTCTGCGTTCGGGCATGGTCGTCGCGATCGAGCCCATGATCGCTCAGACCACCTCCAGGATCCGCACCCTTGACGACGACTGGACCGTCGTGTCGGCGGACGGCGGCATCTCCGCCCACTACGAACACACGGTGGCCGTGACGCCCAGCGGCCCCAGAATCCTCACACGTCTTGAGGAACCCATGGAAGAGAGTTATCTTTCACAGCTATGCAACGAACGCCCAGCGGGGGTGGCGACATGAAGGTCAGAAGCAGCGTTAAACCCATCTGCGAACACTGCAGAGTAATTCGCCGGAAGGGGATCGTGCGGGTGATCTGCTCTCGCGATCCGAAACACAAGCAGAGGCAGGGCTGAGGCCACATGGCACGAATCGCTGGAGTCGACCTCCCGAGATCCAAGCGCGTCGAGGTCGCGATCACCTACATCTACGGCATCGGTTCAACAAGGGCACGCAAGATCGTCAGCGCGTGCGGGATCGAACGGGGCAGGCGCACCCACGATCTCGGCGACGAGGAGGTCGCTTGTCTCAGGCGTGAGATCGAGCGCTTCAAGGTCGAGGGACCTCTGCGTACCGAGGTCTCCATGAACGTTAAGCGACTGATGGACATCGGGTGCTACCGCGGCCTCCGTCACCGCCGGGGCCTCCCCGTTCGAGGCCAGCGCACGCACACGAACGCCAGGTCGCACAAGGGCAGGAAGAGGGCGATCGCGGGCAAGAAGAAGGCCCCACGCAAGTAGCCGCCAGACATAGTCACGAAGCAGATCACGCGCAGCAACCGAGTAACGATACCCGCCCTGCGGACGGCGGACAGCCAGTACGGGCCCGAGCCCGGCGCCTCATCGAGGAAGCAGAGTGCCGAAACCAAAATCGAAGCAGAAGCGCACAAAGAAGGTCGTCGAGGCCTCGTGCGTAGCGCACATACGCGCCACGTTCAACAACACCATCATCACCATCACCGACCAGACGGGGAACACAGTCGTGTGGGCGTCCGCCGGCCGGGCGGGATTCAAGGGGTCGAAGAAATCCACGCCCTTCGCGGCGACCGTCGCGGCTGAACAAGTGGGCAAGGAGGCGGTGCAAATGGGCGTCAAGCGGGTCAAGGTGCTCGTGCGCGGCCCCGGCTCCGGTCGCGAGTCCGCCATCCAGGCTCTTGCGAGCGCGGGTCTGACGGTCACCTCGATTCACGATGTGACGCCGCTGCCGCACAACGGTTGCCGTCCTCCCAAGATGAGGCGCGTCTAACCGATGAGCAGGTATACCGGACCAGTATGCCGGCTATGTCGGCGCGAGGGTCAGAAGCTCTTCCTCAAGGGCCAGAAGTGCTACACCGAGGCGTGCCCGGTCGAGCGTCGCGGGTACCCGCCCGGGCAGCACGGCGCTGGTCAGGTGCGTCGGCGCAAGCAGTCCGACTACGCGCTCCAGCTTCGAGAGAAGCAGAAGGTCAAGCGGACCTACGGACTCAACGAGAAGCAGTTCCGCAACCTCTTCGACAAGGCCTCGCATCTCTCCGGGCGGACCGGCGACAACCTTATCGTCGCGCTCGAGACCCGGCTCGACAACATCGTTTTCCGCCTCGGACTGACGGTGTCCCGCAATCAGGCCAGACAGCTCGTTCGCCATCGTCACGTCCAGGTCAACGGCCGAGTGGTGGACATCCCCAGCTTCCAAGTTAGCGCCGGCGACGAGATCGCCATGCGCGACAAGTCGCGCAAGCTCGTGACCGTCGAAATGGCCTTGGCGGCCAGAACCAGACCTCAGCTTCCCGAGTGGTTGGCTCTCGACGAAAATGCCCTCAAAGGCCGGTTGGTGCGCACTCCGACGCGCCAGGACATCCCCCTCTCCGCGCAGGAGCAGCTCATCGTCGAGCTGTACTCGAAGTAGGAGGCGAACTTCTTGAGCAAGGACATCGACCTTACCGATCTGGTACTCCCGGAGCGGCTGGAACCCGAGGTCCAGCTCGGCGAGACCGAGCTGGATCGACGCAGCGGTACCTTCGTCATCGACCCGATGGAACGCGGTTTCGGCCATACCATGGGCAACGCGGTCCGACGTGTGCTGCTTTCGTCGCTCAGGGGAGCGGCCGTCTGGGCGTTCCGCGCCACCGGGGTAATGCATGAGCACCAGTCCATCGATGGCGTACGCGAAGACGTTCATCAGATCATCCAGAGTCTCAAGTCGCTCGGTGTGGCGCTGAGCCCCGATCTCGAAGACGCCAGACTCGTGCTCCGGGCCGACCGGCCCGGACCGATCACCGCCGGCCAAATCTCGCCGAAGGCGGGCGTAACCGTCCTCGACCCCGATCACTACATCTGCGAGTACAGGGGCAAGGAGTCGATCGAGATCGATCTGTACGTGAACAAGGGAAGAGGATTCGTGCTCGCCGACCAGCACCAGAAGCCCGACGGCATGCCGGTCGACCTGGTCTGCATCGACTCGATCTACAACCCCGTCAAGAAGGCCAACTTCAAGGTGGAGGAGACCCGGGTCGGGCAGCGCACCGACTTCGATCGACTCACCGTGGACGTGGAGACCGACGGCTCGATGACCCCGACCGACGCCCTCGCGTACGCCGCCGATCTGCTGCGCTGCCACCTGGAGTACATGCTGTACTTCAAGAGCGGTCGCATGCCGAAGTACTCGCCGGCGGTGGCGACACCGGTGACCGAGGTCATGCGGGAGCGGCTCATGTCCGAGCTAGACGACTTCCCCCAGATTCCGGTACGCGCGCGCAACAGCTTGCGAGTGGCTGGAATCACCAGGATGCGGGATCTCGTCGCCATGAGCGAGAAGCGGGTCCTCGAGGTCGACAAGCTGGGCAAGAAGCTGCTCTCGGAGATGAACGACGCCCTGAACCAGCTCGGCTTCACCTTCGACATGCATTTCGAGGAGAGGGTGGACGGTCGCCTTTACCTGCTGAGCTCCTCCCCCGACCAAGGTCGCAACGATTCGGGCCGGGCGCCGGCGCGCAGCCCAGCCGGCAGGAGCCGCTGAGCCGTGCGCCACCGCAAGAAGGGGAGACAGCTCTCCAGAACCGCGAGCCACCGGAAGGCCACCCTGCGCAACCTCGCGACGGCTCTCTTTCGGCACGGTCGCATCCGCACGACCACGGCGAAAGCCAAAGAGCTGCGCGGGTATGCCGAGAGACTGATCACGCTCGCCCGTCGCGGAGACCTGCACTCGCGCCGTCTCGTCGCCCGCAAGATTCAGGATCGGGATGTCGCGGGGCGGCTCTTCGACGAGATCGCGCCGCGCTACCTGGAGCGCCCCGGAGGCTATACGCGCATCATCAAGCTCGGTCACCGAAAAGGCGATGCCGCCGAGATGTCGATCATCGAGCTCGTGTAGCGGTCCGTGGACACGGCGGCGGCTTGCGAATCGGCGTGCGCAACGGGCCACCGAGCGTTACCTTATCCGCCTTGGCGCGCGGCGGGCCCTGCGCCGCCTGCGCCTCACTTCAGCACACGAACGACAGCCGAGGGAAGCAAGTGATGAGCGACAACAGGCGTGGAGCCGTGAATCTGTCCACCATCCTCATGGTCATCGCGATTCTGGTCGTGGGTGGCTTCTTCTACTGGCTCTGGGACCAGGCTCAGATCGAGGCCGCACGCCAGGCCGAAGTTGCGGCCGCCGCCAGGGAAGCCGAAGAGGATGAGCCCGACATCTCCGAAGCGGTCATCGTGGATGTCGTCGCCCTGGGTCGGGACATGGAGGGCTTCGCGGGTCAGCTCGTGCAAATCGAGGGTGTCACCCACGGTGGGAACTTCGCCCGGCAGGGCTTCTATGCCGGCACCCAGACGCCGTTCCTGATCTCGGCGCCCGCCTTGGTCGCCGACACCGTTAACCCGGTCGCTGAACGCGGAGCGCTGACCCTCGTTGGCACCGTCGCCGAAGGAGGTACGGCGGTCTTCGAGTCCTGGCTCGCGGCAGGCACGATCAACGAGAGCGACATGATGATGGCCGACTTCGTCAACTACTACCTCGACCTGTTCGCCATCGTGGAAGCGGACGGGACCGTGGTGGAGATCGCCACGGCCGAGGAAGGCGATGACGAGGACGAAGAAAACGACTCCGGTTCGAGGAACTGACGCGACTCATGGCAAGGGTATGTGAAGTTTGCGGGAAGAGACCGCAGACAGGCAACAACGTCAGCCACGCGCACAACAAGACCAGGCGGCGTTGGCTTCCGAATCTCCAAACTTTCCGCTACGAGGACTCCGCAGGGACGAGACGTCGGGCGCGGGTTTGTACGCAATGCATCCGCTCGGGGCGAATCACTCGCAAACCCTCCTGATTCGAACCTGCAAGCTCGCACCTCCCTTCCTGGCTCTTGGGAGCCGCTTGAAGCCGTACCATTCCCTATACTGACCTAGGCACGTCAGTTCACGAACACGGTGAGGTTCGGCAAAGGAATGATCCACTCGACCACCTGGGGAACTCTCCCGACCGCGGGGGACGGCGTGAGGTGCTACGCCCAACCCAAATCGTCGTTCTCGAAGTGTTCCCGCCGCTGGACCTCGAAGACGCCGTTCACCCGTCGGATGGCCTTTCTAACCTTGGCCAGATGGGAAAGATCACGCACCTCGACGACGAACTCGCCGTGCATTCCGTCTTCCTTCGCACGCATGTCCGCGTGCTTGATATCGGTGCCGGTCTTGGTGATCGCCTTGGCCACGTCCGATAGCAGGCCCCTCCGATCGCCGCCCCGCATGTAGAGTCTGACCAGGAAGCGGTCCTGCTGTTCGGCGGACCACTCGATCTCGATGCGGCGATCCTCGTCACCGGCGAGCACGAGCACGTTGGGGCAGTCGGTTCGGTGGATGGAGACGCCGCGTCCGCGCGTGATATAGCCGAGAACGTCGTCGCCGGGCACCGGCTGACAGCAGCGGGAGTACCGCACCAGCATGTTTCCCATCCCCTGGATGCTCACCCCCTTGCTCGAGACTCGCAGCTTGGATGCCAGGCGCTCCAACGGATTGCGTCTTGGCTGGTCGACCTTGGCCAGATCGCGGTCGGGATAGAGCTGACGCATCACCGCCGTGGGGCCGACGTCGCCTCTGCCCAGCGCCGCCAGCACCATCTCGAAGGACTCCTGGTCGAGCTCACTTGCCACCTCGGCCCGCTTCTTCTTGTCCTTGGTGAGGAGTAGGCGGGCCTTCCGCATCTCCCTTTCGAGCAGGTCTCGGCCCAGCCTCACCGCTGAATCGTGCTCTTCGCGTTTGATCCAATGGCGGATGCGTCCCCGTGCGCGGGCGCTCCTCACGACCCTCAGCCACCCTCGGCTGGGACGCTGGCGCGGATCGGTTCGGATCTCGACGGTATCGCCGTTCTTGAGCACGTGGGAAATCTGGACGATGCGGCCGTTCACCTTGGCGCCCGCGCAATGATGCCCCACGTCGGTGTGGACCGAGTAGGCGAAGTCTATGGGGGTGGCGCCGAGCGGGAGAGCCTTGACGTTGCCCTTGGGAGTGAAGACGAAGATCTCGTTGGCGAAGAGCTCCATGTGCATGAGATCGATGAACTCTTCGGGCTCGGACGCGTCCTTTTGCCAATCCATGATCTGCCTGAACCAGGTAAGAGCGTCGTCGGCTTCCCTGTTCTTCTTCTTCTGGCTGTTGTTCTGCTCCTTGTAGCGCCAGTGGGCCGCGATCCCGAACTCGGCCGTCCGATGCATCTGCCTGGTCCGAATCTGGATCTCGTAGCGCTTGCCTCCAGGCCCGAACACCGTGGTATGGAGCGACTGGTACTTGTTCGATTTGGGTGTCGCGATATAGTCGTGGAAACGCTCCGAGATGGGTGTCCACAGGGAGTGGACGATTCCGAGAGCCCCATAGCAATCCGCAACCGTCTCGGTCAGCACCCTCATGGCCATGACGTCGTAGATCTCTTCGAATGGCAGCTTGCGCGCCGTCATCTTGCGATGAATCGACCAGAGATGCTTCGGTCTGCCGCTCACAGTCGCCCGAACTCCGGCATCTTCCAAGGCTTCCGAGAGCGGAAGGCGCAGTCTGTCGATCTCTCGTTCCCGGTCCTGTCGTCGCTGACGGACCTGTCTGGTCAGCGACTCGTACGCATCCCGTTCCAGGAATTTGAAAGCGAGGTCCTCCAGCTCCCAGCGAACCGCCCCCATTCCGAGGCGGTGTGCCATGGGAGCGTAGACTTCGCGGGTCTCAAGCGCGATCCGTCGCCTCTTGATGCCGGTCAGGTGCTCGAGGGTCCGCATGTTGTGGAGGCGGTCGCCGAGCTTTACCAGAATGACACGGACGTCTTCGGTGATCGAGAGCAGCATCTTGCGGTAGTTGCGCGCCTGCTGTTCGGTCGCCGATTCGAAGGGTACCTGTCCGATCTTGGTCACCCCGTTCACGATGGTCGCGACCGCCTCGCCGAAGCGCTCGCTCACATCGTCGAGGCTCAGCTCGGTGTCTTCGACCACGTCGTGGAGCAACGCGGCGACGATCGTGTCGGTGTCGAGGTAGATGGCGGCCATGATCCTGGCCACTTCCGCGACGTGGGTCACGTAGCTCTCGCCTGAAGCCCGCTTCTGCCCGGCGTGCGCGCTCTTGGCCACTTCGTAGGCTCGAGCGATCCGGCCGACGTCGAGCCTGTCGACATTCGTCCGAATCACCTCGGCGAGGTTGCGAGGCAGGGTGCCGACCGGATCGTCGGGAGCTCCCTCGCGCTCGTCAGCAACCGGTTTCGTCACAGTCGCCATCTGCGGTTCTGAACCGGCGCTACCGGCCGGTCACCTCCCGCAGCACTTCTTGTACTTCTTTCCACTCCCGCATTCGCATGGGGAGTTGCGACCGGGCCGGCGCTCCGCGACCACCGGACGTCGCGCCGTTCCTGCCCGGTTCGTCGACAGCGTCGCAGGATCGGGGCCCGCCTCGTTGGCCGTGAGTCCGGGAATGGCGGCCAGGCCCCGGTCCGGGGTGCCGACGGCTCCCAACCCGGCGCCCGGTCCGCCGACGTTGCCCGCCCCCGCCGCAGCGGCCACGCCGGCCCTGGGGACCGCAGCGGCCCGTCGGGGTTGGCCGGGTCTGCCGGCGGCGGTCCTCCTGCCGCCGGAGGACGTGACTCTCCTTCCGACCCCGGTTCCCTGGGTCACCGTCCGTCCGCTCGCGGCGCCCGCCCGCCCGGCCTGGGTCGGCGCGGGCGCGAGCTGCGCCCGGAAGAAGACGCTCGCCACCGATTTGCGCAGGTCCGCCATCAGGTCGACGAAGGTCGAGTAGGCTTCCTTCTTGTACTCGACGAGAGGATCCTTCTGACCCCAACCTCGAAATCCGATAGATGACCGGAGGTGATCGAGGTCGTAGAGGTGCTCCTTCCATTTCTCGTCGATCACCGAAAGCATGATGAAGCTCGCCACCTTCTCCCGGTGCTCGCCCAACGACTCCAGCTTGCGGTCGAAGGCCTCGTGAAGGTGACCTACCACGGCCTCCTCCAATTCGTCGCGGCCGAGCTCCGGAAACTCGTCGTCCCTGCTCGCGGGGAGCATGGGAACGAGGGTCATGTAGTCGAGAACGAGCTTCTGGCGCAGGCCGAACAGCTCCCAGTCCTCGGCACCGGCGGACGCGGGCGCGTACTCTTCGATCGTCGTCCTCGTGGAGTGCTCTATCATGTCGAGCATCTCGCCCTTGAGGTCCTCGCCACCTTCCAAGGCGAAGAGGCGGAGATCGTAAATGACCTCGCGCTGCTGATTCATGACGTCGTCGTAATCGAGCAGTCGCTTGCGAGCCTCGAAGTTGTTGACCTCGACCTTCTTCTGCGCCCGTTCGATCGCCTTGGTGACCAGACCGGCGGTAATGACCTCTCCCTCCTGGACGCCGAAACGGTCCATCACTCCCGCGACGCGATCTGAGGCGAAGAGACGCATGAGGTTGTCTTCCAGGGAGAGATAGAACTGCGACGCTCCCGGATCTCCCTGGCGTCCTGCTCGACCCCGAAGCTGCCGGTCGATGCGGCGCGAGTCGTGGCGTTCGGACCCGACGATGTGCAGGCCGCCGAATTCGACCACGTCGTCGTCGTTGTGGGCGTTGATCTTCGAAGCCTTCACCGGATCGATCGGGAGGGCGTCCTCGAGCGAGACGCCCCGCTCCTTCAGCCACCCCAGGGTGCGTGCCTCGCGCACGCCCTCGCCCAGCTTGATGTCGGTTCCGCGTCCGGCCATGTTGGTGGCGATGGTGACGGCCCCAGGAAGCCCGGCGTTGGCCACGATCTCGGACTCGCTCTTGTGGTGCTTGGCGTTGAGCACCTGATGACGGATGCCGCGCCGCTTGAGCATGCGCGAGAAGGTCTCCGAGATATCGACGTTCGTCGTCCCGATGAGGACCGGCAGCTCCATGCGGTTGAGCCGCTCGATCTCGTCCATGATCGCGTTGTACTTCTCCCGCTTGGTGCGGAAGATGAGGTCGTCGCAGTCGTCGCGGACTATGGGGCGGTTGGTAGGGATAACGAAGACGTCGAGGCCGTAGATCTCGTGGAACTCGTTTTCCTCGGTCTCGGCGGTCCCGGTCATTCCGGCCAGCTTGCCGTACATCCGGAAGTAGTTCTGGATAGTGATCGTGGCGAGGGTCTGGGTCTCCCCGCGGATCTCGACGCCCTCCTTGGCCTCAACCGCCTGGTGCAGCCCGTCCGACCATCGCCTTCCCGGCATCTGTCTGCCGGTGAACTCGTCGACGATCACGACCTCGCCGTTCTCGCCGATGATGTACTTCTCGTCGCGGTGGTAGAGGGTGTGGGCCTTGAGCAGTTGATGGATGACGTGGATGCGTTCGCTCTTGGCTGCGTACTCGGCCTCGACCTCGGTCAGCCGCTCGCGCTTCTCCTCGACCGAAAGTCCGTGGTCGCGCTCCATCTCGCCGAGTTCGGCCGAGAGGTCGGGAGCGGTGAAGGCGTCCGGATCGTCGGGCGAGAGCTCGTCCAGACCACGATCCGAGAGGTGGACCGAGTGCCCTTTCTCGTCCATGGCGAAGTAGAGGAGCTCGTCGATCTCGTGGAGTCGCTTGTCGCGAATGAAATCCGACTCGACCTTGGAGACCATGACCTGAACGGAGGGATCCTCCGCGAACATCTTCATGAGCTTGCGGTGGCGCGGCGTGCCGCGCTTGACGGCGAGCAGCTTTTCGCCGGCCTCGCGTTCCTCCCCGCTCTCGAGCTGCGCCTGGGCTTCGGCCACCATCTGATTCGCGACCCGGAGCTGCTTGCGGTACAGCGAAGCGACGATCGGGTTGTACTGCTTGAAGGGAGTCGAGGTGTCGCGGCCCACCGGTCCCGAGATGATCAGTGGCGTGCGCGCCTCGTCGATCAGGATCGAGTCCACCTCGTCGATAATCGCGTAGGCATGCTCGCCCTGCACTCTCTGCTCGAGAGTGTGCACCATGTTGTCGCGCAGATAGTCGAACCCGAATTCGTTGTTGGTGCCGTAGGTGATGTCCGCCCGGTAGGCCGCGCGACGTTCCGGAGAGCCCGGTCGGTGCAGGTCGATGACGTCGACCGACACGCCCAGGAAACCGAATACGGCACCCATCCATTCGGCGTCGCGCTGAGCGAGATACGAGTTCACGGTGACCAGGTGCACGCCCCGGCCGGTTAGGGCGTTCAGGTAGAGCGGCATGGTGGCGACCAAGGTCTTGCCTTCTCCGGTGGCCATCTCCGCCACTTTGCCCCGGTGGAGGGCGATGGCGCCCACGAGCTGAACGTCGTAGGGAATCATGTCCCACACGAGCTTCTGGCCGGTGACGACGAACTCCCTACCCATGAGGCGTCGGCAGGCATCCTTCACCACGGCGAAGGCCTCGGGAAGGATCTCCTCGAGAACCCGCTCGATCGCCTTGTTCAGTTCCGACTCCAGATCGGAGATGCTCATGGAGAGCGACTCCCGTTCCGATCCGTCCTTGGAGACTCGCTTGCGCTCGCGCAGTTCGGCGATCTCGGTGCGCAGGTCTTCGACCCGGGAGCTTATGACCTCCCGGAAATAGTCGGTCCTGCTCTTCAGCTCGTCGTCCGAAAGCCCTGTCAGCTCATCGGCCAGCTCGTTTATCCGCCCGACGAGAGGCTCGAGCTTCTTGGCTTCCCGCTTATGTCTGGAGCCCAGAAGGGCTTTGGCTGCTGCTCTGATCATGGAACCGGCATACCCCCGGGCGGGATGGGCGGTCCGGCTCGGGGCTCGTCGGGGCGGTCGTGCAGGCGAACCGTGCCGGCCATCGGACCTCCCAACGGGCCCTCCGGTGAACCCCGAAGGGAACCTTGACCGCCAGCCGAAGACCTGTTTCCTTTCCGTGAGAGAACGGAGGCAGCCGAAGACCTGTTTCCTCTCCATAAGGGACGGAGGCAGCCGATGACCACCAGCGAGATGACCGGGGCGGGTGCCGGGCTGGGCGAGCGCTCACTGACATCGAAAACGCCGATCTGGTGCCGGGCCACGACGTCCTCTTCGCCGGTCTGCCGTTCCAGCCGTTCAGCATTATCGGTGGGCGGAAGGGCATGGCCGACCCTGGAAGCCGTTCTGGAAGACGATCCGCCACCCGAAGCGTTCCGTGTCTGCGTCTGACCTGCCCCGCCCGAAGGGCATGTGCCCGACACCAGGGGAGTCGGCGGGCCGTTCATGCAACTGTTTCCGGCAAACTCCCCGCCGACCGCCGGAACGCTTCCAGACCAATGGATACGGCTAGGACACCCCTCACAAGCGTTGACTGACTTCCGGCTGGTATCCGACTTTGAACCGGCGGGTGACCAGCCCGAGGCCATCCGGGCTCTCGGGGACGGGCTCGCTCGCGGCGCCCGCGACCAGGTTCTCCTCGGCGCGACCGGCACCGGCAAGACCTTTACCATCGCCAACGTGATCGCGCAGTACGGGCGCCCCACGCTCGTGATGTCGCACAACAAGACTCTCGCGGCTCAGCTCTACGGCGAACTCAAGGCCCTCTTCCCGCACAACGCCGTCGAGTACTTCATCTCCTACTACGACTACTACCAGCCCGAGGCCTACCTCCCCTCCACAGACACCTACATAGAGAAGGACGCTTCGATAAACGAGGACATCGAGCGCCTCCGTCTGCGTGCCACATCGTCTCTGGTGGAGCGGGAGGACGTGATCGTGGTAGCGTCGGTCTCGTGCATCTACGGACTCGGCAACCCGGTCGACTACCGCAAGCTGATGCTCCATCTCTCGACCGGGCAACGGAAGCGGAGGCGCGACATCCTCCAGGGACTCGTCGACATCCAGTATCGGCGCAACGACTACCTGTTCGAACGAGGCAATTTCAGGGTGCGTGGCGACACCGTCGAGATCTTCCCTTCCTACGAGGAGCAGGGGGTACGCGTCGAGCTTTGGGGCGACGAAGTGGACCGCATCACTCGTTTCGATCCGCTTACCGGCGATACCGTCGCGGAACTCGAGCGCACCGCCATCTACCCGGCCAGCCACTACGTGACGGAGCGCAGCACGCTCGAGGAGATGGCGCCTCCGATCCGCAGGGAGCTTGAGGACCAGCTCGAACACTTCCGCAGCCACAACCTCCTGCTCGAGGCCCAGCGACTCGAGCAGCGCACGAATTTCGACCTCGAGATGATGCTCGAGATCGGTACCTGCCCGGGGATCGAGAACTATTCGCTCTACACCAGCCGTCGCCGGCCGGGGGAACGTCCGGCCTGTCTGATCGACTACTTCCCGGCGGATCACCTTACGGTGGTCGACGAGTCCCACGTCAGCCTGCCGCAGATACACGGAATGTATCGCGGCGACCGTTCGCGCAAGCGCACCCTTGTTGAACACGGCTTTCGGCTTCCCTCGGCTCTCGACAACCGCCCGCTCAAGTTCGAGGAATGGGAGGCGCTCGTGCCGAAGGTAATCTACGTTTCGGCCACGCCCGGCGACTGGGAGCTGGCAAAGGCCGGCGGGGCGGTCGAGCAGATCATCCGTCCTACGGGACTCGTGGATCCGGAGGTCGAAGTGAGGCCGGTGCAGGGACAGGTGGACGACCTGCTTGCCGAGATCCGCGAGCGGGAACGAAGATCGGAGCGGGTCCTGGTCACCACCCTGACCAAGCGGATGGCGGAAGATCTTTCCGAGTATCTGCAATCGGTCGGAGTGAAGGTGCGCTACATGCACTCGGAGGTGAAAACCATCGAGCGCACCGGGATTCTGCGCCAATTGCGGCTGGGCCACATCGACGTGCTCGTCGGCATCAATCTGCTGCGGGAAGGGCTCGATCTTCCCGAGGTCTCGCTGGTTGCCATACTCGACGCCGACAAGGAAGGATTCCTGCGCGACGCCCGCTCGCTCATCCAGACCATCGGCAGAGCGGCCCGCAACGCCGATTCCAGGGCGATACTCTACGCGGATACCGTCACCGAATCGATGAAGCGGTGTATCACGGAAACCAATCGCCGGCGACGCATCCAGCGCGCCCACAATCTGGAACACGGCATCGTCCCGGTGACCGTACGCAAGTCGATGGAGGAGATCGAGTTTTCGACGCGCGTCGCGGATGCCGCAACCGCTCCTATGGCGTTAGCGGACTCGGAGGAGGGCTGGGACGGAGCCGACATCGGAGAGCTGATAGCGACCATGAAGCAGGAGATGGCCGACGCCGCCGGCGAACTCGATTTCGAGCGCGCGGCCAGGATTCGTGACCGCATCCTCGAGATCGAGGCCTCGGACGCGAGGAAAGCCAATGCGCAAGCGGTCCGATGAAGGTCTCGGTGATCGGGAGCGGATATGTGGGACTGGTGGTGGGCGCTTGCCTTTCGGATTCGGGCCACTCCGTCATCTGCGCCGACGTGGACGCCGCAAAGGTCAGACGACTGAACCAGGGCGAGATTCCCATCTGGGAGCCCGGGCTGGAGGCGATCGTGCGCACCAATCTCGCCGCCGGCAGATTGAGCTTCACCACCGACGTACCCGACGCGGTGCGCCGTTCCCGAGTGATATTCATAGCCGTGTCGACGCCCCCCGGAGGGGGGGGAGAGGCCGATCTGGGCAACGTCCTCGACGTGGCGCGGGTCATCGGCGCTTCGATGGACGGCGAGAGGATCGTTGTCACCAAGAGCACGGTTCCGGTGGGAACGTCCGAACTTGTGCGCACCGAGATCGAGGGCCGCTCCGAGTGGCCGGTGCACATCTGCTCGAATCCGGAGTTCCTCAAGGAGGGCACGGCCGTCAACGACTTCGTACGTCCCGACCGGGTCGTGATCGGAGCCGATTCCGAGGTCGCGGTCGAGGCTCTGCGCAGGCTTTACCAGCCCTTCATACGCACCGGCGCCCCCATCTTGGTCATGAGCGTCGCCTCGGCCGAGATCGCGAAGTACGCCGCCAACGCCATGCTCGCCACCCGCATCTCGTTCATGAACTCCGTCGCCACTCTCTGCGATGCGGTGGGTGCGGATGTCGCGGAGGTACGGGCGGCCGTGGGAACCGACAGGCGTATCGGCCCGTCCTTCCTTTTCCCGGGGGTCGGCTACGGCGGGTCGTGCTTCCCGAAGGACGTCGAGGCGCTCTCCCGCACCTTGGAGGAGAAGGGCATAGACGACTCCATCCTGCGCGGAGTCACCCAGGTGAACGAGCGCCAGAAGAGGCTTCCGCTCAGGCGGCTCCGCGCCCGCTACGGAGAATTGGAGGGCAGACGGATCGCCGTTTGGGGACTCTCCTTCAAGCCCGAGACCGACGACATGCGCGAGGCTCCCAGCCTGGTCACCCTCAGGGGGCTGGTCGAAGCGGGAGCCCGGACAAGCGCCCACGACCCCGTCGCGATGAACGAGGCCCGACGCATCTTCGGCGAGAGGCCCGAGCTTTCCTTCATGGAGGACCAGTATCAGGTTCTGGATGATGCCGAGGCCCTGCTGATCCACACGGAGTGGCTGCCGTATCGCAGCCCGGACTTCAGACGCATGAAGGAGCTCATGGCCAAGCCTTTCGTGATCGACGGTCGCAACCTTTACGACCCTGGGTCGATGGCGAAGAGGGGCTTCGACTACTCCTGCGTAGGCAGGCTGCGGGTCGCTCCCGAGGTCCGGCACTGATATGCGAGTTCTGGTAACCGGCGCCGCAGGCTTTCTGGGCTCGCATCTGGCTGAGCGATTTCTTGTTGACGGTCACTCCGTGATCGGGCTCGACTCGATCGTCACCGGAGCGGTCGAGAACGTGAGTCTTCTGGAAGGCTATCCCGGCTTCACGTTCGTCTCCGGAGACGTGCGCTCGGAGGTCGAGGTCGACGGCCAGCTCGACGGCGTCCTGCACTTCGCCTCGCGCGCTTCCCCTCATGACTATCTCGATGCCCCGGTCGAGACGCTGGAGACGGGAAGCGTCGGCACCGGAAATGCGCTTGCGCTCGCCGACCGCAAGGGCGCCCGCTTCCTCCTGGCTTCCACCTCCGAGGTCTACGGAGATCCGACGGTCCATCCGCAGCCCGAAGGCTACTGGGGCTCTGTGAATCCGATCGGTGTGCGAGGCTGCTACGACGAGGCCAAGCGCTTCGCCGAGGCGCTCACCATGGCCTGGCGGCGCAGCGAGGGGCTCGACACCCGCATCGCCCGCATCTTCAACATGTACGGTCCCCGCCTGCGTCCTCACGACGGGCGCGTGGTATCGAACTTCATCTTCCAAGCGCTCTCGGGCCAGCCGCTCACCATTTTCGGCGACGGCTCCCAGACGCGTTCGCTCTGCTACGTGAGCGACGGCGTCGAGGGCATCTACCGGCTCTTCCGTTCCGATTACGCGGGACCGGTGAACATCGGAAACCCGGCGGAGATGACGGTGCGCGAGATCGCGACCGCCGTGGCCGAGCTGGTGGGCTCGACGGCCGGGGTCACCGCCCTGCCGCTCCCCGACGACGACCCCAAGGTGCGCTGCCCCGACATTTCGCTCGCCAGAAGGGTCCTCGGATGGGAGCCGAAGGTCGGTCTCCGGAAGGGGCTGGGCAGAACCATCTCCCACTTCCGCGCGCAGATCGCCGCCGGCTACGAGGGCGGGGCTCGCACGGGAGCATCCACGGGAGGGCTCGCCGGGTGGGAGCCGGAACGACGATGAAGTCCGGGACGGGAGTGCGCAGGGTGGACAAGCCCTGGGGTTACGAGCTGATCTGGGCCGAAACTTCCGACTACGTGGGCAAGCATCTGCACGTACGAGCCGGGCAGGCGCTCTCTCTGCAGTATCACGAGACGAAGGACGAAACCATTTTCGTACACTCGGGCGTCGTGACCGTGACCTTCGGCGAGTCGATGGAAGACCTCCGGACCAGAACCATGCGACCAGGTGAGGCCATCCGATTGCCTCCGGGGACGATCCACCGGATGGTCGCCGAGACCGACGTCGATCTCTTCGAAGCCTCCACACCCCAGCTCGACGACCTCGTGCGGCTTGACGACAGCTACGGACGCACGGGAACGAGCGAGCCGTGATGACGCTCGGCGGGCTGTCCCGGACGCTTCCCCCGTCGAGCGTCGCGCCGCGCCGTTCTCGGCGCTCGTGCGGGATCGTCCACGGCTTGCTGGCGGGCCTCCTGGCGTTCGCGGCTTGTGTCCCGCCGGACGCGGAGATCGACTCGACCGTGCGCGGGGATCTCGCGTTCGCAAAGGGCGATTTCGAGGAAGCTCTGGCCGAGTACCGTCTTGCCCTTACCCAGGCGGGCGGGTCCGACATCGACCTCATGCTCCGACTCGCCCACACCTA
>LXNJ01000497.1_pt1 | contig 27567 bp, 29 predicted proteins | sample 809081 | NCBI WGS metagenome assembly LXNJ01 (sample SAMN04870510, study PRJNA318959) | sponge metagenome | biome: sponge; feature: marine sponge reef; material: water | host: Petrosia ficiformis | place: Greece: Milos, Mediterranean Sea | collected 2013-05-29 | depth 5-7 m | reverse complement strand
GGAAGATGGCCCGCCGATGCCGTGGCTCAGGGACAAGAACGCGGCCCCCGCGACGGCGCACTCTTCGGTGGGGATATGAAGGACCTCGAACGCGTCGTCTTTGCGCTTGAAACCCGGCGTGGGCGGAAGGCGGCCATCTTTCAAGGCGCAGAGCCCCAGCACGATATCGGCCAAATCGCTGGCCGAACCCATGTGTCCCGTATAGGGCTTCCAGCCGGCAAGCGGAACCGGGTCCTTCACCTGATCGCTGAAATCCAGCAAGGCGGACAATTCACCTGCGTCTCCCCGGGGCGTCGCGCTCCCGTGGGGAAGGATGAAAGCCAGATCATCGGGTTCTATGTCCGCCTCGGCCACCGCCGATTCCACCGAATGGCGCACCGCTCCGGTTGGAACGGGGATATGGCGTTCAGTGGAGTATTCCTGGCAATTCGCCGTTCCCATCACGCGGCCCAGGGGTTTTGCGCCACGCGCTCGGGCGGATTCGGCGCTCTCGAGCACCAGGGCGGCGGCGCCCTCTCCGGGAAAGAATCCATCGCGCCTCTTATCGAAAGGCCGGAACGACGCCGCGCCCTCTTTCGCCTGGGAGAGAATGCCCAGGCCGTCTAGTTCGAGGAGCACCATGGGGTGCGCCCAGCTACCGCAGCCCACGACCAGGCCGACGTCGGCCTCGCCAAAGCGGAGCACGCGATCGCAGTTTTCGAGCGCTTGCGCTCCGCAGGAAGAAAGACTGGAGAAGCTGCCATTCGGCCCCATAAATTCGTACATGGACGATAAATAGCTGAAAAGATTGTTGGGCAGGCCTTCGAGCAGGTAAAAAGGACTTACCCTGTGGAGCGCCGCCTCGTTAAGTAAGGCGGGTTCCGGCGCCTCCCACGCATCACCTGCCGTCTCCTTGAGCGCCGCGTAGAAATCCACGTAGCCCACTCTCGTGAAATCGCCCGAACCTACGTACAGGGATTTTCTCTCGGGCGACACCTCGCCCATATCGAGGCCGGCGCAGGCCACCGCCTCGGCGGCGGCGTGAAGCCCCAGGATGGAGCTTCTGTTCAGGAACTTCCGCTGGCTCGCGAGTTTGGGCGGCACCTCGGGCGGGTCTTCATGGCCGGAAACGACGCCGTGGTAGGCGAAATTACCCGGAAGAGACGCATTCTCCTCGCTCGGATGGTGGTCGACCCCGCATTTTCCGGCGCAGAGCGACTTCCAGTTCTCCCCTGCGCTCCCGCCTATGGAGGTCAGCAGCCCCACGCCCGTAATCCATACTTCCGCACCCCGCATCGCTCATCCCGCCTAACTCAACCGAACTTCGCGTCTTAAAACACGGAAATGATGGCGCTGCCCCTCGGGATCCTCATAATCCGCAAGTGGCGCCACCTTTCCGGCAAAATCGGCGACCACCCGGCGCTCCCCCTCCACGGTGGCCACTCCCTTGAAATTTTTTAGTCCTTCTTCCTCTCCACGCGCCTCCACGTTCAGGAGAACCTGATCCCCCGGAAAGGCGAATCCATAGTACCTGACGCTCCGGACCTTTTCCAAAAGAATCCACCGGTTGAAATCCGAACCCGCCGCCTCCAGCCAACCGGCAAGCTGCATCAGCGCCTCGAATATCAGCGCGCCCGGCATAACGGGGAACCGGGGGAAGTGATACTCCAGAAAATCCTCGCTCATCGTAATGTTCTTCACCCCCTGGATGGAGACCCCCGCCTCCCACGCCGTCACCCTGTCCACAAGCATGTATCTCAAATCACCGCTCCCTAATTTGCCTCTTCCGGCGCGTCCTCACCCAGGAGAATCACCTGGGCTACCGCCAACTCCAACGTATGGCTCAGTGAAACGGTGAACCGGGTGATCTTCTTACGCGCGCTCATCCGCTCCATCGAACCGCTCAGTTTGAGCGTGGGCTTGCCCGAAGCCGCCGACTCCACCTCAATCTCGCGCAGGCGGCCCCTGCCGCCCAGCCCGCCCGGTTCGGAAATGCCGAGGCCGAAGGCCTTGAGGCAGGCTTCTTTCGCAGCGAAGCGGGCGGCGAAATGGGGATATGGATTACGGCGCTTCAGGCAATACGCCCGCTCGGCATCGGTGAACACGTCCTCACCGAACGCCTCGTGACGCTCGTAGGCTTCCTTCAGGCGCGCCACCTCCACCAAATCCACCCCCTGGTACAGCCGCATCCTGAATATCCCCCGCCCTAGCCGGTGAGCAGGCCGCCGTCCACGGCTATCGCCTGGCCGTTGATATAATCCGATTCCGCCGACGCCAGGAACACCACGAGCCTGGCCACGTCCTCGGGCTCGCCGAAGCGGCCCGCCGGTATGCGCCCCATAATCACGTCGCCGCCCTTCTCGCGCACGCGCTCGCTCATGTCGGTGACGATCATGCCCGGCAGAATGGTGTTGAACTGGATGCCGCGTTTCCCCATCTCGGCAGCGCAGGCGCGCATGAAGGCAATGATGCCCGCCTTGGCGGAGGCGTAGTTCGTCTGACCGGCTCCCCCCGAGACCCCCATGACGGAAGAGATGCTGATCACCTTGCCGGAGCGCTTTCTGAGCATGATCTCGCCTGCCGCCTTCGTACAGTGGTAGGCGCCGTCCAGGCTCACGCCGAGCACCTTGCGCCAGCCCGCGGGCTTCATGGTGAGCAGCAAGCCGTCCTGAATGACGCCCGCGTTGTTCACCAGGATGTCGAGCGTGCCAAATTCCTCCTTCACCTTCTCGAACATCGCCGTCACGTCTTCGAAAGAGGAGACGTCGGCCCGGTAGGTATTCGCCTGCCCGCCGGCCGCCTCGATCTCCCCCTTCACCTCCTCGGCGGCCTCCGCCGAGCGGCTGTAGTTGATCGCCACCGAAGCGCCCGCCTCGGCCAGCGCCGTGCAGCAGGCGCGACCGATGCCCCGACCGCCCCCGGTCACCAGCGCAATTTTTCCGCTCAAATCGATTTTCATTGCGAATCACCTTTCTTCTGGGTTGCTAAGCCGCCTTGCTTACGAGGAGTGTGGCGTTTTGTCCTCCGAAACCGAAGGAATTCGTGATGGCGGCGGGCACGGGCATCTCTCTCGCCCCCTCGGCCACGTAGTCGAGATCGCACTTCGGGTCCGGGTTCTCCAGATTCGCCGTAGGATGCACGATGTCGCGCGCCACGCTCAAGGTCGTAAAGATAAACTCGGGCGCGCCGCAAGCGGCGATAAGATGCCCGATCATGGATTTGGACGAACTCACCGCCAGCGCATCCGCCCGCGCGCCGAACACCTCGCGAATCGCCCTGGACTCGACCGGATCGTTCAGTTTCGTGCCCGTGCCGTGCGCATTGACGTAGGCGACGTCACCGGGCGTGAGACCCGCATCCCTCAACGCCTCGCTCATCGCGCGAACGGCTCCGCGGCCCGCCGGGTGCGGGGCCGTCACCTGATGAGCGTCCATGCTCGCCCCGTAGCCCGCCAGAACGGCGCAGGGCGCAGCGCCCCGCTTGCGCGCATGGGCTTCTGATTCGAGAACCACCACGCCCGCCCCTTCGCCCACAGCGAGGCCTGTGCGTTTCCTGTCGAACGGGCGGCATATGGGAGCATTCGATTTGGACGCCGCGCCCAGCAGGAGGAATATGGCCATTCCGACAGGATGGATCATCGAATCGGCCCCGCCGCAAAGAACCACGTCCGCCTCGCCCCTCCGGATCATTCGCATCCCGAGTCCTATCGCCTGTCCCGCCGCCGCACAGGCGGAGGTGATGGTGCCGGTGGGGCCTGCGAGTTCGAACCACTCCGCCATCTTCGACGTCGCCCGCTCGGGCGGGTTGTTGAAGTAACCCGATTCTTGCGTCATCTCGAGTTCTCTGGCGAAACGTACGGCGTCGAATCCGTTTTCGGGGTCCGCCCAGGCCGCGAAATCCTCCAGCCGGTAGCTGCTCAGACCGGTTCCCATCACCACGCCCGCGCGTTCGGGCGCGTAATCGCCGGGGCGCATCCCGGCGTCCGTCATCGCACTTTGCGCGGCGTCGAGCGCGAACAACACCCTGCGCTCCCCCTCGCCCGCGTATTCCTCGGGCAATCTCTCCCTGATGGCGCGGAGCGACTCCTCGGTGACCTCGCCCGCGCCCGCGATGGGCAGCGCCTTCGCGTCGAAAGACGCAATCGGCGCGAGTCCCGATTCACCGGCAAGCGCACGTCGCCAGCAAGTCTCCACCTCTGCGCCCAGTGAAGTCACCATGCCGAGTCCGGTGATGAATACCTGCGCGCTCATGCCGTCTCCTCGAGCGCCAGCCAGCCGTAGCTTTTGAAGCGCTCCTTGAGACCGTCAGGATCGTCATTGGGAAAATGGGGGTAGACGAACCGCTCCGCCCTGGCTACGGGAACGCCGTCTTTCTCGATTCGCGCGCGGCACAGGCTCGCCCGTTCGTTCGTATCGATTATCTCGCCATGGATCTCCACGGACGCTCCGGGACGCAGGTCGCTCACCACCTCCACGTCGTCGATGAGCGAAATGACGCAGGAGGTCTTGAAATCATACGTGCAGATCACGAGCCACCCCGTAATCTGCGCCATCGCCTCGATGAGGATCGAGCCGGGCACGCGGGGGGCGCGCCGGAAATGGGCGTTCAGATACGCTTCTGAAAGCGGAAACGTCTTGACGCCCACGATGCGTTCGCCGCGCACCATCTCTTTGATCCGATCGATATAGAGAAACCGCAATTTCCTGTTCTCCCGTCAAGCGTTCTTGCCCACCAAGATAGCCGCGCATACGCCGTCGAACCCCTGGAGCAACACGAGCGCGTTTTCGAGTTCATCTCGCCCGGGACCACCCGCCGCATCGCGGAACAATCCGCCCTCCGCTGCGGAAGTGGGAGGCGGGGCGCCTACGACCAGAACTTTCATCGCCATGATCAGGTCCAGCACCGTGCTTCCCCCCCAAAGGTGGCCGAATACGCCCTTCGTCGCAAGCCCCCAAGGCTTGTGGCCGCCCAAAAGGGCGCGAATCGCTTGCGCCTCCGCGCCATCGGCCCTGGATTCTCCCTCCCCATGAATCACGAGCAGGTCCACTTTATCAGGCGTGAGAGCAGCGCTTGCGAGAGCGCCTTCGGCCGATGTTTGAACCGCTCGGGCGAGGCCGCCTCGTTTTTTGAGCGCACGAACAGAAGAATATCCTTTAAGCCAACCGAGTATTTTGGACCGGTCGATTTCCTCTGGCTTCTCGATGCGAATTACACCCGCGCCCTCGCCCAGACCCCCTGCCTGGGGCCAGACGCCGCGCCGCTGCGCGCGGGCCAGCATGCGGGCGGAAACCACCCCGCTCACACCGGCGCAAAGAGCGAGTCTCGCCTTGCCTGTACATATGGAATCCGCCGCCTCGCAGGCGGCGCGCGCCGCCGCCTCCGGGCCTGCGCTGAAAACGGCGTTCTCGCCCCGCCACCTGTGCTGAATTGCGGCCTGGCTGAAACCTATCGCGTTCACCATGCTCAACGGCCAAAGCGGAGGGATGGTGTCCATCCCCTCGCTGAAGAAATGCACGAGGTCCACTCGATCTCTCGAGTCTCTCACCGCGCCCATCAAATCGTCTTTCCCCGGATCGACCGAGTCCATCCCTGCGAAAAATGCGATTTCATCCTCTTCCATCTCCGAAACGGCAGGGGCGCCGGTCACCAAATCGTGAACCGCCGCCAGGAGCATATGGGTATGATGACCCATGGTTCTCGCCGCGCGGCGGTCCGCCCCGACCGATTCGGGGTCGATTCGCGCGCACCGCGCCGTTTGAATGGGAGGAAAACCGGTGAGTTCGGGGTCCGTGTCCGGAGCAAGAAGGGAGCGGCCTGCGCAAAGCGCTGCCCAGGCGGGTTCGACCCCTCGCCCCGCCGCCGTTACCAGGCCGGCGCCGGTGATCGGAACGGGAGTGAACTTCACGCGATCCCGGGGCCGCCCAGACAAAGGCAGGCGTTCTGCCCGCCGAAACCGAAGCTGTTGGAGAGAGCCACGCGGTGGGCCTGCGCCCTCGTCTCGTTGGGCACGTAGTCGAGGTCGCACTTGGGGTCACGGTTCTGATAGTTGATGGTCGGCAGGATTTCCGATCGGCGCATTCCCTCCACGGCCAGAATCGCCTCGACGGCCCCGGCCGCGCCGATGGTGTGGCCGATCATGGATTTGTTGGAGCTGATCGGTATCTTCTCCGCGTGAGCGCCGAAGACTTCCTTGACGGCCCTGGTTTCGGTGGAATCGTTCTTGGGCGTCGATGTGCCGTGCGCGTTGATGTATTCGACCGCATCGGGCGCGAGCTGCGCGTCTTCAATCGCCTTTTTCATGGCGAACACCGCGCCCAGGCCCCTCGGGTGCATGTCGGTGATGCGAAACGCATCCGAGGAATCGCCGTAGCCGAGCACTTCGCCCAAAATTTCGGCCCCCCGCGCGCGCGCGTGCTCGTAGCTCTCGAGAATCATCGCGCCCGCGCCTTCCGACATCACGAAGCCGTTTCTCCTCCTGTCGAAGGGACGTGACGCGCTCTGCGGGGTTTCGTACCGCTCCACCAGCGCGGTGAGCAGGACGAAGCCGAGAAACCCCACATAGGTGATAGGCGCCTCGCAGCCACCCGCCACCATGACGTCGGCCTTATTGTCGCGGATGAGGCGCACGGACTCGCCTATAGCCTGCGCCCCCGCTGCACAGGCCGAGCAGATGGAGACCATGGGACCCCGGCAGTCGAAATCGAGAGCGACGACCGAGGTCGCAACGTCGGATTTTCTTCTGAAAAACGTCATCAGATCATAGGCGCCGCGGCTTTTGATTCCCTCGATGTCCCATCCGCCCTGCAAGGGGTCGCTGCTATCGGGCTTCCAGAAGGGAAAGATACGGAGTAATTCTTCGACTTGGGGGTGATCGCCGTGGGAGCCGAGCGCGACGCCGATTCGCCGCCGCTCGGCAACTTCACCCAAACGCGCCGTCTTCGCCGCCTGGGATACTGCGACGCGCATCATGCGCACGCCCCGGGTGGAGAATTTATCGAGCCTGCGTCCCGCGCCGTTCTCCTGCGAGGCGATCCATTCATCATCCACCTCGCCGGCAATGCGGCAGGGCAGTTTTTCGGGGTCGAAGTGGCGCACTACGTCGATGCCCGAGCGCCCCTCGCGCGCGGCGTCGAACGTGGAGGTGACGTCTCCGCCCAGAGGCGTCATCGCCCCGTATCCGGTGATCACGACCCGTCTGCCGCTACCGGCCATTCACATGTTCTCCCGGTAAAATGGCTTGGTTGAAGCAGTCCCTCAGGTGGAGAAGAGGCCCCTTTCCTCTTGCACCCGGTTCAGCCAATTCTGGACCACTTCATCACCGCTGGGCAAAGAGGCGGGTTCGTTCGTCTGCGCGCATACGACGCGCGTTCCATCCTCGGCCTTCCAATCCGCCCCCGCCGGACTCTTCTCCGGCAGGCAGTTCAGCACGTCGCGCACCGCGCCCGCCAGCGTCTTCGGCGTTACGAGGGCCGGGAGCTCATCCACGGGGATGCCGGGCTCCAGATCCGCAGCCGCTTCGTTCAAGCGCAGCTTCAAGACCTCGACCCCTGTGTCCGTTACCTCGCTCTCCTCGTTGATGGCCACGCCTTCGCCGAACATCTCCTCCACGTGCTCCAGGACGAAATTGCGCGCCATCTTGATGCCGAACACTTGTTCGAGGCGAAAGTTCACATCCAGAAAATCGAGCGACAAAACACCCAGGTCATCCACCAAGGAACTGTCCGGCTCGATGGTTTCCTCGTCGATCCCCGTGGTGTGGGCGATCGCCTTTTTCACTTCATCTAAAATCGTATCGTCTGATACCAGGTTTTGCGACATGGTTGTCCTCTGTAACGATCAAGCACGTAGCACATCCTCGCGTATGGGTGCGCGTGAAAATTCCCTGCTCATTCAAGCGTATAGAATCAAGGAGAGTTGCGAAAAGCAACCTTCCCCGAGGAATCTCCCTCGTTCCATCACCCCGGGGGGCGGTTCAGCCGGTTGCTGAGCCCCTTGTCGACCACGAGAGTCTGTCCCCGGATGGAAGCCGCGCCGGCATCCGCGAGAAAATAAACCGATTCGGCCACCTCCTCGGGCGTCACGAAATAACGCTCCGGCAGCTCGGCCAACTCCGGCTGGATCATGCGCAGCGTCTTGAACGAATCCGTCTTCACGAGACCCGCGCAGACGGCGTTGACCGATACGCCTCTCTCCTCGAAACTCTCCGCCCAATGCCTGACCGCCGCCTCCATCGCCGCTTTCATGGGACCGAGCGGGTATTCAGGATGATAGAAACGGCTCCCCAGGCTCGAGATAAACACGGCGGCTCCGCCCTGGAGCGAGAGCAGCGGAAGCGCTCCCTGCAGACAGAAGACGTTGCCCAGAAAATTCGTCTCCACCAGGAGCTTGAGGTCACGCTCCAGGAGCTTCTCCCAGGGCTTGAAGGGCGCGCGCGCCGCGTTCAGGACGAGCACGTCGAGCCGCCCGAACTCCTCCTCCACCTGCGCGAACATGGCCTTGACGGCGTCTTTCTTCGAAATGTCGGCCGGGATGGCGACCGCACGGCTACCGGCGGCTTCGGCTTCGCGGCAAAGTTCCTCCGCCATCCGGGCGGACCGGCCTTTGCCGTCCCTGTGATTCAGGACCAGATGCGCGCCCTCGCGGGCGAAGCGCCTCGCTATGGCTGCGCCGATGCCGCGCGCACCGCCCGTCACCAGAACCACCTTATCCTTCATTCCCGCCGATTCGGGGGCGTTCATAACCGATCCCTCACGTTCAACCGCATCCGGCCCGCTCCTTAACGCCACTTCTTCGAATGAAGGAAGATTCCTCCTTCTGCCGGAAAGCACCGCAGGCCCACAGGCTGAAAATTTATATCCCACGGACGCGCCTCCATCAAACGCCGCAGGATAATCCCCGAAATAAAGGATTGAATCCCCACCCGAGACCTCATACAATGGTTGTCTTTCTTTTTTCTTGGATTCATCATGCGGCACAGGGGGGCAAACAAATGGAATATCTCGAAATCAAGGAAACGCCGAAACTCAGAGACCCCGCTCTCCTCATGGCTTTCGCGGGCTGGAACGACGCCAGCAGCGCCGCCACGACCGCCGCTAGTTTCATCACCGAGAAAATGGGGGGCTCGGAATTCGCCCAAATCGATTCCGACCCCTTCTATAATTTTCAGGACATGCGGCCCCATGTGAGCCTCGATGAGGACAGCCGGCGGAAAATCACCTGGCCCTCGAACACGTTCTACGCATGCGAGACGCCGAACCTCGAACACGACGTGGTGGTGTTCCTGGGCGTGGAGCCTCATCTGCAATGGGGGCGCTTTTCGAAAATCATTCTGTCCATGGTGCGCGAATGCCGGGTGCGTATGGCCGTGACGGTAGGCGCCCTGCTCGCCGACGTCTATCACCGAAACCGCGTCCGGATCACCGGCACCTCCACGAACCCGGACCTTGCTTCTCAACTCGGCCTCAAACCCTCGCGCTATGAGGGACCCACCGGAATCGTCGGTGTGCTGAACAATCTGTTCCGCGACGAAAGCCTCCCCGCCGTGAGCGTGTGGGCGAACGTGCCCCACTACGTGAACGTGACGCCCAACCCGAAGGCGGCGCTCGCCCTGGTGGAGCGGCTCGGTGACTTCCTCTCCTATCCCCTCAATCTCTCCGAACTCGAAGCGGGCGCGCATGAATTCGAGGAGAAAGTCGATGAGGCGCTCGAGAAGAACAAATCGGTGAAAGATTACGTGGAACAACTCAAACTCAGAGACGACGGATTTGACGAGGAAACCCAGCCGGGCGAGCTTCCCTCGGGAGATGATCTTGCCAGGGAACTGGAGCGCTTCCTGAGAAACCGGGGCGCCGATGAGGACGCGTCCAGGGAGAACTAGCCGAAAAATTCCTCGCCCGATACGGACGATGCGCCCGGCACCACCAAGATAATTACGAGGCGCGACTAAGCGGACCTCCAGCGATTCAGTATGACCTCTTTCACCAGGTTCCTGAGACCCACGGCATCCACCGGCTTCGGGAGGCAATGCGCTGCGCCCACCTCCAGAATACGCTTGCGTTCGTCCCCGTCGACGCCGCCGAGCGCCAGGACGACTGTTTCGCCGCCGGCCTCACCCTGCTTGATCTGACGGCACACCTCATAACCATCCACGCTTGAATGATTCAGGTCGAGTATCACTACGTCCGGATGCGCAGCGGAATAGAGAACGCCGGCCCGAAACCCGTTGTGCGCCACCGCAATGTCATAGTCCGGCTCTTCGAGCGAGAGCGCTTCTTTGAGAGAGTCGGCGAGCCCCAGGTCGCCGTTCACGATCAGCACCCGGGGAACGCCTCCCTTCTCCGGGAATGGGTGGGGCATGTCGCGTGATTCCAGGAAAGCGAGGAGCGCCTCTTTTCTGACCCTTCTATGGCCTCCAGGCGTTCGGTAAGCACGCAGCCAGCCCTTGTCTATCCAGTTCTGAATCGTGACCGGCGTGACGTCGCAGATTTCCGCCACCTCGAACGTGGTGAACACATTCTTTTTGGACAATTTTTCCGCGCTGGACAATGGCCGCCCCCATTGTGGCAAAGAACATGATGCAGTATGGACCTAGATTTGAATGAACCATGCGAAATATGCCGCAGAAGATTTCTCGCATATTGTCCTCCTCTTTTCAACCGGCGCAAGCCACTCATTGGCAAGGAATCGCCTCCTTGCAAGCTCACGGGTTCGAGAACGTTGAAATTCAATGGTCTCGACATATACTCTGGACACCATCACCTGCAAAAGCGGTTTCAGGGAAGAAGGAGAAAATGAAATGACTGCCGGGGATGAGCAAGAATGAGAGCCGTCGTTCAGCGCGTGCGTGAGGCCTGCGTCCGGGTGGATTCCGATGTCGTGGGAGAAATCCGGGGCGGACTCCTCGTTTTTCTGGGGGTCGGACGTGAGGATAACGCGAAAGACGCCGATTTCCTCGCCGAGAAGATATCGAACCTGAGAATATTCGCCGATGAGGCGCAGAAGATGAACCTCTCGCTTCTCGACTCGGGCGGAGCGATGCTCGTCGTCAGCCAGTTCACCCTGCACGGCGACTGCCGAAAAGGAAGGCGCCCCGCCTTCATCGCCGCGGCTCCGCCCGAGCAGGCGGAGCCTCTCTATGAACGGTTCGTCGCGCAAGTCGAAAAACTCGGGCTCCGCGTCGCGGCGGGCCGATTCGGCGCGATGATGGAGGTATCGCTCGTGAACGACGGCCCCGTCACCCTGCTCCTCGACTCGAGGGGTGCGTTCTAGTGGCCCTCAGAAACGCAGACGTGCCGCTTCTCAAGGAGAAGCTCGACGCGCTCGCCCGCACCTATCACGACGCCTATCTCGCCACCGACCCGCTCGGAATCGCGCACGCCTACCGGGGGGCGCGGGACCGCGAGGTCGCGGCGTTTCTGAGCGCATCGCTCGCCTTCGGCAACGCCGCCGCCATACGGATGAGCGTAAAGCGCATCATGGAGCGGCTCGGCCCACGGCCGGCCGCCGCGCTGCGCCGCTGCTCTCCCGAAGAAAGCGCCCGTCTCTTCGAGGGCCTCTACCACCGGTGGGTGGGACCGGAGGCCATCGGTTTTTTCGCCCAGGCGATCGGGGCCGCGCTCAGGAGGGAGGGTTCTCTCGAAGCATTGTTTCTCCAGGGCTACCGCGCCGAGGAGGAAACCCTCCAGGGGGCGCTCAAAAGATTCAGGGACCGCCTGCTTCGCTCCCTCCCGGCTTCGTCAGCGAACGCAAAGGTCGAGCGCGGCATTTCCTACCTCCTGCCGGATCCTGCGAGCGGCAGCGCGTGCAAGCGGCTCCACCTGTTCCTCCGGTGGATGGTGCGGCCCGACGACGGCCTGGACCTGGGGCTGTGGAAAGGACCGAAAACGCACCAGCTCATCATACCGCTCGACACCCACATCGCGCGCATCGGGCGTCTTCTGGGACTCACCGACAGGAAAACGCCCGACCTCAAGATGGCGCTCGAGATCACCGGAAACCTGAAGCGCATCGACCCGGACGACCCGGTGCGCTACGATTTCGCCATCTCAAGGATGGGCATCCTCAAGCATTGCCCGAGCAAGCGAAACGTAAAACTCTGCGCGGGCTGTCCCCTGCAGGACGCCTGCCGCTACTGGAGGCGTCTGCCCAGGCCCAGAAAAGACGCCGCGTTGCAGGCGCGCGGATGAGCGGCGGGGGCGGTTGCCGGGGCGCAGACCCTGGGATACCTTGCCACCGACACTGATTCGGGAGATCCATCACGTGGCGACGAACATCGAAAACATCGCACTGACGGCATGGGCGGAAGCGCAAAAAAGCCCACTCGACTTCACCAGCTTAACTGCCTGGCTGAAAGAAAGGGGCTTCGAGGTTCACCTCGACATGGATACGGCCCGGATGGCGGGAGAGAAGACCGGGCTGCCCCGCGAAGAAGTCGTCAGGCGCGCCGATCTGGTCATCGTCTTCGGCGGCGACGGCTCCATGCTGCGCACCGCCCACAACATCGGGGAGGAATCCCCCCTGCTATTGGGCATCAACACCGGGCATCTGGGCTTTCTGGCCGACATTCCCCAGGCCGAGCTCTACCCGGCGCTCGAGAGGATTCTGGTAAAAAAGGAGTTTTCCACCGAATCGCGCATGCGGCTCGGCGCTTCGGTGAAGAAAAACGGGGGCGCGCCGCCCGCGCTGGCCGATACGCTGAACGACATCGTGCTCACTACCGGGCCACTGGCGCGCATGGTCGAATACGAGGTGCAGTTGGAAGGCCGGCATCTGGGCTATTTCCGGGCGGACGGGCTCATCGTCGCCACGCCCACCGGCTCCACGGCCTATTCGCTTTCCGCGGGCGGGCCGCTCGTGCTGCCCGACCTGAACGTGATGCTCATCAACCCGATATGCCCACACACGCTCAGCAACCGGCCCATCGTCGTCCCCGCCGAGGCGGAACTGGAAATCACCATCTTCCCGGATACCGAAGCGGAGGGACGCGAGGTTCTCCTCACGCTCGACGGCTTCCCCGGGTGCGAGCTCGAGGCGGGCGATTCGGTGAAAATCAGGAAAAGCCGCACCCCCGTGCGTATCATCCGGCCCAGGGGCGCGGATTTCTTTCAGACCTTGAGAGAAAAACTCCTGTGGGAAACCCACCCGCGCGGCGGGCGGAAGACGTAAAACCCCATGCTCCGCCTGCTCAAGATCGCGAATTTCGCCATCATCGACGACCTGGAAATCGCCTTCGGCCCAGGCCTGAACGTCCTCACGGGCGAGACGGGCGCGGGGAAATCCATCATCTTTGACGCCTTGAACCTCACCCTGGGCGCACGCGCAGGGGGCGACCTCGTTCGGGCGGGCGCGAAAGAGGCGGTGGTTGAATCCCTCTTCGAGATACCCGACACCGCGGGCGGCAGTGCTGCCCGCTCCCTGCTCGAAGACGCAGGCGTGGAGATCGAGGGCGGCGAACTCATCGTGCGCCGACGGGTGGCGGAGGCGGGCAGAAGCCGCATCTACTTGAACGGCGTCCTGGGCACGGCGTCGCTGCTCTCCCGTGTGGGCGAGCGCCTCGTGAACATCCACGGCCAGCACGCGCATCAAAACCTCCTGCGCGCAGCTTCCCACCTGGGGCTTCTGGATGATTTCGCGGGAACGAGCGGGGCGCGAGCCGAACTCGGCGAGATGGTGCGTGAACTCAAAGACGCCGAGGAAAAACTAAGCGCGCACAGAGAGGGCGTGCGCGAGCGCGCCCAGAGGGCGGACCTCCTGCGTTTTCAGGTGGAAGAGTTGGAAAAAGCCGCGCTGCGCGCAGGCGAACTCGTGGAGGTCGAGGCCGAATTGCCCAGGCTCAGAAACGCGGGCCGCCTGATAGAGGGCGCCGCCTCGCTCTATGATCGGCTCTACGAGGCGGAAGGGTCGGTGGTCGAGAAAACGGGTGAAATACAGCGCGAACTCGAAGGCATGGCAATTCTTGATGAATCCCTGGGTACTCTTTCTGCGGAAGCCGCATCCGCTCAGGCGCAGTTGGAAAGCCTTGCGGATTCGCTTCGCAGCTACGCGGAAGGTATCGAGCACGACCCCGAGCGCCTTGAAGCCCTGGAGGCCAGACGCGCGCTGGTTCGCGAGATGATCAGGAAATACGGGAGCGATGAGGCGGAATGCCTCGCGTATCTCGAGGAAAGCCGCGAGCAACTCGCCGCGATTTCAGATGAGGAGGGAACCGAGGCGCGACTCATGGCGGAGCGTGATTCGCTCCGGACCGACCTCGCAAAATCCGCCCTCGCGCTGTCCGAGAAAAGGGCGCGCGCCGCCCAAGACCTCGATGCGCGTATGGAAGAGGCGTTGGGTGAATTGAGTCTTACCGGCGCGAAATTCGAAACGCTCATCACGCACACAGAAGACCCCGAGGGCTTTATCAAAATGGACGGGCGCACTGTGGCCGTTCGCGCCGACGGCGTCGACCGCGCGCAGTTCCACTTCTCGCCCAACCCCGGCGAGCCGCCGAGAGGCTTAAGCCGGGTCGCCTCGGGCGGTGAACTCTCACGACTCATGCTGGCCCTGGAATCCGTCTTAAGGCGCGCCGACCTGATCCCCACCCTCATCTTCGACGAGGTGGACGCCGGGATCGGCGGGGCGGTGGCCGAGGTGGTGGGCAGAAAACTGAAAGGCGTATCGGCGAGCCACCAGGTGCTCGTCGTCACCCACCTGCCCCAGGTCGCGAGCCTGGGGAATCGCCACTTCCGGGTGGAAAAGCACGTCGCGGGAGAGCGCACGCAGACGCGCGTCGAACTTCTCGAAGACAACGAACGCGTGGAGGAGATCGCCCGCATGGGAACGGGCCTCAAGATCACCGACGCGGCCAGAGAACACGCGCGGGAGATGCTCGAAAAGGCGGAGTGAGAAGGGCGGGCGACGTAATGCGCCTCGGAATCACTCCCCCTTGAGGCTCAATTACTCGATCCCGCTTCCCGTGCGGCGGATGAGTTCTTTCAGCGCGGCCATGTTTTCGGCATGTCGCCTTTCCAAAGCCGTCATGGTTTCTGCGTGCAACTGCTCCCGCGCGCGCGAGGCCGCCTGCATCTGCCGTAGTCCGCTGAAGATCAGCAGGCATTGCGCGCCGCCGACGCCGAGCGCCACGACGGGACCGGCGGCTGTGGCAAGCAACATGTAGAATTGGTAATCGGTCATTTCTCGCCCCACCTCTCAGAATGAAGATTCGGATGGGTCTTTGAACGTCCTCGCGCATGGCCATGATACCACCTCCACGCGCGCGCCGCCAAATCGCCGGGCACTCCCGGAGGAACCCTCGCCCGGTAGACGTAAGTGATGACGGACAACCACGGGGGCAGGACAACCACGGAGGGTTGTCCCTTGCTACGGGTGGAAAACTACGACTGATAGCGCGCCGCCTCGGAATCACTCCCGCTTGCGGAGCAATTACCCGATCCCGCTTCCCGTGCGGCGGATGAGCTCTTGGAGCGCGGCCATGTTTTCGGCATGTCGCCTTTCCAAAGCCGCCATCGTTTCCGTGTGGGCCGCCATGGTTTCTTTGTGAGCCGCCATCGTTTGCGCGTGCCGCGATTCCATGGCCGTCATGGTTTCTGCGTGCAACTGCTCCCGCGCGCGCGAGGCCGCCTGCATCTGCCGGAGTCCGCTGAAGATCAGCAGGCATTGCGCGCCGCCGACGCCGAGCGCCACGACGGGACTGGCGGCCGTGGCCAGCAACATGTAGAATTGGTAATCGGTTATCTTTCGCCCCACCTTTTCAGAATAGAAATTCAGATGGGTCTTTGAGCATCCTCGCGCATGGCCATGATACCACCTCCCCGCGCGCGCCGCCAAATCGCCGGGCACTCCCGGAGGAACGCTCTACCGGCGGATGGAAGTAATGACGGACAACCACGGGGGGTTCGGGACAACCGAAGGGGTTGTCCCCCGCTACGGGTGAAAAACTACGACCGACGGGACGCCGATACCGGGTAGGCCCTGTTGTTTGGAATCCACTCCCCCTTCGAGCAGCATTATCGACCAACGAGAGAAAGAATTACTCCCCCCTTGAGGGGGAGTGAAAAAGATTCCTAATCGCGTCCGAAGTTTTCAGGATTCCTGGGCGTCAGCGTTCAATCAGCTTCAACTGGGTGCCGAACTTCACGCCTGCGACTTCGCAGGCGATTTCGATGTGTTCCTTTATCTCCTTCGTTGTAGCGCGTATTCCTTTCTGCAACCACCACCCGTTCTCCAAATCCTCGGCTTGGGGACGATCTTCATCAGGGCGAGCATAGAGTTCATCGCGGTCTTTCGATACCAACGGCCTCTTTGTCCCCTGCGTTTTCTCCTTGAAATGATGCATAAATCCAGATTCACGGACAGAAAATTCTTTCAATATTGCAGCCAGGTTTCCTATGCTGGTTTCAGTGCCACCGTGTTTTCCATCAAGAACGAAACCGACGATGATTTTGTATCTATTGGTTTTGGGCTGTGCCGAGGCGGAATCTGACTCCGCCGCTCGACGATGGGAAGCCATGGAAGCAGGGACTGATTTCGACGAACGGGGGCGAGGAGACGGTGGCACAACCTCGGATGACAATCCCTTCAAGAACGCTTCCACATCCTCCAGCCTCGGCCTTGTTCCGCAGGCTCTCGCGACCTCTTCCGCAAGCAGGTCACGAAGCATATCGTCGGGAGTTTCGAGCAGGTTTCGCCAAACACCCGGAATGGCCTTGCGCGCTTCCCCTGACTCCCGGTTGGTCTTATGCCTTTGCTCTGCATCGACCCGAGCATCCTCCGAGACGACTCGATTCTTCCGCAAATACATTTCCAGAGACTCGACGTATTCGTGAATCCGTTCCTCGTTCGTCAATTCCACTCGATAGAATTGCCGATCGGGAGGATCACCCGCCGCCATGCTGAGGTAAAAATCCCAAAGGTTTCCGTCCGTCAGAATAAGGAACGGAACGCCCCGGTTGACGGCATATCGAAACACCTGTTCTTCGCCCTTGATGTCCACGCCGCCAAGTCCCTTGGCCTCGATAAAAACAAGCGGGCCGCCATTTCTCAATAGTGCGTAGTCCACCCGCCCGCTCTCAACGGAAAATTCCGGCACGAACTCGGCAGGTTCGCTATCATCCCAATCCAAGGCGCGGAGAATCGGCACGATGACTGACTGTTTGACTTGCGCCTCATTAGTCAGCGAACCGGAATTGATGCGCTCGACCGCTTTTTTTAGGACTTCTTCCAGGCTCATTCGTCAGATAACCTCTTCTCTGTAAACTTCGATACAAGTAAGGGACGCATAATATGCGTCCCTTACCAATGAAACTTCTGCGCTTACCTTAACGCGCTTACTCGTCCTGGTACTGCTGGAGGCTCTGGAGGACGGAGATGTCCTCGAGCGTCGTGGTGTCGCCGATCTGATCCGAGCCCGAGGCGATGTCGCGCAGGAGGCGGCGCATGATCTTCCCGCTCCGCGTCTTGGGCAGCGCGTCGGTGAAGCGCATGTAGTCGGGCCGCGCGATGGCGCCGATCTCCTTGACCACCCACTCCTTGAGGCGCTTCTCCAGGGCGTCGTTCTTCCTGTTCGCGCCCTTCATGGTGACGAAGGCGGCGATGCACTCCCCCTTGATCTCGTGCGGGATGCCTACGCAGGCGGCCTCGGCCACGTCGGGGTTCGCCACCAGCGCGCTCTCGACCTCCATCGTGCCCAGGCGATGGCCCGAGATGTTGATGACGTCGTCCACCCGGCCCATGATCCACACATAGCCGTCCTTGTCGCGCCGCGCGCCGTCGCCGGTGAAGTAGCAGCCCTTCACGTCGCTCCAGTATTGTTTCCTGTAGCGCGCGTCGTCGCCCCAGATGGTGCGAAGCATGGAGGGCCAGGGCTTTCGCACGACCAGGAGGCCGCCGCCCTCGGGGCCTACGGATACGCCGTCTTTCGTCACGACGTCGGGAACGACCCCGAAGAAGGGAAGCGTGGCCGTGCCGGGCTTGGTCGGCGTGGCGCCGGGCAGCGGCGTGATCATGATGGCGCCCGTCTCGGTCTGCCACCAGGTGTCCACGATGGGGCAGCGCTCGGAGCCTATGACCTTGTGGTACCACATCCAGGCTTCGGGGTTGATGGGCTCGCCCACCGTGCCCAGGAGGCGCAGGGAGGACAAGTCCCGCCCGTTGGGGTGATCGTCGCCCCACTTCATGAACGCGCGGATGGCGGTGGGCGCGGTGTAGAAGATGTTGACGCTGTATTTTTCCACGATGTCCCAGAAACGCCCGGGATCGGGGTGGTTGGGAGCGCCTTCGTACATGACCGACGATGCGCCGTTCAGCAGCGGGCCATAGACGATGTAACTGTGCCCCGTCACCCAGCCGATGTCCGCCGTGCACCAGTAGGTGTCCTCGTCCTTCAGGTCGAACACGTATTTCGAGGTGAGATACGTGCCACACATGTACCCGCCCGTGGTGTGCATGATGCCCTTGGGCTTGCCCGTCGTTCCACTGGTGTAGAGGATGTAGAGGGGGTGTTCGGAGTCGAGCCTGGCGGCGGGGCAATCGGTGGAGGCGTTTTCCATGAGATCGTGATACCAGTGGTCGCGCCCCCGCTTCATCGTCACCTTGTTGCCCGTGCGCCTTAAGACGATCATCGTCTTGATCGACTTGGCGCCCTTGCACGCCTCGTCCGCGTTCTTCTTGAGCGGCACAATGTTCCCGCGCCGGAAACCGCCATCCGCCGTCAAGACGGCCTTGGCGCGGCAGTCGTCGATGCGATCCCTCAGCGAGTTCGCGCTGAAGCCGGCGAAGACCACGCTGTGCGGCGCGCCGATGCGCGCGCAGGCGAGCATGGCGATGGCGGCTTCTGGCGTCTGCGGCATGTAGATGATGACGCGATCGCCCTTGCGGATGCCGACGCTCCTCATCGCGTTGGCGAACTTGCACACTTCGCGGTGGAGTTCCTGATAGGTCAGGGTGCGCGAATCGCCCGGCTCGCCCTCCCAGATGAGGGCGGCCTTGTTCTTCCGCCACGTGGTGAGATGGCGATCCAGGCAGTTGTAAGAAATGTTGGTCTCACCGCCCACGAACCACTTGGCGTGCGGCTCGGTCCATTCCATGACCTTCCCCCACTTCTTGAACCAGTGGAAGTTGTTCGCCACTTTCGTCCAGAACCGTGCGGGCCTCTTGACGGACTCCTCGTACATCTCCCGGTACTGAGCCATGGACTGGATGTGGGCCTGCTTTGAAAAATCGCGGCTTGGCTTGAATACCCGTTTTTCCTGCAACAAGGTGTCGAACTGTTTGTCGTCGACCATGAGAATACCTCCCGGCTCGGTCAGGTGAAATCATATCGATGGCGATTTTCGCTATTGTTGGATATTCGCGCGGATTTCTCAAGTAGCCGTACGGGGAAAGCGACAGGACGGATCAAACAGTGAGCGCCGCGCGCACCTCCCGCGCCGCGTGAGCAGGGTCGTCGGCCGCCAGGATCGCGCCGATGAGGCCGACTCCGTGCGCGCCTCTCTCGATACACGATGAAGCGTTCTCAGCCCCCACGCCGCCCAGGGCGTAGACGAGGCCGCCCGCTACTGCGAGTTCACGCTCGAACTTATCGAGACCAAGGACGGGGCCGGATGAGAATTTGCTGTTGGTGGGGAATACGGGACTCAGCGTCACGAAATCGGCGCCCTCGGCGAACGCGTCTGCCGCTTCAACTCCTGCGTGGGCGGAATAGCCGATAAGGCCCTTATAGCCTCCCGCGCGCAACGCAGAGACGCTCACCGTGCCCTTGCCGAGGTGTACGCCGTCAGCTTCCAGGGCTTCGGCCAAGTCAATATCGCCGTTCACAATCAGGCATGCGCCGTGGTCAGCCTTCAGAGAGGCGACTTCTCTCCCCAGGCGCAGGCGCTCCGCATAGGGCAGATCCTTTTCGCGGAACTGAACGAAGCGCACCCCGCCTCTTAAAGCAGCCTCCAGCGCGCTCAGGAAGTCACCAGACGGGGGCGCGTTCCTGTCCGTGATGAGGTAGAGCGGGTCGAGCGCCGATGATCCCAAAATCTCGCCGGGAGCGGCTCAGGAGCCGATGACGCCGGCCAGCGGACTCGACGCCGTGGCGTAGAGCTTCATGGGGATGCGTCCGGCCTCATACGCGAGCCTGCCCGACTCGACGGCGAGGTTCATGGCGCGCGCCATCTTCACCGGATCGTCCGCGCCCGCGATGGCCGTCTGCATCAGGACGGCGGCCGCGCCGAGCTCCATCGCCACCGCAGCGTCCGAAGCCGTGCCCACGCCCGCATCCACAATGACGGGAACCGATATCTGCTCGAGGATGATCTTGAGGTTGTAGGGATTCCGGATACCCAGACCCGAACCGATGGGTGCTGCCAGCGGCATGACGGCGTGGCAGCCCATTTGCTCCAGCTTCTTGCAGATCACCGGGTCGTCGATGCAGTAGGGCAGGACGATGAAGCCGTCATCCAGCAGGATCCGGCACGCCTCGAGCAGGCCCTCGTTGTCGGGGAAGAGCGTGTCCTCATCGCCGATGACCTCAACCTTCACGAAGTCCGATCCCGTGGCCTCGCGCGCGAGCCGCGCCGTCGTCACCGCGCTCTTCACGTCGTAGCAGCCCGCCGTGTTGGGAAGCATCGTATATTTTTCCTTATCGAAATGCGCCCAGAAACCCTCCGAGGAATCATCTTCCAGGTCCACGCGGCGCACGGCGACGGTGACGATTTCCGTCCCGCTCGCCTCGAGCGAATCGCGCATCACGGAGAAACTCGGATATTTGCCCGAACCCACCAAAAGGCGGGAAGTAAAAGTTCTGCCCCCAATCTCATACGTGCTCATCACACCCCCTCCCGGCGCAGGCTCCATGGCCGCGCCCGTTTTCATTTATGATCAGCCCCCGCCCACGGCGCGGACGATCTCGACCTCATCCCCATCGGATAACTGCGTGTCCCCGTATTCGCCGCGGCGGACAATCTCCATGTTGAGCGCCACGGCGATGCCGTTGACCTCGAGCGACATGGATTCCAGAAGAGCGGCGACGCTCACGCCCTCATCCAGTTCCCTGTCCTCTCCGTTCACCCGGACTTGCAAGAACTCATCTCCTCAAGCGACACCCGGAAACTTCTCCATCAAGAAACGTCGCATCAAAAAAGCCGCCCCGCGATTCGGGAGCGGCCAAAATACCCGGATTCTTTGGCCCGCTTCCCTTCGCTGGAATTACCCAGTGCAGGTTCCAAGGGTTGCCCGCGATTCCAGGCTCTCAGCACATACACCCCTAGCAGGAACTATCTTCCAAGAGCATATACGGATGCTCCCCGACTTGCAACGCCCAAAGAGAACCGGCGTGTGCAATTCCCCCCGTTTTCGGGTATGAATACGAAAAATCACAGAATACGGCCGGGGTCCGCCGGACCTCGCGCCTACCCATCGACCGAGGAGCGTGCCCATGAAAGCAGCCATCTTCCACGAAGTCGGCAAACCGATGACCATCGAACCCATCGAGGTGGAACCGCCCAAGGAGGGAGAGGTGCTCGTGCACTACCGCGCGGGCGGCGTCTGCCACAGCGACCACCACGCCATCGCGGGTTTGTTCCCGGTGCCCACGCCCATCATCATGGGACACGAGGGCGCAGGCGTCGTGGAAGAGGTGGGACCCGGCGTGACGTCGGTAAAGCCCGGCGATCACGTGGTCACCGTCTGGCGCTACAGCTGCGGCGTGTGCGATCTCTGCCTCGCGGGCCGGCCCGCCATCTGCGGCGAGGGCATCCGCATGCGGGCCGACGGCACGCTCTCGGACGGCACGACGCGCTTCTCGATCAACGGCGAGCGGGTGCACCACTTCCTCGGCGTCTCCACATTCAGCTCTCATTCGGTGATGTCCGAGAAATCGGTCCTGAAGATAAGAGAAGACATGTCGCTCGAAAAAGCGGCGGTGGTGAGCTGCGCGGTCATCACGGGCGTGGGCGCGGTGGTGAACGGCGCGCAGGTGCGACCGGGCGAGAGCGTGGCGGTATTCGGCGCGGGCGGCGTGGGGCTGAACGCGGTGCAGGGGGCGGCCCTCATCGGGGCGGAGCCCATCATCGCGGTCGACCTGATGCAGAACAAGCTCGAGATGGCGAAGAAATTCGGCGCGACCCACACGGTGAACTCCTCGGACGAGGACGCGGTGGAGGCCATCCGCGCGCTCACCGACGGCAAGGGCGCGCACTACGCCTTCGAGCTCATCGGCGTGCCCGAGGTGATGTCCACCGCGTTCGAGAGCGTGCGCACGGGCGGCACCGCCGTCATCGTGGGCATCGCGGACGTGAAATCGAGGGTCTCGATACCCCCCGTCTCCCTGGTGACGGAGGAAAAACGCCTCATCGGCTCCCTCTACGGCTCATCCAACCCGCGTATCTTCGTGCCCCGGCTCATCGACCTCTACATGGCCGGAAAGCTGAACTTAGACGACCTGCTCACCAAGGAATGGCCCATCGAGCAGATCAACGAAGCGTACGATGCGCTCTTGAACGGCGAGGTGGCCCGCAGCGTCGTCGTGCACGAGTAGGGAGAGGGACTGCCCCCCGACGGAAAGCGCGCTCGAATCGGCGAAGTCGTGAAGGGAGCCCACCTTTGAAAAGCTCCGACTTGCTGATTCAGCATATGGAACCGACTAAAAAGTACATCTAACAATCACTCCCCCCTTGAGGGGTCGGGCATCCCGAGGGGAATGCCCGATGAAAAACCCGCCACGCTCGTCCTCCCCCCGCCTTGAAAAGCAACCCCCCCTACCCCCCCTTGTCAGGGGGGCAAGAAAAAGCAAAACCCCCTTTGCCCGGCGGGGTCGCATCCCGTGAGGGGAGATCGCCTTTTTATACCCCCCTGACAAGGGGGGGTAGGGGGGTTGGTTTTATGGGGCTTCCCTCTCAAGGGGGTTGCTCTCTTGAGAAAGGCTTTTTCAACAGCCCCCTCAAGGGGGGGAGTAATTGTTTATTACTCTACAAGGTGGGAATGGTTGTTAAGCGTTCTCACTCGTCGGCTTCATACACCGAAACACGAATTCATCAAATTTGACCACCCGTCCCTCTTCCGTAACGAGCGCGTCGCGGCCTTCCTTGAGATCGCGCCATCGCTTCGACGCTATCTCGAAATCAATCGCATCCTCGGCGGTTTCTTCCACTTCGCTCGACGGTTTATCCTTGCGCCGGTTTTTCACAGGATGGGAATCCATCTCTTCGTCCTTGCTGTTTTCGCATTGTCATAAAAATTTCACAAGTTCCGTCTTCTGCGCTTAGAAAACCATGCCACATGCGCCCTGCTTTCTCCATACGATTGAAATGAGCCTCGCTTTCCGTTCGATACCATCTCCTTTGTCCCCTCCTCCCCAAAACCCCGTTTGGACATGCACGAAAGTTTTTTGATATTCTGGCCTCATCCTGTCCCACCCGATCCCGCCGGAGGAGAGCCATGGACATCATCGACATATCCGTTCCCGTAGTGGAAGGTGAAATGCCCATCTATCCCGGGAATCCGGGGCTTTCGATGCGCTTTCACAAATCCTTCGACGCAGGCGACGACGTCTGCCTCACCGAAGCCACCATCGGCGTACACACGGGCACGCACCTGGACGCGCCCATGCACTATCTCCACGATGCGGGCGGAATCGAGACGCTCAACCTCGAAACCCTCATGGGTCCCGCCCGGGTGATCGCGGTGGAAAACCACGAGTGCATCACGGCGGAGGAACTCGCCACCAAGAACCTCGAAGGCGCCACGCGCTTCCTCATCAAGACGCGGAACTCGGAAGATCAGTGGTGGACGAAGCCCTACAGCCCCGACTACTGCCACATGACGGCGGAAGCGGGACAGCTTCTCTACGACCACGGGATGGAGCTTCTGGGCGTGGACTATCTCGGCGTGGACGCGCCCGACCCCAACGTGCCCGTCCACACGCTGCTGATGCCGCTGGGCGTCGTCCTGCTCGAAGGCCTGAACCTGAGCGATGCGCCCGAGGGCGATTACGAACTCATCGCCCTGCCCGCCCTCCTCCCGGGACGAGACGGCGCGCCCGCCCGCGCGGTATTGAGATCGCTCTAGCAACATCCTGAATACCGATTTTTTGATCCCTATGAGAGCCCTCCTGCGCGCGCAGCGGTTCGTCCACTCCCCCGGCGTCCGCATCCCTTTTCTGCTATCTTTCGGGCGGGAGGAGCGGCATGGACGTCATTGACATCACCGTACCGATACAAGAGGGGATGCCGCTGTGGCCGGGGGATCCGGAACTCAAACTTCGCTTTCACGCTTCGTTCAAAGCGGGGGATTCGGTCTGCCTGACGGAAGCGAGCCTTTGCCTGCACACAGGCACGCACGTGGACGCGCCGGTGCACTTCCTGCCCGGAGAGGACGGCGTGGAAGCGCTCTCTTTGGAGACCCTGATGGGTCCCGCCCGGGTGATCGAGATAGAAAACCACGAGTGCATCACATCGGAAGAATTAAGCACCAAGAACCTCGAAGGCGCCACGCGATTTCTCATCAAGACGCGAAATTCGGATGCACGATGGTGGGAGAAGCCGTTCGATCCGAATTTCTGCCACATGACACCGGAAGCCGCACAGCTTCTGCTCGATAACGGAATGACGCTCCTGGGCGTGGATTATCTCTCCGTGGACCCGCCCGAGGGCGATGCGCCGGTGCACCGGCTGCTGATGCCCCGCGGCGTCGTGTTGCTCGAGGGTCTTCATCTTAGCCATGCGCACGAGGGGGATTATGAACTCATCGCCCTGCCCGCCCTGTTTACGGGGCGAGACGGCGCGCCCGCCCGCGCGGTACTGAGATCGCTCCAGGCGCTTGCCTGAAAAGCGATTTTCGGGAAATACTCCCCCCGCAAACCGATATTCCAGTTCTCATTGAGGAGCCGCATGGACACGTCCCGGGAGCAGCGAGAGGCCGTACAGAAGATATACAACCAGGATTCGGACTACTACGTCACCAGCGCGCCCCACGCGCGGAGCAGCTCCCTCGCGCGCGCGGCCGAGGTGCTGAACCCGAGCGGCGGGGTCCATCTGGACATCGCCACGGGCGCGGGCCACACCGCCTTCCAGATGGCGGATAAATGCCGCCACGTGGTCGCGAGCGATTTGACCGCCGGGATGCTCGACTCCGCGCGCAGGCTGGGTGAAGAGAGAGGAATCGGGAACGTCTCCTATCTCAGAACAGACGCCGAGAACATCGCCGTTCAGACGGGTGCGCTCGATTCGGTATCGGTGCGCATCGCGCCGCATCATTTCCCGGACGTTCCGGCCTCGATGCGCGAGATGTTCCGGGTGCTCAAGCCTGGCGGCAGGCTCATCTACATCGACAACATCGCGCCCGAAGAACCCAGGGAACTCGATAGTTACAACGATTTCGAGCGCCTGCGCGACCCGAGCCACAACCGCTGCGACAGCCTGCCCGGCCTGGTGGAGATGCTGGAAGCCGCCGGTTTCCGCGTCCTCTATTCCGAGACATTGAGGAAGAAGATGGTGCTCTCCCATTGGGTGAAGCGCCCCCACCTCACGGATGCGGACAAGGCGTCGCTTCGCAAGTATCTCGAAAACGCCTCGCCCGCGATATCCTACTGGCTCGACCCGCGCGAGGAGGACGGCGAATTCGTATTCGACGAGCAGGAAGCCGTCATCCTCGCCGAACGCCCCGCATGAGCACCGACGAAACGCAGCGCCTGCGCCGCCTGACAGACGCGGACAGAAAACACCTCTGGCATCCCTTCACCCCCATGGACGAATGGGAGAGCGAGGACCCGCCGCTCATCGTCGAGCGCGGCGAGGGGGCGTACCTGATCGACGTAGAGGGCGAGCGCTACCTGGACGGCGTATCTTCCCTGTGGGTGAACATCCACGGACACCGCAAAGAGAAGATCGACGAGGCGGTTCGCGCGCAACTCGGGCGGATCGCCCACACCACCCAACTGGGCATGGCGAACCCCGCCGCCATCGAGCTTGCCGAGAAACTCACGCAAATCGCACCGGCGGACCTCGCCCGAGTCTTCTATTCGGACTCGGGCGCGACGGCGGTGGAAATCGCCCTCAAGATGGCCTTTCAATACCAAAAACAAAGGAAAGACCCGAAGCCCGAGAAGGACCGCTTTCTCACGCTCAACCTGGCCTACCACGGCGATACGGTCGGCGCGGTATCGCTGGGCGGAATCGACCTGTTCCACCACATCTTCGGGCCTCTTCTCTTCCAGACCATGCGCGCGGAGGCGCCCTATTGCTTCTGGTGCCCGAGGGGAGCGGAGCGTCCGCCGTGCTCCGTCTGTTCGGGCGATGAAATCGTGCAGCAAATCGAGGAAAACGCGCCGCATCTCGCCGCCGTGGTCGTCGAACCCATGGTGCAGGGAGCGGCGGGAATCATCGTGCAGCCGCCCGGCTTTCTCAAGAAAGTGCGCGAGGCGTGCACGGAACACGACGTGCTCCTGATAGCGGACGAGGTGGCCACCGGCTTCGGTCGCACAGGCCCCATGTTCGCCTGCGAGCACGTGGGCGTGGCCCCCGACATCCTGTGCCTCGCCAAGGGGATCACGGGCGGCTACCTGCCGCTCGCGGCGACGCTCGCGACCGAGGAGATTTTTGGCGCATTCCGCGGCCCGCCAGAGACGGGCCGCACGTTTTTTCACGGGCACTCCTACACGGGGAATCCGCTCGCCTGCGCCGCCGCACTGGCGAACCTCGAGATTTTCGAGCGGGAAAACACCATCGAAACAAACCGGGCGAAGATAGCGCATCTTTGGAGCGAGCTCGAAAAACTGAAAACCAACCCCCACGCGGGCGAGGTGCGCGGCCTGGGCTGGATGGCGGGCGTGGAGCTTTTGAAGAACAAGTCGACGAAAGAACCCTATACGCCCGCCGAGCGCAAGGGGCGCGCGGTCATCCTGGCGGCGAGAAAGCGCGGCCTCGCCGTGCGGCCACTGGGTGACGTCGTCGTCCTGATGCCGCCTTATTGCGTGACGAACAAGGAGATAAGCCGGATGGTGGGCGTTCTGGATGAGGCGATACGCGAGGCGTGCGCCTGACGCGAATAGCGGGGAATTGCTGAAAAAGCCCCCTCACCTCACCGTCGGCCTTCCCGAGGAGGAAAGGCCGACCCTCTATGGGCTGTTGAAAAAGTCCTATTCGGCCGCAAGTGACTATTACCTCATTCCTGCAAAAGCCGGAATCCATTCTAAAGCAGAATGACAATACGCCAGCTTTACATCACCCCGTCATTGGTTGGAAGCAATCAGAAAAAAATAAAGGCAAAACAAATGGATTCCGGCTTTCGCCGGGATAACGATCAAAAGCGCATTCATCCGTAGGGGCGGCCCCCTGTGGCCGCCCGCATCGTATATTTTCATCCCCGTGGCTACGCTTCGCAGGGACAGGCACGGGGACCTGTCCCTACAAACTCTCTCCTTGCAGGGCCCTGTGCGGGGATTATCAACAACCCCCTCAAGGGGCTGTTGAAAAACCCGCCCTGCTCGTCCTCCCCCCGCCTTGAAAAGCAACCCCCCCTACCCCCCCTTGTCAGGGGGGCAAGAAAAAGCAACCCCCCATCGAACGGGCAAGAGCAAAGCCCCTCTGCCAGGCGGGGGCGCATCGCCCT
>LXNJ01000496.1_pt1 | contig 27614 bp, 25 predicted proteins | sample 809081 | NCBI WGS metagenome assembly LXNJ01 (sample SAMN04870510, study PRJNA318959) | sponge metagenome | biome: sponge; feature: marine sponge reef; material: water | host: Petrosia ficiformis | place: Greece: Milos, Mediterranean Sea | collected 2013-05-29 | depth 5-7 m | reverse complement strand
CGCGTGCATCCAGTTGATCGAGGTGGGCGTCGGACGATCCGATCTCGTAGGCCTGGCTGCTGCTCTCCGAGAAATAGACCCGTCCGTCGTCGTCGGCATCCGGAGCGCTTCCGCACCCCGCGAGACCGATGGCGCCCGCCAGGCCCAGCGCGACGGCACGCGAAACCATCCCCGGCCACCGAGCGGAACTCGGTGGCCGGGAACGGTTCGCAGCCGAAACCTCAGGCTTCACGGGACGCGACCTCGAACCGATGGCTCCCGAGGCGTGGCTCACTGGAAGCTCCACTCCGTGTAATCGTCGCACCGGACGTAAGCCGTTGGGCGGCCGTCCATATCGTACACGCCAACGTTGAAGGTCGCGGTGATGCCGACCGAAAGACCAAAGACCGCGCCGAGATTGAGCGAAACGACCTGGTAGCCCACCAATTCTCCGCTCGCCGGATTGTCCGGTCCTCCCGAGATGTACGGCGCGCACTCGCTCTGCGCCGCGGCCACCGACGGGTTCGCCAGCGAGAGCGCCAGGGCCCCCGCGAAGGCCCACGCCACGGCGAGCGGCCACGCCGCACGGCTGTTTCTCCTCGTCCTCATCATCGTCCACCTCCCCTGAATGATCCCGGAGGGCGACGCCCCGCCGCCCTCTCTGACACAAGGATCGGGGCGGGCATCAACGGGCTATCAACGCCGGGCGGCAACCCGGCGACGAGCGGTGGGTCGGGAGGGTTTAGACGTCGAGATTGCGTACGTAGCGGGCGTTTCGCTCGATGAAGTCGCGGCGCGGCTCGACGTTCTCGCCCATGAGGGTGTCGAACAGCCGGTCGGCTTCCGCGGCCTCGTCGATCCTCACCTGGAGCAGCGTGCGCTTCTCCGGGTTCATCGTGGTCTGCCACAGCTGATCGGCGTTCATCTCGCCCAGCCCCTTGTACCGCTGGAGCGAGGGACTCCCCTTGCCGTTGTCGAGTCTCGCCTGCGCGGCGACGCGCTCCGACTCGTCGTAGCAGTAGTACTCCGTCTTCCCCTTCCACACCCGATACAGCGGCGGCTGCGCGATGTAGATGTACCCGGCGTTGATGAGTTGCCTCATCTGACGGAAGAAGAAGGTCAGGAGCAGTGTCCGGATGTGGGCGCCGTCCACGTCGGCGTCCGTCATGATCACGACCTTCCGATACCGTGCCTGCGCCAGATCGAACTCCTCTCCGATCCCGGTCCCGATCGCCGTGATCATGGCGCGAATCTCCTCGTTGGAGAGGATCCGGTCGATCCGCGCCTTCTCCACGTTGAGGATCTTCCCGCGCAGGGGGAGGATGGCCTGGTAATTGCGGTCGCGCCCCATCTTCGCGCTCCCGCCCGCGCTGTCTCCCTCCACCAGGTAGAGTTCCGCGATCTCCGGGTCCGTGATCGAGCAGTCCGCCAGCTTGCCGGGCAGGATGCCGGTCTCCAGCGCGGACTTCTTGCGCGTCAGATCCCGCGCCTTGCGCGCGGCTTCCCGCGCCCGCGACGCCTGGAGCGCCTTCTCGATGACCTTCCGGGAGGGGCTCGGGTTCTCCTCCATCCACGTTCCGAGGTTCTCGTTGACCAGGCTCTCGACGATCCCGCGCACCTCGCTGTTCCCCAGCTTGGTCTTGGTCTGCCCCTCGAACTGCGGCTCCATGACCTTCACGGAGAGCACGGCCACGAGTCCTTCGCGCACATCGTCGCCGCTCAGCGCGGGGTCGGCCTTCTTGAGGATGTTGTTCCGCTGCGCGTAGCTGTTGATCGTGCGGGTGAGGGCGCCCTTGAACCCGGAGAGGTGGGTCCCTCCCTCGTGCGTATTGATGTTGTTGACGAAGGTGAACGTGTTCTCGCTGTAGGCGTCCGTGTACTGCATCGCGAGTTCGATTTCCGTGTCTTCCTGGGCGCCCGACACGAAGATCACGTCGGAATGCAGCGGCTGCTTGTTCCCCAGCAGGTACTCGACGAACTGGGCGATGCCGCCCTCGAAGTGGAAGTCGCGCCGCAGTCCTTCCTTCCGCTCGTCGATGATCGCGATCCGAACGCCCCGGTTCAGATACGCGAGTTCGCGAAGGCGGTTGGCGAGCGTTTCGAAGCTGTACTCGAGATCTTGGCCCAGCCCGGTGAAGATGTCCGGGTCCGGCCGGAAGGTGACCGTCGTCCCCGTTTCCTTCGTCTTCCGCCCCTTCGCGAGCTTGCTTCGGCTGACCCCGCGCTCGTAGCGCTGCGTCCACTCGTGGCCGTCGCGACGGACCTCGACCTGCAGCCACTCGGAGAGCGCGTTCACGACGGAAACGCCCACGCCGTGCAGCCCGCCGGACACCTTGTAGCTCGACTTGTCGAATTTTCCGCCCGCGTGGAGCGTCGTGAGGGCGAGTTCGACCCCCGGCACCTTCTCGGTCGGGTGAAGGTCCACGGGGATGCCGCGCCCGTCGTCCACGACCCGAACCGACTGGTCCGTCCCGATCGTGACCTCGATCCCCGAGCAATGTCCCGCCATCGCCTCGTCGATCGAGTTGTCCACGACTTCGTAGACGAGATGATGCAACCCTCGCCCGGAGGTGGACCCGATGTACATGCCCGGACGCTTCCGCACCGCCTCCAGCCCCTTGAGGACGTGAATCTGCCGCGCGGTGTAGTCCGAGTTGCCGCCTCTGTTATCCACATCTGCCACGGGCTTCCCGCCCGCCGTCGACTTCGCCATCAACCCCTCCCCTTCTCCGTTCGGCCGGGGCGCGCCGCGGCCGGCGACGATTCCCCGGACTGCACGAACACGATCCGTTCGATCCGGCCGCGGGTGCGATTCCTGTTCAGGCGGCTCAGCAACTTTCGCCTCATCATGTTCAGTTCCGTCATCCAGGCCGCACCGGCCACTTCGATGAACACCGTCCCGCCCCTGATCCCGCCAACTTTCGTGACGCGCCCGATGTGCGGCCCCACGACCCGCTCCCACCGCGCCGCCGTGGCGCTGCGCTCCACCCGCTCGCGGATCCCCATGCGATCGAGCAGCTCCGCCAGCACGCCCCCGATGGGCTCGGGATGCCGTTCGGCCGCTTTCGCGTCCCTGCGTCGCGCCTCTCCGCGAGGCACCGCCCGGAAGGCCGTGCCGCTCATGCGATGAGCCGTCCGTTGCGCAGACGCCAGCGCGCGAGCTTTCCGCCCATCAGCCCCACGTCACCGGGCTTGGGCGCGGTGATAATCACCTGCCCGCCCCGCTCGGACTCGAAGAGGCGAAACAGCCGGTCCGAGCGCCCCTCGTCGAGTTCCGCGAACACGTCGTCGAGGAGGTACAGCGGCTCGCGGCCGAGCCGTTCCCTGAGCCGGTCCGCTTCGAGCAGGCGCAGGGCGAGCGCGGCCGTGCGCTGCTGTCCGCTCGACCCGTAGCTCCGGAGGTCGCGAGGGCCTTCCGGCGCCTCGACCTCGAACCTGATCTCGTCGCGGTGCGGGCCCACTACGGTCATGCCCTGGCGACGCTCACGTTCCCCGGTCCTCTCCAGCGCGCGTCGAAAACGGTCCTGCCACGAGCCGGCCGCCTCCGAACCATCCGCCCCATCGTTCGATGCGATCGAAGCCGAATACCGAAGCGCCGCACTGTCTCCTCCCGAGATCCGCGCGTAGAAGTCGGCGTATCGCTCCGCCCCCTCCACCACCCACGTCGCCCGCCTTTCCGTGAGGACTCCACCCGCCTCGATCAGCCCCTCCGTCCACGCTTCCGTCTCGTCGTTCGACCAGCCGCGCCGAAGCGCCTCGTTCCGTTGCGACAGAAGACCCCGGTAGCGCTGCAGCGCCGGGAGGTAGCCCGGCACGCCCACCGAGAGCGCGACATCGAGGAAGCGACGCCGCAGCGACGGCCCTCCACGCACGATCTCGGCGTCGTCGAGACGAAACGCCGCGACCCCCACCGAACCGATCCCGGCCGAAACCCGCTCCACTTCGAGCGCGTCGACCTCGACCTTCTTGATCCGTTGCGACCGGTCGTAGGCTGCCGCCACGGACATCCCCCCCTCAACCTCGCCTTCCACCCGAAACACCGTCTCTCCGAACCGCACGAGGGCGCGATCCCGCACACCTCGAAAGGACCGAAAAACCTCGAGGTAGTAGATCGCCTCGAGGAGGTTCGTCTTGCCCGATCCGTTGGGCCCGATGATCGCGACGCCGGCCTCGGGGAACTCGCACTCGAGTCGTTCGAAGTTGCGGTAGTCGCGAAGGATCAGGCGCCTGAGGAAAGGCGCGGAAGACGCCTCAGGCTGGCGGATAGACGGTGCCTCCGGTGTCTTCGTCACAAGCCCTCAAAATACGGCGAAAACCCTTGTATCGCAAGGAAATTTGCCCGTTGTCGACCTGGTCCGGAAAGCGCCGCCGAGCGGTTGCCCGGGAGCCTCCGGACAGGCAGCTTCGAGACGTCCATGACACGCTTCGGCCGCAGCGGCGCACGCCGCCCGATCGCGCGAAACAGAACCCTGCGAGGGGCGGTCGCCTGCCTCGGAGTCGCGTGGTTCGTGTTTCCGGTCCACCTCGCCGCTCAGGCGCGGTCGGTCGAAATCCCTCCGGATTCGCAGACGCCGGGCGCGAGCCGGGTCTGGCCGGATATCGCCCTCGGGGCGGGCGTCCTCGGCGGCGCCTTCCTCCTCGACGACAACATCCGCACTCTTGCGCTGGACCAGCAGGGAACGTTGGGGCGCGATCTGGCCGACGCCGGCCACACCTACGGCGACTGGAAGCGGACGGCGCCCTTTCTCGCCGGGGGCGGCATCCTGCTCGGCGTCGCGCTGGACGGCGAACAGGGAGTCCGGCGGGCGACATCGGCCTTTTTCGGCGTCTTCGCCGGCTCGATGTCGAACACCATCCTCAACTGGACGTTGGGACGAAGCCGCCCAAGAGATGAGCGGGGCGTTCTGCACTTCGACCCCTTCCGGAGCAACGCCTCCCTGGGGTCCGGCCACACGGCTTATGCCTTCGCGATCGCCGCCGCCGTCGATGAGGTCACCGACGGCGGGTGGGCCATCCCCTTCTACGCGGCGGCGGCGGGTACGGGACTCGCCCGGATCTACGGAGACCGGCACTGGCTGTCCGATGTGGTGGTCGGAGGCTTCATCGGCTGGTGGGTGGGCGGCCGCGCGACCGAAGCGGCTGCTGGCTGGCTCCGAGTCGAACCCTCTTCGGTCTCGTCCAGGCGGTCTTCGCCCGCCCGCGCCCGGATCCGGCCGCTGATTGCCGGGGACGCGCTGGGCATACAGATGCGCTTCCGGGAGTAGCCCCGAGGCGCCCGACGAGGACGGAATGATGGACGCTCTGCGGGGGATCCCCGCCGGGGACTACTCCTTCCCGCATCCCACCGGCAAGGACGCCCTCAAGGACGAGGCTTTCCGCGAGAAGGCGGCGCGCGGGCCGACCGGATTCATGACCGTGTTGCCGGCCGGGGACCCGTTCAACATGGGCCCCCAGCTCGCGCAGTGGTTCGTCTACTGTCTCGCGGTGAGCGCCTTCACGGGTTACGTGACCGGCCTCACGCTCGGCCCGGGAACCGGCTACATGGAAGTCTTCCGCATGTCCTCCACGGTCGCTTTCGGAGCGTACGGGCTCGCCCACCTTCAGCGTTCGATCTGGTATTCCCAGTCGTGGGGGACGACCGGCCGCAACGTGCTCGACAGCCTCGTGTACGGACTGCTGACCGGCGGCGCGTTCGGCTGGCTCTGGCCGACCTGAACCGGACTACAGCACGAAACTCGACACGACCGGTTCGTCGCCGCTGTAGTCGTAGAAGCCCTTCCCCGTCTTCCGGCCGTGGTATCCGGCCAGGTACATGCGGCGCAGGAGGGGAGGAGAGGCGAAGCGCGCCTCCTTGTACTCGTCGTACATGATCCCCGTGATGTGGTACAGCGTGTCGAGCCCCACGAAATCGCCCAGCGTGAAGGGGCCCATCGGATATCCGCAGCCCAGGCGCAGTCCCTGGTCGATGTCGGGGATCGACGCGACCCCGGCCTCGTACGCGCGGATCGCGTCGAGCATGTAGGGCACGAGCAGCCGGTTCACCACGAAGCCGGTGTTGTCGCCACAGGCGATCGGGCTCTTGCCGAGCGATTCCGCGAAGGCGAAGGCGGCGTCGAACGTGTCATCCGCCGTCTGTCCGCAGCGGACGACCTCCACCAGCGGCATGACGGGAACGGGGCTGAAGAAATGGAGACCGACGAAACGCTCCGGGCGATCGGTCGCCGCGGCGAGTTCGGTGATGGACAGGCTCGACGTGTTGGAGGCGAAGATCGTCTCCCCCGCGCACCGCCCGCCGAGTTCGCCGAACAGCGCGTGTTTCGCCTCGAGGTTCTCGGTGATCGCCTCGATGATGAGGTGGCACTCCGCCAAGTCCGCCAGCTCGAGCGTCGGGTGAAGACGAGCCACCGTCGCGTCCCGGTCGGCCGCGCCGAGCTTCTCCTTATGCACGGCGCGGTCGAGGTTTTTTCGGATTCCGGCCATCCCCCGGTCGAGGAACCCCCTCTCCACGTCCCGCACGATCGTCTCATAACCGGCCGCCGCGCTGACCTGCGCGATCCCGCCCCCCATCAGTCCCGCTCCGACCACCCCGACCTTCCGAATCTCAGTCAATGTCCACTCCCTTGATGTCTGCAGTTGTCCCTCAGCGCAGCAGTTTACGGTGCCACGGTTCCTCCGCGCTGCGAAGATTCTCTCCGCGCTCGAGTCGGTCGAGCAGACCCTGAAGCGCAAGTTCCATCCGTTGCCTGACCTTCCGCATGTCGGCCCGCGCGGAAACCGTCGCGATGGCCGTGAAGCCGGAGAAGATGGCCAGTCCTCCCAGGAGCGGCAGGACACCGCCCCCCGTCGCCATGAACAGGCCGAAGCCGCCGGCCGCTCCGCCCAGCCCCATTCCCGCGAACCAGCCACCGAGCCGTTCCGCCCTCATGTTACCGACGTCCGCCGTCAGCGTGACAAGCGACCACCCGCTCTCCAGGGCTTCCACGCCGACCTGGAGGTTGCGCGCCTTCGCGAGCGTGTACCGTCGGCCGCCGACATCCATCGCGCGGCGCATCTGGCTGACAAGGCCGGTTCCCGGCTCCCAGAGCGATCCACCGGGCCGCGAACGTACCTGTCGGAGAAGCTCCTCTTCGCGAAGGTACGACTCGAGATTCGCTTCCACATCCGTCGGACTTCCGGGCACCACCCGGCTCGTGCTCACGATCGCGGGACCGACGATCCGGCGCGCAAGCCCTTCGTCCGGAGGCGCGTCGGGGATGAGGGAGGCGGCCTCCACCTCGGCCAGCGCCTGCCGGACGTACCGCTCCTCGAGCCCGACTTCCGCTCCGATCTCGACGACTTCGCCGGCCCCGAGTTCGCCGCCGATCGAGGTGGAACTGCGGAACTGGAGATCCGACGCCCGCCGGATCACACGTTCGAGTTGCTCCTGCGTGACGGTGGCGGGGAGGGACGAACGGCGTTCGGGAGGACCGGGCTCGCCCGAACCGCCGTGACCGCCGTCAGTCGGCGGCATCGCGCTCCCTCGTCACCGCCTCCGGCTCGTCCGCGGCCTCCGACACGCCGTCCGCCGCTTCCGCGCGGGGCAGCCGCGGTGCGCCTTCCGACCCTTCGAGCACGCGTTCGTCGACCGGAGCCGGGGCGGCCGCCTCGGCGTTGGCAGCCGACGACAGGTTCCTGAACAGGCCGGCCATGGAGCCCAGATCCACCGGAAGCGGAAAGAGCGTCGTCGAATTGTTCTCGGCCGCGATCTCCGTCGCCGTCTGCAGGAAACGCAGTTGCAGCGAAGCCGGATACTCGCTCAACTGGCGCGCCGCGGCGCGCAGGTCGGACGCTGCCTGCAGCTCGCCCTGCGCGTTGATCACCTTGGCGCGGCGCTCGCGCTCCGCCTCGGCCTGCCGCGCGATCGCCCGTTTCATCTCGCCGGGCAGATCCACGTCCTTCACTTCGACGCCCGTGACGTCGATCCCCCACGCGTCCGTGCCCTGGTCGATGATGTCGCGCAGGATCTGGTTGAACTTCTCCCGTTCCGCGAGGACTTCGTCGAGTTCCGCCTGCCCGATGACCGAGCGCAGCGTCGTCTGGGCGAGCTGCGACGTGGCGAAGAGAAAGTCCTCGATCTCGAGGATGGCCCGTCTCGGGTTCGCGACCCGGAAATAGAGGACCGCGTTGACCTTTACGGACACGTTGTCCCGCGTGATGACATCCTGCGGCGGGATGTCCATGGCGATGATCCGCAGGCTCACCCGCTCCATGCGCTCGACCCCGAACGGAACGAGGAAGATGAGCCCCGGCCCGCGGGTCGGACGCGCGCGGCCGAGCCGGAAGATGACGGCCCGTTCGTATTCCTTCAGGATGCGGAGACTCGTAGCCAGCGCGAGCGCGCCCGCCCCGGCGAGGATGAAGAACAGAGGATCCATGGTTCGCTCCCTCCGACTGCTCGTGAGGTCCGACCCGGCGACCCGCCGGCAGCCCGTTGCTAGTCGACCTCCACGATCACGGCCGCGCCCTGTCCCCCACCGATGCAGGCTGCTCCGAGCCCGAGTCCGCCGCCCCGCCGCCGTAGTTCATGGAGAAGATGGCCCGTGATCCGCGCCCCCGTCATGCCGAGCGGGTGGCTCAGCGCGATCGCCCCGCCGTCCACATTGACCTTGTCGCGGTCGAGACCGAGTTCGCGCTCGACCGCCAGGTACTGCGGAGCGAAGGCCTCGTTCACTTCGACGAGATCGATGTCGTCGAGGGTGAGGCCGGCTTTCTCGAGGGCGGCGCGCGAGGCGGGGGCGGGCCCGATGCCCATGATGTGGGGCGGCACGCCCGCCACGGCGTAGGACACGAGGCGGCCGACAGGCTCAAGGCCGTGCGCGGCGGCATAGTCCCTGCCCGCCAGCACGAGCGCGGCCGCCCCATCCCCGATCCCGCTCGCGTTGCCGGCGGTGACGAGGCCATCCTGCTTGAAGTACGGCCGGAGCTTGGCGAGCCCGTCGACCGTCGAATCGGGACGGAGGTGCTCATCGCGCTCGAAGGACGCTTCCCTTCCCTTCCTTCCCACCATCATCGGGACGACCTCGTCCTCGTAGCGGCCGCCTTCCCAGGCCTCGGCCGCCAGGCGCTGGCTGCGCACCGCGACCTCGTCGGCCTCCGAGCGCGAGATACCGTATTCCTCCGCGAGATTCTCCGCCGTCTGGGCCATCGAGAAGCCGCAGTAGGGATCCGTGAGGGCCTCCCACAGCGAATCCTCGAACTTGGGCGCCGGGCCCAGCCGCAGACCCCAGCGGGCGCCGCGCACGATATGCGGCGCCTGGCTCATGGACTCGGCTCCGCCCACGAGGCAGACGTCGCTTTCTCCGAGTTCGATCTCCTGCGAGCCATCGATCACGGCCTGAAAGCCCGAGCCGCACAGGCGGTTCACGGTGACGGCCGGGGTTTCGACCGGCAGCCCCGCCCGCAGTCCCACATGCCGCGCGAGATAGATCGCGTCGGCCGACGTCTGCATCACGTTCCCCATCACCACGTGCCCGAAGTCGGCGGGCGCGGCGCCCGAGCGCTCGATGGCCGCTTCCGAGGCGACGACCCCCAGATCCACCGCCGAGTAGTCCTTCAGGCTGCCGCCGAACGCGCCCATGGCCGTACGGGCCGCGGAGAGAAACACCGTCCCGTTTCCGTTGCTGTCACTCATTTTCGCGGAGTCCTTCCATCGCTTGCCGGTCATCCGACCGGATCCATGTCATGTATGAAGCGGCTGCGCCGACACCGCCCGCGGGCCGCGCGGGGGGGCAGGCGACCGGTCCGCACGTGAAACGTAGCGTGACGTATCAGGCTGCGCCCACCCGTTCCGCGAGCCAGCTTCCGACCTCCGACGTGGTCGCGCTTCCTCCGAGGTCCGGCGTCCGCACTCCGGATACAAGCGCCGCATCCACGGCCGCCTCGACCGCCCCGGCCGCGTCATCCGCCCCGTGATCCCGCAGGAGGAGCGCGGCGCTGAGCACTGCGGCCATCGGATTCGCCCGTCCCGTCCCGACGATGTCGGGCGCGCTGCCATGCACGGGCTCGTACAGTCCATGCACGCCCGGGTTCACGTTGGCGGAGGGCGCGAGTCCCGGTCCTCCCACGATTTCGGCCCCCAGGTCGGAGAGAATGTCGCCGAGCAGGTTTGAGGTGACGATCACGCCGAACCGCTCCGGCGTCCGGACCATCTCCATGGCGAGCGCGTCCACATACCGCATCTCCGACTCCACGCCCGGATATCCGGAGGCAACCTCCGCGAACACGCGGCGCCAGAGCCCGAACATGTGCGGCACCGCGTTCGCCTTGTCCGCGAGCGTGACGCGCAGCCCCCGGGGAGCGGCGTGCTCGAACGCCCGCCGCACGATCCGCTCGACCCCGAAGCGGCTCGCGACCGCCTCCGACACCGCGACCTCGTCCGGCGTGCCCTCATGCTCGACTCGCCCGACGCCCACATACAGGCCCTCCGTATTCTCCCGGAAGATCTCGAAGTCCATGGGCGCCCAGTCCGCCGATCTCAGCGGGGACAGTTCCGGCGCGCGCAGCCGAAGCGGGCGGCGATTGAGAAACAGATCCAGCCGCACCCGCAATCCGAGCAGGAGGTCGCGCGCGTGACGTCCGTCGGGCACGCGCGAGTCGCCCACGGCGCCGAAGAGGATCGCGTCGAAGTCATCCCTCAGAGACTCGAAGGTCCGCGGCGACAGCGTCTCGCCCGTGGCGAGGTAGTGATCCGCGCCGTGCGGGAAGTGCGTGAGTTCGAGGTCGGAGAGGCCCTTCGCGACCACCGCCTGAAGCACGCGACACGCTTCGCGGGTGACTTCGGGTCCGATCCCGTCGCCGCCGATGACGGCGATGCGCAGCGGGGCCTTCACGTCGGCTCGGCGACTAGCGTTCGATTTCGAGCGCGCCGACCCGCGCCGAGTCCTCCAGGAAGGCGCGCGCCGTCTGCCAGGACACGGCGATGCCCGTCAGCGCCTGGAGCCGCATCGCCTCGTTGCGCATGAAGTCCGCCAGCGAGACGCCGGGCTCCTCGGATCCATTGCGCATGGCCCGCACGATCCCATCCCAGTCTCCTTCGTACACCACGCCGTTCGGGGCCCGCACGCGGTGTACCTCCACCGCCGGCGCGTCGGGCGGACGACCGAACAGGTCGAGCTGGCCCGTGCCCGGTCCGGCCGTCAATCCGTTCGCCCGGGCTTCGACCTCGGCCAGCAGCCGGTCCTCCGGACTCGGTTCCGGCGCCAGTTCCTCCAGCGCCAGCAGGTAGGGCTGCAACTCCTCGGCGTCCGCGGGGAGGTCTTCGAGTCGCCGCTTGAGGTCGACGACCCGCCACGCGACGATCGGGTCCGCCAGATCCGTCACCGGAATCGTCGCGAGCTGCGTGAGCGCCCCGCGAAAATCGCCGCGTTCGTAGAGCACGTTGCCGTAGAGGGCGCGGGCTTCCGCGAAGCGAGGATCCAGCCGCACCGCCTCGCGGCTCCAGAACAGCGCCCCTTCGGTGTCGCCGTCCCGGTAGAAGGTGAAGGCAAGATCCAGCGCCGCATCGGGGCTCTCGCGGTCGGCCGCGAGGGCGAGCCGAAAGTACCGCTCCGCCCGGCGCAGCAGACCCTCGCGCAGCAGGCTGCGTCCCACGCAGAGCATGAGTTCCACGTCCTGATCGTACCCCATGGCGATGAGGCCTTCGAAGATCTGGAAGGCCGCCGCGCGGTCCCCCAGCTTCAGCAGGACGTCTCCGAGGCCGGCCAGCGCTTCTTCGTGTTCCGGATCGAGCCTGAGGACCCCGGCGAAGGCGGCGCGCGCCCAGGCATACTCCTCTCGGGCCAGACGCGTATAGCCGAGTGAGACGAGGAGTTCCGCCGAGTCGGGATAACGGGTGAGGGCCTCCTTGAGGAGGCCAAGCGCCTGATCGAAGTCGCCGGCTTCGTACAACCGTTGCGCTTCGGCATCGAACTGCTCGTAGTTCCAGGGGTCGGAGAGGTTCAAGTCCGGAACCTCAAGTCAACAACCTTTCCGACCATGTTCGGCGAGCCAGAGCGGGCCTTTCGTTGAAGGACGCTTCCCCAACTTCGGGCGCGATGCCCACGCCAGCAAGTTCGGAGCCGCCGGGGGGATCGGATGCGTTCACGATTCGAGCGCTTCGCACAACCTCACTACCGTCTCATCGTCCACACCGTGCAGGGTGAGCCGCGTGATTCGCCGTTCGATCAGCTCCGCGACTTCCAACCGCGCATCTCCCAGCGGGACCCGGTCGCCCGGCTCCGGGATTCGGCCCAGCGTGCCGATCACGTAGCCTGCCACGGTGTCGTACTCCTCGTCTTCCTCCAGGTCATCGAGGTCCAGGCCCGAAAGCAGATCCGCGAACGAGACACCTCCATCGAGTCCGACCGACCCATCGGGGCCGACCTCCAGCCCCGCCTCCGCCTCGTCGTGCTCGTCGTAGATTTCGCCGACGATCTCCTCGAGGAGATCCTCCAGCGTGGCGATGCCGTCCGTGCCGCCGAACTCGTCGACCACGACGGCCATGTGCGTCTTCCGAGTCCGCATTTCCGCCAACAGGTCGTCGACCGCCTTCGATTCGGGGACGAAGAGCGCCTCGCGCATCACGTCCCGCGCCACGAGTCCCGTCGGACGCGCTGCGAGGATTTCCGCGAGCAGATCCTTCACGACGATGATGCCGACGATGTCGTCCAGCGAATCTTCCGTGACCGGGAGACGCGAATACCCGGACTCTGCCGCGACCTCCAGGATGACCTTGGCCGGATCCCCGGCCCCTACGGCGACGATGTCCGGCCGGGGCGTCATTACCTCCCGGACCACGGTATGCGTGAGATCGAACACACCTTCGATCATCGCCTGCTCGTCCTTCTCCACCACTCCTTCGCGCAGGCTCTGTCGGACGAGCACCTCGATCTCGTCCGGACTGTGGGCATGTTCGACGCCGTGCGTATCGCCAACGGGGGCGCGGATCAGCCGCAGGAACAGCCGGGCCGAGCCGTCGAGCAGCCAGATCGCCGGCGTCGCCACGCGGTTGAAGGCGAGGAGAGGACCGGCGAGGTAACGACTCACCGTCTCCGGACGCAGGAGCGCGACGGTCTTCGGAGCGAGTTCGCCGAGTACGATGTGGAGGTACGTGATGAGGATGAAGGCGACGACGATGGCCGTCGTGTGGAGTGCCGCCGGCCCCGCGGCGAAGCCCAGCGCGCCGAACAGAGGCTCGATCGTCCGGGCGACCGCCGGCTCGCCGATCCAGCCCAGGCCGAGCGACGCGAGGGTGATCCCGAGCTGGGTACCCGAGATGGCGCGGTCGAGATTGCCCTGCGCCCTGCGGACAACCCGGGCCAGACGGTCGCCGCCATCGGCCAGTTCGTCTATGCGGGTGCGTCGCGCGCTGACGAGCGCAAACTCCGCCGCGACGAAGAAGGCGTTCGCCGCTACGAGCGCGAGAACCGCGCCGAGCCTCAGAACGAGTCCGAGGTCCATTCGGCGGTCCGACTAACGGATGGTGTGGCTCCCGGTCTGTCCGGGGGCGGGGGTTCGTTCAGGCTACGTTACCTCGCCGGTGGTCCTGGATCGGACTGCTAGTGGGCTTCCTGCGTTCACTGCCGGGCCGCGCCTCCGTGCGGGATCGCCGGGGCACAGTACCGCTCTCCGATGGTGCGCAGAGTGGACAGTTCACCCGGCGTCAACTCCGGATACCGCTCTCCGAGGTACTGGATCGTATCGTCGAACCACTCTTGCCGCTGCTCGTCTTCCGCGTCGAGCACGCCACAGCGGCGAATGTGGCTGAACAACTCGTCGCGAGCACGGTCACTCGAATTCGGCACATGATTTCCTTTGCTCAAGGCACCTCCTGGTGGTCGTCGTCTCTGTACAGGCTTCAAGACTAACCTAGGACGCACCACGGCAAAAAGGGAGTACCGCACCGCAGCGGCGATCGGTCCGCCCGCCCGGGTCCGGATGTCAGCGACCGGTCTCCGCCTCGTTCTGCTCGAAGCCGCGAAGATACATGTCGACTCCGCCGATCTTCATGCGGCTCCTGATCTGCACGATGAGGCGACGGTCATCGTCCGAGATGAAGACCTCGGCCTGCCCCTCCTCTCCGAACAGGCCATCGGTCTGAATGGTCGGACGCAGGACGATCGTGTCGAATGTCCCCGCCGGCACGCGCACGCGCTCGCGGCGGAGAACCTCGACGACGACGGGATTGCCGTCCTCCTCGAAGTAGCGGTCGAACTCGTACGTCCGGCCGACCTCCAGCGGAAGAGTCCGGATCAGGTAGAGGTAGGAGATCTCGTCGAGCGCGCCCGGGGGCATTGGAAGATCCCGCTGCCGACGGTGCGGAAGATAGGCCTCCGCCTCCTCGTTCCAGTCCTGTCTCGTGGCGGCGAGAGCCTCGTGATCCAGCTCCCAGCGACGCTGCCTGCGGTATCCCCCCTGCCGCAGGTTCTCCTCGAAGCGAAGCGACCGGTAGGGATCGGGGGCAAGCCAACTCACCGTGCGGTCATCCATCCTGTAGAAGGGGACGCCCCCCTTCATCTCCATCGAGAGTCGGTACGCCGGCGTGCCGCGGATCGTATCCTGCGCTTCGACCCGGAGGTGCATGCGCCCGAAGTTCACGGGCCCGAACAGCACGGCGTACTCTGAGGTCTCCCCGATCTCGAACGGCCAGCTCTCGGAGAAGACGTCATCGGCCACCTCGCCCGCGCTACCCTGCCCGGCGAGGTCGGATGTACCCGGAATCGCAGCGGCCAGGAGCGCCAGGCACGCCAGGCGCGCCAAGGCGCCGCGGCGCAGGTTTCGTCTCCGCATGTCAGGCCGCTGCGGCGATCTGCCGGCCGATCTCGCGCAGCGCGCGGTCCCGGCCGGCGGCGAACAGCTGCCGGAGTTGCTCGCCGGCCCGGAAGCGGGCGTCACGGTATCGGCGGAGGGGGTGCGGATCATGCGGAATCTCCTCGAATCTTCGTACAAACGGCCACACCTGCAGGAGCAGCGCGGCGTTGGCGGCCCAACCTTCGTACTGCAACAGCTGCCCATCGCCGGCGGCGACGGCGCGTTCCAGAGCGAACAACCTATATAACCGAAGAGAAGCGTAAGGGTCCGTCACGGCTGGAGCCGACAGCAGATGACGCGCACAGAGCCGGCCCCCGGCCCGGGTCAGACGCCGGGTGAAGGGTTCCGAATCGCCGCGGGCGACCGCAACGAGGTCGGCGCCGCCCTCGAAGCGGCGAAGCATCTCCGGCAGGCGCTCCGGCGGATCGGAGAAATCGCCCTGCATGGAGACGAACGCGTCGCGGCGCGGATAGCCCGAGCGGTGGAGCGTCGCCCGGATGAGCCGGTCGAGGCTCGCGGCGTAGCCCTGCCGCGCCTCGTTGCGGAGCACGGTCAGCGGAAGCACCCGCGGATATCGGTCGAGCGCCTCGCCCGTCCCGTCGTCCGATGCGTCATCGCACACGAGCACGTGAAACTGCCGCCGCTCGCCGTAGAGCAGTTCGCGGATCCGCCACAGCAGCGGGCCGATGGTATCGCGTTCGTTGTGAACCGGAATCCCGATGTGAATCACGCGCCCTCTCCGCGTTGCGCCACCCGCTTCCAGCGCCGGTGGAACCAGAAATACTGCTCCGGCCGCCGTTCGATCTCCCTCTCCAACACCCGAACCCATCCCTTTGTGAGCTCGACCGGATCCCCGGCGGCGCCGGACCGGCCGCCGTCGATCTCTTCATGGACGATCCTGTACCCCGATGGGTCTCGAACCAGAGCCGCGAAGAAGAGAGGGACATCGGCCGCGAGACACAAACGCGCCGGGGCGAGCGATGTCCAGGCGGGGCGACCCAGAAAGTCGACCGGGGCGCTGGCGCGCCGGGTGTGCTGATCGGCCACGAGGGCGAGAACCCGGCCCGAACGCAGCGCGTCGAGCGCCGGCCGCGCCGCCGCATCGCGGTCGAGCACGTCCAGTCCCAGCCGCGCGCGCAACTCGCCCAGCCGACGGCCGAAGGCGCCTCGCTGACGCTGCACGACTGCCGTCACGCGCACTCCGAGCGCCCGCACGGCCGCCCCTCCGAGCTCCCAGTTGCCGAGGTGCCCGGAGACGACCACGGCGCCGTCCCGCTCCGCGGTCGCCGCGTGCAGGCGCGGGCCCAGCCCGGCCTCGTCGACGACGCGAGACAGCATCCGCTCGATCCGGGGCGCACCGCCCATGAGGAGCGCGGCCTCCTGGCCGAAGTGGCGGTAGCAGGCGCGAGCCGTGTCGCGCACCCAGCGCGGTGTGGCAGCCGGGAAACTTGCGGCAAGTTGGGCGTCGACCACGCGGCGACGGACGCGGAGAGGGTCGCGGCACAGCGCTCCGAGCGCCCGGCCGGCCGCGAGCGCCACCGGTTCCGGCGCGGCGCGCAGTCCGAGATGCAGGCCGGCCACGCCGCCGTCCACGAGCGCGTCCGCAAGCGGTGGGCCGCCGCCACGCCCGCGCCGACCGGTCTGCCGCGCGCGCTCCTTCACGGTTGCGGGACGCGTTCGAGCTGGTGGCCGAAGAGCCGACGGTACGGCCCGCCGCGAGCGACGAGCGCGTCATGGCGGCCGGCGTCCACAAGTCGCCCGCGCTCGAGGACGAAGATCCGGTCCGCCTCGCGCACGGTCGAGAGCCGGTGGGCGACCACGATCACCGTGCGGCCGCGAAAGCCCTCCGCCGCCGCCCTGAGCGCCGTCTCCGTTTCGGCATCCACGGCCGACGTGGCTTCGTCCAGAATGAGGATGGGGGGATCGCGGAAGATGGCCCGCGCGATGCCGATGCGCTGGCGCTGGCCCGTCGACAGACGCACGCCGCGGTCGCCGAGCACGGTGTCGTAGCCGGCGGGCAGTCCCGCGATGAAGCCGTGCGCTCCGGCCGCCCGCGCCGCCGCTTCGACCGCCGCCGGGTCCGGCGCGACCTCCCCATAGGCGATGTTCGCCGTCACCGTGTCGTGGAAGAGCACCGCCTCCTGCCCCACGAGACCGGTGAGCCGGCGGAGGGAGTCCATCGAGAACTCCCGGATGTCCGTCCCATCGATCGTGACCCGTCCCGCCTGCGGATCCGCGAACCTGGGCAGCAGGTCGACCAGCGTGGACTTCCCGCTCCCCGACGCCCCGACGATGGCGACGACGGATCCGCGCGGGATGGCGAGGTCGATGCCTCGCAGCGCGGCCCGCCCCGGCTCGTAGGCGAAGCTGACGCCCTCGTAGCGGATCTCCCGTTCGGGGCCCGCCGCGATCCGCGACCCTCCGGCCGGTTCCGGATCCTGGTCGAGGATCTCGAAGAAACGGTCGGCCGCGGCGAGCCCCTGCGCGGCGATGGCCGGGTACTGCGCGAGCCCCTTCACCGGCGAGACAGCGCGGAGCGCGATGGTCACGAAGGCGACGAACTGTTCGGGCGCGATCGACCCGCCACTCCCCACGAACGACGCCCCGATCCAGACGAGTCCGAGCGCCACGACGGACGCGAGCACTTCGGAAAGGGGCGAGGCGAGGTGTCGGGTCGTGGCCGCCGCGATCCGCTTGCGGCTGAACGCGTCCGAACGGCGCCGAAAGCGCTTCATCTCGAAGTCCTCGGCGACCCTCGACTTCACAACCCGCACCGCGCCCAGCGATTCCCCCAGCGCCGCCACGAGTTCGCCGTGGTCATCCCAGGTGCGGCGGAACTTCTCGCGCAGCCGACCGAGCAGCGGCCGCAGGCCGAGCCACACGAGCGGCACCAGGATGACGGCGATCAGCGCCAGCCTCCACGACAGAGCGAACAGGGCCACCGCATAGGCCGCGAGAGTCGCCCCCTGGCGCACCGCCTGCGCGAGCGCGTCGGTCACGACGGGCTTCGCCTCGCCCGCATCCGCGATCACACGCGCGATCAACTGTCCCGCCTTTCCGCGCTCGAAGAAGGCGAGCGGCAGGCGCTGCAGGTGGGCGTGCACGGCATTGCGCACGTCGCGGACGAGGAACTCCTGCGTGCGGATCGAGAGCGCCCGCCCCCCGATGATGCAGAGGTTCTTGAGGAGGAGCGCCGCCAGCACCAGCACGCACACGGCCCGCAACCCGTCCAGCCCCGCCTCCGGACCGAGCCACCCCCCGGCGATCCCATCGAGGAAACGCTCCGCCGCGTTGCGTCCGCCGCCCGGCAGGGGAGGTCCGATCCCGAAGAGCGAGCGGAGGAACGGGATGAGCAGGAGGAGGCTGAACGCCTCGAGTCCGGCCGCGAGCACGCCGAGCGCGAGGCTCGCGAGGAAGGTCCAGCGATAGGGGCGCAGGAACCGGAGCAGCCGCCGATACGGGGAGGCGCCCCCGCCGCTCCGGCCCGGGTTCATCGAATCACCGCGGCGTGAGCAGCGCGGCCGGAAGCACCATCTCGTCGGGGCTCACCCCGCCGTGCAGGAAGCTGTCCCGGTACCGATTCTGGTATTCCCGCAGCCTCGTCGGATAGACGAAAAAGTAGTCCTCGCGACAGAGGGCGAAGGTCTTGTTCATCCCGCCCGGAGGCAGTCGCCATTCGTCCGCGTCCGAAGTCGACATGACCGCGGCCGGGTTCTCCACCTTCATGTCGTCGCCGATCTTGTAGCGCAGGCTCGTCGACGCGTCGCGTCCCGCGTAGATCGTGGCGGGCCGCCGGCAGTGAATCGAACCGTGGTCCGTCGTGAGGAGGACCCGGACTCCCCGCTGCGCGGCCAGCCGCAGCGCCTTCAGCGCCGGCGAACGCTCGAACCAGGTCACCGTCAGCGAACGCAGCGCGCTGCTGTCCTGCGCCATCTCCCAGATCAGGCGCGACCGCGCCCGCCCGTGCGTGAGCATGTCCACGAATCCGAACACGAGCGCAGTGGCCGAGGGGGACGACAGGTAACCGCCGAGCCGCGCCAGCATGGGCTCGCTCTCCTGGGCCGAGAAGATCTTCTCGTAGTGCACGGGGATCCGCGACGCGGTCAGTTCGTGGATATGCCGCTCGAAGAGTTCGTCCTCGAACGAGTTGTAGCCGGTCTCGCTTCCCCTCTCCCACCATTCCGGACGACGCTCGGCGAGTTCGTCCGCGAAGATGCCCCCGAAGATCGCGTTGCGCGCGAACGGGGTCGCCGTGGGCAGGAGGCCCGCGTAGAGCGCCTCCTCGATCTCGAAGTACTCGCTGACGATGGGGAGGACCGCCCGCCACTGGTCCAGCCGCATGCAGTCCATCACGACGAGCAGCGCCGCCGGATCCTCGTCGAGGATCGGTCGAAAGAAGCGGGGCAGCACGTCCACCGAGAGGGTCGGGCCCCGCTCGCCCCCTTCGTGCACCCACTCACCATACTGATCCGCCACGAGATCGCAGAACCCTCGGCTCAGGTCGGTGTGCAGCCCATCGAGGATCTCGCGCAGGCCCGACTCGTCGGCCTCCTCCAGTCTCAGATCCCAGTCGACCAGCTCGGAGTACAGGTCGGCCCAGTCCCGCCACGAAGCCGCCGTGGAGACCCGCTCCCGCAACTCGCCGAAACGCCGTGAGAAATCGCGCGTGATGTGCTCGTGGCGCAGCGCCGGGCCGGCGAGGAGCCGGGTCACGACCGACAGCACCTGCCGGGGGCTCGTCGGTTTGACGATGTAGTCGTCCGCCCGCCGTCCGATCGCCTCGTGCATGGTCGATTCTTCTTCGCTCTTCGTGACCATCACCACGGGGAGGCGCGGGGCAAAACTCCGGATGCGGTCGAGAACCTCGATCCCGCGCAGCCCCGGCATCCGCTCGTCCAGCAGCACGAGATCGTAGGACACCGCCGTCAGGAGTTCCATCGCGTCCTGGCCGTTCATCACCGCATCGACGTGATACCCCGACGACCGCAGCAGCATGAGATGCGGACGCAGCAGGTCGACTTCGTCGTCCACCCAGAGGATCCGGCCCGCCACCGTCTTCGTCCCTTCGGTCATGTACGGCCTTTCAGGTGTTCAGGTATGAACGGATGGCCCCCTCCAGCTTAAGCACGACCTCCTCGGCGCGGATCCTCCTCATGCGTCCGGGTCGAGTGGCCCGGGACGGCCTTCGCTCGCCGTCGGGGCCGGCCGGGCCACGAAACCGGTCCACGGTGAGATCCGTGAACCGGCCGTAGGGACCGCTGCGTTCCGGGTCCGTATACCCGTACAGTCCGATGGTCGGCGTCCCCAGCGCCACCGCCATGTGGAGGGGACCCGTGTCCGGCGCCAGCACGAGATCGCTCGCGGAGAGCCGGCCCGCCAACTCCCTCAGCGTCCCTCCCAGCGCCACGCGCGGCGGAACCCCGCACAACTTCTCGAGTCGGTGGGCATCCCGCAGTTCCTCTTCGGAGTCTCCTCCCAGGAGCACCGGCTGAAGGCCCAGATCACCGGCCGCCACGTCGATTACCCGCGCGGTCCCCTCGAGGGTCCAATTCCTCCGGGGGTTGGAACTCCGCGGCACGATCGCGAGCACCGGGCGCGCGAATCCCTCCCGCCACCGCGCCGAAATCCGCCGCTCCTCGTCGGTGAAATGAAAACGCCACTCCAGGCGTCGCGGGACGCCGAGATGATCGAGAAACTCGAACAGTTCGTCCTGAATGTGAGCCACGGGAGCCGGCGGGATGCGGCGGTTCGTGGCCATCCAGCTCAGGTCTCGGGCGCGCGCGCGGTCGTGGCCGAGGCGCTCCGGAGCGCGGAGGAGACGCGTGACCATCCCTCCCTTGAAGTTCGGCTGCAGACAGATGACGAGATCGAACGTTTCTCCCGCCACTTCGCGCCGAAAGCGGGAATAGGCACGGGCGCCGAGCCCCCGGTGGAAGAGCAGGAGCCTGTCGACGTCCGGCCGGCCGGCCATCAGCGCAGCCGGGCCCGGTTGCAGCACCCAGGTGATGTGTGCGTCGGGCCAGGCCCGCCGGAGGGACGCTACAACGGGCAACCCCTGGACGGTGCTTCCCACCGCGCTCATGAGCACGAGGGCGACCCGGCGCGGCGGAGCGCCCGCCCCTCGGGGGGATCTATCGGGCTGCATTCCGGTACAAAGGCTGGCGGATCGTGACGAAACCGCGGGGCCGAACCGGCCGCAGGAAGACCCGCCCGGGCTGACAACGGCCCCAAAACACAGTAATCTCGGGGCGATGCGAACTCTTACCCGCTATATCCTGCGCCGTCACGCCGGACCGTTCATCTTCGCCATCATCGGCACCACGGTGCTGCTCCTCCTCGATCAGGTGAGCAAGCGCTTCGAGCGGCTCATCGGCAAGGACCTCGAGTGGACCGTGATCGCCGAGGTCTTCGTCTATTCGATCCCCTTCATCATCGCGCAGACCCTGCCGATGGCCGTGCTCATCGCGGTCCTGTACGTCTTCAGCCGGATGGAGGGCGACTTCGAGATCACCGCCGTCAAGGCGAGCGGCATCCCGCTGTCGCGCGTGATGGCCCCGCTCCTCGTCTGCGCCGTCATCCTGGCCGGCGGAATGACCTGGTTCAACAACACGGTCCTGCCGCAGTCGAATCACCACCTGCAGGTGCTGCTCACGGGGATCGGCCGCAAGACGCCGACCTTCAACCTTCGGGAACATACGATCAATGAAGTGCTGCCGTCCTATGTGTACGTGCACCCCGGCACGATCGACCGGGAAGAGAGCGTGGTCCACGATGTCGCGATCTACGATGAGCGAAACGGCCAGGAGAGCCGCTCCATCTACGCGGCGCGCGGGAAGATGGGCTTCTCGGAAGAGGGGGAGGACCTCTACTTCGACCTCGAGGACGGCGTCGTCCAGGTGCGGCTGAACGAGCGCCCGCACGCCTTTCGGCGCATCGCCTTCGAGCGGATGCTGCTCAAGATCCCGGATGTGGCGAACGGGCTCGAGCGGGATACCGCCGCCATACGCGGCGACCGCGAAATGAACATCGCCGACATGCGCGCGGAGGCGGATCGCGGCAGGGAGATGGCGGACGCGGCGCGCTCGGAGAGCCTGGTATACGCCCGGGCGATCACCGAAATGCTGCTGGATTTCGAGCAGCCCCTGGCGGACGCGCCGGTGCGCGGCGGGGCCGGGCCGGCGGGCGGCACCCGTACCCGGGGAGGCGAGACCCCCGACTGGAATGGGGACATCCCCGACCTGGAACGCGACATTCCCGCGCGGGAAGTCGATCGCCGCGACGGGGAAGACGACCTTCCCGCGGCATCGGGGGCGCCCGCGCGGCGCGAGACCCAGGCCACCGCGCCGGACTCCACGACACAGGTCGCCGAGAGCGCAGCCCGCCGCTTCTACTCCGCATTCGATGCGGCGAACCAGTTCCAGTCCTACGCGGAGCGCGAGAACACGGGCCTCCGCCGGATCAACCAGTACTGGGTCGAGATTCACAAGAAGGGGACCATCCCGGCCGCGTGCATCGTCTTCGTCCTTCTCGGGGCCCCGATCGCCGTCCGGTTCCCGCGCGGGGGCGTCGCGCTCGTCGTCGGCGTCAGCCTCGGCTTCTTCGGCGCGTACTACGTGTCGCTCATCGGCGGCGAGCGACTCTCCGACCGCCTCTGGATCTCGCCGCTCGTGGCCATGTGGGCCCCGAACATCCTGTTTGGCGCCCTCGGCCTCGTGGCCCTGGCGCGCTCGACCAAGGTGATGCGCTGACCCCGTGAAACTGCTCGACCGGTACGTCCTGTTCCAGTTCCTGCGGATCTTCGCGGCCTGCGCGCTCGGCGTGCCGTTCCTGTTCATGGTCATCGACGTCGCCGACAACATCGACCGATTCCTCGACCAGGGGTCCACCTGGTCCCGGATCATCCTCCACTACGTGTACGAGTTCCCGTACCAATCGCTGCTCGGGTTTCCGATTGCCGCCCTGCTCGGGTCCGTGTTCACGGTGGCCTCCATGTCCCGGCACTTCGAGGTCGCGGCCGCCAAGGCGGGCGGCGTTTCCTTCTATCGACTCGTCCTCCCCATTCTCTGCGGCGCCACGCTGCTGAGTCTCGTCGCGCTCGGCTTGACGGAACTCGTCGCCGTGACGACCCGGAAATCGGCCGAAGTCCTCGAGCAGGAGGAGGCCCGCAGCCAGACGATCCGGAACTCCTTCGTCTACCGGGGGGACGACGGTCTCGTGTACAAGGCGCGACTGCTGGACACGCGCGAGGGCCGGATGGATGACATACAGATCGAGCGGAAGGGATCGGAACCCGACTTCCCCACCGTGCACATCACGGCCAACACGGCGCAGTACGACTCGGTATCCTCGCGCTGGGTACTCCAGCAGGGGTGGATGCGGGAGTTCCGCGGCCCGGAAGAGGAGAGCGCCTACGAGTTCGCCGAACTGTTCGTGCGCCAGCTGGACGAGACGCCCGAGGAACTTCAGGCGAGGCCCAAGGAACCGGACGAGATGCGCTACGCGGAACTGGGTCGCCTCATCGAGTCGGTCGAACGGTCGGGCGGCACGACGAACGGGCTGAGAACCTCCCGCGCGCTGCGCATCGCCTTCCCCTTCATCTGTCTCGTGATCGCCGTGTTCGGTATGCCGCTCGCGCACAGCAACAAACGGGGCGGCGCGCCGACCTCGATCGGAATCGCGCTCGGCACGACGATCCTCTTCCTGACCCTGATCCGCATCTCCGAAGCGATGGGGGCCGGAGGGGCGCTGTCACCGACCGCCGCGGCCTGGTTGCCCAACATCATCTTCTTCGCCGCCGGGCTTCTGCTCTTCGCCAGACTGCGTACCTAGCGGCGCCCGGACTAGCGGCCGTGCGCCGCCGTGGCGCCGATCCGCTCGATGTCCGCTCGCACCATGAGGCGGATCATTTCCTCGAACGACATGCGCGGCTCCCAGCCCAGCCGGCGCTTCGCCTTCGACGGGTCGGCGCAGAGCCGCTCGACCTCGGCCGGCCTCAGGAGCGCCGGATCCTGCTGCACGTGCTCGCGCCAGTCCCGCCCGATCTCATCGAAGGCGATCTCGATCAGCCGTTGCACGGAATGGGTCACGCCGGTCCCGATCACGTAGTCCTCGGGTGTTTCCGCCTGCAGCATGAGCCACATCGCTTCGACGTAATCGCCCGCAAAACCCCAGTCGCGCTCCGCATTGAGGTTCCCGATCGACAAACCGTCGACGAGCCCGTGATGGATGCGGGCCGCCTCCCAACTCACCTTGCGCGTGACGAACTCCCGGCCCCGCCTGGGACTCTCGTGGTTGAACAGGATCCCGCTCGTCGCGAACAGGTCGTAGCTCTCCCGGTAGTTCACCGTGATGAAGTGGCCGTACACCTTCGCGACGCCGTACGGGCTGCGGGGATAGAAGGGCGTGTCCTCGGTTTGCGGGGTTTCCCGCACCTTCCCGAACATCTCCGAGGAGGAGGCCTGGTAGAAGCGGATCGCGTGGTCGACCGCCCGGATCGCCTCGAGCATGCGCGTGACGCCCAGCGCCGTGAATTCACCCGTCAGCAGCGGCTGGTCCCAGGAGGTGGGGACGAAGGACTGCGCGGCGAGGTTGTACACCTCCCGGGGTTCCACGCGTTCGAGAACGCGGATGAGCGACAACTGATCGAGCAGGTCCGCCTGGTGGAGCGCGACCCGGTCGCGGAGATGCGCGATGCGGTCGTACTTCTCCAGCGAGGAACGGCGCACGACGCCGTGCACCTCGTACCCCCTGTCGAGCAGGAACTCGGCCAGGTAGGAGCCATCCTGTCCCGTGATGCCGGTGATGAGCGCGATCATGGCGGCCGAATATGCGCGGCCGGCACGCCAGGGCCAAACCGCGCCGACCCACGCGAGGCCGCCGTCGCCCCGCCGCTTGACCGAAGACAACCCGAATTCGACATTCCCCGTCCCACCGCCGGCAGGGCTGCGGGAAACGGACGGCTGAAGACAGAGCTGAAGACAGAGGAGGTCTCGCGATCGCGCGCGCGACGCCGGTTCCGACATGGGTGCCCGATCTTCCCGCGACGCCGGGCGTCTACGTCTTCGTGGATGCACACGGGCATCCCCTCTATGTGGGGAAGAGCGTGAACCTGCGGCGGCGCGTCCGGAGCTATTTCTACTCGGGCGGGCCATCGAACGAGCGTCTGGCCGAGATGCTGCGGATCGCCCGGGGCGTCGAGGCACACCCGACCGGGAGCGACCTCGAGGCGCGGCTCCTGGAGGCGGAGCGAATCCTCGGCCAGCGTCCGCCCTACAACAAGGCGCTCAAGCGGCGCGGCGCCGGCTGGTATCTGGAACTCCGCCGGAACGAACCCTTCCCGCGGCTGCGCGTCGTGCGCCGGCCGCGCCGGGCCCAGGCCCGTTACGTCGGTCCGTTCTGGAGTCGTCGTTTGCCCGAGCGCGTCCGTCGCCTCGTGGAGAAGATCTTCCGGCTGCGGAGTTGCGCCGAAGCGGTGCGCCCGGACGCCGCCCGGAGCCCCTGCATGCAGTTCGACATGGGCCTTTGCACCGCGCCCTGCGCGCGACGCGTGGGACTCAACGGCTATCGGCGGCAGGCGGAAGCGGCCGGGCGTCTGCTCGTCGACCGCGACTACGCGTGGGAACTTCTGGACCGGTTCACGGCGGCGCGCGACGCCGCCTCCGAACGGCTGGAGTTCGAGCGGGCCGCGGAGGCGCAACTGCGTCTCGACTGGATCGAGGAACTGGAGGAACTCCGGTTCTCGCTGGAGCCGGGAGCCGAACCGCACTCGTGGCTCATCGTACTTCCGGGCGTGGCCGATACGCACCGCACGCTCCAGCCCGTCGCGCGCGGACAGGTGCTCCGGCGGCATCGCGTGAAGTGGATCGAAGGCGCCTGGGAGGAGGCCGTGGAAGACGCCTGCTATGCCGTGCGCGTGGCGGAGTTGCGGACGCCCGCGGTGCTTTCGCCGCGCGAATCCGTGCCCAGCGCGATGGTCGGCCGCTGGATCGAGGAAGGGGGCGAGGACGGACACGCGATCGACCTGACCCATCTCGACGCCGGCGGCGCCATCGACCAACTTCGGCGACTCGCGTCCTGACGCCTGCCGCGGAACCTCGTCACCGTCAGCCGGGTCTTCATGCTCATGCTCAGAAACCAGGACATCGTCGCGGCCCGCGAACGGATCCGTTCCGGTGTGGCGCGGACGACGTGCCCGCAGTCCTTCGCCCTGGAGGCGCGCGCCGATGGCCGCTTCCATCTCAAGACCGAGTTCCGGCAGCGCACCGGATCGTTCAAGGACCGGGGATCGCTCAACAAGCTTCTGCGCCTCGGCCCGGCCGCCCGCGAGGGCGGTGTCGTGGCGGCGAGCGCCGGGAATCATGCCCAGGCGCTCGCCTGGCACGCGGCCCGGCTGGGGATCGCATGCACGATCGTGATGCCCGTCCACGCGCCGCTCATCAAGGTCGCCCGGACCCGCGGCTACGGTGCCCACGTGATCCAGACGGGCGAGACGCTCTCCGACGGGATGGCGCTGGTCGATCGCCTGGCCCGGGAGGAGGGGCTCACGTCCGTCCACGCCTTCGACGACCTGGATGTGATGGCGGGCCAGGGGACGATCGGCCTGGAGATCCTCGAGCAAGTGCCCGACCTCACGACGGTCGTCGTCCCCATCGGGGGAGGCGGGATGATCTCGGGGATCGCGACCGCCGTGAAGGCGCAGCGCCCCGACGTGCGCGTGATCGGCGTGGAGGCCGCGGCCTCACCGGGGGCCCGGGAGTCGCTCGCCGCCGGAAAGCCCGTACATCTCGAGAACTCCGATACGCTCGCCGACGGCATCGCCGTGAAGCGAATCGGCGACCTCGCCTTCCCTCACCTGGCAACGCTGGTGGACGACATCGCCCTCATCGACGAGGAACAGATCACCCGCGCGCTCTTCTTCCTCCTCGAGTCCGAGAAGTTCGTCGTCGAAGGCGGTGGAGCGGTGTCCGTGGCCGCCGTCCTCGAGGGAAAGATCGATCTCCGCTCGTCCGATGTCACCGTCTGCGTCCTCTCGGGCGGCAACATCGACATGAACCTCGTGTCACGGGTCATCGACCGGGCGCTGTGGGCCGATGGCCGGCTCGCGCGTCTCACGGTCGTCGTTCGCGACCGCCCCGGCTACCTCAACGAGGTGACGGCCCTCGTCGCGATCGAGGGCGCGAACGTGCTGCACGTCGAACACACGCGCGCCTTCGGGGACATCTCGGTGGGCAGGGTGGGGATCGAACTCACGATCGAGACGCGGGGTCCCGACCACATCACGGCGATCGTCACCAAGCTCCGCGACCTCGGCCACCGGGTGGAAGAGCTGTCCTGACGCGCCTTCCTGCCCGCGCCGATCAGGCTGCGGTTTCGACGACATGTCACGCCCGTCTCGAGCAGTCTCTCTGACTCGTCGGACAGATTTTCGGACACCAGCCACTTTACGGCGACGCTGGCATCGACCACATAGCCCGTCAACGCGATCCGTCCCGGTCCCGATCAGCCCGGATCGTCTCGACACTGTCGACCGAGGACCGCAGACGAGATCTCATCTCCCGCGCGCGATCCGCGAACGCTGCACCTTCCGCGAGCAGGACATCGCGGAGAATTGCCCGGTATTCGGCTTCGGCGGACTGCCGGTTGGCGGCCGCCCGGCGCCTGAGCGCGTCGACCACCTGCGCGGGCACGTTGCGAACGCGCAATAACCCTCGAACGCCCCCTCGATTTGCGCGCGCCGATCAACGGCGCGTCAAGAGGAGATCGGGAGTTGACCGGCGGGGGCGGCCGGCGCATCCTCGGGGCACGACAGA
>LXNJ01000495.1_pt1 | contig 27682 bp, 23 predicted proteins | sample 809081 | NCBI WGS metagenome assembly LXNJ01 (sample SAMN04870510, study PRJNA318959) | sponge metagenome | biome: sponge; feature: marine sponge reef; material: water | host: Petrosia ficiformis | place: Greece: Milos, Mediterranean Sea | collected 2013-05-29 | depth 5-7 m | reverse complement strand
CCGCGGTGCCGGCTGAAGCCGGCGTTCCAAGCCGCTTCTGCGGTCCTGCCCGGTCCGAGATCCGTACCTCAACCAAGCCGCATTTTCACAGCAACTGGCCGCTGCGCTCGGCGTTCCGAATCCGTCGGAATACACCCGGTGTTCCTCCCGATTCGCGCCTTGTCAGCCGGGCGCCTCGCCGCTCTCGGTGACTCGCAGCATTTACGGGACACCACACTAGAATTCCAGCCGTAATGGGTCGGCTCGATGCGCGCGCGGTGTCCGGGGAGGAACTCCGCCGGTTCGAGAAGCGGCTGTTCACCGACCTGCGCAAGCTGGAGACATTGATCGGGGAGGGGAGGATCGAGGAGGGCGTCTACCGGGTCGGGGTGGAACAGGAGATGTTTCTGATCGGGGAGGGAAATCGTCCCGCCCCGATGGCGATGGAGGTCCTGAAGGAGCTGGACGACCCCTCGTTCACTACCGAGATCGCCCGCTTCAACCTCGAGGCGAACCTGGAACCGATGATGATGGCCGGCGACGTCCTGTCGCGTACGGAGAGGCGTCTCGAAGAGGTCATGACCGCCGCTGCCGAAGCGGCGCGCCGCGTCGGGGTGGATGTCTGTCTGACCGGGATTCTCCCGACCCTGCGGCTCTCGGACATGACGCTCGACAACATGACGCCGCTGGCGCGCTACCACGTGCTCAACGAAGCCCTGAACCGGCTCCGGGGATACCAGCCGTACCACCTCCACATGGCCGGAGCGGACGAGATTCACTCGACGCACGACAACGTGATGCCGGAAGGCTGCAACGCCAGCTTCCAGATCCATCTGCAGGTCGGCGCCTCGGAGTTCACGCGGCTTTACAACCTGGCGCAGCTCGTCACCGCGCCGATCCTCGCGTGCTCGCCCAATTCACCCCTCCTCTTCGGGCGCCGGCTCTGGCGGGAGACCCGGATCGGGCTCTTCCAGCAGAGCCTCGACACCCGCGGGGCCCGCGCCACCGAGCGCCAGCGTGCGGCGCGCGGTGCGTTTGGACGCGACTGGGTCACCGGGGGCGTCCTCGAGATCCTGCGGGAGAACATCACCCACCATTCGGTGCTGCTCGACGCCGGCGGGGAAGACGAGGAGGATCGGGACCCGCCAAGCCTCTCCGCGCTGACGCTCCACAACGGCACCGTCTGGCGCTGGAACCGCCCCTGCTACGGGGTTACGGACGGCAAACCACACCTGCGGATCGAGAGCCGCTATCTGCCATCCGGACCCACGATCCCGGACGAGGTGGCCAACATGGCGCTCTGGCTCGGTCTCATGAGCGCGCTTGCCGGCGACGGCGTCGAGCCGCACGAGGCGATTCCCTTCGCCGACGTGGCGGAGAACTTCCTCGCCGCCAGCCGGCTGGGGCTGAAGGCCGAATTGACCTGGCTCGACGGGAAACACTGGCCGGTTCGGGATCTGCTGCTCGAAAACCTCCTCCCCCGGGCGCGCGAAGGACTCGCCCGGAAACAGGTGGACTCCCGCGACATCGATCACTACATCGGCATCGTCGAGGAACGGGTGCGGACGGGCCGTTCGGGAGCGCGCTGGATGCTCGAGGGTTACGAGTCCCTGCGTCCGCACGCGTCGCTGTCGGAGCGGCTGAGCGCGATCACCGGCGCCGCCCGCCGCCAGCAGGGCGCCGGCGTCCCGGTGGCGCGCTGGGAGCTGCCGACGCTCAGCGATTCCGGCGGCTGGAGGCATCACTACCTGCGGGTGGAGCAGTTCATGACCCGGGACATTCTCACCGTGCATCCCGACGAATCGGTACGCCGCGCGGCAATCCTCATGGACTGGGGCCGGATCCGGCACGTGCCGGTCGAGGAGGACGAGAAGCTGGTGGGCATCGTTTCCTACCGGACGATCATCAAGCTGGTCGCGGAGAGTGGCCTCGACGAGGACGAGTTCCTGCCGGTGCGGGAGGTCATGAAGAAGGAGCCGATCAGCATTCCACCCTCGACCCCGTCGATGGAGGCGATCCGGCTCATGAACGCCAAGGGGGTGGGATCGCTCCCGATCGTGGAGGACGGCCGGCTGGTGGGCATCGTGACCGAGCACGACTTCACGATGATCGCGCGCGGCCTGCTCGAGGAAAAACTCGCGCGTTAACAGCCTGTGGTGAAACCCACGTGAGCGCGGAGACGGGCGAGGCGCCCGGCTGACAAGGCGCGTAAGGGAGGAATACCGAGTGTATTTCGACCGAAACGCAACGATGAGCGCCGCATAGCGGAGCGGTTCAGCCGGGATGGATCGCCCGTCGGACGCCGCGTGGGTTTTGCCACAGGCTGTTAGGGGGCGGAGGCGGCCGGAATCCGCCTCTCCCCGCTCGCTCAGCGCGAATCCCTTTCGCCGGTCGGAACGACCGGCGGCAAGCCCGCTCCGGAGAGCTGCTCGTTGAAGGCGTCGAGTTCGTCGCCGGTGAGCTGGCCGAGCATCTCCCGCGTTTCGGCCAGTTCCTGTTCGTAGAGGGCCAGGACTTCGAGGTGCTGGTCCGTAGGCCGGTGATCGCTCCCCCCGATGTATCCGTGGAGGCTGCTCAGCTTCGCGTGGAGCCTCCGGGGCCAGCGCAGGGTGTCCTGGCCGGCGTTCCCGCCGGTGAGCCGCAACTCGAAAAAGCGCGCCTCCAGTTCCATGAGGGCGCTGTCGTATTCGCCGGCGGCGACTTCCACGGTTGCAGCCAGCGCGCCGCCCAGGGCCCGCCGGTCCGCGGTCTGCTTCCGGAGCCATTCGATCTCTTCGATCATGGCTCCCACTTCGCGGACCATCTCCTGAATCCGCAGCAGGGTCTCCACCTGCCCGGGAACCTGCGCCCCGCCATGGGGGGCTGCCGGGTCTGCGTGGACGGTCAGCGATTCTTCCCATGACTCGTCGCCGACATGCAGCCGAACCGTGTAATTCCCCGGGGCGAGCAGGGTGGCCACCGGCCGGGACTCGGTGAGCAGCCGAAATCCCCTGGCGGGCAGGACCTGGTGTGGGCTGTCCAGTGGGGGAGTTCGAAGACGCGGCCTCCGGGTCGGTTCGTTCCGGAGGTTCCAGACCACGCGATGAAGCCCGGCGTGGCTCTCACCAGATAGCGTGCGAACGGTTTCGCCTCCCGGGTCCACGATCTCGATGGACACGCCATTCGGTTGATCTGCCGCCAGCCGATAGTGAATCGTGGCGCCGTAGGGCGGGTTCTCACCGGCGCCCGGATCCTCCGGCTGGCTCATGGGACTGGGGCGCATCCGGAAACGCCAGGCCTCCCGGGGTGCGAACAGATGGGCCGGCGCCTCTTCCGCCGCCGCCGTCAACTGGCGGATGGGGGTGATGTCGTCGAGGATCCAGAAACCCCGCCCGTAGGTGGCCACGACCAGGTCCGAGAACCGTTCCTGCACCGTGAGCCAGTGCACCGGCGCGTGCGGCAGGTTCGACTGGAGGGACTCGAAACTCGCCCCGTCGTCAAGGGACACGAACACCGCGTTCTCGGTGCCGAGGAACAGGAGCCCGGGCCGCACGGGGTCCTCCCGGAGGGTGTGCGCGTAGCTGTGGGTGTGCTGGGGGAGGTCCTCCCCGAGCCGGCGCCAGGTCGCGCCGAAGTCCTCGGTCTTGTAGGCGTAGGTGTTCGTGTCCCCGATCTGGTGGAGGTCCACCGTCACGTAGGCGGCGCCGCCGTCGTGCCGGGAGGGCTCGATGTTGGAATAGGTGCCGAGCGGCGGGAGTCCGGGCAGGTTCTCGGAGACGTCTTCCCAGGACTCCCCGGCGTTCCGGGAGATATGGAGCTTCCCGTCATTGCTGCCCGCCCACAGCACCCCGGCGGTGTGCGGCGATTCCGCCAGTGAGAAGAGGACCGCCGCGTAGGTGGGACTCACGTCGTCATAGGTGAGTCCGCCGGTCTTGAGCTGGAGACCCAAGTCGCCGGTCGTCAGGTCCGGGCTGATCGCCTCCCAGCTCTGGCCGCCGTCGGTAGTGACGTGAACGCGCTGGCTGCCCGCGTAGACCCGGTCCGGGTCATGGGGGGAGATGTGGATCGGAAACGTCCATTGGAAGCGGTCGCGCAGTTCGCCCGCGGCCCATCCCTCGGGGTTGTCGGGCCAGACACTTACGTTCCGCGCCTGACCCGTGCGGTCTTCGTAGCGCTCGAGGATTCCTTCGTAGCAGCCCGACCAGATCACTCCCGCATCGCTCGGATCCGGGATCGCGAAACCGGATTCGCATCCCCCGACCGGAGCCCAGGCGCCGATCGGGATGCCGCCGCTCGTGAGACTGTTCGACGGACCGCGGGATGAGGGCCCGTCCTGGCGGTTTCCCATCACGTGGTAGGGGATCCGGTTGTCGGTGTACACGTGGTACATCTGGGCGATCGGCAGGCGGGGCCGATGCCAGGTCTCGCCCCGGTTCGTGGAAATGCTCACCCCCCCGTCGTGCCCCACGATCATCCGGTCCGGCTGGTCCGGGGCGATCCACATGTCGTGGTGGTCGCCGCCCGAGTTGTTCAGGAACGTGGTGAGCCCGCCGTCGAGCGTGGTTGTGTGCCGCGTCGCCAGGAAGTGCGCCTCGTCAGCGTCGTCGGGGGCCGCCACCACGCGCGTGTAGTAGTGGGGCCGCTGCATCAGCGTGTGGTCCCGGCTCGCGAGTTGCCAGGTGTCGCCGCCGTCGTCCGACCGCCAGAGCACCCCGTCCTGCTCATCGAGCGGAGCGAACTCCTCGTTGGAGCTCGTTTCGATGAGCGCGTAGATGCGGCGTGGGTCGGCCGCCGTCAGAGAGAGGGCTACCTTGCCCCAGGGCCGTTTCGGCAGCCCGTTCCCTTCCAGGCGCTCCCAGGTGTCCCCGCCGTCGCGGCTCCGGAAGATGCCGCTGCCCGGTCCGCCGCTCTCGCGGCCCCAGGTCCACATCCGCATCTGCCACATTCCGGCGAACAGCAGGGCCGGGTTCGCCGGGCTGATCACGATCTCCGAAGCGCCGGTGTTCTCGTCCACGAAGAGCACCCGTTCCCACGACGCTCCGCCGTCGGTCGTCCTGAATACTCCACGCTCCTCCTGCGGGGCGTAGAGGTGGCCGAGCGCCGCCACCCAGGCGGTGTCCGGATCCGCCGGGTGCGTCACGATCCGCGAGATGCGCCCCGTCGCTTCGAGCCCCGTGTGGGTCCAGCTCGCACCGGCGTCGGTCGAGCGGTAGACCCCGTTCCCGAGCGACACGTTGCTGCGGATGTGGGCTTCCCCGGTGCCCACCCAGACCACGTTCGGGTCCGCGGCCGAAACCGCAATGGCGCCGACCGAGAGGACCGGCTGGTCGTCGAAGACCGGGGTCCAGTGGACCCCGCCGTCGGTCGTCTTGAAGACGCCGCCGGATGCGGCGCCGAAGTAGTAGGTGTTCGGGTCGCCGGGAATCCCGTACACCGCGGATACGCGGTTCCCGACCGGACCGATGTGGCGCCAGCGGAGGGCGTCGAAGCGGCCTTCGGCGGCGCCGGAAGCAGCGCCCCCAACGAGGACGGCGGCGGTCAGGAGGGCAGGGATGCGCATGGTCAGCCGCAAAGTTTCCCGCATCCCGGGCCGGGTCGAATCGGAGCGCCGGCTTCCAGCCGGCATCGACCGCCGAGAGGCGGTCGAAATCGCACTCCGTTCTTCCCCTTCACGGCGAACATGCCCGGAGAGCGGGGACCCAAGCCGTTTCCCCGTCATGCAGGCCCAGGGAACTATCCGCCGTCGTGGATGTCTGGTCCCGTGAAGGTCACCCGGTACATCAAGCGGGCCTCCCGCTCGTCGAAGGGCGACCCGCCGTGCATCGCCGAGCGGTTGTCCCAGACAGCGACATCACCGGGGCGCCACTGCCAGCAGACGGCGAAGTCCGGGCCGGTGGCGTGGGCCAGGAGTTCGGCGAGCAGGGGCCTGGTTTCGGCTTCCTCCAACCCGGTGATGGACTCGATGTGGCAGTCCGGGATCAGGAGCGCCCGGCGCCCGGTTTCGGGATGGCGCACGACCAGCGGCCGCACCACCGGAGGGTGGGCCCGCCGGACCTCCGGCGGCATCTCGCGCCGGTGGGGGTTGTCCCGGCGGAGCCGGTCGTCGAGGAAGGCGTAGGAGTGGACGGCGAACCGCCCTTCGATCCGCTCGCGCAGTCGGGAGGGCAGGGCCTCGCAGGCGTCGGCCATCCCCGCGTACCAGGTGCCGCCCCCGGTCTCCGGATGGGTTCGGCAATGGAAGATGGAACCGGCGGGTTGGGGATAACGGAAGCTGTCGTCGGTGTGCCAGAGGACCTCTCCGGGTTCCGCACGCACGAAGAGCGCCCGGTACCTGCCGTCCCGAACGAGGTTTCCGAGCCGCAGGATTTCCGGATGTCCGGGCAGCAGGAAGTCCGGGTCGTACTTCTCGTTTTTCTCGAGTGGCCCGAATGCCCGGCAGAAGCGGAGGAAGTCCTTCGGACAGAGCGCCTCCCCGGTGCGCAGCACCAGCAGTCCGCCCGACTCGAGCCAGAGGTCACGGAGGCCGGCGAGGTGGTCTTCGGTGGCTTCCGCCAGAGAAAAGCCTTCGACGACCCGGCCGAACCCGGACGGGGTGATCGCCTCGGACCGCACGACGCGATCTGCTGGCGCTGCCGTCGAACTCAGGCTCAGCCCCCGTGCGGCAGACGGTCCGGCATGTCGGCCAGGACGAATCCGAGAACGGCGAGCATGCCGACGGCGCGGCGAAAGTGGTCCGGATCCACCTTGTCGAGGGTGTCCGACGCGGTGTGGTGCCAGTCGAAGTAGTGCTCGCCCACCGTACGGAAACCGATCCCCGGCACTCCGTCGGCCATGAGCGGCCGGATGTCCGCGCCGCCGCCGCCCCGCGTCATCGCGTCGGCGTCGATCGCCGAGAAGAGACTCCCGATGGGACGCAGGAGCGCGAGCGCTTCCCCGTAGGCGGCGTCGGCTTCCGGACCATCGCCCACCCAGGGGAGTCCGATCCCGAACCCCACCGGGCGCTCGTTTCCGCCGTCCATTTCGATGGCCGCCACGTGGTCCTGGATCCGGTCACCCACGAAGTCCCGATAGGCCTCCCCGCCGCGCAACCCGTTCTCCTCGTTGGTCCAGAGCACGACCCGGAGGGTGCGGCGCGGCCGGAGACCGAGCCGCCGAAGGATGGTCAGGCCATGCCAGGCGGCGATGCAGGCGGCGCCGTCGTCGTGGACGCCGTGCCCCACGTCCCACGAGTCGTAGTGGCCTCCCATCACCACGATCTCATCGGGCAGTTCGCTCCCCGTGATCTCGGCCATGACGTTGTGGGAGAGGGCGTCGGGAAGGGTCTCGGCCTCCAGCTCCAGGCGGATCTCGATGGACTCGCCGAGGTCGTCGAGCCGGCGGAGCCGCTCCGCGTCCTCAACGGTGAGAGCGGCTGTCGGGATCTTCGGCACTCCCTCCTCGTAACGCATGTTGCCGGTGTGGGGGGTGTTGAGGCTCCTCCCGGTCGCCGATCGGGTGAGGCTCGCCACGGCCCCCTGCGCGGCGGCGCGACTCGCCCCCATCCGCCGGTAGGCGCCGGTCCCGCCGTACCCCATCCAGGGAACGGCCCAGACGACGATGCGGCCCTCGACCGCTTCCCGGGGCATCGCGGCCAATTCCTCGAAGGACCGGGCGACCACCACCGGGGCGGTGATTCCTTCGGGCGGGGTCGCGACGCTCCCCCCCAGGGCGAGGATGGGCAGGTCGTCCTCCATGGGGGTGAGCAGCGTCGCCCGCGCCCGCCCCCGAACCCAGTGCGGAACCATGACCTCCTGGAGATGGATCCGGTCCAGTTCCTCCTCGCGCATGGTGTCCGCCGCCCACTGGATGGCGCGTTCGAGGCCGGCGGATCCGCTCAGCCGATGCCCGATGCGGAGCGCCAAGTGCTCGAGCTTCGCCCAGCCGTCCACGTCGGTGAGCGCCGCGCCCAGAATTCGGCCGGCGGTTTCGCGGTAGTGGTCCGCGAGTTCGTGCCGGTCGCCGGGATGAGTGGGTGGGTCCGGCGGTTGGGCGAAGGCGGTCGACGCGATGGAGAGCACCGCAGTGAGCACGAAGGAGGAGCGCCGCATGGGCGGCGAATCATAGGAGACCCCGCCGTGCCAACGGGGAAAGGACTCGGGTCAGTTCCGGCGCAGTGACAGCAGCACCCGGGCGGCGAAGGCTCGTTGGTCCTCTTCGGAGGCGCGCTCGAGGGAACGGACACCCTCGGCGGCCACCCGGATGCTCTGGCGCATCTCCTGCTCGGTGAACGCCACGGTCGGATCGTAGTCGGCCCGGTGCCGCTGCTGTTGGAGTCTCGCGAAGCGGTTGGCGAAGCGGCGAACGCCCACCTGGACGCACCGGACGGCGTGCAGTGTCGCGGAACCACACCAGGCACATCGCCTTCACCGCCAAAACGGCTTGGAACGCCGACTTCAGTCGGCACCCGCGGCCCGAGCGGGCCGCGGAATGGATCACGCCAATCACGTTCAAGAGCGTCCACGTTGCGAACGCCAGGGTGACGCGGAGTATGAGAAGTCCGGGCCAACGCCGTTACCGAGGTGGTGCAGGGTCCTGTTGCCAGGTCACTTCCATGGCGAAGAAATGGCCGAAAGCCGCCAGCCCCGCCAGCGCCAGGGTGCGGACGGCGGGGGCCGGAATCCTTGCCAAGCGGGGGGCTACGCGCTCAGGAACGGGTAGCGGTAGTCCTTCGCCGGAGCGAAGTTCTCCTTGACGGTGCGGATGTTGGTCCAGCGGAGCAGGTGGGAACCGAGCCCCGTCTTGTCGTTCGTCCCCGAGGCCCGGCCGCCGCCGAAGGGCTGCTGGCCGATCACCGCGCCGGTGGGTTTGTCGTTGATGTAGAAGTTCCCGGCCGCGTGACGGAGCGCGTCGTACGCCTGTTCGGTCGCCAGGCGGTCGTTCGCGAAGATCGCGCCGGTCAGACCGTACGGCGAGGTGCTCCGGCAGAGGTCGAGGGTCTCGGCGTACTGGTTGTCCGGGTAGAAGTAGACAGCCAGCACGGGTCCGAAGATCTCCTCCTTCATCAGCCGATTCTCCGGGTTGTCCGTAACCACCAGGGTGGGTTCCACGAACCAGCCGACCGACCGGTCGGCGCTCCCGCCCATCAGTACGGTGCACGACGGATCCTCCCGCGCGATGTCGAGGTAGCCCGAGATCTTGTTGAAGGAACGTTCGTCGATCACCGCACCCATGAAGTTGGAGAAGTCCGTCGGGTCGCCCATGGTCACGGTCTTCGCCTCGTCGAGGAACCGCTCGAGGAACTCGTCCCTCATGCTGGCCGGCAGGTAGGCGCGGGACGCGGCGGAACACTTCTGTCCCTGGAACTCGTAGGCGCCCCGAATCAGGTTGGCAACCAGCGCTTCGGAATCGGCGGACTCGTGGGCCACCACGAAGTTCTTGCCGCCCGTTTCGCCGACCACCCGGGGATAGGAGCGGTAGTTCGCGATGTTCTCCCCGACCGTCTTCCAGATGTGCTGGAAGGTGGCGGTGGAGCCGGTGAAATGGACTCCGGCGAGGGTTTCCTGGGCGAGGGCCGGGGCCCCGATGGTGGGCCCGTGTCCGGGGAGCATGTTGACGACACCGTCGGGCAGGCCGGCTTCCCGGTAGAGCTCCATCAGGTAGTACGCCGAGAGCATCTGCGTCTCCGCCGGCTTCCAGACGATGGTGTTCCCCATGATCGCCGGCGCCATCGCCAGGTTCCCGCCGAGGGCGGTGAAGTTGAACGGGCTCACCGCGAAGATGAATCCCTCGAGGGCGCGGTACTCGAGGTAGTTCCAGACCCCGGGGTCGGGATCGCCCACCGGCTGCTGCCGCACGAGCTGGTCGAGGAAGTAGGCGTTGAACCGCAGCATGTCGGCGAACTCGCAGGCCGACTCGATCTCCGCCTGGTGGCTGGTCTTCGACTGACCCAGCATGGTGGCGGCATTCATCCGGTAGCGGTGGGGGCCGACCAGCAGGTCGGCCATGCGCAGGTAGAGGCTGGCGCGCGCCCGGTGATCGAGCTCGGACCAGGTCCGCCACGCATCGTCCGCGGCGGCTACCGCCTCCTCGACGAGGTCGGGGGTGGCCTCGTGATAGCGGGCGAGGACGTGGGAGTGGTTGTGCGGCGACCGGACTTCGCCGATCTTGCCGGTGCGAATCTCCTTGCCGCCGATGATGACCGGGATTTCGACGATCTGATTCGACTGGCGGTCGAGTTCGGCCTGGAGCGCCGCGCGGTCGGCGCTTCCCGCCTCGTAACCGCGTACTGGCTCGTTGTTCGGTCGGGGGACGGCTTGAATTCCCTGGCTCATTAGACTCTTTCTCCTTACGTGACTACGTCAGATTCCGGAACTTCCGAAGGCGGGAATGCTAGCCGACAGACACCGCCCGCGGCCGGCTCATCTCCCGGCGCTCAGGTGCTCGGAGAGTTGCCGGAACGGGTGCGCCAGGCGGCGGGCCGAATCGGGCCCTATCTGAAAGAAACGCCATTCGAAACCGCGCGTGGGCTCACCCGTCAGCGGGCGGCTGGTTCGGCTGACGCCGCAGTTCGCTGGAAGCTCGAGTGTTTTGGGATCACCGGATCCTTCAAGATCCGGGGGGCCCTGAACAAACTCCTCGCCCTGCGGGACACCGGAGGTGCGGGGGTGCTGCGCGACGGAGTCATCACGGCGTCGACGGGAAATCACGGGCGGGGGACGGCTCACGCACTCTCACTGCTCCAGGGGCGCGGTGTGGTGTATCTCCCGCGTACGGTCGCCGACTCGAAGAAGCGGGTGCTGGACGAGCAGTACGGCGACGTCGTGGAGCTGCGGCTCGTGGGCGACGACGCGGTCGAGTCGGAGTATGCCGCCCGCGAGGAAGCGGAGCGCAGCGGGCGGCCGTTCATCTCGCCCTACAACGACCCGGACATCATCGCCGGGCAGGGGACCGTCGGTTTCGAGATGGACGCCGCGCTCGGCGACGAACCCCTCGACGCGGTCCTGGTGGCGGTGGGAGGTGGAGGACTGATCGCCGGCATCGCCGGCTGGCTGAAACATGCCCGGCCCGCGATTCGCGTGGTGGGCTGTCAGCCGCGGGCCTCCGCCGTCATGGCGGCTTCCGTGCGGGCCGGCCGGATCCTCGAATCGGGACGTGATGTCCCCTTCGAGCCGACCCTGGCGGACGCGGTCGCGGGTGGAGTCGAGGAGGGTGCGGTCACCCTCGACCTGTGCACGGAACTCGTGGACGAATGGGCCCTGCTGGACGAGGACGAGATCGCCGCCGCCATGCGGTTGGTGCTTCAGGATCGCTTTGCCATGGTCGAGGGTTCCGCCGCTCTCCCGGTGGCGGCGCTGGCGCATCTGGATCCGGACCTCGCCTCCGTCGGGCTGGTGCTGAGCGGCGCCGGGATCAGCTCCGCGGGCCTCCGCACCCTGACCGGCGAGTAAGCCGGGCCGGATCAGCTCGGCGGGCTGTCGGAGGGGGCCGGCGCCGCTGCCTTGGAGGCGGGCGGAGGCGCGTGCGGGGTGTTGGTGGTGATGAGCAACACCGAGAGGAGCACGCCGGCAATCCCGACCCAGAGCATCGGCCCGCCCCTGAGGCGCCCTCCCGACAGGAACAGCGTGGAAATCGCAGTGATCGTTACCGCGCCTCCGAACACCACCGGCATCACCGCGTGGGGGATGCGGGCGCCACCGGTGAACATCGCCATCGTCAGTCCGAACGCGCCCAGCGCCCCGAGGAGGCCCGCCGCGAATCCCCACGCCAGGCTGCTGCCCGCGATCGGTGCGAACGAAAAGGTGTCTCCCCGCAGCCACATCCCCACGGCGCCGCCCACAATTGCCACCACCAAATAGGCGATCCCGATTCCCAGGTACGGCTTGAAGGGGCTCGCGGCCGCGTCGGCGAGTCGCGCCTGGCCGAGGGTCGGTCCGTAAAGGCCCCAGGCGACGGCGGTGACGAGGGCGAAGAGGAAGGGAAGAGCGGTGCGCATGAGGCCTCCGGGCGGCTCGATCATACGGAGAAGCGCGATTCGCGTGGCACACTCCGCCCGCATCCCGCCCGTCCCCGCTTCTCTTCTCCCCATGCCGGCCATCGACACACTCCGCCAGTTGATCGCCGAAGGCGGGGTCCCGGGGCCGCGGGGCTTCCTGCCGTCCTACGAGCCGCTGCGGCGGCTGCCTCCGGGTTTCGAAGCGTGGGAGGAGATGGGGGGTGACCTCTCCGCTCGTTACCTGGTGGGCCGGATCCGGCGCGACCTGGAGGATCTTCCGCCGCTCGACCCGGCGCCTCTCGGGGACGGCGCCGAGGTGGAGCGAGCGATGCTGCTGCTCACCTTCTTCGCGGGGGCCTACGTCCACGCGACGGACCCGCCGGGAGCGACTCTTCCGGCTCCCCTCGCGCGGCCGCTCGTCGCGCTGTCGCGAAGGCTCGGCCGCCCCCCGATCCTGTCCCACGCAAGCCTCGCCATGCACAACTGGCGGCGACTCGATCCGTCAGGACCGATCGAGGTCGAAAACCTCGCGAACCTGGTCGGCACCCACGGAAGCACCGACGAGACCTGGTTCCTCACCATCGCCGTGGCGATCGAGGCGTGCGGGGGCGAGGAGCCGGCCCGGATCGTCCGGATGGAGATGGCGGCCGAGGCAGACGACGCGGAAACGGTCGCCACCGAGCTGGCTCGGCTGAGGGTGACCATCGGCAAGGTCACCGTGTTGACCGACCGCACCCGCGAGGGATGCGATCCCCATGTCTTCTACCGGAGGGTTCGCCCGCCCTTTTCGGGATGGTTCGAACCCGGGGTGACTTACGAGGGTACCGACCTGACCGAACCCCTCGTTCTCGCCGGCGGCAGCGCCGCGCAGAGCCCGCTGGTGCAGTGCTTCGATGCGGCGCTCTCCGTCGACCAGCCGGAGGCGGCCAGGGGACCGCACCTGGACATGCGGCGCTACATGAATCCGCGGCACCGGCGGTTCGTCGAAACGGTGGAGGCGAGCGGCGCGATCCGCCGGTTCGCCGCCCGCACCAGGGACGCCGTAGTGCGGGAGGCCTACGACCACGCTCTGGAGGCCCTTGTCGAACTCCGGCGGGTCCACCTGGCCCTCGTGAACGACTACATCGTGCGCCAGGCCGATCCGGGCGATGCCGGGCGGGGCACCGGGGGCACGGACTTCCGGCGTTTTCTCGGTGGCGCCATCGCCGGGACCGAGCGCGCCCGGCTGACCCACGGATCCCGGTAGGGCCGTGGAGTCGCTGGTTCACCGTTTCACCGCGCGGAGCGCGGACTTCGACGGCCCCGTGCTCGTCACCGGCGCGGGCGGCTGCATCGGGAGCTGGACCCTCGCCATCCTGGTGCGGGCCGGCGTGCCGGTGGTCGCCTTCGACCTCGCTGCCGATCGCCGCCGCCCGGGTCTGCTCATGACCGGGGACGAACTCGGGAAGGTCACCTGGGAAGCAGGCGACATCGCCGAACCCGGGACCGTCGAACGCGTGGTGTCGGCGCACGGGGCCTCCGCGATCATCCACCTCGCGGCGCTCCAGGTGCCCTTCTGCCGGGCGGACCCGATCGAGGGCGCGCGCGTGAACGTGGTGGGAACGGTCGCTGTATTCGAGGCGGCGCGCCGCCACGGCGTGCGCCGGGTCGCCTATGCCAGCTCCATCGCGGCCCATGGGGCGGCTCCGGAAGCACCCTGGCTGGCGACCCTCTACGGCGCCTACAAGGCCTGCGACGAGGGCATCGCGCGCGCTTACTGGCAGGACTGGCAGGTGCCGAGCATCGGTATCCGTCCGGGCGTCGCGTACGGCGTCGGCCGCGACCAGGGAATGACGTCGAAGACCACCACGGCCATCCTCGCGGCGGCGCTCGGGAAGGAGTACGAGGTGCCTTTCCGGGGCCCGGTTTCGTATCTCTATGCGGGGGAGATTGCCTCCGCCTTCGTGCGCGCGGTGTCGCGGGACGGCGACGGCGCGCCGGTGTTCGACTGCAACGGAGTCGTTACGACCGTCGAGGACGGGCTGAACACGCTACGCCGGCTCGTCCCGGGCGCCCAGGTCCGTGCCGGCGGCGAGCCGCTGCCGTTCCCCGCGGAGAATTCGGACGCTCTTCTCCGGGCGCACATCGGGGGGTACGGCGCGATTTCGCTCGAGGAGGGCACCGCCGAGACGTTGCGCGCCTTCGAAGTTCTGGTCCGGGAAGGGAGGGTGTCGGCGGACCTGTGACCCAGGCGACCGGTTCCCGGCGCCCGGCTACTGAGCTGCCGGCGAGCGATCCTCCCGGGGAACGAGTCGCACCGCCCACAGCCCGCTGTTGAAGTCGGAGAAGAAGATCGTGCCCTTGTGGGGTTGCGGGCCCCAGACGAAGGGGGCGTTCGCGATGAATCCGTCCGGATCGTCGGAGTAGAACTTGGCGATCTCCCGGCCCTGCCGGTAGAGGTCGCCGACGAGTTCTCCGGAGACGTCCACGACCCGGAGGCCGCCGTTGAAGTAGGCGACGTACATGAGGTCTTTCTCGTAGTCGATCCAGAGGTTGTGCGGCCCGGCCTCCGGGACCCGGTAACGGGCGATCTCGACCGGGTTCTCCGGGTCGTCGAACTCGTTGAAGTGGATGAAGCCCATCGCCCGGGACGGCATCCGCTCCTGCCAGGAAATGATCGGTCCGGGAATCCGCGGATTGATCGGATGCGACTCGTCGCCGGTGACCACATAGAACCGGTCCGCCGACCGGCTTCGGAAGGGCCAGATGGCGTGGTTCCACCCGGTGAGCTGGTAGAGCCTCCCCATCTCCACCGGGTTCTGGGGAGACCCGCCCATGCCGCCGCCACCCACATCCACGACCACCATCCCGTCGGTGTTCCCCGCCTGGAACGCGATTCCGTCATGGATCCACACGTCGTGGACGCTGCGGCCCGGGCGAGGATCCCCGAAACGGGAGACCCGGAACGGGTTCCGCGGATCCTCCGCGTTCACCACGTCCCAGCGCCGGCCGTTGTTGATGGCGTAGATGTGTCCCTCGTGAAAGAACACGTTATGGACCCCTCCCGTGAGTTCATCGTCGAAACGGGAGAGGACCTCGGGGTTCCTGGGATCGGAGACGTCCACGATCACGAACCCGTTGCGCCGATTCGAGGCGCCTTCGCGGGTGATCACGGCGATCCTGCCGTCCTCGGAGACCTTGACGTCGTTCACGGTGCGGGCGTCCACCTGCACCTCGGAGATCCGCTGCATGTTGGCGGGGTCCGTGACGTCAAAGAAAAGAGCGTGCCCGTCGGCGTTCCAGGTTCCGAGGGCGGCGTAGTCCCGGCCGTCGGTCCCTTCCCAGATCCATAGATCGGAGCTCGCCCGGTCCCGTACCGGTGCGTGACCCACGAACTCCATCGCCATCTCGACGTCGCGCGGGACCACCTGGATCGCCCGCTCGGCCCGCGCCGGCCCCGAGGACGCCGACACCACGTAGAGCCCTGGCTGTTCGGCCACGAACCTGCCGTCGGTGAGGAGTTGGGCGGGGGCGCCGGCGCCCACCGTGTCGAACCGGCTGGGATCGGGGTGGGATTCGAGAGAGAAACGCACGGGGGCGCCTTCGACGGGTTGGCCGGCCGCGTCCGCGACAGTCGTGGCAAGCCGCACCACGTCGCCCGTCCGCACTGCGGAGTCACCGAGGGAGGAGCGGAGCTCGAGGGAGCGCGCGGGATTCGGCACGATTTCGATTTGCGCTTCGACCGAGAGTTCACCGAGTCTGGCGGTGAGGGTGGCGTTCCCGGGGTTGAGTGCCCTCAGGATTCCAGCCGCCTCACCGACGTACGTAGGGGGCCGGGGCCGGTCGTAGAACGGATGGGCGTGATACGTCCCCTCGAACAGGGGTCCGAAGGCGGCCACCGCTGCGACCCCGGGCGGAGTCGCCGTGATCTCTGGCCGTACGTCGCGAGGCTCGGCGCCCTCATCTTCGGCAAGGAGCCGGAGCGGCAGGCTCGCCCCCGCGAAGACCTGGTCGGGCAGGGCCACAAAGCGAAGCGTGGCCAGTTCCGAGGGAAGGATCTCCACGGGGATCTCCACCCGGATTCCGGGATCGTCCGGCCGCGTGAATCCCGGCGTGGTCCCGGCGGCCGGCGACAGCGCCACCAGGGTGTGGTTGCCGGCCCGGTGGGCGGTCACCACGCCGGTGTGGGAGACGCTGACATCCGCGGGGTCGAGCGAGAAGAAGAGCACCCGCGCCCCCGAGTCCACCGTCCCGTCCGCGGCCGTAACGGTGGCCACGAGGCTGCCGGTCTGTCCCACGCGAAGGCTCAGCGACTCGGGAGCGACCGTAAGTCGCCGCTCCTGCCCCGAAGCCGAAGGGGCAACAGCCCCGGCCACTGTCAGCGCAAGAATGGCCGAGGAAAACCGCGATGAGATCCGCCCGAGAGTCATCGTTCAAGGGTAAGTCAAGACGCCGTGGCCAAGCCAAGCGGAACCCGGAACCGCGCCGGCTCGTGACCTTGCGAGAGGAATGTGGTGGGGCAATGAAGAATTCGAACCCCTGCCGCGTAGTTCCCCTGTAGAAGACGTGAGAGACGAGATTTCCGCCGCCCCCGTTCCCCGCGGCCGGCCGGGAGCGCCCGATCCGGAGGAACAGGAATGGATCCGGAGGTGCCGCAACGGCAGCCGGCGCGCCTACGAGCCGCTCGTGCGCCGCTACGCGCAGTGGGCGCAGGTGTATGCGTATCGCCGCGTTGGCGACCGCGAAGAGGCGCGCGATCTGGCCCAGGAGGCGTTCGCCCGGGCATTTCACGCCATGCCGCGATTCCGCCCGGGGCGTCCCTTCCTGCCGTGGTTCCTGACCATCCTGGACAACCTTTGCCGCAGCTATCTCCGCCGGCGCCGCCCGGAAATCGGGCTTGACCACGCCCCGGAACCGGCATCCGATGGGGGCATGCGCTCGATCGATCAGCGGATCCTGCTGGAACGCGGTCTTGCAGGTCTTTCCGAAGACCAGCGCCGGGTCGTTGTGATGCGTGACGTGGAGGGCTATGTCCAGCGCGAGGTCGCGGAGCGGCTCGGGATTCCCGAAGGGACGGTCATGTCCCGGCTCCATACGGCCCGCCGCCACCTGCGCCGATTCCTCGCCGGGGACGGCCGCAGGTGATGCGCCGATGCAAGGAGGCAACCTGATGAATGATCATGACCCGAACGGCAGCCCGCAGGCCTCCGGACGGATTCCCGAAGATGCCCCGGGTGCGCCGGAACTCGAGGCGCGTCCCGGCGACTGGGACGACGCGGCGATGGACCGTTTCTGGCTCGGGGTCTATTCCCGGCTGGAACGGGGTGTTGCCTGGACGCTCGTTTCCGCTTCTGCGGCCGTGCTGCTCGGGTACTGGGCGTACGAGTTCGCAACCGAATTCATGGCTGATGCGTCGGTCCCCGTGATCGTCCGCTTCGGCACCGCCGGGCTCCTGCTCGGCATCCTGCTTCTCCTGCTGGGCGCGCTCCGCGAGCGGATCCGGGCCCGTTCCACCGACCCGTTTCGGAGGGTCCGACGATGATTGTGAGCACTACCAACGAAGTTCCCGGCGCGGAAGTCGCCGTCGTCCTGGGCATCGCCCGCGGCAACACGATTCGCACCCGCCATCTGGGCCGCGACCTCATGGCGGGCCTCAAGGGGGTGGTCGGCGGCGAGGTCGAGTCCTATACGAAGCTCATGGCCGAAAGCCGCGAGCAGGCGATCGCCCGCATGATCGAGCACGCCGAGGCCCTCGGCGCCGACGCCATCGTCGGCATGCGGGTCGCGACTTCCGTGCTCATGACCACCGCCGCGGAGATCCTCGCCTACGGTACGGCGGTCAAACTCCGCCGGTAGGACCAATCCCGACCGCCCTGGTGGCGCGGCGGCTCGGAACGCCGGCTTCAGCCGGCACAGCCCGCCGGAGGCGGGCGGCGGGACGGGCCCCCTCGGCGCGTTGGCTCGCCTCTCGGCCGAGAGCTCACCGGAGGAGCGGACGCGTGCTTCACGTTGATCCCCGCCTTCCCCCATGAGAGCTCGAGACCAGCTCAGTGGCATAGATCGGCTCCGAAATTCATGCGATACATGAAAATATCCGCGCAAATTTCATGTATTGAGGTAAAATTGGCGACAACCGCCGTCACGTGGCCAAGTGACGCGCAGCGAGCCAGACATCAGCGCCATTGCGCGCGACGCCCAGGTGTCCCGGCCAGCAACCGAGAACTACTTCTCGATCCTCGACGACCCGCTGCTGGCGGTACGGCTGCCGGTCTTTGCCCGCCGAGCGCGCCGCAGGCTGGTGTCGCAGCAGAAGTTCTATCTCTTCGACGCAGGCGTCTTCCGCGCGATTCGACCGGCCGGCCCGCTGGATTCGGAGGCCGGGATGGCCGGCCCGGCGCTCGAGACCCTGGTGTTACAGGAGGTGCGAGCGGCCAACGACTATCGCGCCTGCGGCTATCAGCTCCACTACTGGCGCACCCGCGGGCAACTCGAGGTGGATTTCGTGTTGTACGGGCCCCGCGGACTGCTCGCCATCGAGGTGAAGCGGTCACGCCAACTGCGCCCCGCCGACACGAGATCCCTGCGCGAATTCAGGAAGGACTATCCCTTTGCGAAATGCTGGATCTTCTACGGCGGGGACCATGAGCTGGAGCTGGACGGCATCACGGCCATCCCGCTGGAACGGGCGCTCCCCGAGCTCGGCCACATCCTGTAACCCCCCGATGGCGTCCGGTCGACGAGCCGCCGCGCCAGAGCCCACCGACCGGATAGGGTAGGGCCGCCATGTCGGAACCATCCGCCCCCGAACGCGACGCCGGACGTTTCTACGAGGACTTCCACGTCGGCCAGCGCATCGTCCATCCGCTCGGGCGTACCGTTCTCGCGGCCGACAATTCCTGGTTCTCGCTCCTCACCCAGAACCAGAACCCGATCCATATCGATCGGCACCACTCGGAGCACACCCCGTTCGGGAAGCCGCTTGTCAACTCCTGCCTGACCCTGGCGCTCGCCACGGGTCAGTCGGTGAACGACCTGACCCGCAACGTGCTCGCGAACCTCGGCTGGGACGAGGTCCGGCTCCCGGCTCCGCTCTTCGAGGGGGACACGCTCTATTCCGAGAGCGAGGTGCTCTCCACCCGGGAATCCAGGTCCCGGCCCGAGGCCGGCATCGTGAGCGTCCGTACCCGGGGAAAGAACCAGGACGGGGTGGTGGTGATCGAGTTCCGCCGCACCTTCCTGATCTGGAAGCGCGACCAGGCTCCCGGACGTTCGGAGTAACTACGAACTTCCGCGCTCCCCCCGGAGCATGGCGACCATCTTGGCGGCCTCCGGCGGCGGCGGTCCCGTGCGCCGGCTCACGAACCAGGTGACCCCGAAGTTGATGAGCATCCCCAGGGTGCCGATGCCCTCCGGGCTGATCCCGAACCACCAGGCCTCGGGGCCGCTCCATTCGAACACCTTGAACCAGCCGATATAGACGGCGGTGAACCCGGTTCCGGCGATCATGCCGGCTACCGCGCCACGGGCGGTTACCCAGGTCGTAAAGACCCCCAGGACGAGCGCCGGAAAGAAGCTGGCCGCGGCGAGGCCGAAGGCGAACGCCACGACGGCAGCGACGTAGTCGGGCGGATAGATCCCCACGATGATCGCGACCACGCACGCGCCGGCGGCTGACAGCCGGGCCGCCACCAACTCCTTCCGCTCGCTCATTCCCGGGCGCAGGAAGCTCTTCAGCAGGTCGTGGGAGACCGATGCCGAGATGACGAGCAGCAGCCCCGCCGCCGTGGAGAGCGCCGCCGCCAGACCGCCCGCCGCTACCAGCCCCACGACCCATGCCGGCAGTTCCGCGATTTCCGGATTGGCCAGCACCATGATGTCCCGGTCGATGATCAGTTCTGCCCCGGGGCCCTCGCCGTACTGGATGAGGCCGTCCCCGTTCAGGTCGGTGAACCGGATCAGGCCGGTTGCCGCCCAGTTCCGGAACCACTCGGGCGCCTCCGTGAAGGGGGTGTTGTGGAGCGTCTGGATCATGTTGACCCGGGCGAAAGCGGCCACTGCCGGAGCGGTGGTGTAGAGGATCGCGATGAACAGGAGCGCCCACATCACGCTCCAGCGCGCGAGGCGCGCGGTCTTTACCGTGTAGAAGCGGATCAGGACGTGCGGCAGTCCGGCGGTCCCGGTCATGAGCGCCAGCGTGATCGCAAAGACGTCGGGGAGCGTCTTCTTCCCGGCGAGGAAGGCCCCCGTGTACTCGGGTAACCCGAGGTCCGTGTGGATCTGGTCGATCGCCCGCAGGAGGGCCACGCCCGCGCGTTCGCCCTCGATCAACGGCGAACCGAAACCGATCTGGGGGATTGGGGTCCCGGTCATCATCCAGGAGATCGCGCCGGCGGGAATGAGGAAGGCGACGATCAGTACGCAGTACTGCGCCACCTGGGTGTAGGTGATGCCGCGCATGCCGCCGAGGGTCGCGTAGAGCAGGACGATGACCCCGCCGATCACCACGCCGTACTCCACCGGGATCGTGAGGAAGCGCGAGAACACCACTCCCACGCCGCGCATCTGGCCCGCCACGTAGGTGAAGGAGATGAAGACCGCGCAGACGACAGCGGTCAGCCGCGCGGCCTGGGAAGCGAAGCGGTCTCCGACGAACTCCGGGATCGTGTAGCGCCCGTAGCGGCGGAGATAGGGCGCCACGAGCAGCGCCAGGAGGACGTAGCCGCCCGTCCACCCCATGAGGTAGATCGCCCCGTCGTAGCCCATGAAGGAGATGAGCCCCGCCATGGAGATGAACGACGCCGCACTCATCCAGTCGGCGCCGGTCGCCATGCCGTTCGCGAGTGCGGAAACGCCGCGCCCGGCGACGTAGAAGCCCGAGGTGGTCCGGACCCGGCTGGCTACCGCGATCGCGCTGTAGAGGGCGAAGCTCGAGACGACGAAGATGAGAGTCCAGGTCGTGATGCTCACGATGGATCCTCGGTGTCTTCAGGCCGGTCCGCGTCACCCTCGATGCGGTCCATCGCAATCGCGTTCACGACCAACAGGACCAGGAAGATCAGGATCGACCCCTGCTGCGCGAACCAGAAACCGAGCGGAAAACCGCCCATCCAGATCCGGTTCAGGGGTTCGGCCAGCAGGACCCCCAGCCCGAGCGAGGCAGTGAACCAGATCGCCAGGAGGATGGCGATCAGGCGAAGGCTGCGCCTCCAGGTGTCGCGTCGTGGCGGGGAAGGTTGAGACACGTTGGGGGTGGATTGAATCAGAACCGGGAAACGGTCGGGTCATCGTGGCCATCAGGGCCGCTGGTATATTCAAGAAACCGGCAAGGAGGGGACTCCGTGATTCCACCGTCTTTCGACTATCACGCTCCTGAAAATCTGGAAGAGGCGAGCCAGTTGCTGCTGGCCAATCCCGAGGCCAAGCTGTTGGCCGGGGGACACAGCCTCATCCCCATGATGCGGTTCCGCCTGGCGGAGCCGGCCGCTCTGGTGGATCTACGGAAGATCCCGGGGCTTTCCGGGGTCCGCGAAGACGGCGGTTCCCTGTGCATCGGGGCGATGACGCGGGAGTCCGAACTCGAGAAGTCGGCACTCGTCCAGAGCCGCTATCCGCTGCTGGCCGACACCACGCGCGTCATCGCGGATCCGGTGGTGCGGAACCTGGCGACCATCGGGGGGAATGTCGCCCACGCCGATCCGGGCAACGACCACCCGGCGACAATGCTGGCCTACCGGGCTTCGTTCCTCGCCTGCGGTCCCTCCGGCGAGCGGACGATCGCCGCGTCCGACTTCTTCACCGGTCCTTTTTCGACCTGTCTCGAGGCCGGGGAGATCCTCACGGAGATCCACATTCCGGCATTCGGAGCGGGTTCGGGAGGCGCCTACCAGAAGTTCGAGCGCAAGGTCGGCGACTACGCGGTCGCGGCGGTCGCGGTCCAACTGCAACTCGACGGCGGCCGGATCGCGAGCGCGGGAGTGGCGCTCACCAATGTGGGCCTGACGGCGATTCAGGCGGGGGCCGCGGAAGCGGCGCTCGTGGGTTCGGACGGCGGTGACGCGGCGCTGGACGCGGCCGCCGAAGCGGCGGCTGCGGCAGCGGACCCGGGCGACGATCATCGCGGCTCCGCCGACTACAAACGCGCGGTGGTCCGCGTGCTCACCCATCGGGCGGCGGCCAGCGCCCTCGCCCGGGCGAGGGAGGCGTCATGAGTTCCCACCAGATCAGCGTCACCATCAACGGTGAGGAGCACACGCGGGAGGTGGAAGCGCGGTTGCTGCTCGTTCACTTCATCCGCGAGGAACTGGGCCTCACCGGCACCCATATCGGGTGCGACACCACCTCCTGCGGCGCGTGCACGGTGCTCCTGAACGGGGTGCCGGCCAAGAGTTGCACGGTGTTCGCCGTTGCCGCCGATGGCGCCGAGGTCACCACCGTCGAAGGGCTCGGAAACGGCGGTCTCCATCCGGTGCAGCAGGGATTCACGGAGAAACACGGACTCCAGTGCGGCTTCTGTACTCCCGGGATGATGCTGACCTCGAAGGCGCTCCTGGAAGAGAACCCGGATCCCACCGAGGAGGAGATCCGCTGGGGCATCTCCGGGAACCTGTGCCGGTGTACCGGCTACCTGAACATCGTGAGGGCCGTGCAGCGGGCCAGCGAACTGATGAAGGAGAACAGCGATGGCTGAGTGCAGAGGTCTCGGACACTCCGTCCAGAGAAAGGAAGACGCCCGCTTCATCAGGGGACAGGGCCGCTACATCGACGACATCAAGCTGCCGGGAATGCTCTACCTGGACATTGCCCGGAGCCCGTACGCGCACGCGAAGATCACGAAGATCCACGAGGACACCGCGATGGCGGTGGACGGCGTGGCCGCGGTGATCACCGGGAAGACGCTCGAGGGGTTCAAGCTCGCCTGGATGCCGACCCTGATGAGCGACCAGCAGATGGTGCTGCCGGTGGACACCGTGAAGTACCAGGCGCAGGAAGTGGCCGCGATCGTCGGGACCTCCCGCTATGCCGTGGCCGACGGCGTGGCCGCCCTCGAGGTGGACTACGACCCGCTTCCGGTGGTCGTGGATCCGCACGAGGCGCTCAAGCCCGGCGCCACGAAGGTCCGGGACGACAAGGAGAGCAATCACATCTTCCATTGGGAGCACGGGGATGCGGACGGGACGGAGGCGTCGCTCGCCGGTTGCGACACGGTCGTCGAGCAGAAGATGCACCTGCCGCGGATTCACGTGGCATCCATCGAGACCTGCGGCTGCGTGGCGAGCTGGAATCCCGTCGAGGGCCATCTGACGCTCTACCTGACCACCCAGGCGCCCCACGCGATCCGCACCGTGGTGGCGCTGGTGACGGCTCATCTCGGACTCGAGGAGCACAAGATCCGGGTCATCTCCCCCGACATCGGGGGCGGGTTCGGCGGCAAGGTGCCGGTATATCCCGGCTACGTGCTCGCAACCGCCGCCTCGGTGGTGACCGGCAAGCCGGTCAAGTGGATCGAGGACCGTTCGGAGAACCTCCAGGCGGACTCGTTCGCCCGGGATTACCACATCACGGCTACGCTCGGGTCCAGGAACGGCAAGGTGGCGGCGCTCAAGCTGGACACCGTGGCTGATCACGGCTACTCGGACGCGGCAGCCAATCCGTCGAAGTTCCCCGCCGGGCTCTACCACATCGCCACCGGGTCCTACGACCTGGAGAACGCCCACGTGTCGGTGGACGGGGTGTACACGAACAAGCCGCCGGGCGGAATCGCCTACCGGTGTTCGTTCCGGGTCACCGAGGCGGTACACGCCATCGAGCGGATGGTGGATCTCCTGGCCCGCGAGAACGGGGAGGACCCCGCCGACTTCCGTCTCCGGAACTTCATCAAGCCGGAGCAGTTCCCCTACCAGTCGGTGCTCGGTTGGGAGTACGACAGCGGGAATTACGGGGCGGCGCTCGAAAAGGCCATGGACATGATCGGCTACCGGGACCTGCGAGCCGAGCAGGCCGAAAAGCGCGCGCGCGGCGAGTTGATGGGAATCGGGATCTCGTCGTTCACCGAGATCGTCGGGGCCGGGCCGTCCAAGACCTTCGACATCCTGGGAATCAAGATGTTCGATTCGAGCGAAATCCGGATCCACCCCACCGGGAAGGCGACCGCCCGCTTCGGCACCAAGTCCCAGGGGCAGGGGCACGAGACCACCTACGCCCAGATCATCGCCGAGGAACTCGGGATCCCACCCGAGCACATCCAGGTCGAAGAGGGGGACACCGACACCGCTCCCTACGGCCTTGGAACCTATGCGAGCCGTTCGACTCCCACCGCGGGAGCAGCCGCGTCGATGGCTTCGCGGAAGATCCGGGAGAAGGCGAAAAGGATCGCTGCCCACCTACTGGAGGCCGACGAGGCGGATCTCGTGTGGGAGCAGGGGAAGTTCTTCGTGAAGGGCTCTCCCGACCGGGCGAAGACCATCCAGGACATCGCGTTCGCGGCCTACACGAACCACCCCCAGGGGATGGAAGCGGGGCTTGAAGCGGTCTCCTATTACGACCCGCCGAACCTGACCTTCCCGTTCGGGTCCTACATCTGCTGCGTGGACATCGACCGCGGCACCGGACAGGTCAAGATCCGGCGCTTCGTGGCGGTGGACGACTGCGGGGTACGGATCAACCCGATGATCGTGGACGGCCAGATCCACGGGGGCCTCGCCATGGGCATCGCCCCGGCGCTGTTCGAGGAGATCTCCTACGACGCCGATGGCAACATCACGGGAGGGAACCTCATGGAGTACCTGGTTCCCACCGCGATGGAGACCCCGCACTGGGAACTGGGTGAAACGGTCACGCCGTCGCCCCACCATCCCATCGGCGCCAAGGGCGTGGGGGAGTCCGCCACGGTGGGCGCGCCGCCGGCCGTCGTGAACGCGGTGGTGGACGCTCTCTGGCACCTCGGAGTGCGTCACATGGAGATTCCCATGACCCCGGCGCGCGTCTGGGATGTACTGAACCAGCACGGCGCGGCGGCAACCCGGTAGGAGCCGCGGGTCTGCCGCGGTGAAGGCACCGACCGACGTCTTCGCCGCCGCCGCGCGCCTCCACCGGGAGGGGGTGCCGTTCGTCCTGGCGACGGTCGTCCGGGCGGAACGCCCCACCTCGGCGCGGCCGGGCGCGAAGGCGATCGTCACCGGCGACGGCCAACTCGTGGGCTTCGTGGGTGGGACGTGCGTCAAACCGGCGGTTCGCCGCGAGTCGCTGCGGGCGCTCGACGACGGGACGCCCCGACTTCTCCGCATCTCCCCGGACAGCCCTCCCGAGGGCGTCGAGGCGGAGGAAGGAGTCCTGGAGGAACACATGGCCTGCGTGAGTGGCGGCGCAATCGACATCCATCTGGAGCCCTACCTGCCGTCGCGCCGGCTGCTGCTCGCGGGGAGTTCACCCATCGTGGAATCGCTGGCGGCGCTCGGCGAGGCGCTGGGGATGGAGGTCCGGAGGGCCGAGACCTCCGAGGAACTCAACGATGCCGCGGAGGGGGCCTTCGTGGTGGTGGCCGGCCACGGGGAGGGGGAATGGGAAGCGCTCAACGCCGGGCTCGCCAGCGGGAGGGCGCGCTACGTGGGGCTTGTGGCGAGCCCGCGGCGGGCGGCGGCGGTCCGCGAACGGCTGACCGCGATGGGGCTCTCCGCGGCCGAGATCGAGCGGCTGCGTTCGCCGGCCGGGCTCGATATCGGCGCCGAGACCCCGGGCGAGATCGCGCTCAGCATCCTGGCCCAGATTGTCGAGAAGCGACGCCCCCTGGAGGAGGCGGAAGCCGTTCCGGAGGAGCCCGCTCGGGCGCCCACCGTCGGCATTTCGCTCGACGCGCCGGCGGAAGAGTTGGCGGTGGATCCGATCTGCGGGATGAGGGTGTCCCGGGACTCCCCGCACCGGGTGGAATCGGAGGGACGGACCTATTGGTTCTGCTGCGCGGGTTGCGCGGAGACGTTCGCTACCCCCGGGAAGGCGGGCGATTCGGCGCGAATCGCCCCCTGACCCAGGTGCCGCCGTCCGGCAGGAGGGCCGAAACGATGAAACCTCGCCGCATGATCCTCGCCGTCGTGGTGATCTCCTTGATCGCCGCTGGCGCTCCCACCCAAGTACCAACCCGCGCCCGGGACCTGGGGGTTCCATTCGAGGGCGATCCGGGCCCGCTGAACGCCATCACCGACGTTTCCGGACTGGAGGTGGGACACACCACGATCCTGCTGGAGGAGGGGCCGGTCCGGACCGGGGTCACTGCGGTGCTGCCGCGGGGGCGGACGAGCCGGGTCGGGGTGTTCGCCAACTGGTTCGCCCTGAACGGCAACGGAGAGATGACCGGTACGACCTGGGTCAGCGACCGGGGGATTCTGAAGGGGCCCGTGCTCATCACGAACACCTACAGCGTCGGCGCGGTCCACGAGGCGGCGATTGCCTGGGCCGAGCAGAATCTCGGTTTCCGCGCCTGGACGTTGCCGATGGTCGCTGAGACCTGGGATGGATTCCTGAACGACATCACCGGCTTCCACGTCCGCCGCCAGCATGTGTTCGCCGCGCTCGACTCCGCCCGCGGAGGACCGGTCGAGGAGGGGTCGGTGGGAGGTGGCACCGGAATGCGCACCTTCGAGTTCAAGTCGGGAATCGGCACCGCCTCGCGCCGGGTCCGGACCGGCGGGCAGGACTACACGCTGGGCGTCCTGGTTCAGTCCAACTTCGGCCGGCGTCCACAGCTCCGCATCGCCGGCGTGCCCGTCGGGCGGGAGATCCCCGACCTGCTTCCGGAGAACCCGCCGCCTTCGGGAGCCGGCGCGCCGGCCCCGAGGGGAGGACGGGACGGCTCCATCATCATCATCGCGGCCACGGACGCTCCGCTGCTCCCGCACCAGTTGAAGCGCCTTGCCCGCCGGGCGTCCCTGGGACTCGGACGCCTCGGGAGCATCTCGATGAACGGCTCCGGAGACATTTTCGTGGCGTTCTCGACTGCCAACGAGGACGCCGTCGCCAACGAGAGTGGCGAGGCTGGATTGCGCATGTTGGCGAACTCCGATCTGAACCCGCTCTTCGAAGGGGTCGTGCAGGCCACCGAGGAGGCCATCGTGAACTCCATGATCGCGGCCCGCGACATGACCGGAGTGAACGGCCGCCGGATCTACGCCATCCCGCACGAACGTCTCCAGGAAATCCTCCGCCGCTACGACCGGCTTCTGGCGGCAACCCCGGATTGACGGCCGATCCGGGCGTCTTCCGGGGCTTTTCGTACCGGATGGAGTCGGGCGGTGAGGCCTTCTGGTTCTGCTGTGTCGGCCGCATGGAGACGTTCGCGGCGTAGTCCGGACAGGTCAGCCCGGCGGCACGTTTTCCGGCGCTAACCTGCCGGAAGATGACGTCTGTGAGTGACTTGAGTCAGGTTGTAACGTGGGGAAGGGCGTCGCGAGCCGCGGTCCTCCCTGCAATGGTGTCCGCGCTTGTTTCCGCCGGCTGCGGAGACTCGACCCTCACCGGACCGCTTCTCCCGGGGCCGGTTCCGACGGCGCTCGAAATCCGTGGTTTGCCGGAGGAGCCGCTCGCGATCGGAACGGTGGTGCAACTCACCGGCTGGGCGACTTTCAGCGACGGCGCCACCCAGCAGGTGGACCCGGCCTGGCAGTCGAGCGCGCCGGAGGTGGCGAGCGTGGACGGACGCGGATTCGTGTCCGCGCACGGCGCGGGTGAGACGCGGATCACCGCCACTCTCGGCCCCGTCAGCACCGAGGCGGGAGTGGCGGGCGC
>LXNJ01000494.1_pt1 | contig 27719 bp, 22 predicted proteins | sample 809081 | NCBI WGS metagenome assembly LXNJ01 (sample SAMN04870510, study PRJNA318959) | sponge metagenome | biome: sponge; feature: marine sponge reef; material: water | host: Petrosia ficiformis | place: Greece: Milos, Mediterranean Sea | collected 2013-05-29 | depth 5-7 m | reverse complement strand
AGCGCCCCTCACGAGATTCGGGCCGACCGTCCCTTCCTCTTTTTCATCCGAGAGCGCCTCTCGGGCGCCATCCTCTTCGCCGGCAAGATCGCGAGCCCGCCCGTGGACTAGTTTTAGCTTTAGCGGATGACCGGGCCTCCGGTCCGGTCATCCGCGACAAACCGGTCCCGCGCGGGCATCTCAATCCCGGCCACCGTCGCCGAATCGACGGAGGCATCCCCGGGAATCAGATCGTTGAAGTAGAGCATCGCGGCCACCGAGGCGTACACCTCTTCGTCGGTCAGCGACCCCGGGTAGTCGAAGGGCATTGCCCGCCGGGTGTAGTCAAACAATGTCGTGGCGTAGGGCCAGTAATTTCCGACGGTTGACCGGTAGCGGTTGTCGGTCGCAAATGGAAATTCGTCGTTCGGCACCCGCCCCGTGAGCGGTTCAAACTGCCCGCCGCGTCCTTCGGGTCCGTGGCAGTGCAGGCACTTGGCCCGGTACACGTCAAGCCCCGCGGCAACGGTCGCGCTCCCCGGCGGCAGGCCTGTACCGTCGGGCGCGATGTCGATGTCCCACCGCGCGATCTGCTCGGCAGTGGCCGCGGTGCCGAATCCGAACCGCATGCCGGTCCGGTCGCCGGCCGGCGCCGCGGTGCCGTCAGCCTGAGAAGACTCGGCCGCCCGGGAACCGGCTGCTGCTTCTTCTGGTGACTCCGCCCCGCTGTCGCAACCGGTGACGGCGAAGCTCAACGCCAGCGCGCCGAAAACGGCCGCCGCGAAGCGGTTGCGCCGGGGGTCGCCCACCTGTTCTGGAATGCTCATTGCGCCACGAAGGTGACCAGCCCGTCAGACGCGATCCGCCACCCTCGAATCGAGTTGTAATGATACCGGAACAGGGGGCCGCGGGCCGCGACCAACTGGTCCCAGGTCGGCTGCACATAGCCGGTCTCGTCGCTGGCCCGGCTCATGACGTGGGCCGGGCCGCCGTCCCAGGTCCAGCCGAACCGGAACCGGGTCAAACACTTGGGGAGAACCGGCTCCTCGAGCACCGCGTCTTCCCATGAGTCGCCGCCGTCGATGCTTATCTCGACCCGTGCGATCACGCCGCGACCGGTCCAGGCCACGCCGGAAATCTCCACGAATCCGGGCGACGGGATGCGCTGCGGGTAAGACGGGCTGGTAATCAGGGACTTGGCGTCCATCACAAATGAAAACTGCCGGGCGGTGCCGTCCGCAAGCGGATCTGAATACTTGGACGTCTCGTCGCGGAACATGAACGGGCCGTCGGAAAGCTCGATCCGCCGTACCCATTTCACTGACGAATTGCCTTCCCAGCCTGGAAGCAGCAGCCGCGCCGGGTACCCCTGCGGCGGCCGGATCGCCTCGCCGTTCTGGCCGTAGGCGATCATCGCGTCGTCCCAGGCCTTCTCCACCGGGATGCTCCGGCTCATGACCGCCGCGTCCGAGCCTTCGGCCAGGAACCATGTCGCGCCGGGGCTCACGCCCACTTCCTCGAACAGAACCGCCAGGGGAACGCCGGTCCATTCGCTGCCGCTGAGCAGGCCGTCCACGACCTGCGGAGACACATCGCCACCAACTCCCGGGCGACCGCGACCACCATTCCCCGAGCACTCCAGAAACAGGAGTTTCGACACCTGCGGAAAACGCTTCAGGTCGTCCAGCGTGAACAGGGTTGGGCGGTCCACCATCCCGTGAATCAGCAGCCGGTAGGCAGCCGGGTCGATCTCGGGAATTCCGTGATGGTGCCGCTCGAAATGCAGGTCAGAGGGGGTAATGACCCCGTGGAGATCCTGGAGCGGGGTAAGCGTGACGCCGCCCGCCGACCCCGTCACGAGTTTCTCGGGGGTCTCGGCCGGAGACCTGGACCCAACCGGAGCGGGGCGGGCGCCCGGCACTTTGGTTGGGTTAGCCGGGGTAGCCTGCGGGGTGCTTTGAACGGTGGCCCTCCCAGCAGCTCCGCCGGCGAGTACGGCACCGGCCGCCGAGGCAGCCGTTTTGAGCGCCTTGCGCCGGTTCATGGCTGACTTGGATCTGCTCATTGCTGACTCGCGTGCCACTGGGCGAGTATCTCGGTCTCGCGGTCGGCCGGAAGCCCGGTCCGCATGCTGGCCTGCCTCTCTTCGGAGCGCGAGAAATGGAACTCCAGGGTGGCCATGGCGGTGTCGGCCAGCGACCGAAATGTCAGCCCGTGCGCGACTTCATTCGAAAGATCAAACCGGGCAAAACCCTCGGAGCCGGGGGTGGGCGGCCGCCAAACAGGCATTTCAGCATAGGGCCGGACTCCGCGTTCGGCCAGGAAATCCATGGGCACCCAGGTGAAAGTGGTTTCCGCGGTCGTGACCGCGCGGATTCCGTAGAGCAATTCAGCCATGGGCCGCGGGGTGGCCGGACCAACAAGGTTGAAGATTCCGGTGTGTCCCTCTTCCGCCCCCAGCGCCATGAAATCGCCCAGGTCCCGAACGTCAATGATCTGCACCGGATCCGTGCCGTCGCCGGGCGAAAGAACCTCGCCGCCCCTGTGAATGCGGACTGGCCAGTAGGTGAACCTGTCGGTCGGATCGTCGGGGCCGATAATCAAACCCGGTCGGTAGATCGCGCAGCGATCTCCGAATATCCGCATTACCTCACGTTCGGATTCGGCCTTCGCCAGTCCGTAGGGAAGGCGGGTGATGTCGGCGGTTTCCCGGTCGACACCGGCGGTTTCGAACGTGAACGAGGGCACGGCAGACGTCATGGGCACGGTCGAATGGCTCGCGTAGGCCGATCTCGAAGACACGTACTGGTAGATGCCGAGGCTGTCGCGAAGCAGTTCACCGGTCAGCGTTACCCAGTCAGGCCGAGCGGTAGAGTTGTCGATGGCCACATCCCACTGGCGACCCTCCAGCGCCGAGAGTTCCCCGTTCCGGTCGCCGACCAGTTCTTCAACCGCATCGCCGAACATCCCCGGTCTGTTCCCCCGGTTGAAAATGGTCACCTGATGCCCCTGTTCCAGCAGTGCCCGGACCTGATAGGGCCCGATGAAGCCGGTTCCCCCCAGGAGCAATACGCTGACCGACCTGCCCCGCGGTCGAATGCCCGGGGCGGAGGCGTGCGCGCCAGTCGGGTGCGCGACCGAGCCCCGCAAGCCGAGGGGAGACATGCCGAGGCCCAAACCCAGTGCACCTCCGGCGGTGGCCGACAACTTCAGAAATTCACGGCGATCAGTTAGCGAGGTCATTGAGTGTTTCTCCGTGTGTGGAGGTCAGGGACAAGTCGCGTCAGCTTCACGACGAAATCTCGTGGGCATCGCCGCTGCCGCGGGGAATCCTGATGCGGTCAACCAGGGCCACTATTGACCCCGGTGGCGGCGCGGTGAACCGAGACACGGCAATCGCGACGGCAAAGTTCAGAAGCATCCCGACCGCGCCGATTCCCTCGGGGGAAACCCCGAACCACCAGTGCTCCGCCGAGTCCGCCGCAGGGTTGACGAATTTGAAATAGACAATGTAGCTGGCGGTGAACAGGATTCCCGTGATCATCCCGGCCACGGCCCCTTCACGGTTTAGCCGGCGCGAGAATATCCCCATGATTATTGCCGGGAAGAACGACGATGCGGCGAGCCCGAAGGCAAATGCAACCACCTGAGCCACAAAGCCGGGCGGATTGATTCCCAGGTAACCCGCAAGGAGAACTGCCGCCGCCGCGGTTACCCGGGCAACGACCAGCTCTCCCTTCTCACTGATGTTCGGCCGGAAACCACGTCTCAGCAGGTCGTGGCTCACGGCCGAAGACACGACCAGCAACAGCCCCGCCGCCGTCGAGAGAGCCGCCGCGAGTCCGCCTGCCGCCACCAGCCCGACTACCCAGTCGGGGAGGTCAGCGATCTCCGGGTTGGCCAACACCATGATGTCATTGTCGATGGTCACCTCGTTCCGCAGGGCAGCGCCGTCAGGTCCCGCCGCCGCCGGACCCGCGATCTGCATCAGCCCGTCCTGGTTGTGGTCCTCGAACGTGATCAGCCCGGTCGCCTCCCACTTTGTGAACCAGTCGGGGGCCTCGGCGTACGGACGGTCGGCGATGGTATCGAGCAGATTCGTCCGCGCGAAAACCGCCACGGCCGGCGCTGTCGTGTACAGGATCGCAATGAAGGCCAGTGCCCACCCGGCGCTGATTCGGGCGTCGCGCACCTTCGGCACGGTGTAGAAACGAATGATCACGTGCGGCAGGCCCGCGGTGCCTGCCATGAGCGCCGCGGTAATGGCGAACACGTCGAGCGTCGATTTCGATCCGTCGATGTACGGGCCGAATCCCAGATCCAGGTGCAAGTCGTTCAGCCGGTCCAGAAGAAACCCGCCCGTTCCGCCGTCCGCCGCGCCGCCGAACCCGAGTTGGGGAATCGGAGTGCCCGCTATGTAAAGCGACAGGAAGATCGCGGGAACCGTGTAGGCGAAAATCAACACGCAGTACTGGGCCACCTGCGTGAAGGTGATCCCCTTCATGCCGCCGAGCACCGCGTAAAACAGCACGATACCCATCCCGATGGCCACACCCAGTTCGACAGGGACCTCCAGGAAGCGGCTGAACACGATTCCGACGCCGCGCATCTGTCCGGCCACGTAGGTGAACGAAATAAAGATCGCGCAGAGGACCGCGACAATCCTGGCGGTGCCCGAGTAGTACCGTTCGCCGACGAAATCGGGGACCGTGTACGCGCCGAATTTCCGCAGGTAGGGCGCCAGGAGCAGGGCCAGCAAGACGTAACCGCCCGTCCACCCCATTAGATACACCGAGCCGTCGTACCCCAGGAACGAGATCAGGCCCGCCATCGAGATGAACGAGGCAGCAGACATCCAATCGGCTGCGGTCGCCATGCCGTTGGCGAGCGGGGGCACACCCTTGCCCGCCACATAGAACTCGCTGGTGGAGGAAGCACGGGACCAGATTGCAACACCGATATAGAGGGCGAACGACAGCCCGACCATAACGAACGTCCAGGACTGTTCGGTCACGCGGGCGTCCCGCCTTCGTCGTTTTCGTCGACGCCGAATTCGCGGTCAAGCCGGTTCATCAGAAACACATATGCGAAGATCAGGGCCACGAACACGTAAATGGATCCCTGCTGGGCGAACCAGAAGCCGAGAGGGAACCCGGTACCAGGGATTCGTACCGCGTTGAGAGGTTCCACGAAGAGGATGCCGGCACCGTAGGAAACCAGGAACCAGATGGCGAGCAGGCTTGCTACATACTGCAGGTTCCGTCGCCAGTATTCGGCGTTGCGGCGGCCGTCGGGGGTAGACAGGGGAATGAATCCTCCTGGGAGACATGGCCGCAGCATGCCGGGCCGGTTACCGTCATCTTGGAACGGCATAACGATAGCGCCCGCTCGCCGGTCTTGCAGGTGCAGCCCGGGCGCAACCCGCAGGTGCGAAATGACACAGCCATCGCGCGGCCGACCTACTCTCTGACGAGAACGATCGGGGAGCCACCCCCGTTTGGCCGCAACTCGATTCGTCCCGTGTCCGCGATCTCGCCTTCGAAGATCAACGGGCCCTTCTCCAGCCAGTCCTCCCACACACGCACCCGACTGGAGTCGACCTCGAAATGATGGACGGCATCCCCGTCAGCAGACCGGAAGACGGCCATGTAGGCGCGATTGTATTCGAAGAACACGCGCTCGAGGGAGACGCCCCCGTCCTCGACCGTCCATACCCCATCGATCGGGGTGGGTTCACGATTGTTGTAGTTGGCGGTCCAATACGTAGCAATAGCTCGGTTTGGATCCCTTCAACCCGGCGCAGCCAGAGTCAATGATCGGGTACACCCCCGGCAGGTGAGGGTGCATGCCGCTCTATTCCACGAACCCTGACGAATTCGACGTCTTCAGGTGTACGCGCCAGAAGCACGACTGAATGCTCATTCCCCGAAAGGACCCTCTCCGTGGCAGGTACGTTAACCTCGGCGACCACCGTGCCTGCAGCTGGGTTGACAACGAACCACTGCGTGAATTCTTCGCTCGCCTGACGGTGCGGCTCGACCCAGAAATGGTCACCGATCGCCAAGAGGCGACGTACTGCCGGCCCGTGGTCGGGAAGCGGGAAGTCGTCACTGAAAACCCGTCTAATCCTGTCCCGGGCCTCAGCCGACCCATAGGGTGGTGATCGGCTGCTGGCGAGAAGAGAGTCCCTGGTGTGCTCTACAACCTCGACGGATAACAACCACGCAGGAATCGGCAGCGGAATGCGGTAGGCCGGCACGTTCGGGTTTGTCAAAACCTCGGCAACCTCCACCACGGCGCTGTCCAGTGGAACCACTGCGTAGTGCTGCCCGCCAGCCGCAAAATGGGCGGTGCTCAGGAATGGTGGGGCGTACGTTGTCTGGCCGGATTGACCTCCGCCAAACTGCTCAGAAACCAGATAGTGGTACTCCCCGGGCCGCCGATCAATGGTCACGGTCGAGTCCGAGCGGGGCCAGTACAGCAGCATTCGTGACTCGGAGACGTACAATCGGTCCGGCCCGGAACGCTCGAACCCCCTGGTTCTCAGGAGCAGAATAGAGTCGTTGACGATCCCATCGACGACAGGGGCTTGCCCGTCCAGAATCGGTAGCCTGAAGTCGAACGTTTCCCCGCTCTCAAGAGCCCAAATGGCGGCCCGCCCTCTCCCACCGTCGTAAGTGACAAGCGTGTCGCCGCCTCCATGGAAGATCCTTGCTAGAAACTCGAATTCGCCAGGACCACCGCCCCTTCTTCCCAGAACACGAATGACATTGCCGTCTCCAGATACCAACACGACCCGGTAGTTCCCGCCATCGGCAATGGCCAAAGAGCCATCGTTCAGCAGCACAGCACCGACAACCCGGTGTAGCGGCTCCTCGCCAAGGCCAAACTCAAGGCGCGGCGACGTCAAGCGCCACATCTGCCAAGCGACCCCTGGTTGTTCCTGGCCAACGATGGCTGCCGGTGACACCAAGAGCATCAGAGCCAACAGCTTCGCGACTAGCAAGCTCGCAAACGACCTACAGCAAGAAGGCATCAGAATCGGTTTGAAGAACCTTATGGGACTAGTCCCAGTCACTCACGATACCGCCGTACACCTAGAGCACGGTTTGTCATCGAAGCCACACCCGCAACATGGTTCGTAACCGATCCCACACGATTGGCTGCAAGTCTCCCCGCCGCAAGTATAGCTGCAAGTAATGGAACGTCCACCACCCGCCCGGCAATCGAAGTCTTCGCACACCGCAAGGGCGGCCACGATGTCTGTTCGCAGGCCCGCCAGGAACTCCGGTGCCAGCATTCCATCCACGGGGATGCGCACGTCCCAGGCGCTCGAATGACTCAACCCGAATCCGACGATGCGGGCATCGTCCTCCCGCGACTCCTGAGACACCGCGAATTCCAGGAGTTCGCTCCCGGACTGCCAGACGCCCACGCGCTGCGAATCCCATTTGACGCGCGCGTACGTCAGATCCAGAACCACATCGCTACGTGGCCCGCGTGCGCCCTGCAGCAGGAAGCCTCGGTCCACAAGACCGTCCAGAACACTGCCCGGTCGCTCCTCGTCGACCAGGAGCACGATGTCAAACGCGCCGTCTGGCCGCTCCACGGACAAGGCCACCGCATTGCCGGTCGCCTCCCCGCTCACCTCGATCGTAGCTGGCTGTGCGCCGGTTCGAGCGCCAAGGGCCACTACAATTCCCGCCGCGAGGACGGTGTTCTGCAGAATACGGATCCTAGTGTTTCCCATCGTTTCCTCTATTAACGTGAATCATTTCACCCGGGCTCGGTGAGCGACATCTCCTCCCGAAGCTCCGCGAGCGAACGCGGAGCCTGCCAACGATTTTGAGACACGTTCCGATTCAGTTTAGTTGCTAGTGAGTCCTCCCTTCCCCTGTTGACCGGCTCTGCTCCAACGGCCGACGTGACGGAGAGTGCGCGGTTGATCCAGACCTCGTCCGGGAGTTCGGCGGCCGTCGGGGGTAGACAGGGGAGTGGATCCTCCTGGGAGACATGGCCGCCGCGGGCCGGGCCGGTTACCATCAGTTTGGAACGGCATAACGACAGCGCCCGCTCGCCGGCCTTGCAGGCGCAACCCGGGCGCAACCCGCAGGTGCGAAATGACACAGCCCCCGCCCGCTCCCGACCCCCGGCCGTCAGCGCCGGAAGGCCGGCGAGATGTCTCCGACAGGGCGTTCGATGTCTGGTCCCAGATGCAAGACGCCGGTCCTCTTCGCAGCGGTGCGGCGATCTTGCTGGGGTTTGCGGTGCTGGCGGTCGCGTCGATGGTGGCGGTTCGGGCATTTCTCGGAGAGCCTGAGAACGTGCCGGAAGGAGTGGTGCCGGCCGACTACGCCCGGGCGGGTGTGGCTGTGCGGGTTGCGGCTTCGGCCCTGGGGGGTTGGATAACTGCCGCTGCCGCGCCCCGGGCGAGGTTCGTCCACGCGGCGGTGCTGGCGGCCGTGGTGGCGTTCATGGCGGTGGCGGGATTGGTCGGACAGGCGGCCGCGGTCGAGGCTGGCGCGTCGTCGGGAGCCGCCACGGGGTTTTCCAGATTAGTGGCGGTGCTGGGTCCGGTGGGGGTCTTGGCCGGCGGCGCGATCTGCCGGAAATGGCCCCCGCGCCGGCGACGCCGGAACTAACGGGGTCGCCAGGCCGCCATCGCGTCCCAGCCTGAACGCCGGGTGATGTTGATTAACCCTTCGCCGTTTGGCCGCATGGCGTAAACCTCGGAGTCGCCCGAGCGTGTTGTCGAAAACAGTATCCAGTCGCCGTCCGGCGACCAGCGGGGCATTTCGTCGACGCCCGCGCTGCGGGACAGGTTAACGGCCCCTGATCCGTCGGCGCCCGCGACAAAGATCTCGGTGTTGCCGTCGGCTGATAGTCCCGAATAGACGATCCTGGCCCCGTCGGGAGACCAGGCCGGCCAGCGCGCCTCATTCCGAACCGGCAGCCGGCGAAGATCGCTTCCGTCCGGGCGCATGGTCCACAAGCCGAACGGAGTTCCGGTCTCTGGCGGTCCGCGGTTCGAGGAGAAAATGATCAATTCCCCGTCGGGCGACCACTCCGGGTCGTAGTCCATGCTGCCGGGGCTCCGGGAGATGTTGGTTTGCCTCGAGCCGTCGGCGGCCATCACCCAGATTTCGGGGTCGCCCGTCCGCTCCGAAACGAACGCGATCCGCTCTCCGCCGGGGGAGTAGCGGGCCGACCGGTCGTTGCCCGGATCGCTGGTGAGCTGACGCCAGTCAGAGCCGTCGGCAGCCATCGTGTAGATGTTCGGATCGCCGTCCAACCAACTGGTGAAGATGATCCTGTCTCCAGACGGCGACCAACTCGGTTCAAGGCTCGTCTCGCCTTCAGCCGTAAGCGACCGGCGGGCGGTTCCGTCACCGTTGGTCACCCAGATTCGCAGGAACCTCCCCGGCATCGAGACGTAGGCGATGATCTCGTCCGCGGGCAGAACCTGCACCTCGTCGGCGCAACCGGCCGGTCCGCCGCCGGCGAGGCTGCCCGCCAGCAGCAAAGCGGCACGGCGGGACTGGAGTCGGATCAGTCGCCGAGGGCGTTGATGATCGCCCCGCCAGACAGAAACTCGGGGAAGACATGCGGCGGACGGCCCGGGCGGTACAACACGTGGAAGGGAATACCGTATCGTCCAAAGCCCGCCAGATACCGCGCGATGGCATCGCTGCGCCGTGTCCAGTCGGCCTTCATCGCAACCACGCCGTTGTTCACGAATGCCGCGGCGACTTCTTCGGTCTCCAGGAACAGGCGCTCGTTGACCTTGCACGTAATGCACCAGTCCGCCGTGACATCCACAAACACGGGGCGACCTTCCGACAGCAACTCCGCAACCCGGCGCTCGTTGAACGGCTCCCACGCAATGAGCCGTTCGCCGGGCGGAACCCCGAGCGCGTCGGGCGTCGCCGGAGTGATGTTCCAAGTCGTGGCCCACAAGCCTCCTGCCACCGAAATCGCGGCAGCTCCGGCTGCAACGCGTTTCCAGATTCGCCCCCCGCTTGCCGCAGCCCACACAAAAAGAGCCGCCGCGAGGAGTGCCCCCTGGAACCAGGCGGCGAGCGCCGGTCCGACCAAACCGTCCAGCACGTACAACAGCCACAACAACGCGGCGAGAACAAAAAATCCCATCACCTTCCGAAACCCGATCATCCAGGCCCCGGGCCTGGGCAGAACACGCAGGGCCAGCCCCGGCGCCGCCGCCATCGCCAGGTACGGGGCACCCATGCCAAGCCCCATCGCTGTGAACATCCCCATTGTCACGGCGGCGGGCTGGGCGAGCGCGAACCCCAGCGCAGTGCCCAGGAACGGAGCGGAGCACGGAGTCGCCATCAGGGTAGTCAGAAAACCGGTGCCCACCGCCTCACGGAGGGTCGCCCGGTGAGTTGGATCGGAGTCGGGGCCACCCGCCACGGCCATCGACGCCGCCCCGATGGCCCGCGGCAGCCGGATCTCAAACAAACCCCACAGGTTGAGGGCGAACAGAAGCAGCGCAACCGACAGCACACCCACGAAGACGGGCTCCTGGAACTGTATGCCCCACCCCACCGCCGCCCCTCCCTGACGGGCGACCACGGCAAGACCCGCCAGAAGCAGGAAGCAGAACACGATCCCGCCCACCGTTGCGAGGGCGTCGACCGAAAGGCGCCGCCTGTTTCCGCCCGCGGCGCTCTTTGCCAGCCCGAACGCCTTCACAGAGAGTACAGGAAGTACGCAGGGCATGAAGTTGAGTATGAGGCCTCCCAAAAAGGCGAGCGCCAGGAACGACACTAGCGTGCGAAGGTCGCCGCCGGCCCCGTCGGCCTGCCCCAGGCTGAACGACAACCCAACCGCGGCCTCAACGGCCCGTTCGGCCTCGGCGAAAAATGTCGGCTCGACTGGCTCGGAGATCACCCCTTCGGCGGCCACAACCAAATCCGCGCCGGCCGTCACGGTTACCGGGGCCAGACACTGACGGTCGTCGCAGGCCTGGTAGGTCACGAGCACGTCAAGGTTGTGGCCGCCGGGCGATGCATCCGCCGGGACCGGTGCAGACGCGAGCACCGTCGAAGCGCCCTCGTAGATGTCGATCGGAACCGGCACGAAAGAAAACGCCTTTTTCGAGCCCGGCGGATAGCGGACGGTCCACTGCCCCCATCCATCAGGGGGGTGTACCTCCACCTGGGTCGCGATCAGGTTCTCGAAGGAAGGTGTGGAACTGTTCGTGTGCCATCCCGGGTCGATGACCAGCCGAACCGCCAGGCGCGCGGTGTCGCCGGGACTGTACGCGGACCGGTCGAGTACGGTCCGGAGGGTGGCGCGCTCGAGCAGCCTACGGTCTTGCACCTCGACCCACACCAGCCCCGGTGCGGACCGGCCGACCGAAGGCAGCGACTCGAGACTCTGGCCAGCGAGGGCAGCCGGGGCGAGCGCCAGGGCCAGGCCGGCAGGGGCCAGCTTCATTCCCGCCAGGGCGAACCGGCGCAACAGGACTGAGGGGCGCAACATGGCGGTGAAGATATATTGGAACCAGTGAGCGGGCGTTTTACCGCAACCTGTCGCTGCCTGGTCCGGTGGCACCGAAGACCCGCCCAAAACCAAGCTGCAAGGAGAACCCGCCATGAAACGCTGGGGACTGTTCCTTTTGAGGTTGACGACGGGGTGGCTGCTGGTGCTGTGGGGTATCGACAAACTCCAGAACGTGGACCACGGAGTGGCCGTGTCAGAGGCCTTCTACTTGGGATTGGCGTCCAATACCACCCTGCTCCAAGTATTCGGAGTATTCCAGATCCTGGTTGGCGCCATGGTGATGGCGGGCCTGAAGCGCAATCTGGCGTACCCCGTCATGATGGTCATGCTGATCGGCGGCGCATTGGGGGTCTGGAAGTCGATTCTGGATCCGTGGGGTTGGTTCCTTGACGGGACCCAGGTCCTTTTCTATCCGTCGGCCATTATCGCAGCGGCCACGTTGGTTCTTTACGGAACGCGCGACCAGGATTGCATGACAATGGACAAGATCATGGGCGGCGGCTGACATTGACCTTCGCCGCGGTAGCTCCGCCGGCCTGCCCGGGAGGCAGGGCCCGATGAGGTTCGAGACATTTGCGATGGAGCGGTGGCAGTCCACCTACGAGTGCCAGGTGGACTGCAACCTCTCCGAGAGCGGGGTTCACCCGTTGACTTTCGCCGAATTGCTGGACATGACCCGGCTGGAGCCCGATGACCTGCTTCTGGACTACATCCAGAGCGACGGGACCCCGCGCCTGAAGGAGACGATTGCGTCTATGTACCAGGACGCCGCCAGCGAGAACGTGGTTGTTAGCACCGGCGGGGCGGAAGCGAACTACGTTGCGATGTGGCGGCTGGCGCGGCCGGGCGACACGGTGGTCGTGCTGGAACCAGCGTACGGGCAGACACAAGGTCTGGCGCGCGGGCTCGGGGCCAAGGTCGTGAGCTGGGAACTCAAAGAGGAGTTGGGGTGGCAGCCCGAACCCGGATCCGCCGCCGAATTGATCACGCCCGGCGTGCGTCTCGTGGTGGTGACCAACCCCGGCAACCCGACGGGCTCCGTGCTCGGCGACTCCGCCCGGAGCGAACTCCTGGCAGCCGTGTCAAAGGTTGGTGCATGGCTGTTGGTCGACGAAGTGTATTCGGGCGCGGAGGTGTCCGATGACGCCGAGGCGCCGGCCACGCCCAGCCTGTGGGGGAACTGGGAGCGGACGATTGTAACAAATTCCCTTTCCAAGGCCTACGGGCTGCCCGGGCTTCGTCTGGGCTGGATAGTCGCGCCCGCGGACCTTCACGAAGATCTGTGGTCGCGGAAGGACTACACGACCATCGCGCCCTCCGCGGTGTCCGACGCCGCCGCGGAGAGGGTGCTTTCGGCCGACGTCCGACCGCGCATCCTGGCGAGGACCCGGGGAATCATCAGATCCAATCTGCCCCGCCTGACGGGCTGGCTTTCCGACCGACCCGACCTGTTTTCGTTCAGAGCGCCCGATGCCGGGGCGATCTGCTACGCCAGGTACCGGGCCGACATCAACTCGACGCAGCTGGCCGAGCGTTTGCGGAAAGAGAAGAGCGTTCTGGTAGTTCCCGGCGATCACTTCGGGATGGACCACTACGTGCGGCTGGGATTTGGTTCGCCGGCACCGCTCTTGGAAGAGGCACTGTCGAGGATTGCCGATTTGCTGGAGGAAATCGCCCCTTCCTCCGCGCCGTCCCGGCTCAGCGCGGTCGGCTAGTCAGGGCTAACGGGCCAGCGCCCGGCGGTGGGTGATCACGGTGCCCCCCACCAGCAACAGCGCCGCCGCGAGCACGCCAAGAGCAATATTGACCCGGCGCCGGTCCGCTGAAACTCGACTACCCGGGTCCTCCAGGATCGCGTCAAACAGAACCACTGGATCGTAAACCACCCCGCCCTTGACAACGCGGGAAATGGTCTGGGTCGTGGTGATGTCGGTCAGTGGATTGCCCGCCACGATCAGCAAGTCCGCCAACTTGCCCGGCGTTATGGACCCCAGCGAGTCGGCCACTCCAAGCAGGGCGGCGCTCCCGCTGGTTGCGGCCATCAGCGCCTCCCCCGGTGACAGGCCCGCGTCCACCAGGGCACGAACTCCCTCGTGCGCGGCGAGTCCCGGAGCCAGTGCTTCTCCCGTTGCCACGGCCAGCCGCCCGCCGTTCGCGCTGAACTCCAGCGTGAACTCCCGCATTGCTTCCACGGCTTCCGCCAAAATCTCCGCCTCTTGGGGAGTTCGGTCCGGCAGCGTGCGGTCCTGGATGCGGAAGGTGATCAGCGGATGCAGCACCAACGGATTCAGGCCGTGCGGCAGCCGGTATGGCGCTGCCCAGACCTCCAGATCCAACAATTCGGGGGCCAGGATTTCACCCCGTCTGGCAAATGCCCGGGCCGAATCCAGCAGGGTCTCCCGGTCGGCCAGCGCCCAGGCGGACCGCTGGAAAAAGGCCACCGTCCTGGCCTCACGCACCCCGGTCGGGTCTGCCACATCGGCCCCTGCCCCTGCCAGCGCCTGTCGAAGAAGTCTCTCCGCGGACTTCCCCTCCAGCGGCCGCGGTGCCGGGATGCGTGCGTCCGGGTTCCCCACCGCGAAATCGACCGGAATGGAGCCGGCGGCCGTGACTCCCAGCAAGAACCGCAGGTAGGCAACTTGTTCATCCGGCGGGTCCGGTTCGGTGCCGACCCGGGCATTGATAATGCCGGGAATGACCCAGGCGCCTTCGGTGTCGATCAGCTCGGCCCCGGGCGGAGCGGTGCAGTCGGAAACCTCTCCCGCGCAGGCGATGCGACCCGCTTCCACCACTACCACCCCGGGATTCCACGAACCGCCCTCGCCGTTGAACACGCCTCCGCCAGAAAAAACCACTGGTACTTCTCCCGTGCAGGCCACGGTGGCCCCGGAGGCAATCAACCCGACGAATATTTTGGTGTTCACGGTTCGCATTTCGGTGTCATGCATGGCTCCCGCGCAGTCCCCGTGCAACCGTGGCGTAATCGGGGAGCCCCCGACTGCGGTGGACCGCTTTAGATTGGGCGGAGAATGCTAAGACTTCATCCCTACCGATACCACCGGCCCGAAACGCTGGACGAGGCGCTGAGGCTGCTCGACCAGCACGGCGACGACGCGATGCCCGTCGCCGGTGGCACCGATCTGGTTCCCAACATGAAGCACGGGCTGTTCACGCCGGGCCAACTGGTGAGCCTGACGCGGGTGCGCGAAATGCGCGGGATCGGCGTGGACGACGGCACGATCAGGATTGGAGCGGCGGAGACGCTGGACACCGTGGCCCGCGATCCCACCGTCTGTCGGCTGATCCCCGGTCTGGCGCAGGCCGCGGGTCTGGTCTCCGGACCACAGCTGCGACGGGTCGGGACCATAGGCGGAAACGTGATGCTGGACACGCGCTGCACCTACTACAACCAGACCCGGTTTTGGCGCGAGGCGCTGGGGTACTGCCTCAAGAAGGACGGGGACATTTGCCACGTCGTGCCGGGGGGTACCCGCTGCGTGGCGGCGCATTCGGCCGATACACCGCCGGTGCTGATGGTGCTCGACGCCATGCTGGAGCTGAGTGGACCGGACGGCATGCGCCAAGTGCCGGTGAACCGCTTCTTCACGTCGGACGGCGTGTGGAATCGGCGCTGCGACCCGCGCGAACTTCTGGTCGCAATCAGGATTCCAACACCCGCCGCCGGAGTCAAAGTGGCGTTCCGCAAGTTGCGGGCGCGCAATTCCATCGATTTTCCGTTGGCGAACGTGGCTGCGCGGGTCGGGCTCGATTCGGAGCAAAGGGTCAGCGAACTGCGGATCGTCGTTTCCGCCATGGGGTCGTACCCGCGCAACCTGGGCAAGGGCGAAGATGCCGCCGTCGGCAACCGACTTACCCCGGCGGTGATCAATGCCGTGGCGGGACAGGCTTTCCGGCAGTGCCGTCCTCTGCTCAACATCACGACCGACCCGGAGTGGCGCCGCGCGATGATCCCCGTTCTGGTGCGCCGCGCCCTTACCGAGCTGGCCGCCTGATGGCTGGTGAACCTGAAATCAACTGAACCGACTCGCTAATCGAACAACGGAGCAAACGACAAGTCATGCACAAATTGCCAGATCTGCCGTACGCACACGATGCCCTGGAGTCGACCATCGACGCACGCACGATGGAGATTCACCACGGCAAACACCATGCCCTGTATGTGTCCAACCTCAACGCCGCCCTGGACGGGCAGGACGGCCTCGCCGGCCTGGGCATTGAGAATCTGATGCGCCAAATCGACTCGGTCCCCGAGTCCGTCAGGATGGCGGTCAGGAACAACGGAGGCGGGCACGCCAACCACACCATGTTCTGGTCGTCCATGTCGCCCGACGGGGGCGGTGCGCCCGGCGGTGCTCTGGGCGGGGCCATCGACGCTTCGTTCGGTGGGTACGATTCGTTCAAGGAGGAATTCCAGAAGGCGGGCATGACCCGGTTTGGAAGTGGTTGGGCATGGTTGGTCGCGACGGACGGCGGCGGGCTCGCGATCCAGTCCACGCCGAACCAGGACACCCCGCTGATGGAAGGCAAGAACCCGATTCTGGGAGTAGACGTGTGGGAGCACGCCTACTACCTGAACTATCAGAACCGGCGTGCCGATTATTTGGCGGCGTTCTGGGACGTGGTGGACTGGGCCGCGGTCGGGGCCCGTTACAGCGCTGCCGAGGGCTGACCGGACTCAAATAGTTGGCGGGCTTGCTGGCTTTGAGTCCGCCCGGCGGGTGGCCCGGTCAATGAAATACAGGACCGTGTTGTTCGACCTGGACGGCACGCTGGTGGATTCCGCCGAACTGATCCTCCGTTCGTGGCGCCACACCATGCGGGTCCATTTCGGCGAAGCTCCGCCCGACGAAGACTGGCTGGAGACGCTCGGCATGCCTCTGCGGACGCAGTTCCGGCGCTGGGCCGGTACGCCCGCCGAGATTCAGGCCATGATTGACACCTACGTCGAACACAACCTTCGCGAACACCCCACGTGGATTCGTCCGTTCAGGGGGGTGCGCTCCACGCTCTGGGGGCTAACTCAAAAAAGCGTGGGTCTCGGGATCGTTACCAGCAAGGCAAAGCGGGGTGCGGCCGCCAGCCTGGCAGCCTGCGGCATAGACGCGGGGCTCTTCGGCACCATTGTGACGTCCGACGAGCCCGTCCCCCACAAACCCGACCCGGCACCGGTGCGCCTGGCGCTGGAGCGGTTGGGCGAAAAGGCCGAGAGGGCAGTTTTTGTGGGTGACTCGATCTGGGATATCAGGAGCGGGCGGGATGCCGGCGTGGCCACCGCCGCGGCCCTGTGGGGGCCATTCCCCGAAACAACGTTGTCCGCGGAGGGACCAACCCACAGCCTCTCGCATGTCACCGACCTGTTGGACCTGGCGGGCGGCGCACCTCAGGTCTAAGCGGCGGCGGCCTGCTCCGGGTCGAGCCCTGCCAAAAGCATGATCCTGGTCGCCACCTGGCCGACGCTGGCGTCGGGGGTGGAAGCCCCCGCCGTCATCCCGATGGTCAAAGGTCCGTCCGGGAGCCAGTCAGCGGTGGTCAGCAGTTCGGTGCCCATGATCTTCTGATGCCGAATAGTCCCGTCCACAAGGTCAATCCGCTCGGGCGTGTCGATGTGAAACGTCGGCGCATACGTGGAGCACAGTAGAGCAAGGTTGCAAGTGTTGGAAGAGTTGTACCCGCCGACGACGAACATCAGGTCCGGAGGGTCCCGAAGCATTTCGCGCACTGCATCTTGCCGGTCCTGGGTGGCCGAGCAGATCGTGTCAAAACTCCGGAAACAGTCGGAGATTTGCTCGGCACCGTAACGGTCAGCCATGGCTTCGCCAATCTTGGCGGCGATTGCCAACGATTCGGTCGCCAGCATCGTGGTTTGGTTGGCCACTCCTATGCGCCCCAAATGCAGCAGCGGGTCGAATCCGGGGGATGACCGCCCCCGAAAATTGTCCATGAACTCGCGGGCATCCTGCTCGCTCGGGTCGCTGATGCGGATGAAATCGCAAAGCAACTTCGCCTCGGCCATGTTTCTGACCAGGAAGTAGTGTGCGCCATCGTATTTGGTGGCTTGCGAGACGGTTGCCCGAGTCTCTTCGTGGTAGTGTTTGCCGTGGATAACCGACGTGAACCCGTCCCGCGCGTAGGCCTCAACCCTTTTCCACACGCTGAGCACCGAACCGCAAGTCGTGTCCACCACCGCGCAGCCCGTCTCCCGAAGTTGATCGAAAACCGGCCGGGACACACCGAACGCCGGGATCACCGCAACGTCGTCGGGCTCGATTATCGAGACATCAAAATGGCCGCCCTCCGACGGCAGGATGAACTCAATCCCCATCGAGTTCAGGCGTTGGTTGACCAGCGGGTTGTGGATAATCTCGCCGACCAGAAAAATTCGGCGATCCGGGAACTTGGTGCGGCACTGGTAGGCGTATTCCACGGCCCGGTCCACGCCGTAGCAAAAACCCATGCTTGCAGCGATTTGGAATCGAATCCGCCCTACCGTGAGTTGATTCCCTTGCGCCCGCATCAGAGTGAGGAGCTGATTCCCGTATTCGACCTGGAGCTGGGGTTGTACTTCTTTCTTGAGCCCCAGGCCCTTTCGGTAGTATTCAGTGGGGACCGCGGCAGGCCCGCGTGCAGGTCCGCCTGGAGGAGGTTTAACCATAATCAGTATCCTAACGATTGACCGGAGCGGATGAAAAGACCAACGAGGCCGTCGCCTTCAGGTGATTCGACACATGAGTCGGAGGTCGGGCCCCTCCTCAACTACGAAGAGGGTTTGGAGCTTGAGGAATCGGATCGCGCCAAACCCCGCGCCGGTGGGGAACCGAGTTGCCCTCGGTGTGGTGCTCGCATGTTGAGAACCGTCGAGGCTCACGCCGCTCCCAGGTCTGACAAGTCTCCCTTCCAGATCCGGTTGGTCTGCCGCGGACAGCAGTGTCGGGCCTGGTACTGCTACAGGTGGCGCGCCTAGGGAGTTCCCTTGACGCTCGCTTGAGACCCTTCGGCAGTTTGCTCGTGGAAACGAACGAGTGAAAAAGTCGAAGGAGATTTGCAATGCTGACGCTCCAATGCTTCGGCGAGGTTGTGGTAATTGACGGCAACGGGATCAGGGTCACCCTGAGGTCAAGAAAACACCTGGCGCTGTTGACGTACCTGGTCGCTACGGGTAATACCCGCCACTCGCGCGATGAGCTCGCCTGGCTCCTTTGGGGAGGAGAACCGAAAAGGGCCCGCCACTCGCTGAGTCAGGCTCTCTACGACATCAAGAGCAAATTCGGTCCGGCCCTGGTCGCGGATGTCGATTCGGTTCGCCTGGTCCATGGAGTGTTCGCGTACGAACTGGATCGGTTTGAGGAGCTCCTCAAGGCCAAGGATTACGAAGGCGCGCTGCGCCTGCGTCGCGGTGACTACGCCCCCAACCTGGCGAGCATCCGGGCCGAGATGTTCGACCGCTGGATGGATGGCGAAAGAGAGCGAAGCCGGGTGCTGGTGACCATGGCACTACGCAACGCGCAGCAAGCGGCCGAGGCGAGGGGCGACTGGGATCAGGTCTGCCTGGTGGCACTGCAGCTGACCCGACTCAGCGAGTTCGACGACGCGGCGCACGGGGCTTTGATGCGCGGCCTTTCCATGAAAGGAGACCCCGCCTCGGCGCTGGAGCACTTCAAGCAGGTGAGGGAGCGGGAGCCCGACACCCCGTGGACGCGCGCGGCCGATGTTGCGGCGCAGATTGAAAACGACTCCTTCGGGGCCCCCAAAGTGGGTTCGGCTCCGCTTTGGGCCGGAATGATTGGACGAAAGGCAGCCTTCGGCAGGCTGCTGGAGCAGCACCAGCGGGCAGCGGCGCGCACACAGGTCATTTTGGTGGTCGGCGGCTCCGGGCTTGGGAAGTCAACGCTCACTCTGGAGTTCGCCCGGGCCATGCGACTACGGGGAACCCCCGTCGGGTGGGTGGGAGGCGAGGACCCCGACCAGGCGTTGGCCGATGTGGCGGAAAATGCGCTGCGCTGGCGCCGGCAGAGTGCGGGGGCGAACTCCGGAAGTCCTCTCTTGATCGCCGATTTCAATGATCCCGTCCGCTCGGGCATGGTTGCACAGGCCGCCCCGCCCGGCACCACCGTGCTGGCGACTGCAAGGCACGCCCCGCCCGAGGAGATCATCGAATTCCAGGGTTTTCCAACGAAAACCGCCCGACGGGCCGTCGAGATCGGGTGCCGCGACCCGGTGGCCGACGGTCAATAGCTCTCGATCGCAGTTCGGTTCTCCTCACGCCAGCGGGATCCTCCATAGGGCTACAGATCCGGTAGATAGTACGCGACCAGAAAACCTAGTCAGAACCTTGACCCCGCCGCGTTTCGGAAGTTCTGGTGGTGCCCACGGCAGATTGCCGTCTTCCTGTCCGAGATAGGAGAGCAAAAAACCGGAGGTGTCCCCCCACTCGGCGAGCCGGTGCAGCCGATTCCTCGTCGCGTCTTTATTCGTAGGCGGCGGCCACGGCCGCATCGAGTTTGGCGTGCCCATCGGCAAGCCACTGCGGCCGGGCGTTGTAGAGGTTGGTCAGCGTCCGTTTCTTGAGCGCGATCACGGCTCTCTCGTCACGCGGCACCGGGCGCCGAAAATAGCCGCAAACCGGCTCCTCAACCCACTCCACCCACTCAGGAGGGTTGAGCCAGCGTTTCCGGAGTTCGACAAGCCTCCGAGCCGCCGAAGCGATGGCTTTCGCGCGGGGATCATTAGCGTAATCCGTCGGAGGAGCGTCGGGCGAGAGCCCCTCTGGAAAGGGGAATCTCGAAGGTCGTGGTCGGAGTGATCGGAACCGCGTCCCGGATCTGACGCTCGCGTTCGGACGACGCGGGCCGCACCCGTGCCGACACGAAACGACATGCTACATTGGAGCATGACCAAGACCGAGCTTCCGAGTTCCGGGCGGAGAGTGGCCGACCTGCTGTTGGACATCATCAGGCCAAGCAGGTCCGCGAGTCTCCTCCGGCCCAGCGATGCTGCCGCCCCCGATCCGCGCCCCACGCGCTGACCCGCCATGGCCCTACGCAAGTCCCACCTCTACGCGTCGCTCTGGCAGAGTTGCGACCAGCTGCGCGGCGGGATGGACGCCTCGCAGTACAAGGACTACGTCTTGACGCTGCTGTTCATGAAGTATGTCTCGGACAAGTACGCGGACATCGACGACCCGTATCCCGACATCGTGGTGCCACCGGGCGGCGGCTTTTCCGAAATGGCCGCGCTCAAGGGCACGAAGGAGATCGGCGAGGGGATCAACAAGGTCATCGGCAGGCTCGCCGAAGCCAACGGGTCCCTCCTCAGGGGTGTGATCGACCAAGCCGACTTCAACGACGAGAGCAGGTTGGGCAGGGGCCGGGAGATGACGGACCGCCTCACGAAGCTGGTCGGAATCTTCGAGGGGCTCGATTTCCGCGCCAACCGCGCCCACGGCGATGACCTCCTGGGCGATGCCTACGAGTACCTCATGCGGCACTTCGCGACCCAGTCGGGCAAGAGCAAGGGACAGTTCTACACGCCGGCCGAGGTCTCGCGCATCATGGCCCGGGTCATCGGGATCGGACCGGACACGGCCCGCGACCGATCCGTCTACGACCCCACCTGCGGCTCCGGGTCGCTACTCATCAAGGCTTCCGACGAAGCTCCGCAGGGGTTGACCATCTTCGGACAGGAGATGGACGTGGCGACGTGGACGATGGCGCGCATGAACATGATCCTGCACGGCCACACGGCGGCCGAGGTCGAGCGGGGCAACACACTTGCCGCGCCGCGCTTCACCGACAGGCGCGGGCTCCTCCAGCGATTCGACTTCGCCGTGGCCAATCCGCCCTTCTCGACGAAGGCCTGGTCGAACGGCCTCGATCCCGCGCACGACGCGTTTCGCCGCTTCGAGTACGGCATCCCACCGGCGAAGAATGGCGACTACGCCTTCCTCCTCCATTTCGTCGCCTCGCTCAAGAGCACCGGCAAGGGCGCGATCATCCTCCCCCACGGTGTGCTCTTCCGGGGCAACCGCGAGGCGGCCATCCGCCGCAATCTGGTCGGGCGCGGCCTGATCCAAGGGGTGATCGGACTCCCCGCCAACCTCTTCTACGGCACGGGGATCCCCGCTTGCATCGTAGTGCTCGACAAGCGGAACGCGGCCACGCGGGACGGCATCTTCCTGATCGACGCCAGCCGGGGCTTCCGGAAGGACGGCGCGAAGAACCGGCTGCGGGAGCGCGACATCCACCGAATCGTGGACGTGTTCAACGACCGGAGAGTCGTTCCCGGGTACGCGCGCACGGTGCCGATGGACGAGATCGCCAACGAGGCCAACGACTACAACCTGAACATCCCCCGCTACATCGACTCCGGCGAGCCCGAGGACCTTCACGACCTGAGCGCGCACCTGCACGGCGGCATCCCGAACCGCGACATCGACGCTCTCGGGCGCTTCTGGACGGTGTTCCCGGGGCTGCGGGAGCGGTTGTTTGCACCGGGCGGCCGTGAAGGGTACAGCCGCGCGCGGGCTCCTGCGGACGAAGTACGAGCAGTCGTCCACGGACACGATGAGTTCACGGCGTACGGGGACCGGACTCGCCGCGTCTTCGGCGCTTGGCGGCGGGCGCACGCGCCCCGTCTTCTCGGGCTTGGCGAGGGCGATTCGCCCAAAGCCCTGATCCGCGATCTGTCGCAGGACCTGTTGAACCGCTTCGCGGACCTTCCACTCGTCGACCGCTACGGAGTGTACCAGTGCCTCATGGACTACTGGGACGAAGTCATGCAGGACGACGCCTATCTGGTCGTGACGGAGGGCTGGACCGAGGCAGCGCGGCCCCGCGTACTGCCCGGCGGGAGGGGGAAAGGGGCAACGGAGTCGCCGGACTTGGCGGTGCGACGCACGAAGTACAGGATGGACCTGCTTCCGCCGGAGCTTGTGGTCGCGCGGTACTTCGCTGGCCAGCGCGGCGAGGTTGAGCGACTGATGGCCGAAGAGGAGGCCATCGGGCAGGATGTAGCGGCGTTCGTTGAGGAGAATGCGGGCGAGGACGGTCCGCTGAGCGGCGCGACCACGGTGACCGGTAAGGTGACGCAAGCAGCCGTGAAGGCGCGGGTGCGGGTGGTTGGCGACGGCCCCGAGGACCGGGAGGAACGCGACGCGCTGGAGGTCTGCCTCGATCTGATGAAGGCGCACGCCAAGGCGAAGAGGACCACGAAGGCCGCTCAGGCGAAGCTGGATGCGAAGGTGCTGGCGCGGTACGCACCGCTTGGCGCGGCCGAGGTCGCCGACATGGTGGTCGGCGACAAGTGGATGGCAAGCATCGAGGACGCGATTCTGGCGGTAGTCGAGCGCCTGACAGGCGAGCTTGTGGACCGCGTGAGAGTGCTGGAGGAACGGTACGCGAAGTCGCTGCCTGAGCTCGCACAGCTGGCAGAAGACCTTGAAGCCCGCGTGTGGTCGCACCTGCGAGACATGGGGATCGCTGGGTGATCGGGCGGCGGAGGCTCGGCGGGGAGTGGGAGACGACGAGGCTGGGAGCGTTGGCGACATTCCGCAAGGGCAAAGGAATCAGGCGAAGCGACCTGCGAAAGATCGGAGCCCGCTGCGTACGGTACGGAGAACTCTACACGCGGTATCGGAACTATGTGGTCGACCCAGTCTCCCGGATTCCGGAGGACGTAGCAGCAACAGCGTTGCGGATCGAGAAGGGTGAACTACTGTTTGCCGGGTCGGGGGAAACGGCGGAGGAAATCGGCACTTGTGTGGCGTACATCGGAGAGGAGCCCGCATATGCCGGTGGAGACATCATTGTCCTGCGGGCGCCTCGACAGGACCCCGTGTACCTCGCCCACCTATTGAACGCCCCGGAAGCGGCTCGCCAGAAGGCGCGGATGGCTCAGGGAGATGCCGTCGTCCATATTCGCGGCGATCATTTGGCCGAGGTCGAGGTGCCCCTTCCTCCCCTCCCCGAGCAGCGCGCCATCGCCGCCGTCCTCATGGACGTGGACACCCTGATCGGGTCTTTGGAGGCGTTGATCGCAAAGAAGCGGGCGATCAAGCGGGCCGCGATGCAGCAACTCCTGACCGGCAGGACCCGGCTGCCGGGGTTCGAGGGGAAGTGGGGGAATGCCCCTCTTGGTGCGATTGCTGAAATCAGAAACGGAGGTACGCCTCGCACGACTGTGCCCGAGTATTGGGATGGCGACATCGCATGGTGTACTCCTACCGACATCACGGCCGCACGAGGAAGGAGCCTTGTTAGTACGGCCCGCAGCATCACGACCCTGGGGCTGAGCGCCTCCGGCGCAACTCTCTTGCCGAAGGGTGCCCTGCTACTCTGTAGCCGTGCCACCGTCGGCGAGGTCAAGATCGCGGCGATGCCCGTCGCCACGAACCAAGGGTTCAAGTCGCTCGTGTGTGGGAAGTCGGTTGATCACGAGTACCTGTACTACCGCTTACTTACGCTCAAGGAACAGATGGTCGACTGGACCACTGGTTCCACGTTCTTGGAGATCAGCAAGCGCGATGTGGCCAACATCCAGTTCCTTCTGCCACCCCTTGCGGAACAACGCGCCATCGCCACCGTCCTCACCGACATGGACGCTGAGATCGCCGCGCTTGAGCGCCGCCTGGACAAGACCCGATCGATCAAGCAGGGCATGATGCAGCAGCTTCTCACCGGCGCCGTCCGGCTGCCCATCCCGGAAGCGGTCGGCAAGAGCGAACCGAGCCGATGACGCCGATCCGGATCTTCATCAGCAGCGTCCAGCGCGAGTTCGCACAGGAGAGGGAGCATCTGCGCGACTACTTGCGCGGCGATCCACTGATGCGGCGTTTCTTCGAGGTCTTCCTCTTCGAGGACGTTCCTGCTTCAGGCCGGCGGCCCGACGAGGTCTATCTGGATGAAGTCGAGCGGTGCGAGATCTACGTCGGCCTGTTCGGGACCGACTACGGGTTCGAGGACGCGGACGGAGTCTCGCCCACAGAGCGCGAATTCGACCGGGCCACCGAGTTGGAAAAGCACCGCCTGATCTTCCTGAAGGGCGGCGAGGGAGGCGACCGACATCCGAGGATGCGTTTGCTCATCGGCAGGGCGCAGGCCGGTCTTGTGAGAAAGCGTTTCGCTACATCTGCGGAATTGGTGTCGGGCCTGTACGCCGCACTGGTCCAGTACCTCGAAACGAGGCAGTTGTTGCGCTCTGGACCGTTCGACGCCGCCCACTGCTCAGGTGCCACGCTCGACGATCTGAATGTCGAGGGCATGTACCGTTTCATCCGCGTGGCGGTGAGATCCCGGCAGTTCCCCCTGCCGGAGGAGACTCCCCCGGCGGACCTGCTCCGGCATCTGAACTTGCTGGACCGGGGGCGGCTCACGAACGCCGCCGTGATGCTTTTCGGCAGAGCCCCGCAACGCTTTCTGATCTCTTCGGAAGTCAAGTGCGCGCACTTCCACGGAACCGAGGTCGCCAAGCCGATCCCCTCCCACCAGGTGTACAAGGGCACGGTCTTCGAGCTTGTGGACCAAGCGGTGGACTTCGTGATGAGCAAGATCGCTCTGACCGTTGGAACGAGGGCGGAGACGGTCCAAGCCCCCGTGGCCTACGAGATCCCGAAGGAGGTCGTCACGGAGGCCATCGTCAACGCGGTGGCGCACCGGGACTACACCGACAACAGCAGCGTTCAGGTCATGCTCTTCGCGGACCGGCTGGAGGTCATGAATTCCGGCCGCTTGCCGCCGCCGCTCACGGTGGAGAAGCTGCGCGTGGCACACCAGTCGCTGCCCGCGAATCCGCTGATCGCCGAATCGATGTACCTGCTCCGCTACATAGAGAAGATGGGAACCGGGACGGTGGACATGATCCGGCGGTGCGCGGAGGCGGGTTTGCCGGAGCCAGAGTTCGAGGCGGGCACGGGCTTCATGACACGGATCTGGCGCCCGACCGACAATGGTAGGCAGCTTGGCTCCGTTCGCGTGACTATCCAGGAAACTCAAGGCAAAACGCGAGAGACTACCCAAGAAGATCGCGAGACTACCCAACAACTCGCCGAGACTACCCAAGAAACCGGCGACGCTACCCAAGAAGGCGGCAGCAAGCCAGATTCAATGCCTACCCGCGACCGCATCCTCGCTCACCTGCAAAGCGATCCGACATTGACTCGGGCCGCCCTGGCCACCCTCGTAGGGGTCACGCCAGCGGGCGTCAAGTACCATCTCGACAAGCTCCGGAGGGCGGGCCGCATCCGTCATGTTGGACCGACCAAGAAGGGGCGCTGGGAAATCCTCGAATCCGAATCGACCCGGCCATGACCCGTGTAGGCGACCTTGAGGTCAAGACCCAGCGGCGGGTCATCGCGCTGTTCCGGGACCGCTTGGGCTATGAGTATCTTGGCGACTGGCGGGACCGGGACGACAACCGAAACATCGAGACCCGCCTGCTTGAGCGGTTCCTCGTCGGTCAAGGCCACTCGACGGTCCTGATCGCCAAGGCGATGCGCGAGTTCGCGAAGGCCGCCGCGCTGGGCGGTGGCCGGAACGTCTACGAGGCCAACCGGGAGGCCTACCGCCTGCTCCGTTACGGAGCGAAGGTCAAGCCCGGGATCGAGGAGAACACCGCCACCGTCCACCTGATCGACTGGAAGGATCCGACCGCCAACCACTTCGCCGTCGCCGAGGAGGTCACGGTCGCGGGCGAGCACAAGAAGCGGCCCGACCTGGTGATCTACGTCAACGGGATCGCCGTCGGCGTGATCGAACTCAAGCGTTCGACGGTCTCGGTCGCCGAGGGCATCCGCCAGAACATCTCGAATCAGGAACGGCACTTCATCCGGCCCTTCTTCACCACCGTCCAACTCCTGCTGGCGGGCAACGACAGCCAGGGTCTTCGCTACGGCGTGATCGGCACTCCCGAGAAGTACTGGCTCCGCTGGAAGGAGCCGGACGGCAGCGGCGACGGCGAGGACTCGCCGCTGCTTCGCGAACTTGCCCACCTGTGCGCCCCCGAGCGCCTGCTCGAATTGATCCACGACTTCGTGGCGTTCGACCGGGGCGTCAAGAAGATATGCCGTCACAACCAGTACTTTGGCGTGAAAGCGGCGCAGTTCCATGTGAAGCGGCGCGACGGTGGGATCATCTGGCACACCCAGGGCAGCGGCAAGACCCTCACGATGGTGTGGCTCTCGAAATGGATCCGCGAGATGGTGACCGACGGCCGCGTGCTCGTGATCACCGACCGCGAGGAACTCGACGACCAGATCGAGAAGGACTTTCTTGGCGTGGACGAGGACATCCATCGCACGACGAGCGGTGCCGATCTCGCGAAGGCGCTGGCCGATCCCGCAAGGTCCTTGGTCTGCTCGCTGGTCCAGAAGTTCGGCGGATCCGGTGAAGGCGACATCGACCGCTACGTGCGCGACCTACACTCCCAAGTGGCGGCCGGATTCCGCCCGGTGGGCGACATCTACGTCTTCGTGGACGAATGCCACCGCACGCAGTCCGGCAAGCTGCACCGCGCGATTAAGAAGCTCCTGCCGGAGGCCACGTTGATCGGTTTCACGGGCACGCCGCTCCTGAAGTCGGACAAGCGCCGGAGCATCGAGACGTTCGGCCCCTACATCCACACCTACAAGTACGACGAGGCGATAGGCGACAAGGTCGTGCTGGACCTGCGCTACGAGGCGCGCGACATCGATCAGCACGTCACCTCCGAGGCCAAGATCGACCAGTGGTTCGATCTCAAGACCCAAGGACTCAGCGACCTTGCCAAGGCTCAACTGCGCCGGCGGTGGAGCACGATGCGGAAGGTGACCAGTTCGCGGGACCGGATCGACAAGATCGTCGACGACATCCTCATCGACATGGAGACGAAGGACCGGCTCAAGAGCGGCCGGGGAAACGCCATGCTGGTCTCCGACAGCGTGTACGCGGCGTGCCGGTTCTTCCGGGCCTTCAGCGAGACGGACCTGAAGGGAAAGTGCGCTATCGTCACCTCGTACCGTTTGTCTGCGGGACACGTCGCGGGCGACGAAACGGGAGAGGGCGTGACCGAGGCGCTGCTCAAGCACAAGGTCTACCGGCGGATGCTCGCGGACCACTTCGGCGAGCCCGAGGCCAAGGCCATGCACCGGACCGAAGAGTTCGAGAAACAGGTCAAGAAGCGGTTCGTGAACGATCCGGGACAGATGAAGCTCCTGATCGTGGTGG
>LXNJ01000493.1_pt1 | contig 27886 bp, 25 predicted proteins | sample 809081 | NCBI WGS metagenome assembly LXNJ01 (sample SAMN04870510, study PRJNA318959) | sponge metagenome | biome: sponge; feature: marine sponge reef; material: water | host: Petrosia ficiformis | place: Greece: Milos, Mediterranean Sea | collected 2013-05-29 | depth 5-7 m | reverse complement strand
CACGGTCGCCGTGACCGGCCATTGGAGTAGGAGGAGCACCCCGCCGCGGTGGACCCCGACGGGAAACAGACATCAACGCGGGCAGTTCTGTTGGCCGCCACTGGGCAGAACCGCTGGCCGCCAGCGGGCAGCTACATGGCCGCCACCGGGCAGGATCTCATGGCCGCCGACACTCATACGCGCCGGCATGATCCTCCCGACAGGCAGAGGCCGCGTCTCCTTCGCGCACCACGCCGCCCCGGACTGGCTACGCAACCAGGACCTCCAATAGGTCACGCAACCCACCGGCGAGGGGTCTAACGACCCCAGCAGACAGAGCGGCCGGCGCCGACCGCTCTATTCGCGTTCTATTCGAGGGGGGTGCCAGCTCAACTGAACCTCCCCTGAACTGCGATTTCACATCTAGGGCTGTCTTCTCCCTCTCAATCCGCTCTCTATTCGCGTTAAATTCGAGGGGGGTCGTCCGCTTCTCCGCGAAGGACGACTTCGCCCCGCTCGACGAGGCGTTCCTCCGGGTCGTCGCGAACGACCTCCACGAGGAATCCGGCTTCGACCCCAAGGTCGGCGACGCCCGCGGCCGGACGACCAGCCTCCCAGCCCGGCTCTGCTCGAAACGCTCGACATCCTCAGCGACTCCGACACCATGAGCGCCCTCGCCGAGGCAGAGGCCGATCTCGCCGCCGGCGACCTCACAACGCTCGACTGAACGACCGGCACCCCAACTGACCCGCCGGGCCCCCAAGGGTCTCGACGGCCTACCGCCGTCTCTCTCCAACAGGGCCCGATCGTTGCGGCTATCGACCCACGCGCCTATCGTCGGGGATGCCTGTCGGTTCGGCTAGTAGGCGACAGCCGAATGCAGCCGAAATACCGCGGCAACGGGACCCCGGAACGCACGGGGTCCCTTTCTTTTTTCGGACACGCCGTTCCGGGTCGACATAGACACCTGCCTCCGGCCGAGACGGACCTCGGTACCGTGATCCCTCCGATACGGCGTCGACGATGTCTCACCTCGACGCCCACCGGCAAGGAGGTCCGCGGCTGCAGCTGGAGGGGCCGACGGCTGGCGCCAACAGGACCGACGTGCGCCGCCTACTCCGAAACCCCGGGGAAGCCGCGGGCCGCTCACGTCGCAGCGCCTTGCGGGCTCTTCGCAGGCTCCAGGAACTCAACGTGCTCGATCCGGCGCCCGATGGACCCCGCGGCCAACTTCGGTGGCGCGCCACCGAAGTGCTGGAGATACTCACCGACGAACCCGACCCGGCCGATTCATAGACCACCCATCCACGGAACTATCCGCAGATGGGGACGAGATCATCGTGCTCGCCCGAAGCATGCCCCCCCATGCGACAACCCGATCGACCAGCCAGAGGTCCTGACCGACCAGCTCCACACCTTCCTCGCCGCACAAAACTGACGTCGGCGGGGACTCGGCACTCACCGACACCGCCGACCGGCGGTCAGGCGACCTCCAGGAAGCGGCGCAGCGCCTCTCGGATGATCTCACTGGTGGTGGTGTCCTCAGCGGCGGCGCGGGCCTCGACCGCGGCGCGCATCTCACGAGCAAGACGCACGGTCACAACATCCGCCGGCGCCGAACCCATCGCCGGCCGACCGCGCCGACGCCCCTTGAGCGCCTCGACGTCGTAGTCGGCCTTCTCCACCTCGGCGGCAAGGGCGTCGAGTTCCTCATCGGTCAGCACACGACCGCTGCGAGTCCGGCGCACGTCCGCACGACTCATCGAAGCTCCTCCGCCGGGTCCGGCAGCAGGTCCCAGAACACTGGTCGCAGCGCCATGGCGTGGATCACGAGTTGCGCTCCCCCTGCCAGTTCCAACCAGATGACCTCCAGCAGGTTGCCAGCCGCGTCAGGGCCGATCGCCAGCACTTTCGGCGGGTCGGCCCCGGGATCCAAGTCGATGACGGTGATGGCATGCCCGATCGCATGGAAGATCTCCCCGTCGCCCAAGCCGTGCTTGTAGGCCGATCGATGAATCTCCACACGTCAATATCGTAATACACAATTCCGCCGGCCCCGCAACTGGCCTCGACGGGACGATCCCGGCCACAGAACGATCCGGCTTGAGACCAGGTTGTGAGTCTCACAACTCGGTTTCAAGTCTCACAAGCAGCAGTCGACAGCGCGCACGCTGAGGAGGAGCCGCACCCCTCTTGCGTTACCGCAGCGGGTATCGGTGTCGGGTTCGAGACCGTCCCAACGCCCGAAGCCGAGTACGACCTCCGGAAAGCGCTGTCCGGCCTCGGCGATGCGCTCGCTGAGCGAGGTACGGGCCTGTTGATCACCGTCGACGAGATGCAGAGTGGCGACGTCGACGAGATCCGCGAGTTCGGCTCGGTTCTCCAGCATGTGTCGCGCCGCGAGCAGCGACCGGTCGCGTTCATCGGCGCCGCCCTCCCCCCGATCGAGGACACCGTGCTCTCCGACGACGCCATCACGTTCCTGCAGCGCTGTTCGCGCTACGACGTCGACCGGCTGAGCCCGCAGGCGACACGGCGCGCCATCGCCGCGCCGATCAGCAAGCACGGTCGCAGCATCGACTCAATAGCTCTAGACCGCGCTGTCACCGCAACTTCCGGATACGCGTTCATGGTGCAACTCGTTGGATTCCACAGTTGGCAGGCAGACGCCCGCTCGTCGCACATCACCATTGAGCACGTCGAGACGGGTATCGCCGAAGCTCAGCGGCGCATCGGGCGGATGGTTCTTTCCCCCACGTGGAAGACGCTCTCGGACGTGGACCGACAGTTCCTCCGCGCGATGGCTCAGGACGACGGTGAGTCGAAGCTCGCAGACATCGCCGACCGCCTCGGCGTCACCGCCGGCTATGCCGGCGTGTACCGGCACCGACTCATACGCGCCGGCATGATCCTTCCGACAGGCAGGGGTCGCGTCTCCTTCGCGCACCACGCCGCCCCGGACTGGCTACGCAACCAGGACCTCCAATAGGTCACGACGCCCACCGGCGAGGGGGTCCGCAGATGCCGCTCAAGGGGCCGACGGCTGCCGGTCTCATGTACTCCGACACCGGCGGCGACGGGCCGGTGGTGGTGCTGCTGCACGGGGTGTTGATGAACGGCACGCTGTGGGACACCGTCACCGAGGGGCTGGGGGGTCGCTACCGCTGCATCGTCCCGGAGCCCCGGCAGCTGCTCAAGTGGGCCGACCAGCAGCGCACCGTCGCCGACCCGGTCCTCATCATCTAGGCGCGACACGACAAGCTCATGCCCCCGACCCACGCCGAACGACTCGCCGACCACTTCCAGAACACCCAGCTGGTGTGGATCGACGACAGCCGAACCCTCATCCCCATCGACCAACCAGCAGCCCTGACAGACCATCTGCGCACCTTCCTCACCGTACATACGTGACACCGCCGCACCCCAGAATCCGCCACCGACGCCACCCGTACCCGTTGGGCTGGACACTGCCAGATTGCCGGATCGAATTCGGGAGTCTTGACCAGGTTGTTGCGCTAGTGGATCCGCCGGTCCGCGATCCAGGCCACCCCGTCGGTCTCACAGTCCCTGCAGACCCGCGCTCCAGTCCGGAAGGGATTCTGCAGGTGGCATCCAGGACAGACCGGGTTCTTGACCGGTTTCTGGCAGCCGCATCGGCCACACGTCCGGCATCTTTGTCCCCCGCAGTTGTTGCACCAGCCGACGTCGCGCTCGTCGCCGCACCATTCGCACGACTCGTCGCGCTGCTTCCAAATGGGATCGACCGGTTCGAGGAGCGAGAGCCCGCCATCACTCCGCTGTGGTGACATGACCGCGACGGCGAGCCGGTCGTGGACCCGTGTTGTGTCGCAATACAACCGCTCGGCTCCTCCGAGACCGTAGCGATAGATCTCCGAGGAGCACTTGCAGTCGTGACGCAGGGCGCGATCGAGCGGGCCTCCTGGTTCGACCGCACTGCCACGAGGCCAGCCTGGGAGACCGTTAGGCGCTACGAACGACACTTCTCCCGGTTCTCTGACCAGCGCGATCGCCGTCCGCCTCTCGGGATAGGTGGCAGCCTGCACGGCAATCGCCTCCCAGCTGGCGGTAGTTCTTTCGCGTATCCGCAGAACGTGCTTCGGCGCGATCACGCCGTCGCCGGCGATCTCCTCGATCAACTGCATAGGCACCAGCACCGCTCCAGCGAATTGATGGCAAGCGATCTCCTCGACTTCGCTGGGGTCTCCCGCTGGCCCGGCAAGTCGGTCCAGGTCATCAAGCAGTGCGGCGCCGAGACTGGCGAAGACGTGGTGTCCGAGTTCGTGGATGATTGTGAAGCGCGCCCGTTCGGCGGTTACGGCGTCCGAATAGAAAATCAGCGGGTTGTCCGAGTCGATGAATGGCTCGTAGTAGCCATCGACGGAACAGTTGCCACCCGTGGCGCTCTGCGTTGGAAGGGGGCGGACCCTGATGGGTTCGTAGTGCATTTCGACCGCGAGCACGGGATCTTCGTTCCGCAAGTCGTCGAGCACATCGTCCGGGACGAGGTCGATCATCTGCGCCACGATTCTGCGGACAGCAGCGCGCGACGGCATGGGCCGACCGCTATCGGTCGCGGAGGATCAGAGAGTACGCGTCGAGCAGTCGACGCCAGTCTTCCTCGGTGGGCTCGCCGGCGCTTCGCCTTGGTGCGGACGCCATACCGACCATGACGCGCGCGCGCATCTCATTGGGGGAGACCCCCTGCTCTTCTGAGAGCCGAGTGACGGCGCTGCGGAAGCGATCAGTCCGCGCGAACGCGTGCAGCGATTTCGGAGCGTCGGCCAATACGAGTTCGACGGGGTCGAGGCCCTCCTCAGACATGTCCTCGCCAAGGAGGTCCGAAACGGACCGCTCTAGCGCCTCCGCGACCGATCGCAAGGCGTCAAGGGTCGGATTGCCGCGGCCGCGCTCAAGGTTCGACACGTAGGGCAGTGACAGGCCGGACTCCTCGGCGACCTGCGCGAGCGTCATCCCCAGCGCGATCCGCCGGGCCCGGATCCTGGCGCCCAGACTCTTGCCCCCAGCCATGGGCCTATCGTATCAGAATAATAGAGGTTGCGTGTTCTCCCGGCCTCATGGTATTCTGTAGAGATCAGGAACACGTTGACCTATTCCCTAAGAAGAAGTCCATGTCAGAATCACCTACCCCGGAGGCGCCCCGGCGCCTGATCCCGTTCACGATCGACGGCAAGCCTTACGAGACCGACCAGCGCACCCAGCGGGCCGCTGACCTGCTGAGGCTGGCCGGCCTGGATCCCGCCGTGTTCGATCTGGCCGAAGTGCCCAAGGAGGGCCCACCGAGGAAGCCGTTCGAGGACGACGACCTCGTGACCATCGACAAGGACGAGCGCTTCGCGTCGGTTCGCACGAGCGCTCCGGTCGCGTGATGCGATCCGGCCCTGACGGGTTCGTCGATGCGATGTCGGAGCTCGACCTGTCGCCGAGAGTGGAGGCTGGGCTCGTCGTCTGTCGCGTCACTCCCGTGGCAGGGGCCCGTGCTGGCAGCGCGGTCGAGGTGGGTGTTGCCGTGGACGAACTCGTGGCTTGGCCTGAGACGCCTCCGCACTGGATTCATTTGCCTCGTGAGGTCGGGTTCCCGCGAACAAACAGCCAGCCCTCGCCGAAGGAGGGCTGGCTGAAGCACAGCCGGAACATCCCGAACTGGGGCTCCGCCCCAGCACGGGATGATTGGGCCACTCACATCCAAGCCGTCCTCAAGGACGCAACGTCATGACCGTCAGCACTTCGGTCGCCATGATCGCCGCAACCGAACAGGGGTTGCTGGACCGTCTCGTGCGCCCCGATGGCCAGGAAGACCTCTGCTTGGCTACATATCGGCCGTCCACCGGGGCGACACGCAGCACCGCCCTGATCAGATCAGTGATCGCTCCCGAGCCCGGAGAGCGCCGAGTCCATGGCAACGCCACAATCACCGGCAACTACGTCTTGCGTGGCGCCGGATTGGCCCGTGCGGACGACTGTGGTTTGGTCTTGCTGCACAGCCATCCCGGTGCCACGCGTTGGCAGCCGATGAGTGGAGCCGATCGAGAGGCTGAGGCGAGCTATGCCAACCTCGCCCGCGAATTCACCGGCGTGCCCCTCGTGGGCATGACCCTCGCCACCGGCGACACGACCTGGTCGGCACGGTACTGGGACCGCGGAGTGGGCAAAGGCGTCGACTGCACCCACGCCACGAATGTCCGGATCATCGGCGACCAACACACAGTCTCCTGGAACGACAACCTCGCCCCGCCGCCGAGACCGACTGACCGTCAACTCCGCACGGTGAGCGCGTGGGGCGACTGCGCCCAGGCCGATCTCGCTCGGCGGCGGATCCTCGTCGTCGGTGCCGGCAGCGTCGGCCTCGACGTCCTCGTCCGCCTAGCAGCCTCCGGCGTTCGTGACCTCACCGTCATGGACTTTGACCTCGTCGAGGCCCACAATCTCGACCGGCTCATCGGTGCCACACCTCGGGACGTACACCTCCTGCGGTCGAAGACCCACGTCGCGCTCCGGCAGGCGTTCGCAGCGGCAACCGACGCCGCTCCGACCATCCGAGCCTCGAATCTCTCCATCTGCCAACCCGCCGGACTCCAACTGGCGCTCGACCATGACCTGATCTTCTGCTGCGTCGACCGGCCCTGGCCTCGAGCCGTCCTGAACGCGTTGGCATACACCGATTTCATCCCCGTGATCGATGGTGGCATTGCCATCGACACATTCGACGACGGCACCATGCGCAACGCCACGTGGCGCACACACGTCATCAGGCCCGGCCGCCCCTGTATGAGCTGCAACCGCCAACTCGACCTCGGCCTCGTGCTGCTCGACAAAGAAGGACTGCTCGACGATCCCGAATACATCGCCCAGATGGACAAGGCAGCGCCACCACGGGGCCAGAACGTCGCGACACTGTCGGCAAGCGTCTCCGCTGGCCTGCTGGCGCAGTACACCAGCTTCAGCGTTGGTCCCGGAGGCTTCGGAGACCCCGGCCCCCTCAGGTACGGACTCAGCACACACCTCCTCGAACACCTCGGGTGTACAACGCGGCCGCACTGCCCTGTCGAGCCGACCGAAGGTCTTGGCGACCGCCGCGCAACACTCACCGACCGCCACACGGAAGCCGAACGACAGCGAGAGCGGGCCTCGTTCTCGAGCGCCCGCGTGCGCCTGCGCCGCTGGATCGACGACCGAACCCAGGCGGTCTGCCGATGTTTAGACGGGCCACCCGGGCATCTGCCGTGGCAACGCTCATGAGGAGGAGCACAGCAATAACCACTTGCGGAACTACATCGAGTCGATAAGATGCTGACATTCCTCCCCGCCTTCCCGGCTCGCCGGGAATGGCGGGGCTTATCGTTTGGGGGTGAGGTGATGAGCCAGTGACGCGCGTCGCGGTGTTCATTGACTATCAGAACGTCTATCACGGAGCACGAGAGGTCTTCGGCAGCCCACGAGCGGACCCGCCGACGATGGGACACGTCAACCCGTTGAGGCTGGGCCTACTCCTCACCCAACTTGGCGAGGAGGTCGACCCGAACCGTGAGTTGACCGGTGTGACGGTGTATCGGGGCCAGCCCGGCTCGAAGAGCCATCGGAACCTGCAGGCGGCCTTTGCTCGCCAGGTCGACGCGTGGAAGCAAACGCCACTGCTAACGGTCAGGACCCGACCGCTCCGCTACCAGCCGATTGCCTGGTCTTCCGGAGCTCCGTCCGAGTGGCGCGGCGAGGAAAAGGGCATTGATGTACTCATCGCCCTTGACATCGCTCTGGGCGCCCGAGACGACCGATACGACGTCGCCGTCGTCGTATCGGCTGATACCGACCTGGTCCCGGCGATTGAGGTCGCCCTCGAGGCTGGTCGGCGAGTCGAGACGGCCACATGGGTAGGGCCCGGCTCTCGGCAATGGCCACTGCGCGTCCCAGCTCGACCCCTCTGGAACCACCAACTGGACGAACGACGATTCGGCTATGTCCGGGACGACACGAACTATCTCAAGTCCTGACCGCGCCAGCGGGTCTCGGTGCTGACCCCCAGAGGTTCACACGCCATCACGCCCCGACAGCGAGGGGGCCTGGGTATGCAAATGGAGGGGCCAACGGCGGCCGGCCTCATGTATTCCGACACCGGCGGCGACGGGCCGGTGGTGGTGTTGCTGCACGGGGTGTTGATGAACGGCACTCTGTGGGACACCGTCGTCGGCGGCTTGCGGGATCGCTACCGCTGCATCGTCCCGGAGTTGCCGTTCGGCGCGCACACCACGCCGATGCCCGACGACGCCGACCTGTCCCTGGCGGCGCTCGCCACCCTGATCGCCGAGTTCCTCACCGAATTGGACCTGCGCCACGTCACGCTCGTCTGCAACGACTGGGGTGGCGCGCAACTCGTCATCAGCCCCGGTGGCACCGATCGTGTCGCCAACTTGGTCCTGGTCTCGTGTGAGGCCTTCGACAACTACCCACCCGGGCTGCCGGGCCGGCTGCTGTGCCTCAACGCAGCGCTGCCCGGCGGCACCTTCCTGACCGCCCAACTGCTGCGCCCGCGCTGGATCCGCCATCTCCCCGTGACCTTCGGCGCCCTGTCCAAGCGGCGGGTTCCCGACGACCTGTTCCGGAGCTGGATCCATCCGCTGCGCCACAACCCCAAGGTCCGCCGCGACCTCACCAAGTACCTCCGCAACGTCCCCAAGTCCGAGCAGCTGCTCGAGTGGGCCGACCAGCAGCGCACCTTCGCCGGCCCCGTGCTCATCATCTGGGCACGAGAAGACAAGCTCATGCCGCCGGCCCACGCCGAACAACTAGCCGAACACTTCCAGAGCGCTCAGTTGGTGTGGATCGACGACAGCCGAACCCTCATCCCCATCGACCAACCCAAGACCCTGACCGACCACCTCCGGAGCTTCCTGACCGCACACACCTGACCGCAGAACTGACGTACGACGCCTACTCCTGCTACCCGTGCAGCGGTCCGGCAGCCGCGGGACGAACGCTGCGCAGCACGCTCAAGAGGACCCACAGCGGCGTGTCTTCCCGCGTGCAGCCTGACGCGCTCTGCACTCCGTGGAGCCTTGGCCGCTGCCCCTAGCTCCACCCTCGATGCGCTGCGCCACTGCTCGCGAGGCGCCGAGATCCCAGGATGGTCATGGCGCTACGCAGTGCTGCGCCGGACACGGTTGCGAGGGGTGCCGCTTCGGAGTGCTGTGAGCCAGTACGTTCTCAGATCGCCAAGACTGAGCCTCTACTAGAGACATGTGGCCGTACTGTCCTCGTTGGTTGACATGTCTCTGTCAATATGAGACGTACTACTTGCAAAAGTGCGACGTATCTACTAGCCTGGTGGAGCCGGGTAGCGGATCCGCTGCCCGGCAGTTGTACGACTCGGACCGAATGGAGACCCAATGCCAACAGGAAGCTTCAGCAGCCGCCTCCGGCCCACCTTCCAGGTCCCCGCGACGCGGGGCCGGATGGGCACGACCAACTACTACACCGCGACCCTCCCATTCGGGGCAGTCACGAAGCTCTTCACCTTCGACCCCGACAAGATGCTCGAGCTGACGCCGGAGAACCGGTCCCAGAGAACGCTGATCTCCAAGAGGGTGCCCGAGATCGCCGAGTACGTGCTGGACCACGAGGATTACATCTTCTCCTCCATCACGGTCTCGGTTGACTCCGACGATGTCGACTTCCTTCCCGTCGAGGAGGGAGCCGACATCGGAAACCTGGTGCTGCCCTTGGAGGCGAAGTATGTGATCAATGACGGCCAGCACCGCGTGGCGGGCATCTCCGAGGCGCTGCGCCAGAACCCGACGCTCGCTGAGGACACGATCTCGGTGGTCGTGCTCCCCGATGGCGGGCTCGAGCGCAGCCAGCAGATCTTCTCTGACCTCAACCGCACCGTGCGCAAGACGTCAAAGTCGCTCGACATCCTCTTCGACCACCGACTGCCGATCAACCGCATCACCATGGCGTGCCTCGAGGGAGTCCCCCTGTTCGAGGGCCGCATCGACAAGGAACGCGTCTCGCTGTCGGTGCGCTCGCCGAAGTTCGCCACCCTCTCGGGGCTGCAACAAGCCAACCTTCAACTCCTCGGAAACCCGTCCGAGAAGCTCCCCGCAGCGCAAATCAGCGAGCTGACAACGCAGGCGGTCGATTACTGGACCCGCCTCACCGATCTCGTCACACCCTGGCGCGACATCCTCGACGGCGACATGAAGGCGCAGGACGCACGCCAGACATACGTGTCGTCCTACGCGCTGTCATTGTGGGCCCTCGGGTTCGCCGGCGCCGCAGCCCGCGCAGAGCATGACCACCGCAACGGGCGCTGGACCGACGCCCTCGAAGGACTCGCGGACATCAACTGGCGCAAGGCGAACCCCGACTGGCAAGGCATCTGCATGGCAGACAAAGAAGTCGTCACCCGAGCACCCACGAGGCGAGCAACCGCCACATACATCATGTGGAAACTCGGCCTCGAAGCCGAACGCCCGCACTCAGTCATCTCCGAAAGGCTCTTCTAGCGCTCCCTCGCTCAACCCCCCCTGGCGTTCCATTCGAGAGGAAAGTCGTCCGTTGCTAAGGCCAGCGCCCCCACCCGGCAGAGACGAACTGGGGCACCGCGCCTACCACGACACGGCGTCGACGACGAGTCGTCTCGGCGCCTACCGCCAAGGCGGACTGCAGACGCAATTGGAGGTGCCGACGGCAGCGGGCCTCATGCACTCCGACACTGAAACCTAGAAAGGAGGAATCATGCGCTCCTCATGTCCCCACGACGGAGGCCATCTACCAACGTTGGAGGAAGTCTCGGCCAACTTGCGGGCTGGCGCTGAATGGGCCGGCAGGCGGGATCTGCCGGACCTTGACGGATGGGCCGACTTCAATGCGGCTCCCGAGTTGGTTCATCAGCGCCTGATAAGCCGCTTGCAGGAGGGCCGCTGCCCCTCCGTCGCCCACAGGTTCCCGCTTCCAAAGACCGGCAAGGGCGAGGTCCGGAAGATGGCGTGGCTCAACCCGTATGACGATCTCAATCTCCGGATCTTCGTCGGCCGTGTTGCGCTCGAGGTCGAAGCGGCGCTTGGTCCGGATGTGTTCAGCTATCGGCTTCAGCACGATCCGCCGGCGTGGTCTGTGCGGGACGTACGAGTGGCTTTCCGACGACGGCGCGAGCGCGCACAGGAGCTACTCGCAGACGCAAGTTGCAAGGCGATTGCCGTTGCCGACCTGAGGCACTACTACCCCTCGGTTGAACCTGAAGTCGTTATGGAAGCTCTGCGCCAGGCCAAAGCACCGCATGGCGCCGTGACGTCGATTGGTGAATTACTCCGCGACCTCGAAGCCATGGGTACGCCACGAGGTCTTCCCATCGGGCCGGAGGCGTCCGGGGTATTGGGCAACATCGTGCTGCTTGGACTCGACGAGGCGATCTCCTGCCGGGTCCGAGGCCACATCCGGTACACGGACGACAGTTGGCTCTTCCTCCGAGCCGAGACCGAGTGGCCGGAGGTTCGCGAGATCTACACCAGGTCGGTGTCAGATCTCGGACTTGAGGTCAACACCTCCAAGGTCGAGGTCCATCCGAAGGGCAGCGACGCTGCCGAGCACATCGTCCAGCACGGACAGATCACCTATCTGACTTCACCCGGTGCGGGGTACCGATCACCGCAGAGATCTGCCGATGATCTCCGGCAGGAACTCCAGCGAGACAAACCGGACTGGATCCTCGTCAAGTTCCATTTGGGTTCGCTCAGATATACGCAGAGTCCGCTCGCGCTGCCGATCCTCTGTGAGCAACCACGGTTGCTACAGGAAATTCCGCAAAGTGTGGGACATTACCTCTCAGCGGTAGTTGGTTGCCCCGAGAATCGACAGCAGGTGGACCGAGACTGGCTCGTTGAACGAGCGACGGCGCGCCCGACCGCTCGATCTCTCGCGGGCCAGCTCCAACTCTGTCGAATCGCCAGCCAACTTCGGTTGGGCAAAGACCACGGCAACAGCCTGGTAGAGCTCGCCGCTGATACCAGTCTCAGACGCCATGCCCCACTCCAGGCGTGGGCAGCGAAGGCCTGGGGTTCTTCCAAGGCGCACGCGCCTGCACGCGCCGTCGAATACGCGTGCCACTTTGGAGACTTCTCGGTGCGACGAGCCTTCGCCCTGACAGTGTCCCCGAACGCGTCGACCCCCTCAAAACGATCCTGCTGGCGTCGCAAGCTCCGATCGGTCGAGCCGGACCTCGAGCCAACCCTTGCGCGACTCGATTGAAGAATCACGCATTGTTGGCTTCCGTTGCCATCATGGGCTTGACCGGAAGGAGGGCCTATGGCCGTCGAAATGGCAATCTGGCGAATGAGCGACGACGGGCCTCACCCGTTGGTGTCGTCGCCGCTGGACTCCGAGCAGCGTCTCGAGGACATGCTCGCCGAGGATCCCGGTATGAGCGGAACCAATCTGCTCATCATCGGTAGGCAGGTACAGACCGGGTTCGGGGGAGTTATCGATCTCCTCGCGCTCGACATCGAGGGACGCGTCCACGTCATCGAGCTCAAGCGTGCCCGGACCCCGCGGGATGTCGTCGCCCAGACGCTCGACTACGGGTCCTGGGTGAAGGATCTGAGCCTCGAGGACCTGGAGCAGATCTACCTCGACTTCGGCGACGGCGAGACGCACCTCGACGAGGCCTTCGCCGAACACTTCGGCGGCACGCTGCCCGACGTCGTCAACGCCGAGCAGCAGTTCACGATCGTGGCCTCGGAGCTCAACCCGACGTCGGATCGCATCATCGAGTTCCTGGCCGAGTCCTACGACGTGCCGATCAACGCCGTCTTCTTCCGCCACTTCGCCGACGGCGGCCACGAGTACCTGGCCCGGACGTGGCTACTCGATCCCCACCAGGTCGAGGACAAGGCGGCTCGACCGTCGCGCCGCAAGCTTCGCCCGTGGAACGGCCGGGACTTCTACGTGATCCTCGGTCGGGCCGAGCCGGGCGATCCCCGCTGGCCGATCGCCCACAAGTACGGCTTCCTCAACGCCGGCGGCGGATCGTGGTACTGGAAGCCGCTGCGCAACCTCGAACCGGGACATCGGGTGTTCGCCTACGTGAGCGGAGCCGGCTACGTGGGCATCGGCCGGGTCACCGGCACGGTGATCCCCGCACGAGATGCCGAAGTCGAAATCGAAGGTCGGCGTCAACCGCTCCTCGATCAGCCAGATGTGAGCGAGGCGTGGAAGCAGGGCGCAGCCTCGGAAGATTCGCAGGTGACCGAGATGGTCGTGCCCGTGGAGTGGCTGGCCGCGCGGCCTGTCGAGCAAGCCTTCCGGGAGAAGGGACTCTTCGCCTCACAGGTCACCGCCTGCAAGCTGCGCGACGCGCACACCATCGAGACCGTCGAGGCTGCGTTCGGACTCAACGAGGCGATCAGCTAGCAGAGGTGACGCGCAACTCGTCATCAGCCCCGACGGCACCAATCGTGTCGCCAACTTGGTCCTGGTCTCCTTCAAGGCCTTCGACAACTACCCGCCCGGCGTGGCGGGCCGGCTGCTGTGCCGCACCGCAGCGCCGCCCGGCCGTACCAACCATCCCTCTGCATCCCTGAGCAGAGCGCTGGCTCGTAGGTTGACTGCCGACACCGATAAGTCTCTGGCGGATGGCCCCCGCCATTGGATGAACTCCCCCGCCCCGGCCAACTGGTCGGTCTCGGCGCGTAGACGGGACATGCCTCCGTACTCCCGCTGTCGGCTGTAGGTTGCAAGTTCATCGTCCACCATGTACGGTGAAGCCGTCTACAGTAGACTATCACTCCGTACGAGGAGGACGTCATGAGAATCTACGGCTTCTGGAACAACAAGGGCGGCACCGGGAAGACGAGCCTGGCATTTCAGTCTGCCTGCTTCTTCGCCACTGCGCATCCGGATGAACGTGTGTTGGTGATCGACATGTGCCCCCAGGCGAACATTTCCGAGTTACTCCTCGGGGGTCTCGTCAACGACGGCAGTGAGAACCTCCTGCTACAGCAGGGCAGGACACCGCGGGCCTCAATCGGTGGCTACTTCCAACTGCGGCTCCCGGCACCCTATTCGGCCCCAACCTTCGAGCCGAGGGACTTCATCGTCACGCCACACCACTCCAACGATCCGATCCCCGAGAATATCGACCTCGTCTGTGGGGACCCGCTCCTTGAGTTGCAGGCGAACGCGATGTCGACTCTGGCCAACAACCAGATACCAGGTACGAACACGTGGCTTCAAGTAGTGGATTGGCTCCGGGACTTCCTCGATCCGATTGCCGAGGAGTACGGGACGGTCTTCATCGACTCGAATCCCAGCTTCTCGATCTACACGCAGATCGCGCTGTCTGTTGTCGACTCCTTGGTGCTCCCAGTCATGGCGGATGACTCGAGCCGGCGCGCCGTGCAGAATGCCTTCTCGTTGATTCATGGCCTGAAGCTCCCGTCACCGATCTACGCGGACCACAACTTCGCCAGTCGCTTGATCGAGGCGGAACGCAAACGCCCGACGACGAAGCTTGTTGTCCGGAACCGAATCACTCAGTACATGGGCGACGCTTCCGGCTACGCGGCCGTTCTCCGGGCGATTGAGGATGATGTGGCAGCCCTGCTCAAGACGAACCCCGAGATCTTCGATTTCGAGAGCATCGAGGATGGCTTCATCAGCATTCGGGACTTCCAGACCACCGGGGTCGTCGCATCCGCTCGCGGCTGCCCGATCAACCGAATGTCAGCCGGGAGGAAGGACGTGAAGGGTCGTCGGGTACAGGTGAACGAAGATCAGCGTCAGAACTGCGTAGCGGCGATCGAGAAGCTGGTCTCGTCGCTCTAGCCTCGAGGATCGGGGACCTCCTACCCGGAAGCAAGACGAGGCGTCCCAATCGACGGAGCTTTGCAGATGCAGCTGGAGGGGTCGACGGTGGCCGGACTCATGTATCCAGACACCGGCGGCGACGGGCCGGTGGTGCTGCTACACGGTATTGATGAACGGCACCCTGTCGGACACCGTCACCGACGGCCTGCGGGATCGGTGCCGCTGTATCGTCCCGGAGCTGCCGTTCGGCGTGCACACCACGCCGATGCCCGACGACGCCGACCTCGCCCTGCTAGCGCTCGTCACCCTCATCGCCGAGTTCCTCGCCGAATTGGACCTGCACCAGGTCACGCTCGTCTGCAACGACTGGGGCGGCGCGCAACTCGTCATCAGCCCCGGCGGCACGGATCGTGTCGCCAACTTGGTCCTGGTCTCCCGCAAGGCATTCGACAACTACCCACCCGGGCTGCCCGGCCAGCTGCTGTGCCGCACCGCCGCGCTGCCTGGTGGCACCGCTCTGACCGCCCAGCTGGGGGTCTTGGCAAGTTACCTCTCGCCATGTTGCCCAGTTATGGCTCTGCACGCTGTTCTGGCTGATCAGGCGCCCTTGGACGCTGCGCGGGCGCGGGTGAGTCGTCGTTCAGCGGCGCGGAAGGTCTGCTGCGTGCAGGCAGGTGGGAACGGCAAGGCCAGCGGCGTCGCTCCGCTGGCTGTCAGAGGGGTTGCTCCCGGCGGACAGGACGGGACGCGGGCAATGATGGCGGCAGCGTCGGAACAGGTTCGTGTTTCTGTCCGGGTATCTGCTCACTGTGGGCTGCTGGCGGTGCGTCGCGCTTCATCGCGGCACCGCCGAGCGAGGCCAGCGGTGACCACACCAGCGACCGTCACGTACAACATGCTGAGGTCAGCGCATGATCGCCTCCCACAAGCCGGTAAGCCGCGGAGACCCAGTAGTGGGTGGCACGCCGTAAGATCCCACGAAATATGACGCACGGCCCCGGGAGAGGGATATGCCGAACGCAACGACGCAGGACGCGCGCGCTGATTACATGATTTACCGCCACGCTCTAGGCGCCCTCACTCGCGATGAGGTCAACGAGGCTCTCGTAAAGCAGGGGCACGCCCCCGTATCCCCTCGGACGTTCGGCCACTACCGGAAGCTGTATAGGGCTGCCGCTGCCCGCTACATCCCCATTAATCGGTTCGACGTAGCCCGAGCGTCGCGTCCGTACGACAACTTCCCTGACCTCGGCCGATACGACTACCGTGATACTCGGGACCCAGTCACTGTCACGTTCGTCGACCTCCCCTCTTGGCCCACAGTCACTGGTCACACAACAGCCGCTGGTGACATAGGAGCGCTGATCGAATTACCGCTCAGCACCCTTACACAGGAACTTCCTTCTCGTCCTCCGCGCCGCGGCGATTCGCTGATGGTGCAGTACGGCCAAGGCGTTGCAAGCGAACCCGCCACCCTCGTCGATGTGGATCTGGATACCGACCCTGTCAGCATCGAGGTACAGCACCGCCGCCTCGTTTCGTTAGCAGCCCTTGGATCCAAGTCTCTACCCACTCTTACAAGGGCACACTTTACGCTCACGGCAGAAGACGATTCCCCCACCACGCTGGATGTCGTCGGAAGGCGGCTCTACTACTTCTTCGAGCTAATCGAGGGAGTTCGCTCTCTCATTAACGTTGCCGTGGCCGATACAGCGGCAGCACCGTACGCGCCGCCACCCGTCGTTAGCCAGGTCCGTGTTTCGTCCCCGGCTGTCGTCACGCTCGACATAGTCGAAACCATCGTCAAGATCGTCCCGTGGGGGTTACTCACTGTCCTCCTGACGCGCTTGCCGAGCATGAGGCGAGACTGGCACGAGGGGACACGACAGAGAAGCGACGCCCAGCGGTCCGAGGTCGCGTTGGCCACCGAGTGGGATCGACAAGAATTCCAATCCAGCATCATTTCGGAACTGCGGAATCGCTTGGACACAGGCACGATCCCGGATGATGTGCTACTCCGGCACATTGAGCAGCATGTACTCAAGCCGACAGGCCTCTTAGCATCGTCGAACGTAAAGGACATATCTGTCACCGAGTCAGACACCGATACCACTCTCGGCGAGGGGTGAGCGACCCACAAACGGGTCCCCTCACTTGGGCATGTCCACGACACGGCCTCCAGACCCTGGAGAGCTCGCTCTAGCACTGTCACACCGGCCACGCCTAGTTGCGCATCAGTATCCGGGTTCTCCGTCAGCCTGATCTTCGGTGGGCCCACTGCGTTGGCGCCTGCGTGCCATAGGGTCCCGTTTCCCCTCAGGATGGGGCCGGCGAGTGTTGGCGGGGGAGACCCGCATGCCGGCCCCCGAATCGCTCGCCGACGAATGTACCGACCTCGTCGGTTGGTACTGCCCGCGTTGAGTTGTTCCGCCGCTGATAGAGGGTCGTGCCGCCGTTCTTGTCCTTGACCCAGATGGGCCGGGAGCTGGCGGGGATGTCGATGCGGCAGACGTCTCGCCCGTTAATTGTGTCGATGCGGATGTCGAGGCGGTTGGCCCCAGCGTGGCCGAGGTTGATCTCGAAGAGTGAGTCGAGCCAGTTCACGTACCCGTCGGCGTTGGCAGGCTTGACGAGGGCGTAGTCGTCGCCGAGACCGACCGGTTCGCCGGCGTCGGTGACGCCGATCAGCAGGGTGCCTCCCCGGTCGTTCAGCATGCCGGCGACCGTCTTGACGATGACCTGCTCCATCGCCCCGTCCTTGCGCCGCTCCCGCACGTTCCAGCGGGCTGTCTGCTTGTACTCGACGACGCGGCTCTCGTCGATCGTCAGCAACTGCTCGGTCGGGCAGGCCCAGGTCGCCCCCGCGCCGAACACCGTCTCGATGAGTCGGGCACACAGTTCGGGGTCGGAGGTGACCCGGACCAGGAGGTCGTCGCTGACCTCCTCCGCGACGGTCGGCAGGGTCGCAACGGCGGTGTCGCGGGCCGGGACGGGCGCCGGAATGTCGTAGACGGTGTCGCCGTTGTCGTAGTAGCTGGTGTAGATGTGGTCGAAGATGGCGTCGACCTTCTGGTCGAACAGTTCGGGCCCGTAGACGACCGGTAGCTCATCGTCGAGCACGGTGCGGACAGATACCCGCACGGCCGCACGGGTCTGTTGGCGACGCCGCCAGTCGAGGACCAGCTTGTCCTCGATGTGCTCGAGGAGCTTCTTCGCTGCGCCCTTGACCGCCTTGGCCTCGGCCGCGGTCAACTCCGGCTCGGGTTTGGTCAGCAGGTCGAAGATCGCCAACTCCGCTTCGGTCAGGTCCTCTCGAACGGCGCGCTGCTCTTCGCTGGTCAGGTCGTCGCTGATGGCCTTCAGCCGGCGGAGGAACTCCTCCAGGTTGTGGGCGCCGGCGTTGTACTCATCGATCAGGCGACGGAACCGCTCGGCCAAGTCAAGGCGAGTCGGGTTCTTGCGCGCCGCTTCGTCGAGCCGCTTCTCAAGGCTCTTCGCAGCAGACCGCGCAGCAGTGCGCTTGTTCGCAACGAACCGCAGGGCGAGTTGTTCGAAGTCGACCTGGTTGAGATCGATGATCGGATCGGCCCCGCCGGCGGAGCGGATGACGTACTCCTTGGCCCCGACCGAGCGATCGAGCAGATCCGACACCGAGTCCATCACGCCTCGGATATCAGGCGCCTCTGACGACGCTTCGATCTTCGACGCGATCGAGCGGATCACGGCGACCCGGTGGGTCACCGCCATCGCCTCTGGATCCGGCAGCAACGCCTTGAACGTCTTGCGGACCTGGTAGGCCAGCGACACGAACCGGCGACGGGTCTGCTCGTCGACCAGCAGCGCCTCGACGGCAGCCTTCTGCAGAGCGATGAATTCGAAGCCCTCGGCCGCCTCCATGTCGTCGAGGTCGACATCGTTGGCATCGCAGAACTCGGCGATGCCGGCCAGCGCCGCCTCCAACTCCGCAACCAGGTCGTCCTTGGGTCGGATCGGCGAGTCGATAGTCGACCCGGTGCGGTCCACGCCGTAGATGGCGAGCGCCTTCTCGAGGTCTCGGAACACGCCGACGTAGTCGACGATGAGCCCGTTGTCCTTGTCGGGGAACACCCGGTTGGCTCGGGCGATGGTCTGCATCAGCGTGTGATTCCGCATTGGCTTGTCGACGTACACCGTGGACATCGACGGCGCGTCGAACCCGGTGAGCCACATCGCACACACGAACACCAGCCGGAACGGATCATCGGGGTCCTTGAACTTCGAGTCGAGATCCTCCTCGACCATCCGCTTGCGATGCTTGGCAATGTCCAGGCCCGCGGCGGCCATGTCGGCCACCTCGTTCTGGGCCTGTGACACCACCACGGCCATGTCCGTGGTGCGCATGAAATCGACGAGCGACTGCAGATGGGGACGCTCCAACTCGGGCGTGTCCGCCAACCGCTCCTCCAGATCGGCGAGGTAGCGGGCCCACTCGGCTTCGACCAGGTCGTACATCCGGATTGCGGTGGCCTTGTCGATGGCCACGTACATGGCCTTGCCTCGGAATCCCCGGTTGACGAAGTGATGAATCAAGTCACGGGCGATCTCGGCGAGCCGCTGGGGCCGAGTGATCAGCTGGTACTGCTCCGAAAACCGGCGGGCAATCGCCTTCTCCTGAGCCTCATCCAACTCGGCCGCCTCGAGCAGTTCGTCGAGATCGTCATCGAATTGGTCGTTGGTGAGCTGCAGTTCGGGGATGCGGTTCTCGTAGTAAAGCGGGAGGGTTGCACCGTCGGTGATGGAGTCCCGGAAGTTGTAGATCGACACGTAGTCGCCGAACACCCGCCGGGTCTGCTCCTCGCCGACCATCAGGGGCGTGCCCGTGAACCCCAGGAACGACGCGTTGGGCAACGCCAAGCGCATGTTGGCAGCGAGCGTGTCGTACTGCGAGCGATGGGCCTCGTCGGTGATCACCACGATGTCGTCGCGTTCGGACAGCACCGGCATGACGCCGCCCCTCTCGGGGGGAACGAACTTGTGGATCAGCGTGAACACATACCGGTGATCCTCGCCGAGTAACTCCCGCAAGTGCGCCGAGGACTCGGCGTGAACCTCGCTCCCAGCGGTGATCACCCCCGAATCAGCGAACTCCTCGTAGAGCTGCTCATCGAGATACTTCCGATCGGTGACCAGCACGAACGTCCAGTTGCCGGGCTCCTTGCGCAGGACCTTCTCGGTGAACCACAGCATCGACAGCGACTTGCCCGAACCTTGAGTGTGCCAAAACACCCCGAGGCGGCCTTCTCGCACCTGAAGCTCCCGCAGAGCCTCCAGCGCGTTGTTCACGCCGAGGAACTGGCGATTCTTGGCGACCGCCTTCACGAGGCCCCCCGGGCGCTCGGTGAACGCCACGAAGTTCTCGACGAGATCCAGCAGACGGTGCCGCTCACAGGTACCCCGCAGCGCCGTTTCCAGCGAGACGACTCCCTCCTCGCCTTCGGAGTTGATCTTCTTCCACTCCGCGAAGTGGCCCCACGAAGCGAACGTCGCCCCCACACAGGTCTCTGCCCCATTGGACAGCACGACGAAAGCGTTGAACCAGAACAGGTGCGGGACCGTGTCCCGGTAGTCGCGGAGGTTGCCGTCGTAGGCGTCGCGGACGTTCTTGTGCGACACCTTCAACTCGATGAATACCAGCGGGATGCCGTTGACGAACAGCACGATGTCAGCCCGCCGCTTGTACATGTCACCGACAATCCAGAACTGCGACACCGCCAACCAATCATTCGCATCGGCGCGGTTCCAGTCGACGAACCGGATCGTGACCGTCCGGCGAGCACCGTCAGCACCGGTGGTCTCGACCTTCGCCCCCTCGCGCAGCAGGGTGTAGACCTCGCGGTTCGCCCGAACTCGATCCATCGCCGACCGGTCTGCAACAAGGCGCTCGACCGCCTCATCGAGCGCCGCCTCAGGGACACCAGAGTTCAGGACACGCAGAGAATCTCGAACGCGGTGATCGAGCACCGGCATCGATTGCGAATCGCGGCCAAGCGCCCCACCCGGCCCAAGCACTTCCTGAAACCCCGACACGACCTCCCAACCCAACTGCGACAGCAACTGCAACGCTGGCTGTTCGACGAGCTCGTCCTCGGTCAGCAGACCCGGACTCACATCGTCACCGGTTCCAACACCGACTCGACTGCCGAGACATCGAATTCGCCCGAGACGAGTCGGGGCAGAATCAGACTACGGATCTCATTCAAGACGGCATTCTGATCGGACAGTCTCGCAATGAGTCGAAACATCGGTGTCGCTATTTCCGAGAAGCGATCTATCACGGTCCTCGGAGGCAACGCTAGGAAGTACGAATCAAAACACTCATTGCGGACTCGTTGTCGACCGCTCGCCCCTGTCATGCTCTTGATGGCGTGATGGCGGAAGTCGTCCTCTCGACCAAGCAAGTAGGTGCATTCTGGACTGAGATGGCGTCCGCGAAAAACGATGAACTCTGTGGATCCGCGCCCAATCTCACCATCGCCGAGACACTGAACAAATGCTATTTTCCCATTCTCAAGGCAGGGCGTGATTCGCGCAAACAGCGTGTCGCCATTCTGAAACTTGGCTCCGGAATTAGCCGATTTCACCTCGCTCGGCCTGCAATCCATTGATGACTCGCTCAGATCGCCCATTGTGATGAATCGGCATTCTTGATCCTTTTCGACGCGGAGTTTCGGATTGACTTCGAGTGCAACCGAGGCGGAAACTACCTCCCAACCCTCGGGGATCCGCCCAAGTTCGGAATCGATGAGCTTCACGCCTCCATGTCCCGGGAAACGGAAGTGGACAAACCACTCTCGGTATAAGAGCCGTGCCAGTTTCTCCAAGATGCCAATCCGGCACCGATTGGCCTCAAGCATACCATCTACTGCTCGAATGGCTTGCCCTATACGAACTTGTGTATCGTATCGTGGTGCGATCACAGGCAGCCGCTTGAGGCTCGACTGCGACAGCTTGGGTTGAGCTACTCCGGTGATGAGTCCACCCAACGGACTACACTCTACATATGCTCTCAAGAAGTCATCATCAGAAATCCCAGGCACGGCCTTGACGACGTGAGCATGATTGTTCACCCAGAATTGTCCGTGCGCCATGTATGCGACCGGCTGCTTTCGAGATCGTAGATTCTCGCCATCCTCCGCTATGAGCAAATACCGGCCATCGAAGATGTAGTCATCAATCCAGTCAATAATGCCTTGTGCACCATAGTATGGGAACGGACCTGATCGATCGCGTCTCTCCTTCTTGCTTAATGGAACACGATGTCGATCGTGAAATTCGACCAAGTCCTCAAACGGGGTCGTCTTCCAATCGCTAGGACTCATGACGTCGCACGCAGAATCAATTCACGAATCGCATCCACGTACCGCTCGGACTCGATCCGCAGTGATTCGAATTCCTCTCCGAGACGCTCAAGACGCGCGACAAACTCGACATCATCCACCGAAGAAGACTTGCTGCCGACGTAACGCCCTGGATTGAGGCTCCAATCCTGCGCTTCGATTTGTTCTATTGTGACCGCCGCACACAGGCCCGTGACGTCATTGTAAGTGTTGTTCGGGAACTTATCCATGACTAATTCCGCGCTACCCGCATCGAATATTGATTGCTCACCTCGCCAGAGTCGGACGATATTTCCGAGGAACTCAATCTGCTGCGGTGTCCAATCTCGGTGCGCTCGATCTATCTGATTGTAAATCTCTCGAGCGTCCACGAAGAGCACTTGAGCCGCGCGATCGGTGTGCTTCTTGCCTAGGTCGAGGAACCAAAGCGTGACCGGTAGGGTGACGGTGTAGAACATATTTGTCCCGGCTGCAACGATCGCATCTACGCTGTGATCCTCGATTAGCTTGCGGCGGATCGCGAGTTCACTACCTCGAGCATCCGACGCGGAGTTCGCCATAACAAATCCAGCCCGTCCGGTGTGATTGAGAGAAGAGTAGAAGATCTGGATCCACAGGTAGTTCCCATTGTCGGGCTTCGGTAATCCGAATGGAAAACGCGGATCGCCCTCGAGCTTGGCCTTATCGATCTTGTTCACATTGAACGGAGGGTTAGCCATGACAAAGTCGAAGCTGCCGACAGAATCGTGAGGGTCCTCGTAGTAGGTGTTGCCTTCGCGGATGTCGCCGCTGAGCCCGTGGACAGCAAGATTCATCTTGGCGAGGCGGACAGTGTCGCCGGTTTTCTCCTGTCCATAGATTGACAACTCCCGGCTGGGATCCTGACGGTGACGCTCAATGAAGTGCGCTGACTGGACGAACATGCCACCCGAGCCGCAGGCAGGGTCGTAGATCTTGCCGTGGTACGGCCCAAGTATCTCGACGATCAACCGCACGATAGACGTGGGGGTGAAGAACTCACCACCCTTCTGGCCTTCCGAGAACGCGAACTGACCGAGGAAGTACTCGTAGATTAACCCGAATCCATCGCCCTCGATCGCGTCCGGGAGTGTACGCAGGAGGCGCAGTAGCTCTCCTAGGATGTCATCGGGGATGCGAGAGTAGTCCTTCGGCAGGACGCCTTGAAGTTCAGGGTTGTAGACCTCGATGGCGTCCATCGCCTGGTTGACAGCCTTGCCAATGTCGGCTCCCTCGGGCAACTCGAGGAGCCTCTCGAATCGCGACCCCTCCGGCAGATACAGCGCTCCAGCGGCCTGATAGTCCTCGGGCCCGGTCGGATTGCGAAAAGACCCCGGGCCGACAGTCTCAGCAGCCTGCGCGAACCGGTCGTCCGCGTACCGCAGGAAGATCAGTCCCAGCACCGGCGAGGCGTACTCCGACGCCTTCAGCCCCGAGTTGGCGCGCAGCTGATCCGCCGCCTCCCAGAGCCTGCTCTGCAGTTCACCAAGGTCCGTCGCCACGCCAATCCCTTCGAGTCGCCGCACCATTCTGGCCGCCGAGGTAGACATCGGCCACGACGATACGCGACTTCCCAGCTGGCGCCCGCCGGAACGGGGCCAAGGGGCCAGCCGAACACCGGCACAGGGATGGCCGCGGCTACGTCAGCGACTAAGTCCAGGCGATGGCCAGTCGACCATGAGCAACACAACATTCGGCGTCGGTGAGGACACACTCGTACCACGACCACGGGCGTGGCAGCGTCCTCCACCACGCTGGCCAGACGAATAGCTACGGCGATATCGGCGAATCGCGCTCCGCTCAACCCGGGCGGTACTCCACGAACTCATCGCCAGCGCAACCGAAGCCCCTGCTCCCGGTCTCGCATGCCAGCTACGGCGTAGCGGAACTCGCCAAGGAGCTCAGCGAGTCTGCCGGCGCAGGGGTCCGCACTACCCTGATCATCGAATCCGACGAGGACAGCACCGACCAAGACGGACCCCTCCGCCCCAGCAACCTCAAACTCGCCCCGCCCTCAACACCCTCGGCGACATGCTCGGCCTCTACCGCTGGCCGCCGATCAGCGAGCCGCGATCGCCGCTCCCGCCGCCAGCCTCCACCCCAAGTGCGGGATCGCCGACGCCCACCGCGCCCTCCTCACCAGCGCCAAACTCACCGACGCCGCCATCACCGACAACATGGAACTTGGCGTCCTCATCGAATCAGACACGACCGGCACCCAAATCCACCGCCACTTCCACCAACTGATCACCGATGGAGTCCTCGTCCTCGTCCGCTGACTCACCCCGTCGCACCTAGCGAATGAAATACTCACCCGCGTAGCACAAATCCGGTAGAACTACCAGACATACAGGAAATCCCAGATCTAACGTGCGCGGAGGAGACTTGATCCGATGAGCATCGACTTCAGCAGCTTGGGCAGCGCGTCGCCGTCTAGTGAAGCAACCGAACCCCGGCGCATATTCGTGGCCCTACCTCGGAAGTCGCCAGAGTACGCCTATCCCCGAGATGTTCAGGCAGAAGTATGGGAGCAGTGGCATTCAAGGCGCGACGAATCCGATCTCCTCCTCAGAATGAACACTGGGAGCGGGAAGACTGTAGTAGGGCTATTGATCCTGAAGAGCTGCCAAAACGAGGACATCTCTCCATGTGTCTATGTAGTAGCTGACAACTATCTATTGGAGCAGGTTCGACAAGACGCAAACGAACTGGGCCTATCAGTCACCGATGATCCTAATTCACCGCAGTTTCGCAGCGGCCGATCGATACTCATTGCAAACATTCACAGACTCGTAAACGGACGATCAGTGTTCGGGACATCCGCGACAGGAATCAAGATTAAGGTCGGCAGCCTACTGGTCGATGACGTACATGCTTGCGTCGCTCGTATGGAAGAACAGTTCACACTCCGGATTCCCTGCCACCACGACGCCTACGAGGAATTGCTCGCACATCTCTCGGACGCACTTGAACAGCAGTCACTAGCTCGCTATCAAGCGATCCGCGATGATGACGCCACACACGTCATGCAGGTACCCTTCTGGACATGGGCTGACAACGAGCGGACGATCTTCGAAACACTACACTCCCATAGAGACTCAGCCGAGTTTCTCTTCACTTGGCCGCTAATCTCTGAGCACCTGAGATTATGTCAGGTCGGGGTTAGTGCCCGACAGATAGAAATCGGGCTTCCATTCCCCGCGAGCGACTCAATACCAGCCATAGGATCTGCAGAGCGGCGGATTTACATGACCGCTACCTTTCCAGACATTAGTGTGCTCGCGACTCACTTCTCTGCAAATCCTGCGACGGTCTCACGACCCATTACTCCTCGCACAGCAAGCGACATCGGTGATCGAATGATCTTGATCCCTCAGGAGACGCACCCACAGACTACCGAATCCGAAATTCGTGACCTTCTCGTCGAGTTTGGGAGATCGTTCAACGTTGTAGTAATAGTGCCCTCGTATAGACGCGCATCAATCTGGGAACAGTTCGGCGCTCAGGTATTCGACAAACGGACAATTGGCGCTGGTGTCGAAGCCTTAAAGCAAGGCCACGTCGGCGTAGTTGTCTTGGTCAACAAGTATGATGGGATAGACCTCCCAGACGATGCATGCCGAATCCTGGTCATCGATGGATTGCCGGATAGCTCCGGAGAGCTAGAGCGACTAGAAGAACTTGCGCTAAGCGATACCCGCCTCGTCCTCTCAAAGCAAGTACAGCGCATTGAACAGGGCATGGGCCGAGGAATCCGCTCAAATGAGGACAGTTGTGTGGTACTACTTATGGGCTGGCGTCTCACAGAACGTCTGTTCACCCGAGGCGCATTGGACATGTTTAGTCCCGCTACTCGTTCGCAGCTTGAGTTATCTCAATCACTCGCCGATCAATTGCGGAAACATCCCATATCTGAGCTGAGCAAAGTGATAACACAATGCCTCCGACGTGATCAGGACTGGGTATCTGCTAGTCGATCTGCACGCGATGGTCTCACATTCGATCAATCTCAACCGGTGTCGGAGTTGGCACTTGCACTCCGGACAGCACAGACTCACGCGACGATAGGCGACTATCAGGAGGCCGTCGATTCGATTAGATCACAGATCAACGACACCGGAGGTGAGAAGCTGAGAGGGTGGCTAAAGTTCATGGCTTCCTTGTACCTCCATCATGCCGATCCGGTGGATGCGCAGAAACTGCTGCGTTCGGCATCTGCAGATAATCGTGCGATCATCCGGCCGAATTACGGACTTACTTATAGACGGCTTGCCGCCTATAAGAATCAAGCAGTTCGTTGTGGGGAATTCCTGGCTTCAACCTACGCTGATCCGAGCAGAGCATTGCTCCGCATTACGTCATTTGTCGAAGATCTCACACCTGATCCTGAGACAACCGAAGAATTTGAAGAGGCATGGCACCAAATTGGCCTTCATCTCGGCTTTGCATCGGAGAGACCGGAACGAGACCTAGAATCAGGTCCAGACGTACTATGGTTGACGGGGAACGAACAAGCCATGATTGTCGAATGCAAGAGTGGCGTCGTAACCGATCGGATTTCGAAGAGGGACACAGCTCAACTCGGTCACTCAGTCGAGTGGTTTCTCGAGCGATACGATAGTTCTACGCTTTCTCCAGTCGGCGTCCTGATCCACAAATCGAATCGACTAAACCACGACGCGTCGGCGAGAGAAGGAACGAGAGTCATCACGTTTCAGAAGGTTGTTTCCCTTCGAGAGCACGTCTTGAGATTCGCACAGACCATCTGTACCGCGGACAAATGGCAAGATTCCGAATCTATCGGCGAGCGACTTCTGCACTATAGGCTCACGGCGGGACAGTTTCTAGCCAACTGGGCGATACCAACAAAACGGACCTTTCTGCCGAAGAAGTGACCGGATGATTGGCGCCGTGTTCGGCTAGAGTACGGGATTCCAATTCCGTGAGTTCCCTGCAAATACTCAGCGAAGAATACTCGCTCGTGCTGACTCAAGCGAACCGTGGAACTCACCGTGACGACCCATCGCACCAACGCCTTTCCCGAACTGGATCGTGACCTGCGATTCATCCCGCTGGGAGTCGAAGAGCCGCAGATCCTGACGCCCGGGCAGGTTCGCCGGTACAACGAGGCGGGTCATCTGTTCCCCATCGACATCTTCTCGCCGGCCGAGATCGCCGAGATCCGGGCCTACATCGACGACCTGCTGCCCCGGGCGCTGGCGGCGGGGTGGGACAACTACCAGGTGGTCAACTGGCACAAGCACTCCCGGGGCATCTGGGACATCGTGACCGACAGCCGCATCATCGACGTCGTCTCGGACCTGCTGGACAACACCATGATCCTGCGCCACAGCCACCTGTTCGCCAAGCTCCCCGGCGACCCCAAGCGGGTCAGCTGGCACCAGGACGCCTCCTACTAGTTGCTCACGCCCAGCCGGGTGGTCTCGGCCTGGCTGGCGATCGACGACGTCGACGTCGACAACTCCGCGATGCAGGTCATCGGTGGCTCGCACCACCACGCCCAACTCACCTTCTGCGACAGCACCGCCACCGAGAACAACGTGCTGTACCAGACCGTGGACAACGCCACCGACTACGGCGACGCGCCGGTCGCCCTGGAGATGCGGGCCGGTCAGATCTCGCTGCACAGCGACTGGATCCTGCACGGCTCCGAACCC
>LXNJ01000492.1_pt1 | contig 27890 bp, 25 predicted proteins | sample 809081 | NCBI WGS metagenome assembly LXNJ01 (sample SAMN04870510, study PRJNA318959) | sponge metagenome | biome: sponge; feature: marine sponge reef; material: water | host: Petrosia ficiformis | place: Greece: Milos, Mediterranean Sea | collected 2013-05-29 | depth 5-7 m | reverse complement strand
GGCCCTGACCGGGCATCTGGTTGGGAGGGTGAGCCGGCTGACGGCGGTGGAAAAGGACGAGGACCTGGCCGGTGCGCTCAGAGAGCGTTGGGGGGCGGAGCCCGGCGTAGAAATCGTGAGTGGAGACGCGCTGAAAATTGACCTCTGCCAGTTTGCCCGGGCGGCGGCGGCCGAGGGATGCGATCTCCTCGCCGTATCTAATGTACCATATAATATCATATCACCTATAATATTTACATTATTGGATATACAACCTGCACCCAAGGTGATTGTGTTGATGGTGCAGCACGAGGTGGCGGAGCGCATGGCGGCGGCACCGGGTGGCAGGTGTTACGGCGCGCTCTCGGTGGGAGTCCAGGCGGCAGCCACCGTTTCGATGAGGTTTCGGGTAGGCCGCATGGCGTTCAGGCCGGTACCGCGGGTCGATTCGGCGGTGGTCCGGCTTGAGCCGCGCTCCGCGTCGCCGCGCCGACCCAGCCCCTCGGCACTCAGGCAGATTACCCGGGCCTGTTTCAACCGGCGACGCAAGCAGATGGGCACCATCGCACGCACCGCGCCCGAGTTCCGCCGCAGCGGTCGGGCCGTGCTGGAACAATTGGGCATCGACCCCTCATGCCGGCCCGAGACCCTTTCCCCCGAGATCTTTCTGCAAATGACCGACTTGCTGGCGCACGACCCCGACCAACCGACGGGCGCGTGACCGAGACCAACCGGCCTGCGAGGCCCGTGCGATCGTGAGCCAGCCCTCCACCAGCGATCCGCAGCGCAACGTCCCCCCCGGGGTCGACTTCTCGGTGAAGGGCCGGCTTGGGCATTTGCTCCGCCAGCGACTCAGGCGGGGCCCGGCAACAGTCAATCAGATTGCAAGAGACGTCTTTGGTATTTCCGGCGGTGCGCGGGAGGTCCGGGAACGGATCGTCAAGGAACTCCTCACCGGCGAGAGCAGTGTATTCCAGGGCTCGGACGGCCGGTGGAGACTCCGTGGTCGCGGAGCTCGCCGGCGCGGGACAGGTCGGCGCGGCGGCCCGCGAAAGGACGGGGCTCCCCTCAATTCCTGGGGTATCTTTGAGTCGCCCGGCGAAACTCGGCTGGCCGACATCGACTGGGCGGTTGTGGACGTCGAAACCACGGGAAAGGCAGCGGGACAGGGGGGGCGGATGATCGAAATGGCCATTGTACCCGTTTCGGGGGGGAGGGTGGGCGACGTGTGGGAGACCCGCCTGAACCCCGGTCCCGGCATCAGGGTCGACCGATTCGTGGCCCGGCTCACCGGCATCACAACAGCCATGACTCGCAGAGCCCCGAGCTTTGCCTCGGTCGCGGGCGAGGTCCGCCAGCGGTTGCAGTCGAGGGTCTTCGCGGCGCATAACCTGGGGTTCGACTGGTCTTTTGTCATATGGGAAATGACCCGGGCCGGAATGGCCGAGCCCACCGGCGACCGCATGTGCACGCTCCAGCTGGCGCGCCGGGTACTCCCGGGCCTTAGCCGGTGCGGACTGGATTCGGTAACGCGATACTACGGGGTTGAGATTGAGGGGAGGCACAGCGCGGGCGGGGACGCACTCGCCACTGCCAACGTGTTGGTTCGCCTGATCGCCGATGCCGAGCGCAGGGGCTGGGACACGTTGGAGAAACTCCGGGCCGCCATGGTTCCCAAAGCCCAAAAGAAAGTGCCCAAAGCCCGCAAGAACAGGGGCAAAGGCAGGGCAGGCGCGCCCGAAATTGGAGAGGAAACAGGAAACGAAGGCGAGAATGACGGAAGCTGAGAGAAGGCCAGTCATTTTGTCGGCCGCCAGGCTGCCCACGGGCAAGTTCCTGGGGCCGATGTCTGCGTTGTCGGCACCCCAACTGGGCGGTCTGGCCGTAGACGCCGCGGTTGGGCGCTCTGGCGTCGCCGCGGACGAATTCGACGAGATCATCATGGGGAATGTCTTGCAGGGTGGCGTTGGTCAGGCCCCGGCCCGACAGGCGGCCTTGAACGGCGGGCTCCCCCCCGATGTTCCCGCCACAACCGTCAACAAGGTCTGCGGGTCGGGGCTCAAGGCGGTGATGCTGGCCGCCCGGGGCATCAAGGCCGGAGACACGAAGGTCGCGGTGGCCGGCGGGATGGAGTCAATGTCCCGCGCGCCGCATTACCAGCTCGGACTGAGACGGGGAGTGAAGCTGGGACCGGCCAAGTTGATAGACGGGTTGGTGCACGACGGACTCTGGTGTGCGTTCGGCGATCGCCATATGGGCGGCCACGCGGAGTACACGGCCTGGAAGGCGGGAATCAGCCGTCGGGAACAGGACGAGTTCGCGCTGCAAAGTCACGGGAAAGCCATCGCCGCCGCCGACGCGGGCGAGTTCGCCGACGAACTGGTTCCCGTTGAGGTACCCGGCCGCCGGGGCTCCATGATTGTGGATGCAGACGAGCCACCAAGGCGCGACACCTCTCTGGCGGCACTGGGCGGCCTGCGGCCCGCCTTTGCAAATGACGCGCCCCCCGAGGTGAACGAACTCAGCGTGACCGCGGGAAACGCGCCCGGCCTGAACGACGGTGCCGCCGCCGTGACCGTGGCGTCCGAAGCCTGGGCCGCCGCCCTGGATCTTCCGGCCATGGGCCGCATCCGGGCTTACGCCTCCGCCGCGGTCGAACCGCGCGATCTGTTCTTTGCCCCGGTCAGGGCAGTCCGGCGGTTGATGGAGATCGACGGAACGTCAATCGACGACTATGACCTGGTTGAGATGAACGAAGCCTTCGCCGTACAGGCCATCGCCGACGCCAGAGAGCTTGGCATCCGGGAAGACCGACTGAACGTCCGCGGCGGCGCGGTGGCACTTGGTCACCCTATCGGAGCGTCGGGTGCGAAGATCCTGACAACGCTCCTGTATGCGATGCGAGATCGCGGTGCCGCTCTGGGCATGGTCACTCTGTGCCTGGGGGGGGGCGGGGCTGTGGCGCTCAGCGTGGAGCGGATGGAGTGAGTGGCCGCCAGTTGCGTTTCCAGGGTTCGCGCCGGGCTCAACGGTCCTGGTTGGGTCGATTCTCCCCCAGAGTAGCGGCCCTGGCGGAGACCTTAGGGTTTGTCGGCGTGTTTTTGGTGACCGCGGCCGGCGTGACATGGGCAGCCCACGCCATGCTGCCGGGCATGTTTTCGGGCGCAGGGAGGGCCGGCGGCAGTATCGGCGGAGATAACGTTCCGGCCATCACAATAGGTGCGGTCGCCCCGGTCCTGGTAGCCGCTCTGATGGTTACCTGGCTCTTTGCAACGCGTTGGTTCCGCGTGCCGCCCCTGACAGCGTTTGAGCAGACGGGGCTGCCCGTCCGCCTTCGGGCCCTCGTTTCGGCCTCAACGGGGTTTGCGTTCGGATCTGTCCTGGTCGGGCTCGTGGTGGGTGTCATGGCAATCGCTGGTTGGGTGTCGTGGCAACCGTCTTCCGAGCCCGGCTCGCCGGCATCGGCGGCCGTCTGGCTGGGCGGTGTCCTGCTGCTGGCGGCCGCCGTGGAGGAAGTGCTGCTCCGGGGGCACCCTTTCCAATTGCTGAAGTCCCGCTTCAGTTCCGCCGCGGCCGTAATCACCACGAGCCTGGTTTTCGGACTTCTGCACGCCGCCAACCCCGGTGTGACCCCTTCGGCGCTGGTCAACATTTCCCTGGCCGGTGTACTGCTGGGAGTCGCGCTGCTGCGCACTGGGAGCCTCTGGTTCGCAATCGGCGTTCACACGGGCTGGAACTGGATAATGGCGGTCAGCGGCTTGGTGGTCAGCGGTCTCCCGGCAGACATGCCGCGGTCAGAAGCCGTCGTCTCCGGGCCGGTGTTCTGGACCGGTGGTTCGTTCGGACCGGAAGGTGGGATGACGGTGACTCTGGTGATCCTCCTGGGCATCGCCGTGGTAGCCCGAATGGGCCCTGGCCGGGCTGGCGAAAGGCGCCACATTTTGAGAAATTCCGGACGGAACGAATGACCCTGGCCGGGCGCGACAAACCGTCGGCCAGAGGCAGTTACGCCGGGGTCGGCATCGGGCGGGAAAGAACCGCCCGCGGGGAACTGGGGCCCGGCAGCGGCTAGCGGCGAGGCGACGGAAAACGGACAACACGGTTGAGCGTGCCGCGGGCGTTGGGGCCTCGGCGGTGGTTGGGGCGGGAGTCATGGGAAGCGGTATCGCCCACGTGCTGGCTCTTGCCGGAATCGACGTTGACTTGGTCGATGTCGAACGCGGTGTTCTGGACCGGGCCGTGGCGTCCGTTTCTTCCGAACTGCGCCGGCAGGTGGCGAAGGGCAAGCTCACGGAGACGGAGGCCTCCGCCGCCCTGTCACGCATCCGGCCCTCCACCGATCTCCGGGTGGCAGCCGGTGCCGGGGTGGTTGTGGAGGCGGCGACCGAGGATGTCGGCCTGAAACTCGACATCTTCGCAAACGTCGGAGAGATCGCGTCTTCAGATGCGATCCTGGCGTCCAACACCAGCGCCATTTCTATTACCCGCCTCGCCAGCGCCGTACCCAGACCCGACAGGGTGATCGGGATGCACTTCATGAACCCCGTCCCCGTGATGCAGTTGGTCGAAGTGATCCGCGGCCTTCAGACTTCGGATGCCACTGCCGACCACACCACGGCGCTGTGCAGGGATCTCGGCAAGACGCCCGTGACGGTGAACGACTATCCGGGATTCGTATCCAACCGCGTCCTCATGCCCATGATCAACGAGGCCGTCTACTGCGTCATGGAGGGCGTGGCGGAGCCCGGGGCGGTGGACCAGATCATGAAGCTGGGGATGGCGCACCCAATGGGTCCGCTCCGGCTTGCCGATCTCATCGGTCTGGACGTTTGCCTGGCGATTCTGAAGGTGCTGCAGCGCGACCTGGGTGACCCCAAATACCGCCCGTGCCCGTTGTTGGCCCGCATGGTCGCGGCCGGCAGGCTAGGCCGGAAATCGGGACAGGGCTTCCATGACTATGGCGCGAAAGAGCCTTCGCCCGCGGCCGCCAGGGCCCGCCAGGCCGCCGGGTGAGCAACACGCCAGCCCTTGGCGAGCGGCCGTTTTCCGGGATCGGACTGGGCGAGGAGTCGCGCCAGCTCCTGGCTTTGGCACGTGAATTTGCCAGGGACCGCCTGCGCCCCGGGGCACGCGAGCGCGACCAAAACGAAGAGAGCGTCGACTCCGAGATCATGGCGGAAATGGGCGACCTCGGGTTTTTCGGTCTACGGGTACCGGAGGAATACGACGGGCTGGGGCTGGATGTGATCACCTATCTCCGCATCTTGGAGGAGTTGGCCTTCGGCGACCCGTGCCCGGCGCTAAGCGTGAGTGTCCACAACTCGCTCCCGGTTGAGATCTTGTGCAAACGGGGGACCGAAGAGCAGCGGCGTGCCTGGCTGCCGCTAATGGCTACGGGCGAGGTTCTGGCGGCGTTTTCGCTTTCCGAAGCGGGGGCGGGCTCCGACGCTGCGTCACTGCTCACCCAGGCTGACTGCGACGGTGAGGGCGGTTGGATCCTCAACGGCGAGAAGGCATGGGTAACGAACGGTGCCGCCGCGGGGCTCACGCTGATGTTTGCACGTACCGACCAACCCGGTGACCGCCGCCGCTCCAAGGGAATAGGGGCGTTTTTGGTCCCCGGGGGATTGCCGGGGCTCAGCGCGGGCAAGAAGGAGCGCAAGATGGGCCAGCGCGGCTCGGAAACCGTGACCATGTCGCTGGAGGATGTCCGCCTTGGGCCGGAGCACCTCGTCGGGGAGTCGCACAAGGGCTTCCAGTACGCTCTGGAGTCCCTGGAGGGCGGCCGGCTGGGAATCGCTGCGCTCGCACTCGGCATAGCGGCCAGCGCCGCGGAGGAGGCATTCCGTTATTCGGCCGAACGCGAGCAGTTCGGGCAGGCGGTAAGGCACTTCCAGGGGCTGGAGTGGATCCTGGGAGAAATGAGCGTCAAGCTGGAAGCCACCCGGGGATTGTTGGAACGCGCCGCCAGGGCGCGCGAGCTCGGGGACGTGCGGGCACGCCGGCTCTCGAGCGCCGTGAAACTGTTCGCCAGCGAGGCGGCGGGGTGGATCACCCGCAGGGCGGTTCAGGTGCACGGGGGTTACGGATACTCTCGGGAGTACGCGGTTGAACGGATGTTCCGGGATTCCCGGGTGACGGAGATATACGAAGGGGCGAACGAGATTCATCGGAGTCTGGCCGCCCGCCTGGTTTACAGAGAAAGGAACGTGAGCGCATGACCCGCGCAGGACTTGAGGTCCCCGAGGGATCCGGCCTTGAACTTCTGGCCGAAGAAACTGGACTCGGGGGCGATGTTTTCGAGCTCATCGACGCGATGGGGCACGAACAGGTGGTTTTCAACCATGACCCGTCGTGTGGGTACCGCAGCATCATTGCGGTCCACGACACGACTCTTGGCCCCTCGTTGGGTGGGACGCGTTTCTGGCAGTACGAAACCGAGCGCGAAGCCCTGGTCGATGTCTTGCGGCTGTCGCGTGGGATGACATACAAGGCAGCTGTTGCCCATCTGAACCTGGGCGGCGGCAAGGCCGTGATAATGGGCGACAACAAAACCCTCGACAGGGAAGTGGTCATGCGGGCCCACGGCAGGGCGGTGGACGCGCTGGGCGGTCGCTACATCACTGCGGAAGACGTGGGCGTGACGGTCGAAGACATGGACTACGTACACATGGAAACCGAGCACGTGGTGGGCATCATGGACCGGTCCGGAGATCCGTCGCCAGTGACTGCCTACGGGGTCTACCGGGGCATGAAGGCCTGCGCGCTGAAGAGTTACCGGGACGACAGCCTCGCGGGGCGTTCGGTCGCGATCCAGGGAGCGGGCAGCGTCGGTTACCAACTGTGCCGGTACCTGTCCCGGGAGGGCGCCAAGCTGTTCGTGTCCGACATAGACGAGGTGAAGGTGGGTCGGTGCTCTTCTGATTTTGGTGCCGAGCCCGTGGCTCCCAGCGAGATCTACACCGTCGATGCCGATGTTTTCGCACCGTGCGCGCTTGGTGCGGTGTTAAATGACGAGACGATCCCGCAGTTCACTTTCGACATCGTAGCCGGAGCCGCGAACAATCAACTTGCTTCAATTGGACACGGGCAACTCCTTAGTGAAAAAGGAATTATCCATGCCCCTGACTACGTAATCAACGCCGGCGGACTGATCAACGTCTATTCCGAACTTGCCGGCTGGTCGTTGGAGCGCTGCAAGCGCAAGGCCGGCGACATCTACTCGGTTCTGTTGACGATCTTTGAGCTGGCCGAAGACGAAGGGGTGACGAGCACGGAGGCCGCGGACAAGGTCGCGGAAAGGCGCCTCCGCCGGTTGGGCCGCCTGCACCGCCGGTCGCTGTAGCCGTGGCCGAGGAGGCGCCGGGCGCGATGACCCTGCAGGAATCGGACCCGGCCGTCTGGGAGGCTATCACGGCCGAAGCTGTTCGCCAGGAAACGGGGCTGGAGTTGATCGCAAGCGAGAATTTCGTTTCTCGCGCCGTTCTTGAGGCAACCGGATGCGTCCTGACCAACAAATACGCTGAAGGGTACCCCGGGCGCCGGTACTACGGGGGATGCGAAGAAGCAGACAAGGTTGAGGAACTGGCGGCGAGCCGTGCGCTGGAGTTGTACGGGGCCGAGCACGCCAACGTCCAGGCCCACAGCGGGTCGCAGGCCAACATGGCCGCCTACCGCGCTCTGGCGTCGCCTGCCGCGAAGCTGATGGGGATGAATCTGGCGCACGGGGGCCACCTGACCCATGGGCATCCGGTCAACTTCTCGGGGCGGCAATACCAGGTCGTCCAGTACGGGGTGCACCGCGAGACGCAGCAACTGGACTACTCCGAGGTCGCCGGAATCGCTTTGCAGGAAAAGCCGGATATCATCGTTGCCGGGGCGTCGGCGTACCCGCGGACACTTGATTTCGCCAAATTCGCCGAGATCGCCGCCGACTGCGGTGCCCGCCTGGTCGTGGACATGGCGCACATCGCGGGGCTGGTCGCCGCGGGCGCGCATCCTTCGCCCGTGCCCCACGCCGATGTCGTCACAACCACTACGCACAAGACGCTTCGCGGACCGCGGGGCGGGCTGATTCTCTGCACCGCGGAGCACGCCCGGGAAATCGACCAGGCCGTGTTCCCCGGTCTCCAGGGCGGCCCGCTGATGCACGTGATCGCGGCCAAGGCCGTGGCACTGGGCGAGGCCCTAACCGACGAGTTCCGTGGATACGCCTGGCGGGTAGTCGAGAACGCCCGTGCGCTTGCCGGTGCCCTGGCGGACATCGGCCTGAACATCGTCAGCGGGGGAACCGACACTCATCTGGTGCTGGTCGACCTGGGCGAGGACGGCCTTACCGGGGCCGAGGCGGAGAAACGCCTGGGCGCGGCCGGGATCACGGTGAACAAGAACACCGTCCCGTTCGATACCCGGTCGCCCTTCGTGACTTCCGGTATCCGGCTGGGGACGGCGGCTTTGTCGAGCCGTGGCATGGGTGAAACCGAGATGCGCCGGATCGCCGGGATGATGGCCCTCAGCCTTGACGCCGGGGTAGACGATCCGGTCCAGCAGCGGGTGCAGCGTGAAGTAGCCGATTTGTGCAGCGCGTTTCCCCTTTACGGTCCCCGATGGGACGGGTCAGTCGAGGTTAGCTTGACTCGACCTCAACGGCTGGTCTAGCTTTTTCCCGCCAGCAGTTGGGTTAGCGCGGTTGCAGTAGTGGTGTTCGGGGACAGTTTCCCCGGAGTACCTCAGGTGACCAGTTGCAGGGCAGGGGGAGAGGACGCGGGGTGCTGGTTCCGCGAAAGCAACGATGAAAGTCGAAATCCAGAATCTCAGGTACGGGTCGGCGGCCTACGGGTTTGTGCTTGAGGCTGTCCGGCAACGTCTTGGCTCAATGAGCGACCCGCGGCATTTGTCCGGCCCCGAGGTCGCCGATGCAGCCCGCTGTCTGGCAGTCGACAGGTTCGGCCCGATGGCCCGACCGGTGCTTGAACACTGGGGTATCCATGGTACCTCGGACATTGGCGAGATCGTGTTCGATCTGGTGGACGCCAGACGGCTGATCGCACGACCGGAAGATTCCCGGCGCGATTTTGAGGCGCTGTTCAGTTTCGACAAGGTCTTTGAGGACCGTTATCCGTGGGGGAACTAGCGGTCCGATCCCCATAGAGCAGGGGAGGGGGGTGTATGGAGGGGTGGCACGGATTCCCGGAATGCATGGCTTGTATTCCGGGCGATGAGCCTGGCGAACAGACCAACGGAGTGTTGCTGCCGATGTCGGACTACGGCAGGGACGGCGCTCCCATTCGCTACAAAGCATGGGTCTGCTCGAACCCGGTGTGTGGGTTCAATATTCGGATTGACAACGGTGAGATCAGCTTCGGTCGGGGCGTCCGCAGATCACTGAAGTGATTTGGCCGGCGGGTGGTCCCCTCTCGGTGCCACCTCTGGCGCCATGGAACAGGCCCTCCGACTGGCACCGTTTCGCCGAAAAGGAAGTGCTGTTGCCCACTGCCGACGAGATGGCCGAGATCGATCGGGAGGCCGTACGGTCGGGCGCTATCTGCGAGCGATCTCTGATCGAGAACGCGGGTCGCGAAGTGGCCCGGTTGACCCAGGCCAGATTCCCCCGGGGTCCCGTGGTGGTTTTGGCGGGGAGCGGCCATAACGGTGCCGACGGGTTGGTTGCCGGCAGGACCCTGGCGGCTGCCGGACGGCCGGTGCGCCTGGTGTCTTGCGGCAGCCGCGTCCCGGAGCCCGACGTGCTGGCCGGGTGGGACTTGCCCGTGGTCAGCGCCCCGGACGGCTTCGACCGCGCCCTCGCCGGCGCAGAGGTCATCCTCGACGGAATCTTGGGGACCGGGCTCGTTTCGGAGCCGCGCGGGACGCAGGCGGAGGCGATTGCCGCCTGTCTGCGGGCGTCGGCCCCCGTGGTGGCGGTCGACGGCCCCAGCGGCGTGAACTTCACCACCGGCGAGGTCCACGGCGATGCGTTGAACGCGGCCATGACCGTCACGTTCGGTTGGCCAAAATCGGGCCTGTTGCGCTGGCCGGCGCGCGCCCGCTGCGGCGACCTGTTGTGCGCCGAGATCGGGTTCCCCAGTACAAGTCCTCCCAGCGGGGCTGCGCTGGCGCCCGCAAGAGTGATCACAACGTCCTGGGCGGCGTCGATATTGGGCGAACGCTCCCCTACCGCGCACAAGGGTCGTGCAGGGTACCTGGCGATTGTCGCCGGAAGGAGGGGAATGGCGGGAGCCGCGCTCCTGGCCGCCCGCGCCGCCTTGCGCGCGGGGGCCGGGGTGGTCCAGGTCATTTCGGACCCGTCCAACCGCATGATCATCCAGGCGCTGGTCCCCGAGGCAGTGTTCGTGAATTGCCGGGATTCAGGGGCGGCGCGGGCGGCATGCGAACGGTCGCGGGCCGTGGTGGTCGGGCCGGGTCTCGGCAGGGACGATACAGCGCGCGAGCTACTTGAGGCGGCGATGTCGTGCTGCGTGGGTTCGGCGCTGATTGACGCGGACGGGCTCAACCTGCTGGCCGAGCGCGCGCAGCCGTTCCAACGTCCCACACGGGGCCTCCTCCTGACGCCGCATCCCGGAGAAATGGCGCGGTTGTGCGGCCTGAGCATCAGCGAAGTGCAGGCCGGGCGGGAAGACGCCGCCATCGCCCTGGCACGGCAGATGGCTGCCTCCGTTTTGCTGAAGGGCGCTCCGTCGATCGTCGCGTCGCCCCGAAGGAGGCTCCGTGTAACACCGCTGGCCAGCCCCGCATTCGCGGCGGGCGGCACGGGCGACGTACTGAGCGGTGTGTGCGGAGCTTACCTGGCCGCCGGACTGCGACCGGCCGACGCCGCCACGGCCGCACTCGCGGTCACCGGCGTTGCCGTTACCGGCGTCGATGCGCCGGTGGGGCTCTCGTCGGCCGACATTCCGGACCTGATACCCGCGGCGCGCCGCAGCGTGGAGCGCGCAGATCCCGGTGGCTGGCCCGGAGTCCGGCTCGCGTTGCCTGCCGCCTGAAGCCCGCGTGCGCCCTCTCGCGGCGGGACCCGAGACCGAACGGATCATGGCGTTTGTTGAAGGGGCCCAGTCCGGCGGGTGTCGGGTGATGGAGGGCAGTGCCGCGTACGACGACGCCGCAGTGTTTGGTCGGATCGAAGTCGCGGCCGGCGAGCAGATCGTCTCGTCGGTTGACCAGGCGGTCGAGGATGTCCATTTCAAGCGGGATTGGGGGTCGTGGACCGTGGTGGGTCGGAGGGCGGTGGCGGGCGCCCTGGCCGACCTGGCCGCAATGAACGCAAGCGCCGAAGCGGTGTTGGTGGCGGTCGCCGCGCCGCGTGATCTGGGTGTGGAGGAGTTCCGGCAACTGGGGCATGGCGTGGGGCAGGCAGCGTTTCAGGCCGGAGCCCGGCTGGCCGGTGGAGATATCAGCATGTCGCCGGCGGGCACGGTTATCGGCGTGACCGTTTTTGGAACGACTCCCCGGCCTCTCCTGCGCTCGGGGGCCCGGCCCGGTGACGAACTGTGGGTGACCGGGTACCTGGGTGGAGCGGCGGCCGCGGTGGCCGCCCTCAAGTCCGGAGAGCAGCCCAAGGTGTTGAACCGGTTCTCGCTGGACTTGCCACCGGTGCGCATCGAAGAGGTCCGGTGGCTGGCCGACCGCGTGAACCTCACGGCGGGCATCGACATCTCTGACGGCCTGCTGCGCGACGCCAGTCAAATTGCCGCGGCGTCCGGGTGCCGCCTGATCATCGACCTGGACTGTGTACCGGCGAGTCCGAGCCTGAACGGGACGGCCTCAATGCTGGCCCTGACCGGAGGCGAAGACCACGAAATCCTGTTGGCAGCTCCCTCCGGCGCCATTGAAGCCGCGGAGCCGCACTTCTCCACGGAGTTCTGGATTCCGCTCACTCGCATCGGCGGGGTTGAGGAGGGGCGCGGAGTCGGACTGCGCGGTACCGGGGAATTCGGGGATGACGAGCTACGGGAGATCGCCCGGCTGGCAGCCGCCCCGGAGACCGGTGGTTTTGTCCATTTCTCTTGAAGGAAAAGCCCCCGGGGGCACTGAATTCGGCCCGTTGCGCATGGGTTTGTTCCATGCGGCGATGGCGGTCATCACGATCAAGATGAGTGCACTCGCATTTGTCGGGAGCGTGATCCGCAGCCCTGCCCTTTTTGAATGGGCCCAGCGCGGCTGGGCGGGGTTGTGCCTGCGAGCCGCGGGTGTCCGGGTGCGTGTGACGGGGGTCGAGCACGCGCCGCCGGACCGTGCCCAGGTGATTGTGGCGAACCACGCGTCCTTTTTCGACGTTTGGGCCCTGATCCATGCCCTCCCGGTCAAGGGTCGGTTCGTGGCCAAGGTCGAACTCGCCCGCGTGCCGGTCATGGCAAGGGCCATGGGCAGCGGGGGACACCTTTTCGTGGACCGAAAACGCCCCGTTCGCGCACGCCGCCAGATTCAAGACGCGGCCCGGGACATGCGCGAGAGGAAGCTCACGTACCTGCTGTTCCCCGAGGGTACGCGTTCCCATGACGGGGAGGTCGGGCGCTTCAAGTTCGGGGCGTTTGCTCTGGCCATCGAAGCCCGGGTGCCTCTCGTAACAGCCTACATACAGGGTGGGTTCGAAGTTTGGCCGAGAGGGCGCGGGAGCATCCGGCCGCGCGAAATAGTCATCCACCTGGCCCCTCCCGTGCCGCTTGGAGGCGCTGAGAACCTCAAGCGATCGGAAGTGGCGGCCACTGTGCGACGAACAATGCTGGCCCTGCGGGAGAAGGCGACCGACCAGGCGCCGCGCGGCTAACTGACTTGCCCCGACGGGCCCTTGGTCGCAATCTTCGCACTAGTCGGGCGCGAGGGTGCCTGGTTGGGACGGGGTTTGTCGGGCGGTTGCGCGGGGCGCACCGGGGAAGGGGGTAGTCCGGGGGGAGTATGAGTACCATCACGTGCCTTTTGGCCAGGGAGATTATCGACTCCCGCGGCAATCCAACGGTTGAGGCCGAGGTACGGCTGGCCGATGGATCCGTCGGCAGCGCGGCTGTTCCCAGCGGCGCATCCACCGGCACCTACGAGGCGCTTGAACTTCGCGACGGCGACCGGTCTCGTTACGGGGGCAAGGGAGTTCGCATTGCCGCGAGTAACATCACGGGGGAGATCGCGGCTGCCGTCCGGGGTATGGATGCGGCGGACCAGGCCGGCCTGGACCGCACGATGGTTCAGCTTGACGGGACACCCGCCAAGTCCCGCCTGGGGGCCAATGCGGCCTTGGCGGTGTCGATGGCCGCCGCCCGTGCCGCCGCCAATTCTGCCGGGAAACCACTTTTCCGTTACCTGACCGGTCTCGTGCCGTGGGCCGATGCGACCGGCTCCGCGGGTCGGCTGCTGCCCGTGCCTCTTCTGAACGTGCTCAACGGCGGCGTCCATGCCAACAACAACCTCAGCATCCAGGAGTTCATGATTGTGCCGTGGGGAGCGGCCACGTTCACCGAGAGCGTCCGAATGGGAGCCGATGTGTTCCACGCGCTGCGCGCCGCACTGGCGGCGGAGGGAATGGCCACGGCGGTCGGGGACGAGGGCGGCTTTGCCCCGGACCTCGGTGCCAACCGCGATGCGCTGGAGCTCTTGGTCCGCGCGATCAGGGACGTTGGTTTGGAACCGGGGCGCGACGTTGCCTTGGCACTGGACTGTGCCGCCTCGGAGTTCATGCTGGCGGACGGGTCCTACGCTCTGGAAGGACCAGCCGCGGCCGGCAGTGGAGGGATCTCGGCCGCCGAACTAACCGGGGTGTACGAGAGGTGGACCAACGATTACCCGATCGTCTCAATCGAAGACGGCCTGGGCGAGGCGGACTGGGATGGATGGCGCGAACTCACCCGGAGGTTGGGCGACCGGGTCCAATTGGTGGGCGACGACCTGTTCGTCACCCAGGCGAACCGGTTGCGCCGCGGGATCGAGCAAGGCGCCGGAAACGCGCTGCTGGTGAAGCTGAACCAGGTCGGAACCCTGACCGAGACGCTCGAAGCCATGGCCACGGCGCGGGAAGCCGGGTTTCGGTGTGTGATTTCGCACCGGTCGGGCGAAACCGAAGACACGTTCATTGCCGATCTGTCGGTGGCCACCGGGGCGGGGCAGATCAAGTCGGGCAGCCTGTGCCGCTCCGAGAGGGTGGCGAAATACAACCGGCTGCTCCGAATTGCGGAATTGCTGGGAGGCGACGGCTGTTTCGCCGGACGCGGTGAAGGTCAGGGAGAGGGAGGATAACCCATGTCGGATCGAAAGTTGCGCATATTCAGTCGGACCCTCGGTGCAGCGGCGCTTGTCCTAGCCGGCCACTCCTGGGTGTTCGGCGGACAGTTTACGATGTCGAACATCGGGGTTCTGGAGAGAGAGATTGCCGCCGAGCGAACTGAGATTGCGGTAATGCAGGCGGAGATTGACTCCCTCCGGGCCTGGGGCGACAGTCTGTCCAACGACCCCTGGGTCGTGGAGCGAGTGGCCCGGGAGAGATACGGCCTGATCCGGGACGGAGAGACCCTTGTCCGTTTCGTCCGCACCGAGAGGTAGCACGGCGTTCGGGGTTGACTGACTCCGCCCCCGCGATAGCTTTCCGGCTTCCGGCAGGGTAGCTCAGCCTGGCAGAGCAAGGGACTCATAAGCCCTGGGTCGCGGGTTCGAATCCCGCCCCTGCCACTGCCCCCTCTCAGGTTCGCATGCGCGCTCTCATAAGGTTTTCCGGCGAGCTTTCCACGAAGTCCAAGCGAACCCGCAGGCGTTTTCAACAGAAGCTGGCCCGCAATCTGCGAGACGCCCTGCGGGACGAGGGCATCTCCGCCGTGGTCACCGCTGAGTGGAGCCGATTTTTCGTGCAGCCCGCGGATGGCGCACCTGCAGACGAGGCCTTTTTCGAGCGGCTTCCGGCCGTGCTCGGGCGCGTATTCGGAATATCGACCTACTCGCTGCTCCGGGGTGAATGCGCGGCCGACCTTGACGAGATCATCGCGACGGGCAGTCGCCTGTTCGCAGACGAAATCAGGGGCCGGACCTACGCCGTGCGCGCCCACCGCAGCGGCGTTACCGGGTTCACTTCGGAAGACGTGATGCGCGGCGTGGGGGCCGCCCTCAACGAAGGCGCGGTCGTGGACCTCACCGACCCCGAGATCACCGTTGCCGTGGACATCGCCGCCGGCCGGGCGCACTTCTACAACGACCGCATCACCGGGCCGGGCGGCCTCCCGGTTGGTGTCCAGGGCAGGGCACTGGCACTGATGTCGGGAGGATTCGATTCGCCCGTAGCCGCATGGATGGCGCTGGGCCGCGGTGTGGGGCTTGACTACGTGTTCTTCAACCTGGGGGGTGCGGCGTATGCCCGGATGGTGCTGGAAGTAACCAAGGTGCTCTGCGACCGCTGGAGTTACGGAGATTCCCCCCGGTTTTGGCTGGTCCCGTTTGGCCCGGTTGCGGACGCCATACGCGAAAGGGCCCGGCCCGCCTACCTTCAGGTGGTGTTGAAGCGAATGATGTACCGGGCCGCGGAGCGCATCGCCGGGCGTGCTCCGGAAAGGCGAATGCCGGCGGGGCTGGTCACCGGAGAGTCCATCGGGCAGGTCTCTTCTCAAACACTCGCCAACCTGCGGGCCATCGACGGCGCTGCCGAACTGCCGGTACTCCGACCGCTGGCCGGGTTCCACAAGGAGGAGATCATTGCCAGGGCGCGGCGCATTGGCACTGCAAAACTGTCGGCCAGGGTCAGGGAATACTGCCAGCTGACCGACTCAAAACCGGTTACCGCCGCCACCCCCGACGCTGCGGCGGCGCAGGAGGAGCGCGTGGGCTGGCAGGAACTCGAAACGGCTGTCGCTGCGGCCCGGGTCATCAACCTGCGGCGAATAAGCAACGCCGAGATGATTGGCGGGTCCCTTTACGTGACCGATGTGCCTGCGGGCGCAGAGGTGCTGGATACTCGCGGCGACGACGATTTCAAGGCCTGGCACTGGCCCGGGGCGAGGCGGATGAACGCGGGCGATCTGGAGACCGGGTTTGGGCGGCTGGGGCGGGAGACCACCTACGTATTGTGCTGTGAACAAGGCATACGGACCGCGTACGTGGCCGAGATCATGCAGACCGCCGGTTACGAGGCCTATTCGTTCTTGGGAGGGGCACCTGGAATGCGCCGGTACGAAGCCGCGCTGGACCGGGCCGGCGAGGGCGCGGAAGCCGGCGCGAACGGCCAGGCGGGCGGGATCAGTTGAGCCCCGAGACCGCCGCCGGGCCCGACCCGCCCCCGCTCAAACATGTTGCCGTGATAATGGACGGCAATGGCAGGTGGGCAGCCGCGCGCGGCCTGGAACGCTGGGAAGGCCACCGGGCGGGGATGACGGCGGTCCGGGAAACGATCGAGGCGGCGGTGGAGGCAGGTGTCCGGCACCTCACGATGTTCGCCTTCTCCGACGCCAACTGGTCCCGACCCCGGTCGGAGATCGCCGCACTGATGGACCTTCTGGTGGAATACGTCCAGCGCGAGCGCCACGAGATGAGCAGAAGGGGTGTCCGCGTCACCGTGTTCGGCGACAGGGCCAAGCTCCCGGCCAGGGCGCGGGGCGCAATCAAGATCATCGAACGCGACACTCAGGGCGGCGATACGCTGGAGGCGCATTTCGCCATTAGCTACGGTTCCCGGAACGAGATCGTACACGCCACGAGGAGGCTGGCCAGGCAGGTCAGGGCGGGCGACCTCAAACCCGAGGAAATCAGCCGGGAAGTGCTGTCGCGGGAGATGTGGACAGGCCAGTGGCCCGACCCCGATCTGTTGATCCGCACGTCGGGGGAGCGGCGCCTCTCCGATTTCCTATTGTGGCAGCTGGCATACGCCGAACTCTACACCGTCGACACGCTCTGGCCCGACTTCCGGCGGGAGCATTTTCACGAGGCGGTGCGGGACTTCCGAATGCGCGAACGAAGGTTTGGGGGCGTCGCGACGCGGGCCCCGGTCGGCACTGCAGGAGCGGACTCTGATCCGCACCAGGACACGCCCCCTGGGTAACCTCGGACGGCGGGCGGCGGTGGCCGCGGTTGGCATCCCGGCGGTGATCGCGGCGGCCTGGGTCGGGGGATGGCTCCTCGCCGCCCTGTTGGGATTGGTGGCCGCGGCGGCTTATGCGGAGTTCGCCCGGATGACGGGGATCACCCAGTCGCACAGAGGGCTGACCGTGTTCGGTGCTGCAGGTTGCCTGGCATTCCCCCTGGTAGTGCGGTATTGGGGAGTGGGGGGGGGTGCGGGGTTGGCGACCCTGGCAGTGGTGGCGCTGCCGGCCCTGGCCATGTGGGGGCCGGCCGGCCCGCTGCGGCTGGCGGCCGGCGTCAAGGCGGCGTTCGGGGTCCTGTATGTGGGCGGTTTGCTCAGTTTCGGAACTGCGCTGCGCGACGGGCAGGGACTGGGCGGCGCGGGGAGCATGGCGCTGTTCCTGCTGCCCGTGGTTACCGTGTGGGGATCGGATACAGCGGCCTACTTTGGAGGAAAAGCGCTTGGTCGTCGCAAACTTGCCCCGAGAATCAGTCCGGGGAAGACGGTTGAGGGCGCGGTCGCGGGGGTGCTGGCGGCCGCGGGTGTTTCGACGGTCTGTGCCCGGTGGGCTCTGGAGGGCACCTGGACCCGCGGTTGGGTGGCCGCCGCGGCCGTGGGCGCATTGATCGGGATCGCAGCAGCGCTCGGCGACTTGGTTGAGTCTGCCTTGAAACGACAACGAGGCATCAAGGACTCTTCGAAGGCCCTGCCCGGACACGGCGGATTCCTGGACCGCATTGATTCGATGCTCTGGGCTCTGCCATGCTGTTATTTCATGATGTGGTTGTTGCTCTGAGCCGCGCGCGGGCAGCTCTGACGCACTCGGGGGAACCCAACGGAGTGGTCGTGCTCGGTGCCACGGGGTCGGTAGGAGCCTCGACCCTGAACGTGATCCGGCGCCACGCCGATCGTTTCAGACCGCTGGTGCTGACCGCGAACCGCAACTGGCGTGCTCTCGACAAGTTGGCCGACCATTGGTCACCCGAGTACGTGGTGCTCGCTTCCCGGCAGCCGCCGGATTTCGCACCGCGCTGGCACGGGGAGTGGCGGTTCGGACCCCACGCACTGGTCGAAGCGGCCGCGCACGATTCGGCCGATGTCATCGTAAACGCGGTGGTAGGGGTCGCCGGGCTGGAGGCCACGATTAGCGCCGTCGAGTCGGGCAAACGCCTTGCACTGGCGAACAAGGAATCGCTTGTCGCCGGCGGCAGCCTGGTGGTGGAAGCGGCAAGGCGGGGCGGGGGGGAGATCCTGCCCGTTGACAGCGAACATTCGGCGATCCACCAGTGCCTGGCCGGAACCCCGGCGAGCAATGTGGCGCGAATCACGCTTACGGCGTCGGGCGGAGCACTTCGCGACCGATCCGGACAAGATCTACTCGAGGCAACGGCTGTCGAGGCGCTTGCCCACCCCACGTGGGACATGGGCCAGAAAGTGACGGTCGATTCCGCAACGCTGGCCAACAAAGCCCTCGAAGTAATCGAGGCACATTGGTTGTTTGAGTTGGAATACGACCGTATCACCGCTGTGGTGCATCCCACGTCAATTGTGCACTCGATTGTGGAATTCCGCGACGGGTCCGCCATCGCGCAGATGAGCCGTCCCTCAATGGAGATACCGGTGTTGTGGGCGTTGTCATGCCCCGCGCGTCTGGACGACCGTCGGGATGCGCTTGGGTTTGACCCCCTGACCGACGGCCCGCTTGAGTTTCTCCCAATTCGGAGGGACGATTTCCCTCTGTTTGGGATCGGGGTGGCGGCGGGCCGAACGGGCGGCGAGCTTCCCGCGGCGTTCAATGCAGCGAACGAGGTGGCCGCCGCCCGGTTCCTGGCAGGCGATCTGCGGTTTGGCGACCTGCGGGCCGTCGTGGAAGGAACCGTGGAGCGTTTCGGCTCCCGGGCACCTGCCTCGGTTGCCGATGTCCGCGAAATTGACTCCAGGGCGCGCCGCGCCGCCCGGGGAATAGCCGATTCCCGGGCCAAGAACATCTAAGGCTCGAGACAATGCTGAAGGCGTTGGCGTTACGGCGGACACCCACACCGGAGAAATCGATTTGATCGTTACGATCCTTGCTACGGCCGTCGTCCTCGGCGTTCTCGTTTTTGTGCATGAGCTTGGGCACTTCATCACGGCCAAGAAGGCCGGTATCCGTGTGCCTCGCTTCTCGATCGGGCTCGGGCCCAGGATTTTCGGCTTCCGCCGGGGCGAAACCGAATACGTCCTGTCGTGGATCCCCCTCGGGGGCTATGTGCGCATGGCCGGCATGGCCGATGAAGAGGCAACCGCGGCCCTGGAAGGCGGCGATTCAGACACGGAAGCCGGGCCGGACCACCCCGAGGATCGATCGGGCCATTTCGATAGCAAACCCCTTTGGGCGCGTACCATGGTGATTTGCGCGGGAATCGCCATGAACCTGTTGTTTGCCATGTTTGCGTTCAGCGCGGTAGCGATCGGCAACGGGATCTCCATTCCGTCGGTCACCAGCGTGGCCCCGCAATCTCCGGCCGAGCAGGCGGGGCTGGCGGAGGGCGACCTGATCTTGAGCGTTGACGGGGGGTCTGTTCTGGGGCCGTCGCACGTGGTGATGCGGGTTGCCCGCAAGGCTGGCCAGCCGGTTCCGGTTGTGGTACGGCGTGGCGACAGGGAACTGGAGTTTGTGGTGACGCCGCGGGCCGTATCGGTCGAAGATGCCGACGTATCGGCCGGCCGAATTGGCATCGGGATAGGGCAGTATGTCGGGCGGGCCGATCTCGTGACCGCAGTGACACGGGGCGTGCGGGAGACCGCCCTGTGGACGGGGGCGGTGTTCCAGTTTCTCGGCGATTTGTTTACCGGCGAGAGTTCCGCCCGCGACGTGGGGGGGCCGGTAATGATCGGCGAGTTGTCGGGACGCGCCGCCCGTTCGGGGATATGGGATCTCCTCGGGTTCATGGCCATCATCAGCGTGAATCTGGCCGTCTTCAACCTCCTGCCGATCCCGGTCTTGGACGGCGGACACCTGGTATTTCTGGGGATTGAAGCCGTGCGCGGTCGACCGCTGGCACCCGAGCTGCGAATGAGGGTCACCTCGATCGGGATGGCCGTGATCCTGGTGCTGATCGTGTTTGTTTTGGGGAACGACTTGTTGAGGGTCTTCTCGGGCTAGGCCCGGGTTGGTCCGCCCGGTTCACCGGGGGGGAACAGCGAGGCCTGGACAGTGCCGCCGGTGCGGGCGGCCAGGGCCGCAACGTCGTACTTCTCGCCGCTGGTTTCCTGTGCAGCGGCCGCGAGGACGCCGTCGAACCCGGTCCCCGAAAGGCCCTCGCCAACGCAGTCAACCGCCAGCAAGGGGTCGTTGCACTCTCCGCTGAGGTGAGCCAGCAAGATCCCTCCCAAGCGCCGATGCGCTATCTCGGCGACGAGCTCGCGGGTGTGGCGGTTGGACAGATGGCCCCGCGTACCGCCGATTCGTTCTTTGACCGACCATGGGTAAGGCCCGGAACGCAGCATTCGGTCGTCATGATTGGCCTCGACAATCAGGAAATCGAGGTCTTTGAGGGCAGCGCGAACCGGCGTTGTTGGCCTGCCCAGATCGGTGGCGACGCCGACCCTGAGGTCCGTCGAAACCTGCTGAAGGACCATGCAAACCGGATCGGCAGCGTCGTGGCAGGTCGATGTCGGCTCAACCAACAGGTCTCCCACCGACATCCCCTCCACCGGGAGGCGGATCACGGTCTCCTTCCCGGACAACAACCCCGAGCAGGCGCTATGTGTGAGCGTGTTCATTACGAGCGGCCAACCCCAGCGGCGGGCAGCCACGCCGATCCCTCTCACGTGGTCCTGGTGTTCGTGCGATACGATCACGGCGTCCACCGATTCGGGGCACACACCGAGCGCATCCACCCTGGCTTCGAGTTGCACGCCCGAGAAACCGGCGTCGACCAAGACGCAGGTAGAGTCGGTCTCAATCAGGAATGAATTGCCCTGGCTCCCGCTGCCGAGTGAGGCAACGCGCAGACTCACGCCTGTCCTCCCGGCGTGGCGTGGTATGCTCGGTCCGCCGCCCCCGACGCCTGCCAAACGTCCGAAAGCCACTGCCGGGCGGCTTCGCTCGCCGCGATCCCCCGCCGGTCCATCGCGGTGACAACCGCCGCAACAAACTTCTCCTCGGCGTGTACCCCTCCCCCGTCCGGCCCCCACGAAAACGGCTCAATCCAGCGGGGCAGAGGGGCACCGGTTGTGGTGACGCTCGACCCTGCTCCCAGCACCCCGCCCGGGGGGAGCAGCGTGCCGACCCCGGTTCGCACAAAATCGCCGGCCAGCGCGCCCAGCTTGAGCAGGCCGGTGTCTGCGGCCGGCTCTTCTGGTGGGCCAACGCGAACAGGGGAATAACCGTGTTTGAGGTCCGCGGTGACCGTGCCCGCACCCAGGTTCACCCAGTCACCGAGGTACGAGTGCCCCACGAAGCCGTCGTGGGCCTTGTTGCAGTAATCCCCAAACGTGGAGTTTGATATTTCGCCCCGCAGCCGGCACTCCCGGCCGCAGCTCACCCCCGAAATCTCGCCGCCCAACAACCGCGTCCCGGGCCCCGCGTAAACCGGACCCACCAAATGGGTCCCGGAACGGACCGTAACCCCGGCGCCCAGCTCGATTCCCCCGCTCCGGGCGTCGAAAAACACGCCCGGGGCCACGGTCGCCCCCGGCGCGATCAACACCGGGTGGTCGCCCGCTCTCCAGCATCCGTCCGGGACAGGATATGATTCCCCGGCAATGTCGCGGGCCAGTCGATCCGGCCCGAGTTCGACCAATCGCCAGGGGGCGTCCAGCCACATTCCCGGCACTTCCAAATTCGGCGCATCCAGGACCGGTTCCATTTGGGTGTTGGCCCCCCGCGGAAAACCGCGCCCGCCCGGGCGAGAGAAGACCCCCGCCAACCGGCCGTCTACCCAGAAGTTGCGCGGGCCTTCGTTCCGACCACCGGGCCACCCGTTGTCGGGTACGGCCCGCGAGTTCCACAAACCGGCACCGTCCGCCGCGGCACCGCTTGCATGGCCGGTTACGCAGCCGGCCACTTCAAATCCGGACGCCTTCGCAACGCGTTCGCCCAGGGTCCACCGGCCAAACCGGAGCTCCCCAATCGGCCTGGTGAGCGCGAAGGGGTGCCAGTCCCGCGCTACCGGGTCATCAAAAAGGAAAAGTGAAGGCGCGGGGCGAACCTGCGTCACTCGGCCCCGGTTCTCGGCCCGGCCCGGTCGCCGCCCGAAGCTGGCCCCGGCGGACTGCTCAAATCCAACTTGCTCAAGCGGTGCAGCTGATCGCGGTCGGCCACCAGGATCTCGCCGCCGGATTCCACCACCGCAAGCCCAGTAACACCCAGCAACGTCACCCGCCGTCCCTCCGCCCACACAACGTTGTCACCGGAGTCCACATTCCGGGTCGCCGCCCCGGCCTGTCCGCCCCCGCGGCCCGCCCCCAGGCGACGGGCCACGGCTTCCCATGTGCCCAGGTCGTCCCACTCGAACTGCCCCAAAACCACCGCCGCCCGGTTCGTGCGCTCCATCACCGCCACATCGATCGAGACCGGCCGGACCGCCCTGAAAAACGTCCCGGGTCCGTCTTGCCCCAGTGTCTCCAGGCCCCCGGCCAACTCTGGCGCGACTTCGGCCGACACGGCAAGAAGGTCGGCGCACCCGAATACGAAGATTCCGGTGTTCCACAGGCAGCCATCCGCCGCCAGCGCCGCGGCATGCCGCGGGTCGGGTTTCTCAACAAACGCTTTGATCCGCCAGGCACCCCCGCCCAGCCCGGTCCCGGTCAGAATGTGACCGTATCCCGGTTCTGCTCCCGCAGCCGTCACCCCCAGGCAGCAGAGATGGCCGTTTCTCGCCAGATCCTCCGCTACCCGCAGCGATGACCCCAACTCGCGGACCGGCCGGACCAGGTGGTCGGACGGAAGGGCCACCATAACGGCTCCCGGGTGCTCGCGCTCCAGCTCGTGCGCCGCGAACACCAGGGCAGGGGCGGTGCCGCGGGCCTCCGGTTCGGCCAGCAGGTGGACGCCTGGCCACGGTGAGAGCGCATCACGCATGGCATCCAGAAGCGGCTGCCGCGCCAGAACAGTCACGCGGTCTTCCCCGCACAGACGAGCTGCGCGATCAACCGTTTCGGCCACTAGCGACCGGCCGCCAATCAACGGCAGCAACGGTTTGGGACGCTCGGGGGTCGAAGCAGGCCACAGGCGCCTGCCGGCCCCACCGGCCAGCACCACGGCGTGCACGTTCAGTTTTCGCGACGGGTTTTCCACGGGCGGAAACCTAGTCCTGCGCGATAGGTATGCGCACCGCCGGAGGGCGCGAACGGCTTGTTCCGGTTGCGCGGGACATTCACCCAAGGGAAATTGCAGCAATGACCAAGACCCACGCCCCGCTCGGCCGAACGGGGGCTCTCCCCCTGGCGGTGATGCTCTGCGCGCTGCCCGTCGGCGGTGTCGCCCTGTGGGGATGCGATGATCCTTTCGCCGCCCTGCTGCTGGACGTGCCGGAAACCCCGACCGAAATCGTACTCTCGGATTTCTTCACGGCCCCGATCGAAGACGCGGCAGCCCTGGACCTGATAACCGAGCTTCCGGCGCAGATCGAGTTTGGACCGAACTGGGACTTCGTGTTCCGGGTTGAGGCGGGCAGAGCCGAACTCGCCACCTTCACAGCCGTGACCGACAGTACAAACGATGCAGGGTTCTTCGAGACGGATCTCGCGTTCGACGAGATCGAGGAAGCCCCCGACGAAGGGTACAACCTGGTTGATCCCGTTGCGGTGGTCCCGGGTAAGGCCGTTATCGTTCGCAGCCGCCGCAACCCTTCGACCATCGTTTCCTGCAGCTACTACGCCAAGATCGAAGTGCTCATGGTGGACCTCGAAGCGGGGACCGTGAAACTCCAGTTCCTGAGGAATCCCAATTGCGGAGACACCGTGCTCATCCCCGGCCAGCACGGGTCGCTCTAAGCATCTCGCCCCGGGCGGTCGCATGAGCTCGCGCCAGACATCGGCGCCTGATCCGAGGCGGTCGTGCTAGATCCCAAGGTCCTGCGGGACGACCTGGACCGGGCGATTCGTGGCATGCGGCTGCGCGGCGACGAGCAGGCCGAGCGATCGGTCAGGGATGCCGCGGCCGCGGACCGCCAGCGCCGGCAGAGGATCCAGGAAGTCGAGGTCCTCCGGGCCAGGCGCAACGAAGTGTCCCAGGCCATCGGCCTCGCCAAGCGCGAGGGGAGGGACGCGGCTGACGAAATCCGCGCCATGAGGGACGTGGCACGCCAGATCAAGCTTCTCGATCAACAGCTGCGCGGGGTCGAAGAGGCGATGAGCGAGGCGCTGCTCCACGTTCCCAACATCCCCGACGAGCGGGTTCCGCCGGGCGAGGAAGGGTCCGGGCCGGTGCTGTCCGAATTCGGAACGAAACGGGAAGGCGACATCCCCCCCCACTGGGAGATCGGGGAAGCGGTGGCCGGTCCCGGTTCGCGTGCCCCGGTGCTCGATCTGGCCCGGGGTGCCAAGGTCTCGGGCAGCGGGTTCGTGTTCCTGACGGGCGGGGGTGCCCGGCTGTCGAGGGCCTTGATTCAGTTCATGCTGGACTTGCACACCGCGGAACACGGGTACCTGGAGACCGCCCCTCCCCTCATGGTCTCGCGCGCATCCCTCACCGCAACGGGCCACCTGCCCAAGTTCGAGGACGATGTCTACAGGACGGATCCCGATGACCTGTTCCTGGTGCCCACCGCCGAGGTGCCGCTAACCAGCATGCACGCGGGCGAGATCCTGGACGGGGACGACCTGCCGCTGGCATACGTGGCGCACACTCCCTGTTTCCGGCGCGAAGCCGGGGCGGCGGGCCGTGACACCAGGGGCATGCTCAGGGTCCACCAGTTCGACAAGGTCGAGCTCGTGCGGCTGTGCCGTCCGGAACACACGATCGACCAGTTGGAGCTTCTGACCAGGCACGCCGAGCGGGTACTGGAGCTGTTGGAACTCCCCTACCGGCGCGTCCTGCTTCCCGCCGGCGATCTGGGGTTTGCCAACGCGATCACTTATGACCTGGAGGTCTGGGCACCGGGTGTCGGCAATTGGCTTGAAGTGTCGTCGTGCTCGTCGTACACCGATTTCCAGGCCAGGCGGGGGATGATCAGGTTTCGGCGCGAAACGGGGCAGCGGCCCGAACTGGTCCACACCCTGAACGGATCCGCCCTGGCCCTGGCGCGGATCATCGTTGCATTGCTGGAAAACGGATATCACGGCAGCGGGGAAGTGCTCCTGCCAACAGTCCTGCACCCCTACCTCGGTTTCGACAAGCTGGAACCGATCAACCCGGCGGCCGGGTCCAAACCCGAATACGCCTCCCAAACGCAAACCGGGCAACCCGGCACTTGAGAGAGGGCCTCAGTCCGGGCCGTCGCAGGGTTTCCGCGGTCGCATTCGTCATCCTCTCGGCCGCGACATTGATGTGGTTCGTGTTTTTCACCAGGCACCAGGCCGAGCTGCTGCGCCACGACGCCCGGGTGTTCGCCCAGCTGCGAGCAATTAGTATCGCGGCCACCGACGGCAACCTGACTCCCGAAGAGTCCAATTCCGTTTGGAACCGCGGCGCCGCCTACATCCTGGCGGAAATGAACCGGCTCCAGATTCCCGTGGTTATCACCGACACGACCGGGCGCCCGACCAGCGCGGCCTTCCTGCCCGGCGGTTTTGCGTACGACGCTGACGGGGCGCCCAATGACAGCGCGCTCCGGGCATACGCCGAGGAACTAGACGCCCGCTGGCCACCTTTCCGCGTGTCTGAACAGGAAGTCCACTTCGGGGAGCCGGCGTTCATCAGCAGGCAGCAGTGGATTCCCTGGGCCCAGGTCGCCCTGCTGGCGCTGATCATAGCCGGCGGGGCCGCCTTTCTGGTGTTTTTCTTCCGGGGCGAAAGAGAACTGGTGTGGACGGCAATGGCGCGCGAGTCAGCCCACCAGATGGGCACGCCGCTCAGTTCATTGGTCGGGTGGGTAGACATGCTAGGTGGCGGGGGAAACGAACACCCGTCGGCGGTGGCGGACCGTGACTCGGCGGTCGAGGAGATCGTCGCCGCAATGGCGGTGGACATTGAGAGACTGAGGAAGGTCACTCGCAGATTTGAACTGATCGGCCGGGCCACCGAGAAGCAGCCCGTGTCGCTCCGTGACACCTTGGAATGGCTCCACCGCTACTACGAACCCCGCGGACCGACCCTGGGCTCGGCCGGGAAAGTCAGCATAACGTCGGAGTTGCCGAAGCGCGCGCCGTTGGTACTCGGCAACCCGACTCTGCTGGAATGGGCGTTTGAGAATCTGATTCGAAATGCAATGGACGCGCTGTCGCCCGGTGGCGGCGAGATCACGGTCTCCTACCTGGGGACGTCGGCCGGCCGGGCTGCGTTCAGAGTGTCCGATACGGGTCCCGGCGTGCCTCCGAACATCCGGGACAGGGTGTTTGACGTGGGTGTGACCGGCAAGGAAGGCGGGTGGGGGGTCGGGCTGTCGCTGACCAGGCGAATTTTCGAGGCCATGCACGGTGGCCGGATCGAACTAGAGGAATCCGCGCGCGGAGCCAGTTTCCGCATCGAACTGCCCGTCCTGGACCCGGCCGAGGCCTGACCGTCCAACTGCCCGCCCCCGCCCCGCCCGGATGGCGGTCGCTGCCCCTCAATGCCGAACAGCGGGCTGCGGTAGAACACGACGAAGGCCCTCTGCTGGTGGTGGCCGGCGCCGGGTCGGGGAAGACCAGGGTGCTGACGGCCCGCGTCGCCCGCCTTCTGGAAGAGGGTACATCGCCCTGGAGGGTGCTGGCGGTGACGTTCACGAACAAGGCGTCCGACGAGATGCGCTCGAGAATCGAGAGTCTGTCCGGGCCGGCGGCCCGGTCTGTGTGGATGGGGACCTTCCATTCGTTCGGGGCGCGCCTGTTGAGGGCATGGGCGCGGGCCGAGGGCCGGTCTCCGTCGTTCTCCATCTATGACGAGCAGGACTCGATGAGGACTATCAAGGAGGCGATGAAGCGGGCGGATCTGAGCACCGAGCAGTGGTCGCCGGGAGCCATTCGGAGCCGCATTTCCAAATGGAAGAACGAGCTTCGCGACCCCGCGGAAGCGGTCAGGGACAACCCCACCCCCATCAACGAGGTCACCGCAAGAGCTTACCAGGTGTATCAGTCAATGTTGCGAGACCGCAACGCCGTTGACTTCGACGACCTGCTGGTTGAGCCGGTGCTGGCCCTGGAGTCGGACAGCGATCTCGCCCAGCGCTGGGCCGAGCGGTTCCTGCATGTGCTGGTCGATGAGTACCAAGACACGAATCACGCCCAGTACCGGATTGTGAAGGCGCTGGCCCGCGCCCGTGGCAACATCTGCGTTGTCGGCGACGAGGACCAGGCGATCTACGGATGGCGCGGGGCCGATGTGAGGAACATCCTCGCTTTTGACGTCGATTTTCCGGGGGCCCGGGCCGTCAGTCTGGAACAGAACTACCGGTCGAGGGACAACATCCTGGGGGTGGCGAACGCGGTTATCCGCCATAACAGTCAGCGGCGGGAAAAAGCGCTTCGGTCGGTGCGGGGCCCCGGGGCCAAGGTCCGGGTGGAGGCTTACGACTCAGATCGTGCCGAGGCGCGGGCGGTCGCCGACTCGGTCCAGCGCGCAATCGCCACCGGGGCGCGGCCGGCTGACCACGCGGTGCTGTATCGCATCAACTCCCAGTCTCGTGTGTTTGAAGAGGCCTTTCGCGAACGGCGGGTGCCCTGCCGTGTGATTGGCGGGCAACCGTTCTACGAACGCAGAGAGGTCAAGGACGCTCTGGCCTACGCCAGGTTGGTCGTGAACGAGTCC
>LXNJ01000491.1_pt1 | contig 27968 bp, 23 predicted proteins | sample 809081 | NCBI WGS metagenome assembly LXNJ01 (sample SAMN04870510, study PRJNA318959) | sponge metagenome | biome: sponge; feature: marine sponge reef; material: water | host: Petrosia ficiformis | place: Greece: Milos, Mediterranean Sea | collected 2013-05-29 | depth 5-7 m | reverse complement strand
GGGCGAGGTCGGCCAGCAGCGCCTCGTCGGTGGTCTTGGCCAGGAACGGGTGCCAGGCCAGGCTGGGCGCCACGCAGTTCACCCTGATGCCGTGCTCGGCCGCCTCCAGCGCGGCGCAGCGGGTGAGGGCCATCACCCCTGCCTTGGCTGCGGCGTAGTGGGCTTGCTCGGTCTGGGCCCTCCATCCCGACACCGAGGCGTTGTTGACGATGGCGCCGCCGGTGCCCTGGTCGATCATGTGGCGCAGCGCGGCCCGGGTGCAGCGCATGGTCCCGTCGAGCGTCACCGAGAGCACAGCCGACCATTGCTCGTCGGTCATGTCCACCAGACGCACCGATCCGCCCAGCCCCGCGTTGTTCATCATCACGTCGATGCCCCCCAGCCGGTCCGCCGCAGTGTCCATCAGAGCCTGGACATGGGTTTCGGAGGTCACGTCGCAGGAGGTCGCGGCGGGCCGCGACCCGGTTTCGGCCGCCAACCGGTCGCAGGTGGAGGACAGGCGCCGTTCGTGGATGTCCGAGATGAGCACCTCGGCGCCCTCGACCAGCGCCCGGCGGGCGACGGCCGATCCGATGCCCGCGCCGGCCGCGGCGGTGACCACCACCCGCCGGCCGTCGAGCAGGCCCCGCCCGGGCGGCTCGACCGGAGGCTCAGGCCACGGCCGCTCGCCGTGCTCGGAAGCCATGGCTCACCCGCCGGCTATCTCGGCCATGCGCCGCTCGAGGTCGGCGATCATCGGGTTCGGCTCCTGACCGATGGTGCTCGGCAGCAGCTCGGCGATCTCGGCGGGCGTCCACCGGTCGCCGGCCGACCACATCGTGCGCACCTCCGCCGGCTGGTTCCAGACCGAGATCCGCCTCCCCACGACGGTGTAGATCTGCGCGTTGACGTCCCGGCCGGCGTCGCTGAGCAGGTACACCGCCATGGGAGCGACCGCCTCAGGCTCGCCCGTCTCGATCTCGAAGGGGACGTTCTCGCTCATGCGGGTGCGGGCCGTCGGCGCGATGCAGTTGGCGTTGATGGCGGGACCGCCCCGGAGACGGATGGAGGCCGCGGTCATGGCGGCCGAGCGGGTGAGGCTCACGATGCCGCCCTTGGCTGCGGAGTAGTTGGCCTGAGCGGTGGACGCCGAGAACGCCCCGGAGGTGAAACCGACCAGCGATCCGCCCGTCGGCTGCTTGCGCATCCTGGCAAGCGCGGCCCGGTACACGTTGAAGTGGCCCTTGAGGTGTACGGCCACCACGTGGTCCCACTCGTCCTCGCTCATGTTGAACAACATCCGCTCCCGCAGCACCCCCGCAGGGCATACCACGCCGTCGATGCTCCCCCACTGATCGCACGCCGCCTCGACGATGGCGGCACCCACATCGAATCGGGAGACGTCGCCCGCCACCGCGATCGCCTCGCCGCCCGCAGCCCGTATCTCGTCCACGGCCGCCTCGGCCACGTCGCTCGAGGGCTCCGAGCCGTCGAGAGCAACGCCGTAGTCCGCGACCACCACGTTGGCTCCCTCGGCCGAGCAGGCCAGCGACACCGCCCTCCCGATGCCGCCGCCGCCGCCGGTGACTGCGATGGTCCTGCCGTCGAGATGGCCGCTCACGCTGTGCCGCCGGAGTCAGGTCACAGACGCAGTTTCAGCGCTAATCACCCTGGTCGCGATCGTGGCGGCGCAACGAGGCCAGGATGTCCACGCCGGTGGCCGCTTCGATCTGCTCAGTCATGGCCACCAGAGACGCCGGGAGCTGGCTCATCAGCCCCGGTATGCCCCCTCGCGAGCCGCCGTCGCCGTTGCCGTCGCCATTGCCGCCGCCACCCCCGCCGGTGTCCACGACCGCGACCCGGTCGATGCTCACGTTCTGCACGGTGGCGACGATCTTGTCGATCAGGTCGGGCAGCATGTTGAGCACCAGCACGTCGTGACCGTCGGCACCGGCCGCCTGGTACTGGTCGGTGAGCCGCTTGAACACCTCGACCTGGGCCTTCCCGTCCTCGACGATGGTGGCCGCCTCGGCCTGAGCCTGGAGCTGGCGGGCCTCCAGGTCGGCCCGGGCCGGCACCACGACGTTGGCCTCCACCCGGCGCTTCTCCAGCTCGATCCGCTCGCTCTCCAGTTCCTGGCTGGCGACAGCCTTGGCCGTCTCGCCTGCCACCAGCGCCTCCTCCTCGCGGGCCCGGGAGATGGCCTCCAGCTCGGCGGTGCGGACCCGCAGCGCGTTCTGCTCCTCGACGATCCTCTTGTCGGCCTCGATGCCCGCTACCTCAGCGGCCCGGCGGGCTTCGGCCTCGGCCTGCTTGGCCTCGGCCACGCGGTTGGCCTCGGCCACCCGGGCGTCGCGGATCACCTCGGCAGTAAGTCGCCGACCTACCGACTCGAGGTAGTTCACGTCGTCGGTGACATTCTGGATCTTCATCACGTCGAGTTCGAGGCCGAGGGTCTTGATGTCGTCGTCGGCCTCGTCGATGAGCTGCTGGCTGAACTTGAGGCGGTCCTCGTTGACCTCCTCGGGCGACAGCGTGGCCAGCACACCGCGAAGGTTGGCCTCGAGGGTCTCCTTGGCGATCTGGCCGATCTGCGCACTTCCGACATGCAGGAACCGCTCGCAGGCGTTCTCCAGCAGGCCCTCGCCGCTCGACACCTTCACGTTGGCAATGCCCTGCACATTGAGCGGGATGGCGCCGCGCGAGTAGGCGTTCTGGACCGACACGTCCAGTGGGATGGTGTTGAGGTCCATCCAGGCCACCTTCTCGATCAACGGGATCCGCAGGGTGCGGCCGCCCTTGAGGATCCGGTAGCCCACGGTACGACCGTCGGACAGCGCCCGCTTGCGTCCCGAGATGACCGCCACGCGGTTGGGTGGGCAGATCACGATCAGTGACCGCACGATCAGGATGACGAAGAAAACGGCAAGCGCTACCGCGATGCCGGCCACTATTGCTGAGGACATTATGCCTTCCCTCCCACGCGCCTTCGCGCGTCTCTACAGGCCCACTGCCCGGCTGAGCGTACCAGCACCCGAGCGGCCCTCATAGGGCGTCTAGAAGGGCCTTCTATTCCAGTTCGGGGTCCAGGCGGGTGACGAGGGCGACACCGCCCTCGATGCGGACGACGATCACCCGGGCACCGGCCTCGATGACCTTGCCGCCGTCGATCCGGTCGATCGGAGCGGCCGTCATCTGGGTGCGAGCTCCCGCCACGGTCAGCACGATCCGGCCGCGCCGCTCGTTCGACATGGGCAAGGAGACCCGGGCGATGCTGCCCTCGATCTCGCGGTCGCTGACCTCGCTGGACGCCTCACTGCGACGCAGGTAGGCGAAGGCGGCGCTATTTATCCCTCCGGCCAGCACCCCGACCACGACCGCCATGAGCAGCGTGAAGATCGCACCGGATCCGAGCCACTGAGAGACCAGCCCGGTCGCACCGAAGAACGTGGCCACGAAGGCGAGGCTGCTCAGCGGGATGATGGTGAAGACCTCTGCCAGCCCGTCAGCCTCGCCGCCCATTTCCACTTCGCTGTCGCCGCCGGTGAACACGAACCACAGCAGCAGCGGCGCCCCGGCTGCCAGCATGAACGCGTACAGCCAGGTCATGCCGTCGCTCCCGCTCCGGCAGGCCGCGATCGGCGCGACAGCGCTGACATCAGGCCGGACATGGTCCAAAGCTAGTATCCCGGCGATGCCGCCCGCGCCCGCCTTCCCGCTCTGCCCTCGACCGGCACTCCGGCCGGTCTCTGGGCGCCGGTCGAGTCCATGAGCTTCACGGACGCCTTCTTCGCCTTGCGCGACGAGGTCCGCAACTGGGGCCGGTGGGGTGACGACGACCGCCTCGGAACGCTCAACCTGATCACCGACGACGTGGTGGCCCACGCCGCCTCGCTGGTGCACCGCGGACGCCGGGTGTCGTGCGCGCTCGATCTCAAGCACTCCGGCGGTGTGCAGATCGGCCAGATGCACGGGCGGATCAACCCGCTGCACGCCATGGTCAAGATTCACAGCCCCGACCTGGGAGACCCCGACGGCAAGGGCATGGTGCCCCATTTCTCCGACGACATCGTGACCATGCCCCTGCAGGCCGCCACCCACTGGGACGGCCTGTCCCACGTGAGCTACGGCAACACCCTCTACAACGGCGTGCCGGTCTCGTCGATCAATCCCATGGGCGGAGCCACCGTGCTCGGCATCGAGAACGTCCGCCACCTCACCGGCCGGGGCGTGCTGCTCGATATCTGCGCGGCCAAGGGACTCGAACGGCTCGCGAGCGACCACGAGGTGACCGGCGACGACCTCGACCAGGCGGCCGAACACGGACGGGTGACCATGCGCCCCGGCGACATCGTGCTGCTTCGCACCGGGCGTATTCAGGTGTTCCGGGAAATGGGGGCGCTGCCCTATGTGACCGGCCCCGACGGCGACGGCACCAGTCCCGGGCCCGGCTTCGACGCGGTTCGCTGGTTCCATCGCCATGATGTGGCCGCGGTCGCCGACGACACCTACATCTTCGAGGTCTTCCCCGGGCCGACCTGGGACGACGCTCTGGGCGTCCATTGCGTGCACGTAGTGGACATGGGCATGACCCAGGGCCAGAACTGGGATCTCGAAGCCCTGGCGGCGGCCTGTGCGGAGGAGGGCCGCTACGAGTTCATGCTGCAGGCCAACCCCGAGCCCTTCGTCGGAGGCTGCGGCTCCCCGGTGAACCCGGTGGCGGTGCTGTGACGGCCATGGCCGACGACCCTCCGGAAGGGCCAGAGATTGCGGTCGTAGGCAGCGCCAACCTTGACCTGGTGGTGGAGGTGGCGACCATCCCGGTGCCCGGCGAGACGGTGCTGGGAGGCGACCTGCGACGCATCCCCGGCGGCAAGGGCGCCAATCAGGCCGTCGCCGCGGCCCGTCTCGGCCGGAGGGTCGCCATGATCGGACGCGTCGGCGACGACGACTCCGGCACGATCCTCACAGCGGCGCTGACCTCTGCCGGCGTCGACACGGCCGAAGTTCTCACCACCGATGGAACCCCGAGCGGCACGGCGTTGATCGCGGTGGGCGCCGACGGCGACAACGCCATCGTGGTGAGCCCGGGTGCCAACGGCCGCCTCGGTCCAGGCGACGTGGCCGGAGCGGCCGGACTCCTGGAGGCCGCGGCAGTCGTGCTGCTTCAGTTGGAGGTGCCCGTCGAGGCGGTCGCGGCCGCGGTGAGCACGGCTCGCGGGACGGTGGTGCTCAACCCTGCGCCCGCACCAGCGGCGCCGTTGCCCCTCGATGTGCTCGACGGCGTGGATGTCCTCGTTCCCAACCAGACCGAGCTAGCGGTGCTGGCCGGGCACTCCGGGCTCTCGGCCATCGGTGACGTGGACGCCGAGACTGCGGTGGCTCTGGCCCGGGGGTTGCCGGTCGCCTCCGTCATCGTCACCCTGGGGGCGGGCGGCGCCATGGTCGTCACCGGCGCCGATGCGGCCCACGTGCCCGCGCCTCGAGTCGAGCCGGTTGACACCACTGCGGCCGGCGATGCCTTCTGCGGAGCGCTAGCCGATGCTCTCGCTGACGGGGCCGACCTGGTGACCGCGGCTGAGTGGGCCGTGCGGGTAGGCGCCGCCGCCACCCTGCGACACGGCGCCCAGCCGTCGCTGCCGACCAGAGACGAGGTCGATTACCTGCTTGGTGCATAGGCTCGGGCGATGACCGCCGAAGAGGGAACAATTCGACCCAGGATCGTGCTCGACTGCGATCCGGGACTCGACGACGCCATCGCCATACTCACCGCAGCCCACTTCGGTGAACTCGTGGGGATCACCACCGTCAACGGCAACGTCGGCATCGACCACACCACCCACAACGCGCTGGTCACGGCTCAGATCGCCGGACTGGACGTGCCCGTTCACCGGGGCGCGGCCCGCCCGCTGATCGCGCCCACCATGGACGCGGCCCGAATTCACGGGGCCACCGGTCTCGGCGACGTCGCTCTGCCCGAGCTGACCAGGGCCGTGGACTCCGAGGACGCGGTGGCGTTCCTGTGCGACACGGCCCGCTCCGTCGACGACCTGCACCTGGTGGCGGTGGGCCCGCTGACGAACGTGGCCCTCGCGCTCAGACGGGACCCTGACCTACCGGGCCTCCTGGCCGGTCTCACGATCATGGGCGGCGGCGCCCACGCCGGCAACGTCACCCCGGTGGCCGAGTTCAACGTGTGGGCCGATCCCGAGGCGGCCGCCATCACCTTCAGCGAAGCAGCCCCGCTGACCATGGTCGGCCTCGACGTGACCCACCGGGTGCTGCTCGGCGGCGACGAGGCGGCCAGGATGCGTTCGGCCGGCACCCCGGCCGCCGACTTCGCGGCCGGCCTCCTGGAGTTCGCCTACGCCCGATGCCGCGAGTTCGGATTGGAAGCGGCCCCGGTGCATGACGCCACCGCCATCATCGCGGTGACCCACCCCCACCTGTTCCGCCGGTCGAGCCACCCGGTGGCCGTCGAGCTGCACGGGGAGCACACCCGGGGCATGACCGTGACCGATGCGCGCCCGCCGGCCGCCCTCGCCCAGGGGCCGGTCCCCCCTTTCCACGACGTCGTGTGGGACGCCGACGCCGGCGCCGTCATCGATCTGATCGTGGAGGCCGTGATCAACACCTAGATCAGCTGCTAGGCCGGGCGGTGGACCTCGGCCAGCCAGCGGTCCTCGATATCGATGGGGCACAGAGCCCAGCACACGTCCAGGAGCCACCGGAGCACCTCGGCAGGCGACGCGTCTACCGGTGGATGGGCGACGATGCCGTGCTTGGCGTGGTCCTGAACCTTGCGCCAGCCCGCCGGCAGCGGAGCCCCGGCATCAGCGAGGCGGTCCAAGGCCTTGGGGCCGGCGCCATGCTCGACTCCGACCGTGGGCTGCGCCCCGGCGGGGCTTCCGGGCGGCGGGGTCCAGGTGGCCATGGGCACTGCCGGACCCCTACCCGAGAACCAGCGCCCCAGCGCCGTCGGCGACGGCGGCAACATGTCGATCTGGTCGTCCCGTAGGCCCGGACCGATATTGATCCAGCCCAAGCCGTCGCCGCGGGCGGCCAGGCTCTCCATCTCGCGAACGACCGGCGACGGGTCAGCCGAACCGAAGGCAATCGTCTCGGTGCTGTAGGAGGCCACCAGCACCGACAGTAGCCCCAAGAGCGCCGCCCCCTACCGGTCACGGTGGCCGAGACCATTGCCATGACTATCGTCATGGCATGGAAGACCGGAATTGGGGGTTCCGCACCCGGGCTCTGCATGCGGGCAGCCAGCCCGATCCCGCCACGGGGGCCAGGGCCGTGCCCATCTACCAGTCGACGAGCTTCGTGTTCGAGGACACAGCCGATGCCGCCGACCTCTTCGCCCTCCAGAAGTACGGCACGATCTACACCCGGATCTCCAACCCGACGAACGCGGCCTTCGAGGAGCGCATGGCCAGCCTCGAGGGGGGCATCGGAGCGGTCGCCGCCGCCAGCGGTCAGGCCGCCGAGTTCCTCACCGTCACCGCTCTCGCCTCCGCCGGCGACCACGTCGTCGCCGCGGCCGGCCTCTATGGCGGCACCTACACGCTGCTGGATGTGACACTGCGACGCCTCGGCATCGACACGACGTTCGTGGACGGAACCGATCCCGACGCCTTCGCGGCGGCCGTGCGTCCCGAAACCAAGCTGCTGTACACCGAGATCATCGCCAACCCTTCCGGCGCGGTTGCGGACCTGGCCGCCCTGGCCGACGTCGCCCAAGCCCACCGGCTGCCTCTGGCGGTCGACTCGACCTTCGCGACGCCGTACCTGTGCCGCCCCCTGGACTACGGCGCCGACATAGCACTGCACTCGGCCACCAAGTTCCTGGGCGGGCACGGAACCTCCATCGGCGGCGTGATCGTGGAGGCCGGTCGCTTCGACTGGGACTCGGGCCGGTTCCCGCACATGGTTGAGCGGATCCCGAGCTACAACGAGCTGCGCTGGTGGGACAACTTCGGCGAGTACGCCTTCTGCACGAAGGTCCGGGCCGAGCAATTGCGGGACACCGGCGCCTGCCTGTCGCCGTTCAACGCTTTCCTGCTGCTGCAGGGGATCGAGACGCTGCCGTTGCGCATGGACGCCCACGTCGCCAACGCCCGGGCGGTGGCCGAATGGCTCGACGCCGACGACCGGGTGGCATGGGTGCTGTGGGCCGGCCTGCCCGACCATCCCCAGCACCACCTGGCCCGCCGCTACCTGCCCAAGGGACCGGGCGCCATCTTCACCTTCGGTGTGGTGGGCGGGCGCGCCGCCGGGGCCCGCTTCATCGAGTCGCTGCAGATGGTGTCGCACCTGGCCAATGTGGGCGACGCCAAGACACTCATCATCCACCCGGCCTCCACCACCCACCAGCAGCTCTCCGACGCCGAACTCGAGGCGGGCGGCGTGTCGCCGGACATGGTGCGCATCTCGGTCGGGCTGGAAGATGTCGACGACATCATCTGGGACCTCGACCAGGCCCTGACCGCGGCAACGAAGGGGAGCGATGGCTGAGCATGAGCATCCGCCCGTGGACGGGTGGACGCCCCCGACCGCTCGCGACCGCCAGCGCATCCTGGACCGATCCGAGACCGTCGCGGTCGTGGGGGCCTCGTCCAACCCGGCCCGGGCCAGCTACTTCGTCCTCACCTACCTGCTGTCGTCGTCCACCGACTACGAGGTGTACCCGGTGAACCCCCGTGCCGCTGGCAGCGAGATCCTCGGCCGCCGGGTGTACGCGTCGCTCAGCGACCTTCCCGTCACCCCCGACATCGTCGACGTGTTCCGCCGCTCCGAGGATCTGCCCGCCGCGGCCGATGAGACCATCGCGGCGGGTGCCTCCGTGTTCTGGGCGCAGCTCGGCCTCTGGAGCCCGGATGCCGCCCAGCGCTGTGCCGCGGCCGGGCTCGGCGTTGTGATGGACAGGTGCCTGAAAATCGAGCACGCCCGATTCGCCGGCGGTCTGCACCTGGCCGGCTTCGACACGGGCGTGATCTCCTCACGCCGCAGCTATCACCATTGACGCAAGCGGGAGGTCCGCTAAGATCGCCCCTTCTCATAGGGGTCGGGCGGGCATCCAAGGCATCGGGAGGGAGCAGATGGCACGAACCGTTACTTCAGCCATTGTCCAGGTCGGGTGGACGGGCGACAAGGAGTCGATGATCGGACTCCACGAGAAGTACGTGGCCGAGGCGGCTGCCGCCGGGACGCAGGTGATGTGCTTCCAGGAGCTGTTCTACGGCCCCTACTTCTGCCAGGTCCAGGACACCGAGTTCTACGGATACGCCGAGGCGATCCCCGACGGACCGACAACCAAGCGCTTCCAGGAGCTTGCGGCCAAGCACGAGATGGTGCTGGTGCTGCCCATGTACGAGCATGAGAAGGCCGGGTTCCTTTACAACACCGCGGCCGTGATCGATGCCGACGGCACCTACCTGGGCAAGTACCGCAAGACCCACATCCCCCAGGTGAAGGGCTTCTGGGAGAAGTTCTACTTCCGTCCCGGCAACATGGGATACCCGGTATTCGAGACGGCCGTCGGCACGGTCGGCGTGTACATCTGCTACGACCGACACTTCCCCGAGGGCTGGCGTGCGCTGGGGCTGGCCGGCGCCGAGATCGTGTTCAACCCGTCGGCCACCAGCCGAGGACTCTCCGCTTACCTGTGGCAGCTGGAGCAGACATCCGCCGCGGTGGCCAACATGTACTTCGTAGGGGCCATCAACCGGGTCGGGATCGAGCCGCTGGGCGACAACGACTTCTACGGCACCTCGTACTTCGCCAACCCCAGGGGCCAGTTCGTGGACGGCACCGCCTCGGACCGGACCGAGGAGCTCGTGGTGCGGGACCTCGACCTCGACCAGATCGAGGAGGTCCGGTCCCAGTGGGCGTTCTACCGGGACCGCCGACCCGATCTGTACGGCGATCTGACCGCTCCCTGACCGCCACAACCGGACCTCAACACGAAATTGACTTAGTTATCACCACATAGTGTGGTCAGCTACGTCAATTTGGAGCCAGAGCAACCCGGAAGGAGACGAAGATGACAACGCTGATCAAGGGAGGCACCGTCGTCAGCGCGACCGGAGCGGATCCGGCCGAGGTGCTCATCGACGGCGAGCAGATCACGGCCGTGCTACGCCCCGGCAGCGATATCGCAGCCGCAGCCGAGCAGGGGGCCGAGGTCATCGACGCCACCGGCAGGCTGGTCGTTCCCGGCGGCGTGGACGTCCACACCCACATGGAGCTGCCCTTCGGCGGCACGTTCGCCTCGGACACCTTCGAGACCGGCACCAGGGCCGCGGCCTGGGGCGGGACCACCACCATCTTGGACTTCGCGGTGCAGAAGTACGGCGAGAACGTCCGGGAGTGCCTCGACGCCTGGATGGCCAAGGCCGAGGGCAACTGCGCCATCGACTACGGCTTCCACATGATCATCGGCGGCGTCGACAACGACTCGCTCAAGGAGATGGACCTGCTCGTCAACGAGGGCATCACCAGCTTCAAGCTGTTCATGGCCTATCCGGGCGTGTTCCTCGCCGACGACGGCCAGATCCTCAGGGCCATGCAGCAGGCCGCGGGCAACGGCGGGCTCATCATGATGCACGCCGAGAACGGCCTGGCCATCGACGTGCTCGCCGAACAGGCCTTCGAGCGGGGAGAGATCAGCCCGGTCACCCACGGGTACGTGCGCCGCAAGGAGTTGGAGTCGGAGGCCACCCACCGGGCCATCCAGCTGGCCAGGGTGGGGGCAGCCCCGCTGTACATCGTGCATCTCTCCGCCTCCGAGGCCCTCGAGCAGGTGGCCATGGCCCGCGACTCCGGCATGAACGTGTTCGCCGAGACGTGCCCGCAGTACCTGCACTTCAGCCTCGAGGAGCACCTGGACCGGCCCGGCTTCGAGGGGGCCGCCTACGTGTGCTCCACACCGATCCGGTCCCGGGCCGAGGGCCATCAGGACGATCTGTGGAAGGGCCTGCGCACCAACGACCTGGCCGTGGTGTCCACCGACCACTGCCCGTTCTGCATGAAAGAGCAGAAGGAACTGGGACTCAACGACTTCCGGGCCATCCCCAACGGCATCGGGGGTGTCGAGCACCGCATGGACATGATCTACCAGGGCGTGGTCACCGGCGAGATCGGCCTGGCCCGCTGGGTCGAGCTGTGCTCCACCACCCCGGCCCGCATGATGGGCCTGTACCCCCGCAAGGGGATCATCGCTCCCGGAGCCGACGCCGACATCGTCATCTATGACCCCAACAGGCAGTGGACCATCAGCGTCGACAACCACCACATGAACATGGACCACTCCGCCTACGAGGGCACCGACGTCACCGGCCACGTCGACACCGTGTTCTCGCGGGGCAAGAAGCTCATCGACGACGGCCAGTACCTGGGCCGGGCCGGAGACGGCGTCTACCTCAGACGCGGCCTGTCCCAGTACCTCCAGTAACCGCACTCGCCGCGGGGCCGGGCACGGCCCCAGCGGCAACCACCCCATCCCCGGAATCAGGAGAAGCCAAGTGGAGACGATCAATCACTACGTGAACGGAACGACCCTGGAATGCCGATCGGGCCGGACCCTCCCGGTGTACAACCCCGCTACCGGCGAGCAGGCCGCCGAGGTCGGGCTGGCCAGCGTCGAAGAGGTCGACGCCGCGGTCGCCTCGTCGCGGGCCGCCTTCGAGGAGTGGCGTCACACGTCGCTGGCAGCCCGCACGAAGCTGATGCACTCCTTCCGCAACCTGGTGGAGGCCAACGCCGCCGAGATCGCCAAGCGATTGACGGCCGAGCACGGAAAGGTGCACTCCGACGCGCTGGGCGAGGTCGCCCGGGGTCTGGAGAACATCGAGTTCGCGTGCGGCCTGGGCGACCTGCTCAAGGGCAGCTTCAACTCCCAGGCGTCCACCGGAGTGGACGTGCACACCGTGCGTCAGCCGTTGGGGGTGGTGGCCGGCATCACGCCGTTCAACTTCCCGGCCATGGTTCCGCTCTGGATGATTCCCAATGCGGTCGCCTGCGGCAACACCTTCGTGCTCAAGCCGTCCGAGCGCGACCCCTCGGCGCCCCGCTTCGTGGCCGAACTGTTCCTCGAGGCGGGGTTCCCGCCCGGCGTGCTCAACGTCGTCAACGGCGACAAGGTGGCGGTGGACCGGCTGCTGGAGCATCCCGACGTGAAGGCCGTCAGCTTCGTCGGCTCCACCCCTATCGCCCGCTACGTCTACGAGACGGGCACCTCGACGGGCAAGCGGGTCCAGGCTCTGGCAGGGGCCAAGAACCATATGGTGGTGCTGCCCGACGCCGACCTGGATCTTGCGGCCGACGCAGCCGTCTCCGCGGCCTACGGCTCGGCCGGGGAGCGGTGCATGGCGGTGTCGGTGGTGGTCGCCGTGGGCGACGCCGCCGACCCCCTGGTGGACGCCATCAGGGTGCGCATGGACAAGCTGCGGATCGGGCCCGGAGACGATCCCGAGTCCGAGATGGGCCCGCTCATCACCCGCGAGCACCGCGACCGGGTGGCCGGCTACGTCGGCATAGGCGCCGACGAGGGCGCCGCGGTGGTGGTGGACGGGCGCGAGGCCGTCTTCGAGGGCGACGGGTTCTTCCTGGGGGTGTCGCTGTTGGACCGCGTAACCCCCGACATGACGGTGTACCGGGAGGAGATCTTCGGTCCGGTGCTGTGCGTGGTGCGCTCCGACACCTACCACGAGGCCGTCGATCTGATCGACAGGAACCCGTGGGGCAACGGCGCAGCGATATTCACCCGCGACGGGGGCGCCGCCCGCCAGTTCCAACTCGATGCCGACGCCGGCATGATCGGCGTCAACGTCCCCATCCCGGTGCCCGTCGGCTGCCACTCCTTCGGCGGCTGGAAGGACTCGCTGTTCGGCGACACCCACATGTACGGCCCCGAGGGCATCCACTTCTACACCAAGGCCAAGGCCATCACCTCGCGCTGGCCCGATCCCGCCGACAGCACCGTGGACCTCGGCTTCCCGCGGAACCGCTAGAGGCCGAGAGACCCCTGACCATGGACTTCGGCGTCGTCCTCCAGCCCGATCCCCCGGCGTGGCGGGTCGTGGACCTGGCCCGGCAGGCCGAGACGCACGGGTTCTCCTACGGCTGGACCTTCGACAGCCATGTCCTGTGGCAGGAGCCGTACGTGATCTACAGCCAGATGCTGGCGGCCACCAACCGCATGGTCGTCGGGCCCATGGTCACCAACCCCGGCACCCGCAACTGGACGGTCACCGCGTCGCTGTTCGCCACTCTCAACGACATGTTCGGCAACCGCACCGTGTGCGGCATCGGCCGGGGCGACTCGGCCATGCGGGTGCTGGGCCACACCCCTACCAGCCTCGCCACCCTGGCCGAGTCCATGAAGGTCATCAAGGGAATGGCCGAGGGCCGGGAAGTCACCTACAACGGCACCCAGCAGCAGCTCCCCTGGTCGGAGGGCAGCAAGCTCGACATCTGGATGGCGGGCTACGGGCCGCGAGCCCTCAAGCTCTGCGGCGAGCAGGCCGACGGCTTCATCCTCCAGCTCGCCGACCCCCAGATAACCGAGTGGACCATCGCCGCGGTGCGCCAGGCCGCCGCCGGCGCGGGCCGCGACCCCGACGACCTGTACATGTGCGTGGCCGCACCCGCGTATGTGGGCGACGACCTGGCCCATCAGCGCGACCAAGTCCGCTGGTTCGGCGGCATGGTGGGCAACCATGTAGCCGATCTGGTGGATCGCTACGGCGACACCGGCGCCGGAGTGCCCCAGGCCCTCACCGACTACATCTCCGGACGGGAGGGCTACGACTACGCCGAGCACGGCAAGGCCGGCAACGTGCACACCGACTTCGTTCCCGACGAGGTGATCGACCGCTTCTGCATCCTCGGAGACACCGGCAACCACATCGCCCGGCTCCAGGAGCTGCGCGACCTGGGCGTGGACCAGTTCGCCATCTACCTGATGCACGACGCCAAGGACGAGACGCTCAACGCATACGGCCAGCGCGTCATCCCGGCCCTCAGGGACTGACCCCTACCGTGAGCCCTGAGTCTGGACACCCTGTTGAAGCCATCATTCATACGGATGCCGAGACCTCGGCAGCGGCCGTCGACGATCCGATCGTCTTCGAGCAGCTGATCCGCCTGCGGGCTGCCCGGGAGCTGCGACGGACTCGGGTGCGAAGAACCGGTAGGCAGATCGTTGTCCTCGGGATGTTCATCTGCCTTCTGGGCCTGGCCTACAGCGCTTACAAGGTGGTCGGCAGCGGCATCGACGACGCCCAGTCCGACTGGCCGGTCATCGGATCGGTCCTGCCCGGGTCCGACGACCTCAGGATGCCCCCGGTGCTCGACATCGTCTCGGGGATCTTCGAGGAGCCGAGGGGAACCAACGAGCCCTTCTGGTCGATCGTCGGCAAGGAGGCCGCGTTCACACTGCGGGAGGCGGCGGTGGGGTTCGCCATCGGCGTTCTCGTCGGTCTGGGCATCGCCATCGTCTTGACCACCTCGGGTCGCCTGGAACGGGCCCTGGTCCCCCATGTGATCGCCAGCCAGACCATCCCGCTCATCGCCATCGCGCCCATCATCGTGATCTGGGGCCGCAAGAGCTTCGACTTCCTGCCCTTCGATTGGCAGGACTGGATGTCGGTGTCGATCATCGCCACCTACCTCACGTTCTTCCCGGTCACGATCAACGGGCTGCGGGGATTGCAGTCCCCCCGCCCCGAGAACCTCGAGCTGATGGACTCCTACGCAGCCCGGTGGGGCCAGACACTGTGGCGGCTGCGGTTGCCGGCGTCGCTGCCGTACCTGTTCGCGGCGTTCAAGATCGCAGCCACCGCCAGCGTGGTCGGGGCCATCGTGGGCGAGATCTCCGCCGGCGTGAAGGGCGGCCTCGGCCGGCGAGTGCTGCTCGAGGCCCAGCGCTACACCACCGGCCCCGAGCGCCTCTACGTGGCCGTGCTCGGGGCGGCAGCCCTGGGGATCTTCGTGTTCGCGGCCATCTCCTCCATCGAGTACGCGCTGGTCGGCCGCAAGGGCCGACAGACAGTGACATGAACGACACAGGCCCTGCGCCCGACGCCCAGCCCGCAGCGGTTGAGATCCGGGGCGCGTCCAAGGTATTCAATCCCGGACGGGCCAACGAGGTGAAGGCCCTCGACAACATCGACCTTGACATCGGCCAGGGCGACTTCGTCACGCTCATCGGCCCGTCGGGCTGCGGCAAGAGCACGCTGCTGCGTCTGATCGCGGCGCTCATCGATGTCACAGAAGGCACGGTCCTCGTAAATGGCAAGCCCGCCGACGCGGCCCGGCTCGACCGGGACTACTCGATGGTCTTCCAGCGAGCAGGCCTGTTCGACTGGCGCAACGTGTCACGCAACATCGAGCTGCCTCTCGAGCTGATGGGCTGGAAGGCAGCCGACCGGCGCTCGCGGTCGGCCGAGATGCTGGAACTCGTCAAGCTCGGCGAGTTCGCACGCCACCATCCCGCCGAGCTGTCGGGCGGGATGCAGCAGCGGGTGGCCATCGCCCGGGCCATGTCGTTCCATCCGAAGCTCCTGCTGATGGACGAGCCGTTCGGAGCGCTCGACGAGATGACCCGCGAACACATGCAGAACGAGTTGCTGCGCATCTGGTCCGAGACCCAGATCACCGTCGTGTTCGTCACCCACTCCATCCCGGAAGCGGTGTTCCTGTCGACCAAGGTCGTGGTCATGTCACCCCGCCCGGGAAGGATCGCAGCCGTTATCGACAACGACCTCGGCGAGCGCACCGACGCGACCCGCGTCGATTCCGCCTTCTTCGCCAACGTCACCGCGGTCCGAGAGGCCCTGCGGGAAGGCCATTAGCCGTGACCGCGCTCCGTCCCGTCCCCAACCGCCATCCCGCCACCAACCGCCAGCAGGTCAAGCCGTGACCGCGGCCAGGACGCTGCTGCGCTCGTGGCTCCCGCCGGTGGTGGCCGCGGTGGTCATATTCGGCGGTTGGGAGGCGCTCCTGGCCATAATCCGGCCCGACGGCTTCGTGCTCCCGCCGCCGTCGAAGATCGGTGGTGCGGTCGCCCAGAACTGGGACGCCATCGTGACCGCCACCGGGGTGACGGGCTTCATCATCGTCACCGGACTGCTCGCCGGGGTGGTGGTGGGAGCGGCGTTCGCCCTGCTTGTCACCGCCTTCCGGGCGGCCAACGAGACGCTCACCCCCCTGGCGGTGGCCGTCAACGCAATACCGATCATCGCCCTGGCGCCGATCTTCAACGCCTGGTTCGGGATCCTGTCGCCCCGCTCCAACCAGGCCGTGGTGGTGGTGCTGGTGTTCTTCCCGGTCTTCATCAACACGGCCCGCGGCCTGACCCAGGTGGAGCCCAGCCAGATCGAGCTGATGGAGTCCTACGGGGCTGGCAAGTGGCGGATCATGCGCGAGGTGCGCATCCCCAACGCCATGCCGTTCTTCTTCACCGCGCTGAAGTTGGCTACCTCGCTCGCGGTGATCGCGGCCATCGTGGCCGAATACTTCGGCGGCCGCCAGGACGCCCTTGGCAACCTGATCACCAACTCGGCCGGACTCACCCGCTACGACGACGCCTGGGCCGCGGTCCTGGCTGGCTCGCTGGTGGGCATCGGCCTCTATGCGGTCGCAGTCGTCATCGAGCGCCTCGTGATGCCCTGGTACTTCGTGGCCAGGAGTTCGACGTGATCACTCGAACCAAGTCTCGTTAGAGAAAGCCCACTAGGGAGGGAAACCCATGAAAGCAAGAAACACGTTGATGCGTCTGTTGGTGCCGCTACTGGCCCTTGGTCTGATCGCCGCAGCTTGCGGCGACGACGAGGAGCCGGTTGCCGACACCAGCGCAGCCGACGCCGCCGCCGCTCAAGCCGAAGCCGACGCGGCCGCGGCTCAGGCGGAGGCCGGCGCCGCCGCCGACAGAGCAGCCGCAGCCGAGGCAGCCGCCGCCGAGGCGCAGGCCGCTCTCGAGGATGCCATGGCCGAGGCCGAGGGCGCGGTCGACCCCGAGGTCGTAGCAGCGCTCGAGGCGGAACTCGAGGCAGCCGCAGCCGCAGCCGAATCAGCCGCCGCTGAGGCCGAAGCAGCCGCCGCTGCTCAAGCCGCAGCCGAGGCAGCCGCGGCCGCTGCAGAGGCGGAAGCCGAGGCAGCCATGGCTGAGCCCGAGCCCGAGCCCGAGACGATGACGGATGTCACCCTGCAGTTGCAGTGGTTCACCCAATCGCAGTTCGCGGGTTACTACGCGGCCGTAGCCACCGGCATCTACGAGGACTACGGGCTGAACGTCGAGATCCTCGAAGGCGGCGTGGAGATCGTGCCCGCCTCGGTGCTCGACTCCGGTGCTGCCGACTTCGCGGTGTCGTGGGTGCCTCGGGGCCTGGTGCCACGAGAGGAAGGCGCCAACATCACCAACATCGCCCAGGTGTTCCAGCGCAGCGCCACCCTGCAGGTGTCCTTCGCCGACTCCGGCATCTCCACGGTCACCGACCTGGAGGGCCGCACGGTGGGCAACTGGGGCTTCGGCAACGAGTTCGAACTCCTGGCCGGGCTCCGCAAGAGCGGGCTCGACCCGGCTTCGGATGTGCAGCTGGTGCAGCAGAACTTCGACATGCTGGCCCTGATCAGCGGCGAGATCGACGCCGCCCAGGCCATGATCTACAACGAGTACGCCCAGGTTCTCGAGACGGTCAACCCGGACACCGGCGAGCTCTACCAGCCCGAGGATCTGAACATCATCAACTGGAACGACGTGGGCACGGCCATGCTCCAGGACGCCCTGTGGGCCGACGCCGACCGACTCGACGACGATCCCGCGTACCACGAGACCGCGGTCAAGTTCGTGGAGGCTTCGCTCTTGGGCTGGATCTTCTGCCGCGACAATCCCGAGGAGTGCGTGGACATCGTGCTCGACAACGCGCCCACTCTGGGCCGGTCGCACCAGACCTGGCAGCTCAACGAGATCAACGCCCTGATCTGGCCGTCGCCGCTGGGCGTGGGCGTGATGGACCCCGACCTGTGGGCCCAGACCGCGGACGTGGCCACCAGCGAGGGCATCCTCGCCTCGGCTCCCGACGAGGACGCCTACCGTCCCGAGATCGCCTGGGAGGCGGTCACCAACCTGCGCAACGCCGGCGTCGACGTGATCGGCAACAGCTGGCAGCGCGTCCCCGTCGAGCTGCTTCCCGGTGGCGAGTAGCCACTAGCTAGACACACAACCGGGTTCGGGCCGGCGGCGGTGCTCAGCCGTCGCCGGCCCCGCCGCGCCGCGAAGAATCAACCTACGCCCGGGCCGAAATACTTCGGCCGGTTCTTCTCTATCTCCATCTGCCGCTCGTATTCCTTGCGGTCCTGCACCGGCATCTGCTGAGGGCTGCGGTGTGCTTTCGATGAGCTGAACAGGATGGTCAGGAAGCGTTTAATGCTCACGGCCCGAGATTACCCTGCCGGGCGGAAGGTTCCTGCGTTGTACTCCTCTCTCGGCCGGTGGTGCTACCGGCATCCGTGGCGGGTCCTGCTCGTTTGGCTGCTCATCCTGGTGATGGCAGCCGGGGCGGCAGGAAGCCTCGGTGCGGCCTACGGCGGAACGCCGGCCGCCCCCGACGCCGAGAGCAGCCTCGGTGCCGACATCCTCGACGAGCACTTCGGCCGCATCGGCGCGGTGATCAGCGGCCGGATCGTGTTCCGGGCCGATCAGGGCGTGGACGACCCCGGGGTGCGATCGGCCATGACCGACCTGTTCGAGAGGGTCGAGGCCATCGAGGGCGTCACCGTCGGATCTCCCTACGACCCCGACGGAGGCCGCCGCATCGCGGCCCGCGGTCCTGAGGCCGGCCTCATCGCCTACGCCGACATCGACACCGGAGCCGACACCGCCGCCAACGACGCCGCCGGCATCGGCGCCGAGATCGACCACCTCATCGAGGTCAGCGGGCTGCGCTCGACCGACGGCATGCAGGTGGAGGTGGGCGGGGCCTGGCTGGCCGAGCGCGAGCCGCCCGAGTCCGAGGCCATCGGGCTCGCCTTCGCGGTGTTCGTGCTGATCCTGGCGGTGGGCTCGGTGGTGGCCATGGGCCTGACCGTGGCATCGGCCCTCGCAGGTGTGGCCATCGGGGCAGCCGCCGTCATCATGCTGAGCAACGTCGTGACCGTCCCCGAGTTCGCTCCGACGATCGGACTCATGATCGGCATCGGCGTGGGCATCGACTACGCCCTGTTCATCATCACCCGCTACCGGGAGTGGATCAGCCGCGGCCTGACCTCCGAGGACGCCACCGCGGCCGCTCTCGACTCGGCGGGCCGCGCCGTGATCTTCGCCGGGGCCACCGTGGTGGTGTCGCTGCTGGGACTGCTGCTCATCGGCCTGCCCTTCGTGGCCGGGTTGGGCCTGGCTGCGGCCACCACCGTGGGGTTGGTCATGGCCGGGTCGGTCACGCTGCTGCCGGCCGCCATCGGCCTTCTCGGCGACCGGATCACCACGACCCTGCTCCGGGGCGTGATGGCCTCCGCGCTGATCGGCGTCGCGCTGCTCGGATTCGGCACCGGCTTCAGGGCGCTGCTGGTGGCCCTGCCCATGGCCGTGATCGTGCTGGTGGCCGGGTCGTTCCGATTCTCCGCCAACCCTCTGCGACGAGCGGTACGGCACCAGGAGGCCAAGCCGCTGCGGGAGACCGGCTGGTACCGGCTCAGCCGGGTGGTCCAGTCCCGGCCCTGGCTGTTCGCCATCGGGGGCACGGTGGTGCTGCTGGTGCTGGCCGCGCCGGTGCTGAGCCTGCGCCTCGGTTTCTCCGACGAGGGCAACTTCGGGCAGGACACCACCACCCGCAAGGCTTACGACCTGATCTCGGAGGGCTTCGGGCCGGGCGCCAACGGCCCGCTGCTGGTGGTGGCCACCGTGTCGGGCCCGCAGCAGATCTCGGCTCTCAACGACCTGTCGGGCGCGCTGAACCGGACCGAGGGTGTCGCCTTCGCCTCGCCCGCGGTTCCGAGCCGGGACGGTCAGGCCGCGGTGATACGGCTGCAGCCCGCGACCGGCCCTCAGGACGCGGCCACCGAGGACCTGGTTCACCGGATGCGCAGCGAGGTCATCCCGGTGGCTCTCGACGGCACCGGCGTGGACGCGCTGGTCGCGGGCCAGGTGGCCTTCAACATCGACATCTCCGACTACCTGGCCGGCCGCATCCCCATCTTCTTCGCGGCGGTGCTGGGCGCCTCGTTCCTGCTGTTGATGGCGGTGTTCCGGTCGCTGGTGGTGCCGCTGAAGGCGGTGATCATGAACATGCTGTCGATCGGGGCGGCCTACGGGGTGGCCGTGGCCGTGTTCCAGTGGGGATGGCTGGGCGGCGTCTTCGGGGTCGAGCCCGCGCCGATCGAGCCGTTCATCCCGATGATGCTCTTCGCCATCCTGTTCGGCCTGTCTATGGACTACGAGGTGTTCCTGCTGTCGCGCATGAAGGAGGAGTACGAGCGCACCGGCGACGCGGTCAACTCTGTGGCAGACGGCCTGGCCGCCACCGCCCGCGTGATCACAGCGGCCGCGGCCATCATGGTGGTGGTCTTCGGCAGCTTCGTGCTGGAGGACAACCGGGTGATCCGGCTCTTCGGCCTCGGGCTGGCCACCGCCATCGCCATTGACGCCACGCTGGTGAGGATGCTGATCGTGCCCTCCACAATGGAGCTCCTGGGCGCCCGCAACTGGTGGCTGCCCCGCTGGCTCGATCACATCGTCCCCAACCTGCGAGTCGAGGGCGAGCTGGTCGAGGGCGAGTTGGCCGAGCGCAAGCCCTAGCCGTCCCGCTCGCTCCGGATCACGGCTCAGGTTGGGGCGCTTTGCCGGTCTCGCCGACGATCACCACGAGCCAGGCCGTGGCCAGCACCATCACCGCGGCCAACGCGAAGGCCGATGCCCCTACGCCGGCCGCGTCGGCGACCAGGCCCACGATAAGCGGGCCGAGCAGGGTGCCGGTGTCCTGCAGCACGGCCAGACCCGACAGCACCTGGCCCCGGGCCTCGGCAGGGGCCAGGTCGCTGGCCATGGTGAGCATGGTTCCCGCACCGATGCCGTTGCCCACCCCCATGACCGCGCCGGCCAGCGCAATCTCGACCGCGGTGTCGGCGTAGCCGAGGATCACCAGACCCGCCGTCACCAGCATGAACGACGGGACGATGGCATGGAGCCTTCCGAAGCGGTCCATCACATAGCCCGACACGGGGAACAACAGCAGGTCTGCTCCAGTCCCTATGGCCAGCAGGCCCCCGACCGCAGTGAGGCTGAGATCGAGTTCGGCCGCGATCAGCGGCACGGCCAGGTAGCGGCCCTGGCGCACCGCGATCACAAGACCCGACGGGATCCCGGCCTTGGCCAACGTCACCCGGTAGCGCCAGAGCGCGGCGAACAGCGGCACTCGCTCCCCGTTCGACGATGCGCCCGCGGGGCTGCCCGGGCCGCGATCGAGCGCGCCCACCAGCCCCGCCGCGGTTACCGCCCCGCACACCAGGAATGTCGGGGTGAAGCCGACCGTGTCAGCCAGGAAGCCCCCGACGACGGGACCGACGAGCAGCGACAGCCGGAACGACCCTCCGATCAGCGAGAGCGCCCGGCCTCGGGCGCCGGTCTCCACCCTGGCGGTGACGTACGTCTGGCGGGAGAGCCGCAATCCCACGAATCCGACACCGAAGGCGAACCGGAGCGCGACTAGGGCCATCACCGCGGTGGTCAGCCCGAACACGGCGGTCGAGGCCGCCATGATCACGAGGGAGACCACCATCAGAGCGCGCTCATCGTGGTGGGCCATCGTCGAGCCCGAGGGAATGCCGCCGATCATGGAGCCGATTCCGACCGCGCCCAGGACCACGGCCACCTTGCTGAAGCTCAGGCCAATGTCGCGCAGGTACAGGGGCAGGACCGGCAGCAGCAGCCCGATGCCCAGCGTTCCGGCCACCGAGGGCACATAGACCGGCATGACCAGGCTGCGCAGCACCCGCCAGATGCTCTGCTCGCCCACCGCGGCGTCAGGTCCGGCCGCGTCCGAGCATCAAGTGAGGGTAGTGAACCTGGTGACGAGCGGGCAGGTAGTCCAGACCCGTCACGCCCCGAAGCGGCGAGGCATCGTCGCCGGGTAGTCGACCTCGAGGATCTCGCCGAGAACTCGGGCCGCCGGCGGGCTGAGCCGCCGGTACAGGTCGGCCGCCAGTGCGTGGGCGCCGCCGCCGATCCAGTTCGGGGGCAGGAGCGCCGCGGGCACGTCAGGAACTCGCAGGCGTATCCGGCGGAACTCGTGCACCATTATCGTGCGCATCGCGTAGGCGTCGAGCGGAGCCGCCGTGCCCAGATCGTGACTCTGCCAGGGCTCATAGCGGGTCAGGAACTCCCGGTACGCGGCCTCGGTGACGTCGGTGCGGAACGCGTCCGCGAAGAAGCCCGCTTCCACGAGACCGTCCAGATCGTCGAGCTCGACCCGCCCGATCGGCACCGACACGGCAGGCTCGACGAGGTGCAAGAGCTCGCGGAGGCTGGGCACCGTGACCGACGGCGAGGCCAGCAATCCCCGGCCCAGGGCCACGAACCCGTGCCAGCGCAGGTGCCGGGCGATCCTGTGGCGCTCCGGCGCCGGCATCAGAGCGGTGTCGAGCATGGCAAAGGTCCACAAGCCGTCCCAGGCGGATCGGTCGTCGGCGTAGATCCTGCGGTCGGCGTCGGTGGACTCCCTCACGGCCAGCGGGGTCAGCGAATAGCGGCTGCGGCGCCCGACCCGCTCGTTGGACACCCAGCCCTCGGATACCAGCCGGAACATCGAAGTGCGCACCAGGCGCTCGCTGAAGCCGAACGGAGCTGCCAGCTCGAACAGGCTGGCGAGCCACAGCGTCCTGGTGACTGGCAGCACGGAGTCGCCGAGCACGGTCACCAGCACCGATCGTGCCGAGATGTCGGGATGCTCGGACCGATGCCGCACCGCGGCAGCGATTTCACGCCCCGAGGGATCCGCCAGCGAGACGGGATGGAACGGCCGGTCGCTCACCAGACAGCCTCGGGGTCGAAGTCGAGCACCTCGCGCATGCGCGCCAACAACGGCTCGAAGTCGGCTGAGCGCACCCTGCGCCGATCCTGGCCGTTCGCGGACCGAGATGCTGCCCACATCGAGCCATCGAAGCGCGCCTCGATGGCTCGCCGGAGAGGTTCGAGAAGGTCCGCGGTAGACATGGCGGCCACGCCCTCGCTGATGGCCTCGGCCTCGCCCGCGACCGGCTCGCACAGTCCCTCGACGAGCGGACCGACCGCGCCGAGCGCCGCCAAGATCCGCTCGCGGGCCTCGGGCGCGGCCAGGAGCGTGTCGAGCAGGGCATCGGCATGGCGAAGGTGGTACGCCTCCTCACCGAGGGCCTTGCGGGCGATCGCGGCCAGCGCCGGCAGGGAGGATCCGGCTACCAGCTGCCAGCGCATCTCCTCGAAGGCGTCGTAGATCCAGTGGCGCACCAGGGCCTCGGCCCAGTCCCGGGTCGTGTACTCCGCCAGATGGCAGGACCGGTAGTCGCCGCTCGGGCGGCCGAAGGCGAGGGTGTCGAGGGTGGTGTCGGTGGCCTCGGTGCCCTCGAGGTCGAGCACCAGTTCGTAGAGCAGCGCGGCGTGACCGAGCTCGTCCTGGCCGATGCTGGAGAAGGCCAGATCCTCCTCCAGGAACGGGGCTACGCCGATCCACTCGGTGTGCTGCTGTCCCATCAGGTGCTCGTCGTCGGCGGAGGCCAGCAGGTACTCCCGCACACCTTGCGGTTCACTCACGCCCGCACTCCCGCCGCGAACTGGCAGCAGAATGCACGCATAGCGGGCAAAACGCTGCCAATTCCAGTTGCGGCCGACACGTGCGGCTCAACTCGCCGCGAACTGGCAGCAGAATGCACGCATAGCGGGCAAGACGCTGCCAATTCCCCGAGCACTCACTCTCCCACCTGCCTGGCGGCCATGCGACGGGCGGCCACCGCGGCGCCGTCATGGTGGCGGTGAGGCTTGTCGGCGTTGGGCTCCAGGAAGTCACCGGTGGCCGCGACCACATGGTCTCGGCGGACCACCCACAGGCTGTCTCCCTCGGCCCTGCGCAGGTAGGCCTCGCGGGCCAGCACCAGCGCCAGCTCGTCGGTGGCGGCCTCCAGCGCGCCGACGTGGCGGAAACCCTCGCGGCCGTCCTTCTTGACGAACACCTCGTAGACGCGCACGTTCAGGACTCGCTGGCGGGCGTGGAGCCGATCCCGGCACCGTTGGCTGCCACCTTGTCGCCGGAGAGGGCGGCCCGCACCCAGGCGGTGCGGCTCCAGTTGTCGGCGGCCTCACCGATCCGGCGGGCCGAGTCGGGGCCGCCCTGCGCCAGCGTGCGCCGCAGCGGCTCCCAGTCGATCGGCCCGACATCCCAGCGATGGCTCTCCTCGTCCCAGCGCATGTCGGGCGCGGGAATCGTGAACCCGTAACTCTGCAGCATGGGCACGAACCTCTGCACCCAGCGGTCTCGCAGCACCTCGTTGCGCTCGGACTTGATGTGCCAGCGAAGCAGCACATCGTCGGGCTTCGAGTCGGGCCCGAACAGTTGCAGTGCCGGCCAGAACCAGCGGTCGAGCGACTCCTGGAACATGAGGCGCTGGCGGTCGGTGCCCTCGGCGATGCGCAGCATGCGGTCCTCCCCCAGGCGCATGTGGAACCCCTCTTCGGCAATGATGCGTCGCAGGATCCGCTTGTACGGGCCGTAGGAGCAGTTCTTGAAGACGGCCTGCTGGCTGATGAGCGCGGCCGCGTCCACCAGGAAGGCGATGGCCACCTGGTCGCCCCAAGTGACGGCCCGGTAGTGGAACACGTTGTGGAAGCGGCTGCGGCCCGCGAAGAGGTCCTCGAGCATCTCGGTCCGGGTCTTGACGTTGAGGTCGGCGGCGATCATGTACAGCAGGTGGCCATGGCCGATCTCGTCCTGGGTCTTGGCCAGCACGGCCATCTTGTGGCGCAGCCCCGGAGTCTTGGGAATCCAGTCCCGTTCGGTGAGCCCGCCCATCAACTCGCTGTTGGCGTGCATCTCGATGAAGGCGAAGACCTCCCGGCGGTAGGCGTCGGGCATGTCGTCGTCGGCCTCGACCATGCCTCCGCCGTCGAGGAAGGACTCGAAGTCCTGCATGGTCGCCCAGGATCTAGGCATGGCTGCGGGCCTCGGGAGCGCCGTTGACGCCAGGGGCGTTGGCCACCATGGTCAGCACGTCGTAGGCCGCGTTGACATCGCCGTGCTGGTTGATGACCCGGGTGTCCCAGGCCACCTCGCCGTAGCCGCGGCCGTCCATCCGGGTCTTGCGTTTGCAGGTGAGCACGACGTGGATCTCGTCGCCGGGGTAGGTGGGCTTGGCGAAACGCAGCCGGTCGATGCCGTAGTTGGCCAGCACCGGCCCCTCGTCGGGCCACACGAACAGCCCGGCCGCGAACGACAGCACCAGGTAGCCATGGGCCACCAGGCCGTTGAATATGGGGCTGCGGGCTGCGGCCTCCTCGTCCATGTGGGCGTAGAACTTGTCGCCGGTGCTCTCCGCGAAGGCGGCGATGTCGGCCCGGGTGACGGGGCGCGACCCGGTGGTGACCGAGTCGCCCACCTCCAGGTCATCGAAGGTGAGCTTGAACGGATGCCCCTTGTGGCTGGCGGTGGACGACCCGCCGATGTACTCGCCGGTGACCGCGGTGAGCATGTCGGGTGAGCCCTGCACCGCGGTGCGCTGCATGTGGGCGAACACGCCGCGCATGCCGCCCATCTCCTGGCCGCCGCCGGCCCGGCCCGGGCCGCCGTGCACCAGCGGCGGCAGGGGCGAGCCGTGCCCGGTGTTCGCCTTTGCCATCGGCGAGTCCACGATCAGCACCCGTCCGTGGTGCGACGCCACCCCGGCAGCCAGCGCGGCGATCTCGTCACGGTCGACGCCGTACAGCGAGGCGACCAGGCTCCCGCCTCCCGCCGCCACCAGCTCCACCGCCTCGTCGAGGCCGCGGTAGCCCACGAGGGTGGAGACCGGTCCGAAGGCCTCGGTGGTGTGAACCGTCTCGGAGCGGGGATCGGTGGCCTGAAGAAGGGTGGGGGCCATGAATGCCCCTGCCGCGGTGTCAACGCCGGAGAGGTCGCAGGAGTCCACCACGGGCACTGCGGCCTCGCGCAGCACGGCAACCGATGCAGCCACCTCGTCGCGCTGAGCCAGACCGACGAGCGAGCCCATGTCGGTGGCCGCGTCCCTTGGATCTCCCACCACTACCTCGTTGAGGGCCGCGGCGAGCGCCTCCGCGGCGACGCCCAGGTGCTCCTCCGGCACAAGCGTCCTGCGGATGGCGGTGCACTTCTGGCCCGCCTTGGTGGTCATCTCCTTGACAACCTCGGCACAGAACAGGTCGAACTCGCTGGTGCCGGGCGCGGCGGCCGGAGCGAGCACGGCTGCGTTGAGCGAGTCGGCCTCGATGTTGAGCCGGGCTGCCCTCTCAGTCACCGCGGGATGGGTTCGCAGCGCCGCCGCGGTGGACGCCGATCCGGTGAAGGCGATGCCGTCCTGGCCGCTGAGGCAGTCGAGCAGGCCGGCGAGCTCGGCCGGTGATGCGCAGGCCAGCTGTAGCGAGCCCTCGGGTATCAGGCCGGACTCGACGATGAGCCGCACCGCGGCCTCGGTCAGGTACGCGGTCGCAGATGCCGGTTTGACGATGGACGGCACGCCCGCGATGAAGGCGGTGGCGAGCTTCTCGAGCATCCCCCACACCGGGAAGTTGAATGCGTTGATCTGCACCTCCACGCCCTTGCGGGCGGTGAGCACGTGCACCGCCGAGAAGGAGTCGTCGCGCGACAGGGCCTCGGTGGCGCCGTCCACCGCGACGGTTGAGTTGGGCAGCTCGCGCCGGGCCTTGCTGGCGTAGGACATGAGCACCCCGGCGCCGCCCTCGATGTCGATCCAGGAGTCGGCTCGGGTGGCGCCGGTGCAGTACGACAGGTCGTAGAGCTGTTCCTTGGTCTCGTCGGCCAGCAGCATCTTTCCGACGTTGCGCAGGATGGACGCCCGCTGGTGGAAGGTCAGCTCACGCAACGAAGGACCGCCGACGTCGCGCCCGTAGGCGACGGAGGCCGCGATGTCGGCAGCAACTGGTGAGAGCTGAGCGACGGTCTGGCCCGTGGCCGCGTCGAGCAGCGCCCGTCCCTCGCCGGATGGACGGTGCCACGCTCCCGTCATGTAGCTCTCAACCCGGTGCATGATCCCTCCCCGATATGATAGCTTCTAGTTTCAGGATTGCAATATGGTGTATCATAATACCGGGGTCGGCTCATTGAAGGTTCGAGCCCGTCTGATTGCAAGGCGCCTGGGGCGCGGACCGTCGGTGCCAAAGGATGCTGAGAGGCAGGGCCCAAACACGTTCGTCGATCCTGAATGGGAGCTTGCCGGCGTAGAGCACTGCACCGAAGTGGAAGTCGTCGCCGAGCTGCTGCTTGAGCCAGATGAGGCCCTTGGCGTCGCCGCGCCCGACGCTGGTCGCCGACTTCACCTCGAGGGCCGCCAGGCGCCAGCGACGCTCGAGAACGAAGTCGACAGCCTCACATCGATTTGTTGCGATCTGCTAGATGAATATTATGCGATCTGCGCCCTACTAATTGAATGATCCGCGCTAAGCCCAGGTATCTGAGTCTGCGCTTGGCCTCGTGTTCGATGCGCACCCGCTCCAGCAGTGATGCGAACCGTCTCGGTTTGCCTGCCGAGTCGGCCAGGCGGCGGATGCGGACCATCAGATCGACCGCGGACTGTTACTGGTTGGCCTTCTTGCGTACGATGATCGCGAGTGCAGCCGACTCGTACACCGCGATCGAGTCCAACGGATGGCTCTCCTCCCGGACCAGCGTCAACCACGTCTGCGTCCGGCAGCCGTAGTCGTCGGCCACGTCCCAGGCGCCGTCGACAAGTCCCTCGAATAGCAGAATGTCCACCAGCGCTGCGGCGGCCTC
>LXNJ01000490.1_pt1 | contig 27997 bp, 20 predicted proteins | sample 809081 | NCBI WGS metagenome assembly LXNJ01 (sample SAMN04870510, study PRJNA318959) | sponge metagenome | biome: sponge; feature: marine sponge reef; material: water | host: Petrosia ficiformis | place: Greece: Milos, Mediterranean Sea | collected 2013-05-29 | depth 5-7 m | reverse complement strand
GGGCTGGGGTGGGAACCGCCTGCACCCCGGCCGCCGGGTCGGATCGTGGGGGAGGGCGTGAAGGCGGTTCCCGAGCTGGTGCGGCTGCTGCGGGAGGAGGCGGGGGCGCTGTGAGCGCCGCAGCGGTGTTGACCGAACCTTTGACGACACCCGGGTACGGGTCGGAGGCGGAGATGGAGTCCGGTGCAGGTGTGGTAGCCGCGTTCGTGGAGCAACGGGACGGCAGCGTCCGCGCCACGGCCCACGAGGTCGTCGGGGCCGCGGCCGAGCTGGCGCGCCAAATCGGTGGAGATGCCCACGGGCTGGCCGCAGGCGGACCCGGCTTCGGCGCGGCCTGCGCGTCGCTGGGCGCGCGCGGGGCGGAGGTGATCCGGGTGGCCGAGGGCGCCGAGCTGGCGCAATACCAGTCAGAGGGCTACGCGCGCATCGTCGCCGACATGATCGCCGGAGGCGGATACAGGGCCGTGCTCTTTCCCGCCAGCGCGCTGGGGGCCGACCTGGCGCCCAGGGTGGCGGCGCTCCTCGACGTGCCGCTCGCCTCGGATGCCACCGGCCTGGAGGTGGTGGACGGTGGGCTGGTCGTCACCCGGCCGGTGTACGGGGGGAAGGCGTTTGCGCGCGTCACCTTCGACGCCAGCCCGGCGGTGGTGTCGCTCCGTCCCCATGTGTTTCCACCGGGCACCCACGCGGCGGCCGGTCGGGTAGAGGCGTTCACCCCGGCGGGAGGAGCGCCGGCGGCGGGGCGGGTGGTGGAGTTCCGGGCCGCCTCGGGTGGCAGCGTCGACGTGGCGGAGGCGGAGATCGTGGTGTCCGGCGGCCGCGGCATGCGCGGTCCGGAGAACTGGGGCGTGATCGAGGATGTGCGCGATGCGCTGGGACCGACTGCGGCCCTGGGAGCCTCGCGCGCGGTGGTGGACGCCGGGTGGCGCCCGCACGCGGAACAGGTTGGCCAGACGGGCAAGACCATCGCGCCCAAGCTCTACTTCGCGCTCGCCATCTCCGGGGCGATCCAGCACCTCGCCGGGATGCGCACGGCGCGCACCATCGTCGCGGTGAACAAGGACGCCGACGCTCCCATCTTCAACGTGGCCGACTACGGCATCGTGGGGGACGTGTTCGAGGTTGGGCCGGCGCTGGCCGCCGAGATTCGGCGGCTGAAGAGCGAGAGCGGGGGATAGAGTCCGGCGCTTGCCGGCTCGCGGCGCACGACGGTGCCCGCCAGCTCGTGGCCCGGCGCGATGCCGGGCGGGTTGCAGACTGCGGGTGGCCCCTAACGCAGCACCGGCTTGTCCAGGGAATCCCACCCGTAGGCCCGCTCGACCCGCTCCAGCACTTCGCGATACAAGCCGCCTCCGCCGGAGGAGTTGGTCATCACCACCACGCCGTACCCCTTGGCCCTGTGCGCCGTGAGGTAGCACACGAAGCCCCAGTTGCCCCCGGAGTGGCTGAAATACCAGCCCTCGCCGCGCTGCTCGATGTGGAAGCCCACGGCGTAGGAGCCCACACCCACCGGGCTCAGCATTTCCTGCGCGCTCGCGCGCGACAGCACCCGGTCCGGGTCGCCGCGGGCCGCCTTCTGCACCTCGATCGCGAAGCCCGCCAGGTCGGTGGGCGTGGTCCACAGCCCAGCCGCGGCCAGCGCGGCGTACGCATGCCACTTCTCCAGTCCCATCGGCAGGCCGTCGCCCCGGTGGCCGCGCGCGGCGTTTACGTCGAGGGCCGGGGGGAGGGGATGCTCGAAGGTGCTGCGCGTCATCCCAACGGGCGCCAGGACGGTCCGGCGCATGAGGTCGGGGAAGGACTCGCCGCGGGCGTCGGTCAGGGCCAGCTGCATGATGGTCGTGCCGCCGCCGGAGTAGTGCATCGCGGTGAGGGGCGCGCGCACCAGCTCGACCGGTCCCACGTTCGAAGGCCCGTCTCCCTCGAAGATCTGCACCGGGGTCGGACGGGGGGCATCCGGTGTGTAGCCCGGAAAGCCGTGGCCGTCGCCCAGCCCGGAGGTGTGGCTGAAGAGGAGCCGCGGGGTCACGGGACGATCGTCCGTGAAACCGCGCCCCGGAAGCGACCAGGAGCGCAGGATCGAGTTGATGTCGTCGTCCAGCGTGAACAGGCCCTCCTGGACGGCGGTCAGTGCCGCCATGGCGGTCACCGGCTTTGAGATCGACGCGGCCTGGAAGAGGGTCCCCGTGTCCACCGGCGCGCCGGTCACCACGTCGGCGATCCCGTACCCCCTGGCCCAGTGCACCTCGAAGTCGCGGATGACGGCAACGCTCATTCCGGGCACGCCGAAGCGCTCCATCACCTCCGGCAACGTAAGCACGTCCAGGCCTTGCCGATTCGGGCTCTGGACGCCCTCGATGAGCGCGATGTAGTCGGCGGGGGAGTCCTGGGCCACAAGGGGGCCGGCGGCGCCGGACATGACTGCCGCCATCAGGAGCAGACGCGCAACAAAATGTGGTGCGTGCGCTGTTGGAGACGCAGGCAACAGCTGGCCGTTCAACCAACGCGCACCAGCATCCGGTGCGCGGCCGGAACCAGCATGACGAAGTGCGCCTTGCAGAGGAGGCAGATGTCCCGGCCCGCAACTCATTGTCGTGTCCTCCTGGATCGTGCCGCCTTCTCGGCTCGCCGGCGTTCCCGCAGGAGTCTTCGGCGGGCCCGATCGCCCGCCCTGGTTGGAGGCGCCAGGCGAACGACGGCGATGCCCGCCAAGATGACGCCGGCCCCGAGCAACTGCAACGCGCGCGGGGTCTCGCCGATCCAGAGCCACGCCGTGAGGATCGCAGCCACGGGCACCAGGTTGGAGTAGACGGCGGTACGGCTGCTGCCGAGTCTCCGCACCCCCCGATACCAGATGAAGTATGCGATCCCGATCGCCAGCACGCCCGCGTACACGATGCCCGCCCAGGCTCCCGCCGAGAGGGATCCGAAGTCGGTGCGAAGCAAGCCCGGAAGACCCATCAGAACAAGCGCGGGGGTCCCCAGCCAGAGGGTCCAGGCGGTCATCTCGAGCGCCCCGTTGCGCCGCACGGCCCGGCGCCCCAGCACGGTGTACAGCGCCCAGACGACCGCGGCGGCCAGCATCAACAGGTCTCCGCGCAAGGTCTCTCCGCCCAGCGTCATTCCCGCGGATCCTCCCAGGATGACGAGCACCAATCCCGACATCGTGATGAACACACCGCCCAGAATCATCCAGCTGAAGCGTTCGTGGCCCAGCGCGGGGGAGAGGATGGCGATCCACATGGGGACCGTCGCCAGCATGAGCGAGGCGTTGCCGGCCAGGGTGAGCGCGAGCCCGAAGATGAAGAAAACCTGGTAGGCCAGGTGTCCGAACAGCGACAGCCACGCGACCCGGGCCCAATCCCTCCGGCGCGGCAGGAGGCGCCGCCCCTGGGCGCGCAGGAGGATCAACACCGTCAGCGCGGCGAAGGGGAAACGCAGGGCGTTGAAGGCCAGCGGCTCGACCTCCTGCAACACCACCTTCACGACCGTGAAGTTGACGCCCCAGATGACCACCAGGGCCAGGAGGTCCAACTCGCCGGTGGGGGTGCGGGCCAGCCGGGGAGCGCGCGCGCGGAGGCCTCTCACGGGCTGGCGGAAGCGGTGTCCGGCCGCATCACTCCGCGCCGGGACCGGCCTCGCCGCGAAGCCGGCCCGGACTGCCGAACAACAGCACGTCGACCTCCTCTCCCTCGGCGATGCCCGCGACACCCTCGGGGATCACCGCCAGCCCGTCGGCGCGGCCCGTGGGCGCCACCAGCGCCGAACTCTGATGCCCCGCGAGTACCGTGATCCATCCGCCGCCGGGGGCGCGCCGCAGGCGTACCCGCGGGTAGACCGCCAGCCCCCTGGGGCCACCCATGGCCACGCCGGCTCGGGCCCGCACGACCGGAGGGAAGGGATGCCGATGTCCCGCCAGCGCGCTGATGAAGGGCCGCGCGAAGAGATGGAAGGTGACGAAGGCCGACGCCGGATTCCCGGGGAGCCCGAACACGGGCACGGGCTTTCGCCCCTCGACGGGCAGGTGTCCGAAGCCGAACGGGCTACCGGGGCGGATGCGCACGCGCCAGAAGTCGGGCATGTAACCGAGCTCGTCGAGCACCCGCTTGAAGAGGTCGCCCTCGCCCATGGACGCGCCCCCGATGGTGATCAGCAGGTCGGCCTGCGCGGCGCCCCGCAGCAGGTGCTCGCGCACGCTCTCCTCGGTGTCGCGCGCGATCCCCGGCCGCACCGCCTCCCCCCCCGCCTCCTCCACTGCGGCGGCCAGCATGGGACCGTTGGTATCGGGGATGGCGCGCCCGGCCGCGACCTCGGCGAACCGCTCCGCCGGGGCGATCTCGTCGCCGCTCGCGAGCACCGCCGCCACCGGCCGCCGGTGCACCTCCACCGAGGTGAGCCCGCACGCGGCCAGCACGCCGACCTGGCCCGCCCCCAGCGTGGTCCCGCGGGGGACGACGGTCTCGCCCGCCCGCATGTCCTGTCCGGCCGGGCGCACGTTGCGGCCCCGGTCCCGCTCGGAGAACACCGCCACACGTCCCGGTTCGCGCTCGGCGTCGGTGTCCTCGACCCGGATCACGCAGTCGGCCCCCTCCGGGACAGGGGTGCCGGTCATGATGCGCACGGCCTCGCCCGCTCCCACCGCCACCCCGCCGATCTCGCCCGCCCGCAGGGCGCCGGTCACGCGCAGGGTGCGGGGGGCTTCGGGTGAGGCTCCGGCGATGGAGTCGCCCCGCACCGCGTAGCCGTCCATCGCCGAGTTGTCCCATGGGGGCAGGGTGACCGGGCTCTCGACCGGTCGCGCCAGCGCCATGCCCCTCGCGGCCTCGACCGGCAGCCGGAGCGCCGGAAGCGCCCGGGCATGCCCCATGACCCGCGCCAGCGCGTCGGTACAGGAGAGCCAGTCGGCGGAGCGGGACTCGAATCGCGTCGCCGGCGTCCGATTCCTCCGGGCTTCCGGCCCGTCACCCATCAGCCGTCTCCTAGAACCGCCAGGCGATCCCGAGGGACAGTCCCCTTCCGACCGCCCAGAAACCGTCCTCGGGGATGGCAGGCTGGTCGGAGCCCTCGGGCGGCGGCAGGAGCGCGCGGTCGGTGCGCAGGAAGCCGCGCGGCGTGTTGACCTTCCAGTAGGTCACGACGCCCTCCGCCCGTACCGAGATGCGGTCGACGGGAAACAACTTGATCCCGGCCCCGAAGCTTCCCAGGAAGGAGGGGCCGAACGAGAAGCGGTCATCCTCCTCGAGCACCATGTCGATATCCTGGTCCGGCGCGAAGTCCATGGCGATGCCACCGCCCGCGAACAGGTGGGGCGCCAGCCGGTACCAGGTCCGCGGGCCCGTGAGCGTGAACTGGAGGCGCACGTCGGCCGTCCCCATGGTTACGTCCGCTTCGCCGATCTTGCGGTCCCCCTCGTCCCGGCGCGGATCGATGACGTCCCGGGTCGTGGGCAGATAGCCGAGGTTGCCCTGAATGGAGAACGGTCCGCCGACGCGTACCTGATAATACGAGCCCATGATCCGGCCGCCCTTGGGCCCGAACCCGAAGATCCCCGCCCGCGGTTCCACCGTGAACATCGATGCGCCCGCCTCCTGCGCGGTCTCGATGAAGCGGTAGGCCGAGGGAATCCGCTGCGCGCGAAGGTGCGCGGGAAGAATCGCGGGGACCAGGATGCCCACGAGGAAGAGCGTCAGGAGGAGTGGCAGCCGCCGCCTTTGCCAGATGGCGGGCGATCGCCGAGATTCCCCGCGTGTGTGCATCCGATACATGTACTTGAGACTTCGCACCTTTCAGGAACGTTGCCATGCGCGTGACCGAAGATACCCAATCGGCCCGTCCGTCTCTACACTCACCGTGTCCAGCGCCGCGGGGGCACCACTCCGCGACAGCCGGGCAGAGCGCGAGGGTTGCGGCGCGCCCGCGGTCGACCGCGCCATCCGCCGCGGGCTTGCAGGTCCGTCGCGGGTCCCCCGCGCCGCCCTCGGTCCGCGGCCTGATCCTGGCCGCCGTCCTGGTGGTAGCCGGTCTCTCCGCCGCCTCTCCCGCCGAGGGACAGGAAGCGCGCCGCCGCTGGGAGCGCATGTGCCAGATCCGTGCCGAGAAGTTCGACCTGGTCCTCCCCGGGGCGATGCAGGACAACGACCTCGACATGTGGATCGTGGTGATGCGGGAGGGGCTGCTGGATCCGCTGTGGGAGGCTCTGGGCCGGGGCTACGTGGGTGACTGGGCGTACTACGTCTTCACCAACCCGGGCGATGGCGGGCGCGTCGAGCGCGCGGCGCTGGGCGTGGGTGGATACATGCTCGAGCGGTGCGGCGTCTACGACCACTTCGGTTCCGCGGCCTCGCTCGCCGACTACGTGGCCGAACGCAGTCCGGACCGCATCGGCGTCAACATGGCCGCCTCCATCGGCGGCGCGGACGGCCTCTCGCATACCTCGTATCTGCATCTGCAGGAGACGCTGGGGCCGACGTATGGCGAGCGTCTGGTCTCGGCCGAGCGCTTCGTGTCGGACTTCCGCGCCACCCGCACCGCCATGGAGATCGCAGCCTTCGCCGAGGCCGGCGAGATCAGCCGCGAGATCGCCGAGCGGGCCTTCTCCAACGAGGTCATCGAGCCGGGCGTGACCGCGCTCGAAGACGTGGCCTGGTGGATCTGGGACCGGCTGCTCGAGCGCGGGCTCGAGTCGTCCTTCGACATGCCATCCATATACATCACCGGCCCCGAGGGCATCGAGGCCACCTCGTCGGCGCGCATCATCCAGCGGGGAGACCTGCTGATGATCGACTGGGGCGTGGGCTACCTCGATTTCTACACCGACATGAAGCGCATCGCCTATGTGCTGCGCGAGGGCGAGACCGAAGCCCCGCCCGGGCTCCAGCGCGCGTTCGACCGCGGCGTCGAGGTGCGCGATGTCATGAAGGCCGCGATCAAGCCCGCCGCCACCGCCCGGGAGGCGCTGGACGCCACCTGGGCCGCCATCGAGGCTGCCGGCTTCAACCGCATCGAGTTCAACCAGCCCACCGACGATCCGGCGGTCACGGATGTCGTCCTCGGTCCGCACTCGGTGGGGAACTGGGGGCACGGCATCGGCCCCTCGCTGGCCTTCTTCAACCCGACCCGGCAGACCTACGAGCTGCGTCCCGGCACGCTCATCTCCGTAGAACTGTTCGCCTACACGGCCAACCCGGAGTGGGACAACGCCAAGGTGCGCATCCCCCTGGAGGACGACGCCGTGGTGACGGAGCGCGGGGTGGAGTGGCTCTATCCCGTGAACAACCGGATTCTGCTGGTTCGCTAGACACTCCGGTGCCGCTTCGCCCGGTGCGGCGGGCCGGCGCCCGGGTGCCTCGCGACTTCTCTTGTCGCTGCGCGGGCCTTCACGGCAGGCGTAGAGGGATCGAGGGCCATGACCGCGAAATACGTCATCGTCGGCGCGGGCATCCACGGCCTTTCCACCGCGTGGCACCTGGCGCGGGAACTCCGGGCGGCCCGTCGCGGGGACGGGCGCGATATCGTCGTCATCGACAAGACCGGGGTCGGCGCCGGGGCCTCGGGAATCGCCTGCGGGGTCATCCGCAACAACTACTTCCAGCCCGCCATGCGCGAGCTGATGGCGCATTCGGTGGCCCTCTGGGAGAGCGACGCCGAGGGGTTCTCCTACCACCCGGTGGGCTATCTGCAGATCAGCCATGAAGCCATGCGCGACGACGTGGCCTCGATCCACGAGCAGCAGCGGGCCATCGGGTACGAATCGACCTTCGTGGAGGGCGCCGGAGCATCCCGCACCTACATGCGGGCCATCTTCGACGACTGGCAGGCCAGGGGCATCACCAGCGTGCTGCACGAGCACCGGGGGGGCTACGCCAACAACATGGCATCCCTCGAGGGCCTGCGGGCGCGAGTGGAAGCCGAGGACGTGCGACTCGTCTTCGGGGTCGTGAACGAGGGCTTCGAGCGCGATGCGTCGGGCGCGGTCACGGCGGTGACCACGGATCGGGGGGACATCCGCTGCGAGCAGGTGGTCGTGGCCACGGGCCCCTGGGTCCGGAACCAGTGGGCGATGCTCGATCTCCCGGACCTGACTGCGGTCCGGGATGCCGGCGGCAAGCTCCATCAAGTGCCCACCTGGACATACTGGGCGCTTCAGGAGGGCACGCTTGAGGTCGATCCCGGCTTCCTTGTGGACAACCGGGGGAACATGCCGCCGGTCGTCCACGTGGACACCGACCAGCCCCTCTTCGACGAGGATGGACCGGTGACCGAGGGTCCTTGGGGCATCTATTACAAACCCGACTTCCACTTCGGCGGGGTGCAAGGCGGATACCTGCCACGAAGAGTCGAGAAGCCGCCAAGCGAAGTGAAGATCGATCCGTACGGGGCCGAGTCCCCCGACTTCGTCGTCGGAGGAGACTTCCGCCGCGCCTGGACCGCGGCGCTGGCCTTCTGCCAGAAGCGATTCGAGGGGAGCCGCCAGCTGATCGGCCGGGAGCCCTCCGGGGGTACCGGGAGCTTCACGCCCGACAGCTTCCCCGTGTTCGACACCTTCGCCGACAACGTCTTTTTCGTCGCCGACTCGAACCACGGGTACAAGATGATCGGAGTGGGCGCCCTGGTAGCGAAGGAGTTGACGGGACGGCGACAGGAGCTGCTGCAACCCTTCCGCTACAGTCGGTTCGCCGAGGGTCGGCTCCATCCGGTGAGCAACTCACCCTTCGTCTGGAGCTGAACGGCGACGGGACTCTCCCGCCCGCCGGGCCGCCGGGTCGGAAGGGAAGAACCCGATCGTCTTCCATGAAACCACCAGAAGTCCAGCGGCCACGCCCGTCAGCAGCAATCCCGGTTGCCAGACCGCTCCTCCGGCAACCCACAGCGGCAGGGTCGACAGCACGACGATTTCCACCAGCGCGATCGGAAGGTATGCCAGCCCGTAATCGTCCAGCGTCTTCGACTTCATTTCGGGGTCCACCACGCGCAACAGAGCGATTCCCATGGCCACCACTCCGGTGGCGTATCCGAAGGTGAAGATCCCGCGCTCGAACCAGTAGTTGCGGAAGGTCCGGCGGGCGATCCACCACGTGATGAGGGCGGCGTGGCCGAAGCCGAACGCCGACATCACCAGGATGGGCGCGGCGTAGTCGGCCACGATGGTGAGGGGGATCGACGCCACGCCGAACGCGACGAGAAAGTCCGAGATCGAAGATCCGAGGCGTCCCATGGTCTGCCGGTCCACGTGCCGGCCGACGCCCACGCCGTCCAGCAGCTTCTGGAGCACGGCGCCGCAGATCACCGCCAGCGCGAACATGGGGAGGGCTGTGAAGTGGCCTCCCGCCGACTGGAGCGCCCCGCTGACGGCGTGCGCGGCCCCGTACGCGAGAAGCACGAGCCCCAGATGCCAGGAGAGGGTTTCGAGGGCCAGGGGGCTGACCGTCTCCCTGGCGAAGTACCTGGCGCCGGCCGGATCGATCAGCCCGCGCCGCAGGTCGGCGGGAAGCTCGCGCGGGGTGGCGACGAGACGCGTCCAGCCCGCCCGCGTGGCGAGATTGATCGCCGCGACGCCCCCCAGCACGGCCGCCAGCAGCCCGATGGTGGCGAAGGTGTACCCGATGCCCATGGCGTTCTCGTGGCCCTGGTCGGCCAGAATGGATCCGACGGCGGTGGCGGTCCCGTGCCCCCCTGCGAAGCCCGAGGGTAGCATCAGCGCGAAGGGTCCGCCCACTGCCGGGAAGAGGGGAATGAGGACGGCGCCGGCGAACAGGAGCGCGAGGCCGAACTGTCCGATCCACGCCGACAGGTTGTAGAAGAAGGTGTCTCCCGCGCTGCGGATCATCTTCGCGAGGCCCGGTCCGTCCGCCCGCGAGCCCATGAACAGGGTGGCGAACAGGAGGATCACGAGCTCGCCCGGGTAGCGCCGCATCACCGGCGTCCCGCCCTCGTCGCGCGCGAAGGGGATGAGGTCCAGTCCCTCGGGACCCGCCGCCAGCCCGATCAGCCCCGCGAGGATCGGCGTGGGCAGGAGGATCGCCTGGAAGAGCCGGATCCGGGAGCGCAGCAGGTGCGCGACCACCAGCAGACCGGAGATCAGGGCGAAATCCAGGAACATGGCATGTGCCTTGCGCAAGAGGGGTGGCCCGCCCGGGTGGACCGACGGTGCGAATCGACCGTGTGAATCGACGTGCTCGGGCGTTGTTCGGCGCTCTCTGGAAGCGTGTTATATTCGAGAGCGCAGCCGTCCCTGTCGAGCTTTCGCGCCCTGCGGGCGATCTGCTCCCTCGGTTCGATGCCGTCGGTGCGCGGGTTCCGGTCGTGCTGCGCGAATCCGTTCCCGCGGCATCGTCGTACGGTACTTCCGGATTCAACAGTCCGAGGACGCATGGCAAAACCCCTCCGTTGCACCACCTGCGGCGCCGCTCTGGAGGGCCCGGCGCGCAGTTGCACGACGTGCGGGGCGGAGAATCCCGGCCACCCCATGACCTGGTTGAAGACCTGTCCACGATGCCGGCACCAGGGATACGGGGACCACTACTTCTCGAAGCCCCAGCACATCGCCCTGCTGGTGGTCCTCGGCCTGGTCACCTCCGGCGTGGGGGCGCTGATCTACTGGCTGATGCGGTTCCAGCACCGGCTCTGTCCGCGCTGTGGCCTGAACTGGCGACATGCTTCCTACCGCGCGATCGCGAGTCCCGATGCAGCTCGGGAGATCCCATACGGTGACCAGGCCCTCGCCCACTATGGGGATCCATCGGCTCCCGCAATGTTCGTGCCCTCCGAAGATCGCTCCGTGCAGGGGTGGATCTGGATCGGCGGCGGCGCCCTGCTGGGCTTCATGGGCGCTGGCTGGCTGTCCGCGGGAGCCATGGTTTTCGGCGTGGGGCCCGCCTTCATGCCGCTGCTGATGCTCGCCGGCGGAGCTTCCGCAGTCGCCGGGGGGGCGGCGCTGATCTGGTCGGGGATCAGGAGATTGCGCTGGCGCAAGGGATCCCCCCGTCAGCTCCAGCGCGGCATCCTCCGCCTGGCCAGTCAGCACGGGGGACGCCTGACCGCGAGCGAGGTCGCGGCGTACATGGATCTTTCGCCGGACGCCGCCAAGAAACTCCTCGACGGGATGGAGCTCGAGGACAGCCAGCGCGTGAGTTCGGATGTAACCGACGAAGGGGTTATCGTGTACGAGTTCCCGGAGTTGCTGAGACGGCCGGGCCGCGGACTCGGAGGCGGGTAGGAGGCGGAAAGCGGCTGGAGATGACGGAGGGCGCACCGAGATGAGGAGCTTCCAGGACGAGAGCGGACGGACGTGGGTTGCGAGCGTGCGGGAGCGGCCGGGGCACGACTACAAGGGCCGCTACTCGTTCGTTTTCGCGTTGGAGGGCGAGGAAGGCGGCGAGCCGATCGAGCTGGCCGACGTGCGCTGGAATTCGCTCAGAACGGCGCAGCGGACGCTCGCGACCACCTCGGACGTGGAACTGCGCCGACGCCTGCGTTCTGCCCGGGGCCGAGCTTCCTCGCGGGCGTTCGGCTAGGCGAGGCGCTGGTCGGGGCGACAGCCCTCGCAGTAACCCACCACTTCCAACCGCAACTCGGTCACGGCAAAGCCGTCCATCGTGACCGGGATGTCCACGAACGACTCGGGCTTGCCAGGGCCGGGCACGTCCCTCAACCGGCCACACTCGAGACAGCGCGCGTGATAGTGCGGATCCATGCGCCCATCGTACCTTGCCGAGCCGTTGCCGCCGGTGAGCTTGCGCGCCAGCCCGCATCCCACGAGCGTCTCCAGACTCTTGTAGACGGTTCCCAGGGAGATGCCCGGGAGGTTGGCGCGCACGCAGCGGTACACGTCGTCCGCGGTGGGATGGGTGTCGGTGGTGTGCAGAAACCGGAAGACGGCCGCACGCTGGGCGGTGAAGCGCTGACCGCTTCGCTCCATCGCCTCTCGCAGGATGGCGTCGCTCTGCTCGGACTGGGTCAACATCGCAAGTGATCTTCGGCCCGTGCTCGGCTGACGGCCTGCCGGAACGGGACACCTGTAGAACCTATCCCCCTGATCAGCCAACGTACTAAGCGGGGCGAAAATGTGTCAACCGGAGCGATGACGACCGATCCCGACGAAAGCGCGCTGCTCACGCTGGAGCCGCTGATCGATGCCGTTCGGCAGGGAGTTGAGGACGCCGGCTGGAGGCTCTCCGGGATGCAGAAGACCACCAGTCACGAGTTCGAAGGCCGCTGGGCCGGCGAATCCACGCGCAGCGCATACCTCTTCTTCCACCAGCCGCATCGACGTGAGCCGGTGAGCGTGGACGTCTTTCTCGACGAGACTTCGCAGGGGCTCGGCGGCAACCTGGCGCTCGCCGTGCGGGGGCGGACTCTGGGCGAGCTCGGAGACTTCGCCGGGGCGCTGAAGGGGCTGGCGCGGGAAGCGGACCGCGGACTGACCCGGGGGCACGGGACCCCGGTGACGTTGCGCGCGACCGTGCCGCACCGGAACGCCCGTCCCGAGGACGCCCGCACCGAGTGCCGGTTCAGGCTTGTGATCCCCGATGTGGCGATCGACGCCGGTGCGCGCGTGGTACGCACGTTGAGCTCGGCCACGGTAAAGTCCTTCGAGGCGCTGCTGGCGAGCCGGGTTGTGGCGGAGTTTCTTGGGGCAGAAGATTCATGACCGGCCGGAGGACGCCGCTGAGCACGACCCGCAGGCGGCTGGAGGTCCGGCGGATCCCGGTGCGGCGCTCGACGGAGGAAGCTGGGGGGAGCGACCTCGGCCATGCTCGAGGGAAGGGAACCGGATAACACGCCAGTAAATACCAGTAGATGTCAGTACAGGACCCTGACCATGCAGCGGAGACCTGAGATGAGCGGCAACCCCGGAGTGCTCGACAACCTGTTGCACGAGACCCGTCTCTTCCCCCCAAGCGACGAATTCCGCGCGCAGGCCAACCTCTCCGACCCGGGTGTCTACGAACGTGCCGAGGCCGATCCGGAGGGATTCTGGGCGGAATGGGCCGAGGAACTCGACTGGTTCGAAAAGTGGCACACGGTGCTGGAATGGAATCCGCCCCACGCGCGCTGGTTCCTCGGCGGCAAGCTGAACGTCTCGCACAACTGCATCGACCGGCACCTCGGCGGCTTCCGCCGCAACAAGGCCGCGCTCGTCTGGGAGGGGGAGCCGGGGGACACGCGCACGTTCACCTACCGGGATCTGCACCGCGAGGTGTGCAAGTTCGCGAACGTGCTGCGCGGGCTTGGAGTGCGCCGCGGCGACCGGGTGGCGATCTACCTGCCCATGATTCCCGAGGCGGCCATCGCCATGCTGGCTTGCACGCGCATCGGTGCGCCCCACTCGGTGGTGTTCGGGGGGTTCAGCCCGGAGTCGCTGTCGGGGCGCATCAACGACGCGCAGGCCTCGACGGTGATCACCGCCGACGGTGGATGGCGGCGCGGCGGCTACGTAGCGCTCAAGGCCAATGCCGACGTGGCGGTGGCGGACTGCCCTTCGGTGGAGAATGTCGTCGTGGTGCGGCGGGGTGGGCAGCTGAGCGCGGACACTCCCGTGGCGATGCGCGAGGGACGCGACCACTGGTACCACGAGCTCATGGAAGGGGCGAGCGCCGATTGCGCGCCCGAGGCGATGGACGCCGAGGACCTGCTCTTCATTCTCTACACCTCCGGCACCACCGGGAAGCCCAAGGGCGTGGTGCACACGACCGGCGGTTACCTCACCCAGGTGCACGCGACCGCGAAGTGCGTCTTCGACCTGAAGGAGGACGACGTCCTGTGGTGCACGGCGGATGTCGGCTGGGTGACCGGGCACAGCTACATCGTCTACGGTCCCCTCGCGGCCGGGACAACCGTGCTGATGTACGAAGGGGCGCCCGACTGGCCACGCAAGGACCGCTTCTGGGAGCTCTGCGCCAAGTACGGCGTGACCATCTTCTACACCGCTCCCACGGCCATCCGGGCCTTCATGAAATGGGGCGACGAGTGGCCCGCCGGCCACGATCTCTCGCAGCTCCGGCTGATCGGCACGGTCGGGGAGCCGATCAATCCCGAGGCCTGGATCTGGTACCACAAGACCATCGGCAAGGAACGCTGCCCCATCATCGACACCTGGTGGCAGACCGAGACCGGCGGGATGATGATGACGCCGCTGCCGGGGATCACCGCCACTACGCCGGGGAGCGTAACAGGCGCCGTACCGGGCATCTCGGTGTCGCTGCGCGATGACGAAGGCAATCGCGTGAAGGCCGGATATCTGGCCATCGACCGCCCGTGGCCGGCGATGCTGCGAACCATCTACGGCGACGACGAGCGCTACCGCGAGGTCTACTGGTCGAAATGGGACGGCGTCTATTTCGCCGGGGACGGCGCCAAGGAGGACGACCACGGCTACATCTGGGTGCTCGGCAGAGTGGACGACGTGCTCAACGTGGCCGGGCACCGCATCGGCACCTCGGAGGTGGAGAGCGCGCTGGTGGAGCACGCGTCGGTGGCGGAAGCGGCGGTGGTGGGGCGGCCGCACGACGTGAAGGGCGAGGGAATCGTGGCGTTCGTCACCCTGCGGCAGGGCTTCTCGGCCTCGGACGAACTGATGGTCGAGCTGGGGCAGCACGTTCGTACCAAGATCGGCCCCATCGCGCGCCCGGACGCGATCCTGTTCACGGCGGAACTGCCCAAGACGCGATCCGGGAAGATCATGCGGCGCCTGCTGCGCGACATCGCCGAGGGACGTGCGCTGGGGGACACCACCACGCTGGCGGACCCGTCGGTGGTTCAGCAGCTGACCGAGGCGTACGGGGACCGGGAGGGATAGGGGAAGGGGATCGCCGGCGGGGCTGCCAGGGCGAGGCGACCGGCCCGGATCACCTCGGTGATGCCCCGGCGGGTCCTGGGGAGCGAACGAGTTCTCCGTCTGTCTGGATGACGAACGCCCTCTCACCGGATCACGTACCACTCCGTCTGGTAGGGCCGGAAGTACTCGTAACCCTCGGCGGTGAGGTAGCCGTCGTCCTCCATCGGGATCCTGACCGTTCCGCCGCCGTATTCCGGGATCGCCGACGTGGCGCTGAACTCAATGGAGCGATACGCGCCGTTCCTCAGGTAGGAATCCCGTTCCGGAGGCGAGGACAGGTCCATGTCGCGGGCGTTGATGTTCGGGCCCAGCGCGTGCCCGTGGTAGCCGATGGGGTGTGAGTAGAGGCTGGGGAGGAAGTCGACGCCTTCGAGCCTGGCGGCGATGGCGAGCGTGGCCTCCCAGCCGGTCATCCCCGGGCGAGGCTCGGAGGCGAACGCCTCGTGCACGAGATTGGCGTTCCGGAGGGCGGCCTCAAGTCCTTCGGGGACATCGTCTTCACCTTCCCGCAGGATGTACGCGACCTTCTGCCAGTCGCTGGCGAAACCAATGTAGTCGAAGCCGCAGTCGAGGTGGATGATGTCGCCCTGCTGGAAGACCAGGTCGTCGGGCGAGGGGTGCACGTAGGGGATCATCTCGCCGGTGTCGGGATCGTAGCGCTGAACGGCCACGTGGATCTCGAACCAGGGCACGCCGCCGACGCCGAGCTCGGCTATGGTCTCCTCGAAGAACCACTTGATGTCGGCCGCGCGGGTCTCGCCGGGCGTGATGACCACGTTCGACAGCGCGGTCTGGGCGATGACGTCGGTGGCGAGCACGAGCTGGCGGTAGTGCTCCAGCTCCTCGGGCAGCCGGGTATCGAAGACATCCTCGATGAGGCCAGCGGCGGAGAGGAAGCGGGATTCCGCGTCCGGACCCAGCGCGTCGGCCAGGAACAGGTAGCTGTCGTGGGTGAGGGCGCTGTCGTGGCCGCGCGCTCCGCCGATGTTGAGCCCGATGGTGGCCGGGGCGTATTGCTCCACCAGCGCGCCCAGCCCGGCCCGGGTGTCCTGGATGCCTCGGGCGTTGCGCGCCGCGGGAAGCGGCTGGAAGAAGCGGCGGTAGTCTTCCGTGGGGCGCCAGTAGTCGGAGTAGGCCGCGAGCCCTTCCTCGCCCGCATCCACGAACACCATGACATCGCGCCGGCGCGTGTAGCGGAGGGGAGGGGCCACGTACTGGGCGACCGGGTCGGGATGGAACTCCTCGCTCACCACGATCCACATCTCGATGCCGTGTTCGCGCATCTGCTCGAGCAACAGGGGACGCTTCCGCGCCAGCCAGTCGAGGCGGACTTCGTATTGGGCGCGCAGGCCCATTAGTTCGGGAATCCCCGGGATGACGCGGCCGTCGAAGAGTTCGACGGGATCGGGAGACACGGCGGGCCTCCCGGCGGAGAGCGGGGCATCGCCGGACGGGCTGGCGGGGGCGCAGGAGGCGATCAGGGCCGCGATCGCGGCCAGTGAACCCGGTTTCAGCGGAGGAGAAATCCTGTGCATCGGCAACTACCTGTATGAATCATGTCTGAAACCTGTATGAGTCATGCATCTGCGCGCACTCCTAACTGATGGCGAAGCGGATCCCGAACAGCACCGCCACGATCACCACCGCGGCGTTCAGCTCGGAGGCGCGCCCCGAGAACAGCTTGATGAGCGCGTAGGCGATGAACCCCATGCCGATCCCGGTCGCGATCGAGTAGGTGAACGGCATCGCGAGCGCGGTCACGATGGCCGGGACGCACTCGGTGAGGTCGTCCCAGGGCACGTTGCGCAGCGCCCGCGCCATGATGCAGCCCACGAACAGGATCGCCGGGGCGGTCGCGAAGGCGGGGATGGCGGTCGCCACCGGCGCGAGCACCAGCGCGGCCAGGAAGAGGCCCGCCACCACCACCGCGGTGAGGCCGGTGCGCCCGCCGGCCCGCACGCCCGCCGCGCTCTCGATGTAGGAGGTCGTGGTCGAAGTGCCGAGGAGCGCGCCCACCATGGTGGCCGAGCTGTCGGCGACGAGCGCGCGCCGCAGCCCCGGGACCCGCCCGTCCTTGTCGGTGAGTCCCGCCTCGTTCAGCACCGCGACCAGGGTGCCGCTGGTGTCGAACAGGTCGACCATGAGGAAGGAGAACACGATCGCCACCAGCCCCACCTCGACCGCCGCCGCCACGTCCAGCTGGAACGCGGTCGGCGCCAGGGAAGGCGGGGCGGACACCACCGACTCCGGCGCCGCCGCCAGGCCGGACAGCCATCCCACGACCGCCACTGCCAGAATGCACAGCAGCACCGCTCCGGGCAGCCCGCGGTGTTCCAGCGCCACCATGGCGAGGAAGCCCAGAACCGCCAGCAGCACCGTCCACTGGGTGAGGTCGCCCAGCGTGATCAGGGTGGCTTCGCTGTCGACCACCACGCCGGCGTTCTGCAGGGCGATGATCGCCAGGAAGAACCCGATCCCGGCCGCGATGGCCATCTTCTGCGAGCGCGGGATGCTTTCCACCACCCACTTGCGCACAGGCAGCACGGAAAGGACGAACATGAGCACACCCGACAGGAACACCGCGCCCAGCGCGACCTGCCACGCCAGGCCCAGCGTCCCTACGGCGATCGCCACGAAGTAGGCGTTCAGCCCCATCCCCGGCGCCAGCGCGATGGGGTAGTTGGCCCAAAGCCCCATGACCAGACAGCCGAATGCCGAGGCCAGGCAGGTGGCCACCAGCACGGCCCCCGTGTCCATCCCCGCGCCCCCGAGGACCAGGGGGTTCACGAAGATGATGTACGCGAGGGTGAGGAAGGTGGTGCATCCGGCCAGCACCTCGGTCCGGACGGTCGTTCCGCGCTCCTGAAGCTGAAAATAACTCAGCATGAGACCCGCTCCCGTGACTGGAAAAGACTCGTGCAATAAGACAGGCTGCCGGAGAGCCCGGCAAGCGGGCTGACACCGTCGCGGGTGCTGCCGGGGGGGCGTTCCGCGCGGGCTGTCCCGCGTGCGGCACATCGTTACATTAAGGGGTTGCACATCGTCTGGATCACCGAACCCTGCGATGAGCCTGGGTGAAGGGCCGCATGACCGCGGCCCGGTCGGCAAGGAGGTACCGTGAAGGTTCTGGCCGCTGCGGTTGCGCTGGGGGGTGTGGTGCTGGTTGCCGGAGGAGCGCGCGAGACTGGGCCCGCCGGTCCGTCCGACGCCACATATGGTTCTGCCCCGGCCGCAGATCCCGCATACGGCGGCGCCCATGACGTTCTCCCTGCCGACCTGGGGTCCGCTCCGGTCGAGGACGTCGTCGAGCGCTACTGCACCCGCTGTCACAGCGAGCGCCGGATGCGCGGAAACCTGTCGCTGGAAGGGTTCGACGTCACCCGCGCCGACGAGAACGCCGAGGTCGCCGAGCGCATGATCCGCAAGCTGCGCGCGGGCATGATGCCGCCCCCGGGTCAGCGACGCCCCCCCGACGACACCCTGCAGGCGCTGGCGCAGTTCCTCGAGGACGTGGTGGACGAGGCCGCCGCCGCCCGGCCCTTCGCGGGCACCCGCCCCTTCCAGCGCCTCAACCGCGCCGAGTACGCACGGGTGATCCATGACCTGCTGGGGCTCACGGTCGACCCGGAAGACTGGCTGCCGCCGGACCGCATCAGCGAGAGCTTCGACAACAACGCCGAGGCCCAGACGCTCACCCCGACGCTGATGGACGCCTACCTGTCCGCCGCCAGCGATATCGCGCGACGCGCCATCGGGGACCGCGACGCGGCCACCACGTCCGTGACCTACAACAACCCGCCCTCCGTCTCCCAGCACGAATGGGAGCGCGTCGAAGGGGCGCCCTTCGGCACCCGGGGCGGGGTGAGCGTTCTGCATTCCTTCCCCGCCGACGGGGAGTACATCTTCTCGATGAGCTTCATGTCGGGATGGGGCGAGCGCGACCACGACATCGACATCTCCGTCAACGGGGAGCGGGTGGCGCTGCTGCGCTACGGGGGCAACATCGACTTCCAGGGGCGCAAGGGGTTCCCGGTGCGCACCGATCCCATTCCCCTGCGCGCGGGCGAGCACCGCCTTTCCGCAGCCTTCATCCGCAGGATGGATGGCCCCTACGAGGACCTGATCCGTCCCCACGACTGGTCCCTGACCGGCACCGAGACCAGCTACGGGACCACGTCGCTCCCGCACATGATGAGCCTGACGGTGGAGGGACCGCACAACACCACGGGCGTCTCCGATTTCGATGCCCGGCGGCGGGTCTTCTCCTGCCGGCCAACCGCGGCCGCCGAAGAGCGGCCGTGCGCTCACGAGATCGTGTCCCGGCTGGCGTCGGGAGCCTACGGCCGCGACGTGGGCGACAACGAGGTGAGCGACCTCCTCGTCTTCTACGGGATGGGTTCCGAGGACGGAGGCTTCGAGGCCGGCGTGCGCACGGCGCTCGAGGCGGTCCTCTCCAGCCCGCACTTCCTCTTCCGCATGGAGCGGGAACCCGAGGATGTGGCGCCCGGCGAGGTTTATCCGCTTGCGGGCGAGGACCTTGCCGCGCGCCTGTCGTTCTTCCTCTGGGGCGCCGGCCCGGACGCCCGACTGGTGGCCGCGGCTCGGGACGGGGCGCTCTCGGATCCTGTCCGGTTCGAGGCCCAGGCGCGCCGCCTGCTGGCGGATCCGCGTTCGGAGGCGCTGGCCACCCGCTTCGCTTCGCTCTGGCTCCGCCTGCAGGACGTTGAGAAGGTGAGTCCGGACGCGTTCCGCTTCCCGAACTACAGCCGGCAGGTCGCCGAGGCGATGCGGCGGGAGAGCGAGCTCTTCTTCCACAACCTGATCCGCGAGGACCGGAGTCTGCTCGAGCTCTACGGCGCCGACTACACCTTCGTAAACGAGCGCCTGGCGCGTCACTACGGCATCGACGGGGTAAGGGGCGAAGCTTTCCGGCGGGTGAGCTATCCCGACGATCGCCGGCGCGGGCTCGTGGGCCACGGCAGCATGCTGGTCCAGACATCGCTCGGCAACCGCACCTCGCCCGTGCTGCGCGGCCTGTGGGTAATGGAGGTGCTGCTGGGGACGCCCCCGCCGCCTCCGCCTCCCGGCATTCCGGACCTGGAAGAGACCGCGAGCGCCCGTGACGGCAAGGTGCTCACGACCCGCGAGCGGCTCGAGGCCCACCGCGAGAGCCCCGACTGTTCGTCCTGCCACGACCTGATCGATCCGATCGGGCTGGCGCTTGACAACTTCGACGTGACCGGCAGGTGGCGCATCCGCGAGGAGGGCACCCCGCTCGACACCCGGAGCACCTACTACGACGGCACGGACATCGAGACCCCGGCGGACCTCTCGCGCGTCCTGCTCAAGCGCCCCGTTCCGCTGGTCCGGCAGTTCACCGAGAGCCTGATGGCCTATGCGCTGGGACGGGGCATCGACTATCGGGACCAGCCTGCCGTGCGCGCCATCGCGAGGGAGGCCGAGCGCAACGACTACCGGATGTCGTCCTTCATCATCGGAGTGGTGATGAGCGACGCCTTCCGCATGAAGCAGGCCCTGGCGCTCGCCGATAGCGAGAACACCGGGACTCGGGATACATTCGATTGATATGCCCGCGCACCGCGCCGTAGACCGTCGACGGCCCGGGCGGGTTCGTGTCCGTCATCCTTCATCCTGGATCGTGGCATGCATTTTCTGACCGGCAAGGCTCTCCCGCGCCGCACCTTCGTGCGCGGGGCGGGCGCCACACTCGCTCTTCCGCTGCTGGACGCGATGATCCCCGCCGCCGTTCCGCGCGGGCGCGCCGCTGGCGAACCGACACGCCTGATCTGCATCGAGGAGGTGCACGGCGTCCCCGGATGCAACGAGTGGGGGGCGAGGCAGCATCTCTTCGCGCCCGTGACCCAGGGGCGGGATTTCGAGCTCAGCGACGTCAACGTGCTGAAGGGGCTCGAGCCGTGGCGTGACTACATGACCATCATCAGCAACACCGACGTGCGCATGGCGGAGGCCTTCGCGCCGCCGGAGGTGGGCGGCGACCACTTCCGCTCCAGCGCGGTGTTCCTGACCCAGTCGCATCCGAAGCAGACCCAGGGGTCCGACATCTACTGCGGAACCTCGCTCGATCAGCTGCACGCGCAGCGCTTCGGGCAGGACACGGTGTTGCCCTCGCTTCAGCTCTCCATCGAGCCCACGGACGCGGGGGGTGGCTGCGACTACAACTATTCGTGTTCGTACATGGACTCGGTCAGCTGGGCATCGCCCGACGTGCCGCTTCCGATGATCCGCAGTCCGCGCACCGCCTTCGACATGCTCTTCGGTGCAGGCGGGAGCGCCGACGAGCGGGCGCGGCGGCGCCGGACCCACGGGAGCATCCTGGACTGGGTCGCGGGCGAGGTGGCCGATCTGCGGCGTCAGCTGGGCGCGGTCGACCTGCAGAGGGTGGACCGTTATCTGGACAGCGTGCGCGAGATCGAGCGGCGCATCGAGCGGGTGGAGGAGCGCAACACCAGCGGGGCCCCGCGCGAGCTGCCCGGTGCGCCCCCGGGCGTGCCCGACTCCTTCGCCGAGCACATGCGTCTCCTCATCGACCTGCAGGTGCTGGCCTTCGAGACGGATGCAACGCGGGTCACCGCGCTCAAGATGGGACGCGACGCATCCAACCGCAGGTTCCCCGAGAGCGGATCGGACCGGGCCTTCCATCCCGCCTCGCACCACGGCGGCAACGAGGAGGCCATCCTCGAATTCAACACGATCTGCCAGTGGCGCACGGGACAGCTGGCGTACCTGCTGGAACGGCTGCAGGAGACGATGGACGGCGAAATGAGCCTGCTGGACCGGTCCATGGTGATCTGGGGCTCGCCCATGGGAGACGCCAATCTGCACAACCACCGCCGCTGCCCGCTCGTGATCCTGGGCGGGGCGAACGGTCAGCTGGAGGGCAACCTGCACTTGAAGGCCCCGGACGGAACGCCCATGGCCAACGTATTCACGACGCTCCTGCACAAGCTCGGGCACGAGGATGTGAAGACCTTCGGAGATGCCAGCGGCGAGTTCTCCCTGACCGTGCCGGTGACGTCGTGAAGCCGGCGAGGTTCTCGGGAGGCCGGCCGGTGCGGGCCCGCTTCCTGGGCATGGCGATCCTGCCGTTGCTGCTTCTCGGCGGCGGCTGGCCGGACGCGCCCGTGGCGGAGGCGGCGGCGCGGGGCGACCTGGAGGCGGTGCGGCGCCTGCTGCGCGAGGGCGCGGACGTGAACGCGCCCCAGGGCGACGGCATGACCGCGCTGCACTGGGCCGCCGAGCACGACGACGCCGAGCTCGCGGACGTGCTGCTGTACGCGGGCGCCCGGGTGGATGCGGGCACCCGCATCGGGCACTACACCCCTCTCCACCTGGCCGCCCGGGACGCGGGCGCGAGCGTGGTGCAGGTGCTTCTCGAGGCGGGAAGCGACCCCAACGCGACCACCACCAATTCGGGCGCGACGCCCCTGCACCTGGCGGCTGCCGCGGGCGATCCCGCCGTGGTCGGGGCGCTGGCGGGAGCGGGCGCGGACGTGAACGGCCGCGAGGGCGCGTGGGGACAGACCCCCCTCATCTTCGCCGCGGCCAACAACCGGGTCGAAGCCATCGAGGTGCTGCTGGGAGCCGGCGCCGACCTGTCGCTCGCGGCCTGGTCGGTGGACGTGGCGGAGCAGGAGCGGGCGGATGCCGCCGCCGAGCGCCGCCTGAACGAGTTCATCGCCGCCTTCAAGGAGAAGGAGGGCGGGGGCCCGGACTGGCAGCCCACCCCCAGCCAGGTGCAGGCGGCCATCGAAGCGTCGCGCGAGATCCAGCGCAGGTGGCCCGACGTGCCCGACCCGGCGAACGACGGGCGGGGCGGAGCGCTCGCCAACCAGGAAGGCGAGGTCGAGGAGGAGGCGGAGCAGGCCGAGGGCGAGGAATCCGGGACCGAGGCCGATGCGGCGCCGGAAGCCGAAGACGAGGCCGCCGAACCGGACGAGGAATCCGGCGAGGCGGAGGAAGGCGACGAGTCCGGCGAAGAATCGGAGGAAGCGGACGCCGAAGAGGCCGAATCCGACGAGCACGAGCAGGAAGAGCCGCGTCCGATGTCCTACGCTCAGATGGTGGGTGCCTGGGGCGGATTGACCCCCCTCCTGCACGCGATCCGGCAGGGCCATGTAGAGGCGACCCTGGCGCTGCTCGAGGCCGGCGCGGATGTCAACCGGGTTTCCGACGGCGACCGGACGTCACCGATCCTCATGGCGTCCGTGAACGGTCAGTTCGACCTGGCGCTCACGCTGCTCGAGCGCGGCGCCGACCCCAACGTGGCGAGCGAGGCGGGCACGACCCCGCTCTTTGCGGTGCTGGAGCGGCAGTGGGCGCCCCGGGCGTCGTACGCGCACCCCACCGAGCATCTGCAGCAGAGCGCGACTCACTTGGAGATGCTGGAAGCCCTGCTGGAAGCCGGGGCGGATCCCAACGTGCGCCTGAAGGCCCACCTCTGGTTCATGGAGTACACCTTCGGCGTGCTGCGCGGCAGCGGCATCAACCTGCAGGGCGCGACGCCGTTCTGGCGGGCCGCCTACGCCCTCGATGTCGACGCGATGCGGCTGCTCATGGAACACGGGGCCGACCCCGCCATCCCGACCATGAAGCCGCCCCAGCGCCGCCGGCGCCGTCCCCCCCCGCCCCCTGAGCCGACGCCGGCGGAGGAGGCGGTGGCCGAGGCCGCGGAAGGCGAGGGAGCCGTCGCGGCCGAAGAGGCAGCGGAGGAAGAAGCCACCGTGGCCGAAGGCGAGGAGTCGGCGGCGGACAAGGCTCCGGAGACGTTTGCGGACGAAGCAGACGAAGCAGTTGCGGACGAAGCCGGCGAGGCCGCCATCGAGAGCGAGGCGCCCGGCGCCGTCCTGGCCAACGCCGAGGGCGAGACGGACGAAGCGGAGGAAGAGCCCGCTCAGCAGGGCTACGGGAGAGATGACGACGAAGATCTCTCCGGGGTACCGCCCGTCCCGGTCGGCGGACCCGCCATCTACCCGATCCACGCCGCGTCCGGCGTCGGCTACGGCCAGTCCTTCGCGGGCAACGCGCACCGCTACGTGCCCGACAACTGGCTCGCGGCGGTGAAGTTCCTGGTGGAGGAGGCCAGCGCGGACGTCAACGTGCGCGACGCCAACGCCTACACCGCGCTCCATCACGCCGCATCCCGGGGCGACGACGAGCTGGTCCTCTATCTCGTGGAGCGCGGCGCGGACGTGACCGTGCTGAGCCGCAAGGGCCAGACCACCGCCGACATGGCCAACGGTCCGGTGCAGCGCGTGCAGCCGTTCCCGTCCACCATCGGCCTGCTGGAGCGGCTGGGGTCGAAGAACAACAACAACTGCGTGTCCTGCTGAGGGTTCAGCCGAACACAGCGTCCCGTCCCCGACGCCCTTGACAGCAAGCTTCCCGTGACGGCCGGCGGTCGGCGCCGCAAGGCCGCGATGATCTTCATCCTCATCACGGTCTTCATCGACATGCTGGGGATCGGGATCATCATCCCCATCCTCCCGGAGCTGATCAGGGAGTTCGCCGGAGGGAGCGCCGCGCTGGCCGGTCGCTGGTACGGCATCCTGGCCGCCACCTACGCCGTCACCCAGTTCTTCTTCGCGCCCCTGCTGGGAGCGCTGTCGGACCGGGTGGGGCGCAGGCCCGTGATCCTCATCTCCCTCTTCGGGCTCGGGATCGACTACCTCATCATGGGCTTCGCCCCGACGCTGGGGTGGCTCTTCGCCGGCCGCCTCATCGCCGGCGTGATGGGGGCCAACGCCACCACCGCCAACGCATACATCGCCGATGTGTCGAAGCCGGAGAACCGTGCCAGAAACTTCGGGCTCATCGGCGTGGCGTTCGGGCTCGGCTTCATCTTCGGCCCCGCCATAGGCGGCCTGCTCGGAAGCATCGACCTGCGCCTGCCGTTCTTCGCCTCGGCGGGGCTCGCACTCGTGAACTGGCTCTACGGCTTCTTCGTCCTGCCGGAATCGTTGCCCCGGGAGAAGCGCGACGCCTTCCGCTGGCGCAAGGCCAACCCGGTGGGGAGCCTGCATGTGCTGCGCACCTATCCCCTGGTCGCCGGCCTGACCGCGGCCTTCGTTTTCGTCATCCTGGCGCAGCGGGGGCTTGAAACCGTCTGGGTGCTCTACACGGGACACAAGTTCGGGTGGGATGAGCGCGCGAACGGCCTTTCGCTGGCGCTGGTGGGGATCATGTCGGCGATCGTCCAGGGTGGGCTGGTCCAGCCCGTGATCAAGCGGATCGGCGAACGCCGGGCGGTCCTCTACGGGCTGGTCATCGCCGTCTTCACCTTCCTGGGATACGGGTTGGCCACCGCGGGCTGGATGCTGCTTGTGTTCATCGTGTTCGGATCGATCAGCGGCGTCGCCGGCCCCGCCATCCAGAGCCTGGTGGCGGGCTCCGTCCCTCCGGAGGACCAGGGCAAGGTCCAGGGCGGCATCCAGTCCCTCATGAGCCTGACCAGCATCCTGGCGCCGCTCGTCTTCACGGCGGGGCTGTTCAGCTACTTTACCTCCGCGAGCGCGCCGATCGAGCTGCCCGGTGCGCCGTTCCTGCTGGGCGCGCTGATGTACGCGCTGGCGTTCTGGTCGGTGCTGAGGCTGTTTCGGAGGATGCCGGGGTAGGGGCCCGTGTGTTCACTCAAACACGTAGACGTTGAAGCGGCTGTACACCGACCCGGTTCGCGAATGCACGCGGCTTCTGCAGTTCCTGGTCGAAGGGCAAGCGATCTATTCTGATTTCGCCTGAGAGCGTCCCCTCGGGAGTGAGTCTGCGGGTCGTTGTTGGGTGGCCCTGTATGCTTGCGCAGGGTGAGTCGGGTTGTTTGGATGGCGGCGTAGTAACTTTCCGGCTTCTACCATCGGCATGAGGTGTCGGCTACCTAGTTTTCGCTGCGAGAAACTCAGAAAGCGTGCAATCTCGCTCGAAGTCGTCCATTCTCTCGCTGTGCAGATTGCTTCGATGACCGCACGAAGCTTTGCCTTGCGTGGTCGCGTTCCCAAGTGCCTGATAGCGTTCTGCACATCAACGGGAAGCTCCCCCCGATCCAGGGCGAGCTCCCCCCGGTCCGCGCCCGAGCTCCCCCCGATCCGTTCCGAGGTGGTGTCAATAGGGTCGCCGAGCTCCCTTCGATCCGGGCCGAGCTCCCTTCGATCCGCGTCGAGCTCCCCCCGATCCGCGCCCGAACTCCCCCCGATACTTTCACGCAGCGCCGGGGACAGGGTGTAGTAGCTGGCCGCTCCGTGCGAATGCAGCGTGAGCAGGTCTCGGTCCCGCAGTCCTCGCAGCAACTGGCTTGACGCCAGCGTATCCAGCCCCATTACGGTGCGCAGCCGGGCGTTGTCCACCCGGTCGCGCCGATACGCCATCAGCAGCGCGCGGAATTCGCCGCGGCTCAGCTCCGCGTCCCCGAGGCCTGCGACGAACCGGCGGTCGGAGGCGGTCAGCGTGGAGGTGTTGCGCAAGGTCACCGTCACCTGTTGCCCTTGCACCTCCACATCCGGGCGAGGCAGGAAGGCGTCCTCCATCTCCGCGAACATGCGTGGTATGCCCTCGCCCTGGTCCTTGGCGTAGCCGAGATCGACCAGCACGCGCACGATGCGTGGGTTGCGGCTCCGGTGGATGCGCTCCAGCCGGAGCACCTGTTCCAGGGTCACGCCTTCCGGAAAAGCGCCCGCGCTCACCACTTCCATGCGGTCTTCAAACATCCAGATTTCGGTGCCCGCCCCCTGGATGGAATAGTCTCGGTGGGCAACCGCGTTGTGCATGGCCTCGCGCCAAGCGAAATCCGGGTACTCCGGCATCTCCTGGAAGCGAGTGCCCATGAGACGTGACGGTCGTCGCAGGAGACCGCCGACCTCCGTCCGCGCTTTGTCCAGCACCATCGGCAGATTGCCCTCAATGCGGGGCCGTTCCTCGACATTGTGCTCCACGCCAAACCGCCGGGTGGTGCCGATGACCCGGAAGACACGGATGCCCGCGTTCGGATGATCCGGTTCGTATCTGGCGAAGAGGAGCTCGGCGGCGCGCCGAAGCAGAAGCCGATGTCCCCGGCGGTCGGCGAGCTTTCGCCTGAGCAGGTAATCCTCGTCGGTCCAGGCCGAGAGCCCGGCCCCGGCGCGGGCGCGGGCCAGCAGTTCGGGATCGAGGTCGTCCAGCGTGCAGGGCGAACGACGGCTCTCCCAGCTCTCGTGCATACCCTGCTGCTTGGATGCGGAAATCAGGGATTCCCGGGCCCTGACCGTCCGGTCGCCCACACGAAGCGGGAAACCGTTGCCCGTCATCTGGACCGGCACGTCCGCCGCGGGAACATCGAACACAATCAGTTCGATCCCCTCGTGAGAGACCAGGAATCCCTTGGGCTGAGGCGGATGCAGGAGGGCTCTCGGTGCCGATAGCAGCAGATCCATCGGTTTTGGAGGCACGGCGTGTCCGGTTACCGTGCCGTCGTCCTCCATGCCCAGCACGAGCACGCCGCCATCGGCGTTTGCGAAGGCGGCGACGTACTCCGCGACCTGTTCACGCACCTCGCGGCGTCCCCGGGGCTTCTTGGCCCCGGGCGGGCCCTCGAACATCGACTTGCGGTCGAAGTGCTGACCCTCGTCCTGGGACAGGAAGGGCGTGATGTCGAACCTTCGATCAGGCATACGGATTCAGACGCTTGCTCCGAGAAGCCACGGAACCATCCGGCGCGAGAACGCCAGCGGCGTGCCACATCCAAAGAATAGCCTGTTCTCGTTCCAGCGGTCCATGGCACATACCATGGCAACCGAGCCGACTTGGAAATGCAGGGTCTTGTCACGTAGTATCACATGAACCTGACAAGTAGTATCATCGCCCGCCCTCACCCCCGAAACGCCGCCAGCAGCTCCGCCTCCCGCTCGGGCGACAGGCCGGACCGCATCTCCTGCCGCCGTTCCGGGTCCTGGGCGTTGAACCACTCCAGCGTGTCGCGCGCCGTTTCCTCGAGCGGGCGCATCGCGAAGCCTGCGTCGAACGCCTTGTCGCCGTTGACCTGCATCATGCCCAGGTAATCACCGGCGGGCTCGGTCCAGTAGGTCAGGGCCGACAGGCCGTTGTCCGTCAGGAAGGCGGCGTCGACCCAGGTCAGGGTGGCGTCGGAGCCCACCGCCG
>LXNJ01000489.1_pt1 | contig 28006 bp, 25 predicted proteins | sample 809081 | NCBI WGS metagenome assembly LXNJ01 (sample SAMN04870510, study PRJNA318959) | sponge metagenome | biome: sponge; feature: marine sponge reef; material: water | host: Petrosia ficiformis | place: Greece: Milos, Mediterranean Sea | collected 2013-05-29 | depth 5-7 m | reverse complement strand
CTACATTAGTCCGATTCTTCCGCTGACGGTACAGAACTGTATATTTATCTTATGATAAAACAATTCTGTCCCTCAAAAAGCGAAACGCAAACGCCTTGCAGGAAAGTGTAACAGTGCCCAACAGCGCACAAAATGCATGCTGACGCACGCATTTTATACGCCAACGTTAGCAACCATTAAAATGAAAATCTGGACACCAATCATAATATTAGTTCTCATTCTAAACTCTTGCGGACATAAGTAAAATGAAAAGAGCGAAATGTCAATGGATTATTCAGAAGAGTTCCTGGATTATTTCAAAAATAGCGACTTGACACTGAAAAGTGATTCTGTAATTTTTCCAAAAGAATCAGGCATAGAAGATGTCGTTATTATACCGTCCTATATCCCCAGAAACAAAAGCGTCAGTTTTAAATCCGAATCCGAGGACTACATTTCAATAAATCAAGTTAATTATACAGACATCGAGTTTGTCATCAATTATCTTGGAGAAAAAACACATGGAAAAGCTTCCTTAGCTCCACAATTTTATCGTGGTTTTGAAACAATTGCATTCTCAGATGGTGAATATGTAATCAACTATTATTACGTAACTGAATGCGACAATCCTTGTTTATACTTCATCGGACTAGGTAATGAAAACATTGCAAAGGAAAATCCTGAAAATGTCTATGCTATGGTATCTGTTTCTGGCGGCACATGTGAAAATGAATTAAACAATTTGGCGAATAAAAAATTAAAAACGGTTGCCAACACTAAATAAAGCCAAGATCTAGACATTCATTAAAAGCGACAATACTATTATCCCGCTCCTCCAATTCAGTATAAGCCAAGGCCAAGCGATACCATAGATCGCCATCATTTGGATCGGCGTTGATCAATTCTATGATCAAATCTTTTGAGTGCAGTAAGTCGCCTTGTTGGGCATAAATTAGAGACAAGCCAAATTTTTGGGTCACCATATCCGGATCCAAATCCAATGCTTTTTCCCACCAATACTGTGCTTGACTAAAGTTTCCTGTTCTGAAGTGATGCTCGGCCAATAGGCTTCTCCCCTCCCTAAAGTCTGCATTGGCATAGAGATACTCTTTATACTCCTTATTCGCCTTTCTCCAAGCTTCCTTATAAGACTCTGGAATGTCACTGGGAGCTATATCTTCTGTTAATCGGGCGGCGACAATACGAACGGATCTTGTCGGATCGGCCAGTCGATCGAATGCAACGTTCATCCTGCTTTGAGCATCCATATTCAGGAAAGCATCCAATGAGCTCAAACGGACAAGGTAATCCTCACTCTTGGTCCCTTCTTCAGCCCAAAGAAACAAGCTGTCAGAATTAGAAGGGGCTTGCGAGAAATCGGTGCGTAGTAAATAATCCATGGCTGCGGCTCGCATGATGGCCGGCTGATTCCCATTGCGCACAAAGGCGATCACCTCTTGAGCTTTTAATGGGTCCATCTCCGAGGCAATCAATAATCCATTTGAATAAATGTCCATTCTTTCTGTGCCATACCATTCTTCTATGGCTAGATATAGTTCCATATTCTCTTTATCGGTATGACAATCCTTGCAGGCATTAGGTGTTTCATACTGAATGGATTGATCGGGGCGCGGAATTCGGAAGGAATGATCGCGGCGAAAGTCATTCCCCATATACATCTTACCTGGCATATGGCAATCCACACAGGCGACTTCCTCCGTATGAAAATGATGTTCGGGTCCATTGTACGAAGGCTCATGACACTGACCACAGAGATCGTTGCCAATCATTTTCAACTCATAGGAATGGGCATCATGGCAATCCGTGCACTTCACCCCCTCATGATACATCTTACTCTGCATAAAAGACCCCAGCACATAGTCCTCTTCTAGGATTTGCCCATCGGGATGATACACTCCAGATTCAAGTGCATTTATCCAGTATTCGTTCTCATACTTCCCGGTATAATTGCTTCCAACCTGGAGTCGGGACCTTCGGCTATGACAAGGTCCGCATGCATCCACCATTTCATCCATCTCGCTCATGGCACCCAGTCGCAGCTCTTGTTCTTCGCCCTCGCCTTCGGTATGATATTCAACGTGCAATGAGGCCGGACCATGGCAGGATTCACAGCCTAAGTTCACTTCAGAATATACCGTGTTAAACGAGTCGATTTCGGCAAAATAGTTCTTCTCTAGATTCGTGGAATGGCAATCGGCACACATGGTGTTCCAAGTCATCGATGACTCGGTCCAATGCAACCACTCATGGGCGTCAATCTCTTGATCGGCCAACTGATGAAACCATCCCTTTTGTTCTGTATCCCAGCTTGCCTTCAGGACCTGCAAACGACCTCTCTCTCCTTTAACCAAATACTGTTGCAAGGGCTCCCATCCAAAGGTGTACTCAATCTTATACTCTTGTGTGGCTCCATCTTCTTCTATTCCAATCCAGTATTCTTCCCCTCTGCGGTAAAAGTGATTCCTCACTCCATCCGCCTCGTACACTTGATCATTAAAATTTCCTGAGACGTATTGCTGCTTGGCTTCATGCATGGCATGGTAATGATGGCTTTCACACCAAAGAACAAACTCCTGCTCGTGGCATGATTGGCAGCTTTCCGTTCCCGACCAACTAGCGTCAACAGATACCACTTCCGTTTGCCGTTTCTCATTCTGACATTGACTTAAGCCAATAACAAAGAGAAGAAGAGTGAGTATACTTAAGCCTTTTGCGAAGCGATGATTGGGCATTTCGAAATTTAGAAAATCGAAGCTAAAAGTCGGAAAGTGGCGGGGTATCCGTTTCTGCTGACTGATGATTTTACTTCACTACTTCTCCTGAGATGTATAAAGTAGCTTCGGCATGGTTCACATCCGTATTAACCATAATGCTCTTTTTGAATTTTCCAATTGCCTTGGCATTATAGGTTGCTTTAATGGTGGTCCACTCTCATGGTTGAACCGGTTCTTGTGGGTAATCTGTGGCTGTACATCCACAACTCGGCTTTACCTTCGTGATAATCAAGGGCTCCGTACCTTCATTCTGAAACTTGAACAAATAACTAACCGAAACTCCTTGTTCAATGGTTTCGAAATCATAGCTGGTACTTTCCCAATTCAAAATTTCTGGCGAATGTTCTGCTCTAGCTTCTTCTACTGGGTTCTCATCCATTTTCGGATTGTAATTCTCAATAGTGATGGCCATGCTTGCCATTGCCACGAAAAGGAAACTGAATACTGTAAAGGCTGACTTTTTCATTGTCTTATTGTTTTAAATTCTACAGTGACGAAAGTAGAGTGCCTTGGGCTTGATCAATGTTAATGAGCTTCAAAGCTTTGTTAATGGCTTGTTAACGAAATTCCACTCCAACTTGATATAGGTACTTTTAAGGCCATGAAAGGAAGACATATCCGTATAATTGTTCTTGCTGGATTCTTAGCCATTGGTGGTGTGCTACTCATGCAATGGAAATGGATGAGTCAGGCCTATGAGCTTAAGGGTGCTGCCTTTGATAGAGATACCCGTGCAGTACTTATCAAGGTGTGCGATATGATTAGCCTGGCCAACGGGAACAAACCAGATATCCAATATCCCATTGTTCAAGCCGATAATGAAACCTATATCGCCAGTGTCAACGACTTTATTGATACGCTGGTCTTATCCCATTATTTGGAAAAACACTTAGCTCTTGTAGGAATGGAGCTTGGATACGAATATGCTATTTATGAATGCTCTAGTGAGCATTATGTGTTTAAAAGGAGCGTAGGTCTCGAAGGTCAATCCATGAGTTTGGAGGGCGAGGCTTTTGAAGATGAAGTGGACTATCTGTACTTCTTTGTATTGCGGTTTCCGGAAAAATCGTCCTTCCTATATAGTCGTCTGGGCCCTTGGAACCTCATCGTTCTTCTCGTTGTATTCGTGCTATTCTTCTTTGTTTATGCCGTCTGGATTCTACTTCGTCAAAGACGATATAGTGAGATTCAAAAAGACTTCATCAACAATATGCCCCATGAATTTAAGCCCCCCATAAGCACCATCTCCGTTTCATCGGCGGCATTGAAATCGGGTCCTATGGAAGAGGATAAGGCGACCACCTACGCACAGATTATATGGGACGAGGCCTAACGACTGAATCGTCAGGTTGAAAAAGTATTGGACGTGGCCAAGAGCGAAAAGAATCACTTTGAGCTGAAAATGGCAGAAACCAATATTCACGAAATCATTGAAGGGGCTGTGAAGAAAGTGAGTACCGCACATTCCAATGAAGAGATGCGCATTCGATGCAAACTAGAGTTGGATGTTCCTTCGATCAAACTCGATCCGGTACATTTTGGTAATGTGGCGTATAACTTGCTGGACAATGGCATCAAATACAGCCCAGAAAATATTGACATTGAGATTCGATCTTCGCTACATTCCTCAGGAATGGCGTTGATTGAGTTTGAAGATTATGGTCTAAGAATGAGTAAGCAAGAAGCCGAGAAGGTATTTCGGAAGTTTTATAGGGTGAATACGGGCAATGTGCATAATGTGAAAGGCTTTGGATTAGGTTTGTACTATGTGCAGCAAATTGCCAAAGCTCATAAATGGAAATGGAAATTGGACACCGAACTAGGAAAGGGTAGTGTGTTTAAATTACTGATGCCGCTCAAATGAACGAAGCAAAACAAATACGATTGCTGTATGCCGAGGACGACAAAACCCCGGGCTTCGTAACCAAGGATCGATTGGAGGAAGAAGGTTTCTACGTAAAACACTGCAAAGATGGTCAGGAAGGTTTGGAGCAATTTAAGCTTTCCAGTTTCGATGCGTGTATTCTGGATGTGATGATTCCTAGAATGGATGGCTTTGTGTTGGCTAGAGAAATACGAAAGCGCAGCCCAGGAATCCCCGTTCTTTTTTTGAGTGCCAAAAGCGTGAAAGAAGATCGCATAGCCGGTTTTAAAACGGGTGCCGATGACTACATCACCAAGCCTTTTAGCATAGAAGAGCTTATTCTCCGCTTGCAAGTATTCTTGCGTAAAAGTGGAAAAGTTGAACAACAAACAGAGCGGCAAGAACATCGCTTTGGAGCTTTTGTTTTCTATCCTGATCGGTATCAATTGCTGTTGGGAGATGAGGAAATAAAGCTGACCGAAAGAGAAAATGACCTCCTAAGTTTCTTTTGCTCCCATGCCAATGAAGTGGTACGCCGTGAAGAAATCTTAAGGCAGGTTTGGGGTAAAGACGATTACTTCTCAGGACGTAGCCTTGACGTCTTCGTTTCACGATTGAGGAAGCTCTTAACGGGCGATCCAAAAGTTCATATCGATAACATCCATGGCGTTGGTTTCCGCTTTCACTATTGATTCCTTTCGGTTTCGAAAATAAATGTGCATTTTTAAGGCTGATGCTCAGCCCAAACAAAATATCACACCTCTTACGCATTATGGTCTTGACCATAATCACTTTACAGTTTGCGGTACCTATGGAATACTTCATGGATAAAGTTCCTATGGAATCGCAAATTGCCGATCTAGAAAATGATAAAAAGGAAAAAGAAGAAAGTAAAGAGGGTGAAACCTCCAACACCTTGTTCCAACACACCCCATTAGAATACTCCTTTCAGGCTTCTTTCACCTTACAGAAGGCAGCCGATCGAATCAAAGAATATTCATCTTTATACCAAGAGGTTCCCAATGCACCTCCTGAGCTGGTCTAAATACCACAGACCACTCAATTTGCACACTCTTTAACACGGGCCCAAAACCCTCTATGGCCCACAATCTCCCAAAAGATGAAGACTTTAAAATATGATCTTCCCGCTAGTATAGTTGTATTCCTGGTAGCCATTCCGCTCTGTCTTGGAATTGCTCTTGCCTCAGGAGCCCCGCTCATTGCTGGTCTCGTTTCCGGTATGATTGGCGGAATAGTAGTAGGGCTCCTCTCTGGTAGCTCACAAGGTGTGAGCGGACCTGCCGCAGGGCTTGTTGTCATTGTTCTTTCCGCCATTACCTCTATGGGGAGCTATGAACGATTCCTAATGGCTGTAATTCTGGCTGGTATTATTCAAATCACCTTTGGATTAATCAAAGCAGGTATAGTTGCATACTATGTTCCTACATCCGTAATAAAAGGAATGCTTTCAGCCATCGGTGTCATTATTATCCTAAAACAAATTCCACATGCCTTTGGCTATGATGCCGATTATGAAGGTGATTTGGCATTTGCCCAACCCGACGGACATAACACCTTTTCCGAACTTGGACATATGCTCGATGCCGTCTCTCCAGGGGCCTTGACCATTTCCATCATTTCCTTACTCATCCTTGTTCTCTTTGAGAGTAAATGGATTAAAAACAACGACTCTCTTAAACTCATTCCGGGACCGCTAATTGCGGTTGTTATCGCCATTGCGCTGGGGCAATTTTTTAAGGGTGGGGAATTTGAAGTTACTGCAGAGCATATGGTCGCAATTCCAGTTCCGGATTCCATCAGTGATTTTACTTCGGGGCTCATCCGACCCGAATGGGTTTCGCTGCTGGATGGACAGCTTTGGACCGTTGCCATGACCATTGCGGTGGTTGCGAGTATTGAAACCCTTCTGTGTTTGGAAGCAACCGATAAATTGGACCCTATGCGTAGGGTGAGTCCCGCTAATAAGGAGCTCTTTGCGCAAGGTGTTGGGAATATCTTTAGCGGCTTTTTGGGTGGTCTTCCTATTACACAGGTGATTGTGCGCTCATCAGCGAATATCCAAAGTGGGGGAAGAACCAAGATTTCGGCCATCTCCCATGGATTCCTAATTCTGCTTTCTATTCTATTCATTCCAAATATCATCAACCTTATTCCATTGGCTAGTTTGGCGGCCATTCTAATTGTTGTTGGATATAAGTTGGTGAAATGGGATGTGATTAAGTCCATGTACAAAAGAGGTTGGACGAGCTTCATTCCCTATGCGGTAACTCTTTTCGCTATTGTGTTTACAGACCTTTTACTCGGGATCGCCATTGGTAGTGCGGTAGCATTGTTCTTTATTCTGCATGACAATTTCACTACTCCTTTTCATTTGGAGCAGAAAGAAGACGAACAGGGGCCTTATGTTCAAATGGTTTTGGGTGAAGATGTGACCTTCTTAAATAAAGCATCCCTCTTGGCCACTTTTAAAGAACTTCCTAGAGATACACGAGTCATAGTAGATGGCTCCAAAACCGTGCATGTAGATATTGATATTTTAGACATCCTTGACGACTTTAGAGTCAATGCCGAATACAAGCATATCGACTTAAAAGTGATCAACCTGGATGAACATCTTGAACGAAAAACGGCCATCAGGGAAAAGAAGAATGTAAAGAAGCTGAACCTAAAGTAGTTTTTCTTTCGTGTGCATTATTCTCGGGCAGATGTATATATTGACCAAATGAAAATTATAGCTCCTGCTCTGTTCGCGCTACTCCTTTTTGCATGCCGTAGCGAAACGCCACTTCCTGATTCGTTGGAGGTAAATGAAATTGATCTGCCAAATCTTTCCATTCGAGCTTTGAATGCGGTGGACGACAACAGTTGCTGGTTTAGCGGATCCAACGGTAGTTTTGGATATACACGAGATGGTGGATTGCTTTGGTCGATCGATTCAATCCCAGAGGCCAAGGGCATGGAGCTCCGATCGCTTGCCGTTTTAAATGACAGTACCGCTTTCGTGTTGTCGGCAGGAAGTCCGGCACTTCTGTTCAAAACCCCCAATTACGGAGAAAAGTGGACACTCGTTTTTGAAGATCGCTCCGAAGAGGTTTTCTTCGACTCCATGAAGTTCTGGGACAATTTACAGGGGATCGCTTTTGGAGATCCGAACAATGGATGTTTCCATATTCTAATTACTCGTGATGGTGGCAACAGTTGGAATAGGGTGCCCTGTGATAATTTACCAATCTATGTAGAAGGCGAGGGTGCTTTTGCGGCATCCAATACCAACATTAAATGCTTTGGATCCCATGTTTGGATCATCACCGGAAGCAATTCCTCAAGAATATTGCATTCTCAGGATTACGGTCGAACTTGGGAAATTTTTGAAACTCCCATCATCCAATCTTCCGAAATGAGCGGCGGATTTGGAATGGACATGTACGATGATAAAAAGGGGATTGTCATTGGTGGTGATTGGGAAAATCCTGAGAGCAAAGAAGACAACCTGATTCGCACTTCGGATGGAGGAAAAAACTGGTCCATTGTAAACCATGAATCAAGACCAGGTTTTCAGTCCTGTGTTCAATACATTCCCGGCAAGGGTTCAGATTGGCTCGTGTCCGTTGGATATCCTGGCCTTCATATGTCAAACGATGGAGGTACGAGTTGGCGTGCCTATGAAGATCAGAAGCTTTGGTTCGCTGTGGAAATGAGTCCTTCAGGAAAACGAGGATTCCTTAGCGGACACAAAAAATTAGGGGTGTTTTCTCTGATTGAATAGTCTGGGCTACAATAATCCTTGGCCGCTTTCAAACATCATGCAGTCTAATTTTGTTAAATGAATTGGATTATGAATTCGGAATTGTATCCGTTGCAAAAGAGGCTGACAAAAATCATACGATAGTCATCAAGTAATGCGCTACATATTCCGTAAAATTGTACACTCCACAACTGTATATCTATGAGTGAAGAAAAGAGATTGGAAGAATTTCAGGCAAAAGTTGACAAAGAGCTCAAAATTGAGCCACGCGATTGGATGCCCGAAGACTATAAAAAACACCTGGCCCGACAAATTTCCCAACATGCCCATTCCGAAGTGATTGGGATGCAGCCTGAAAGAAACTGGGTCACTAGAGCGCCGTCCTTGCGCGCTAAGGTTGTGCTGCTTGCCAAGATTCAAGATGAAGCGGGTCATGGTCTGTACCTCTATTCCGCGGCAGAAACGCTTGGCGTAAGCCGTGAAGAGTTTTTGCAAGCTCTGCATGAAGGCAAGGCAAAGTATTCTGGCATTTTTAACTATCCGACACTCAACTGGGCCGACATTGGTGCGGTTGGTTGGTTGGTTGATGGTGCAGCCATCGTTAATCAGGTTTCGCTACAGCGCACATCCTATGGGCCCTACTCCAGAGCTATGGTTCGTATCTGCAAGGAAGAAAGCTTCCATCAGCGACAAGGGTATGAGATCCTCGCTAATATGATGAAAGGGACCGAAGAGCAAAAAGAGATGGTCCAAGATGCGGTTAACCGTTTTTGGTGGCCAGCCCTAATGATGTTTGGTCCTCATGATGCAGATTCTCCGCGTTCTGGAAATGCCATGAAGTGGAAGATCAAGCGAGAGACCAACGATGAGCTTCGCCAAAAATTTATCGATAGGACCGTTCAACAAGCTGAGGTTATAGGAATTGAAATTCCAGATCCCGAATTAAAATGGAATGAAGAGCGCGGTCATTATGACTTTGGTGAAATTAATTGGGATGAATTCTGGAATGTGGTCAAAGGAAACGGACCATGTAACAGAGATCGCCTTCGCCACCATCGTGCTGCCCATGAAAATGGCCAATGGGTGAGAGAAGCCGCCAATGCATATGCCATGAAACAAGCGCAAAAAGTAAGCACTGCCTAAATCAAAAAATTGAATACAATGAGCAATTTAGATACACAAGGAGCCCTTTGGGAAGTGTTTATTCAAAGCAAGCCCGGTCTACCCCATAAGCATGCTGGAAATGTGCATGCTGCAGATAAGGAGATGGCTCTTCAAAACGCTCGAGATTTATACACGCGTCGGAACGAAGGAACCTGTATTTGGGTGGTGCCAAGTTCAGCCATTGTTTCCTCTAACCCAGAGGATATGGGATCATTCTTTGACCCATCAGACGATAAGATTTATCGTCATCCAACCCATTATGTGATGCCAGAAGGCGCCAAACATATTTAATATGGAAAAGAATCAAGCGATAATTGAATACGCTTTGCGAATTGGCGATAGCTCCCTAATCCTAGGTCAGTGCATGGCGGAGTGGTGCAGCAATGGACCTGTTCTAGAAGAGGATATTGCCATGACCAATATAAGCCTTGACCTCTTTGGTCAGGCCCGTACCATGTACAAATACATTTGCGAGATTGCCGGTGAAGGAACCGAAGATGATTGGGCATTTTTCCGCAGCGAAAGAGAATTCTTGAATAATCTAATCGCAGAAAGACCCAACGGCCACTTCGGCGATACCATGGTTCGTCAGTTCTTCTTTTCTAGCTTCTACTATCACTTTTACACGGCTTTGTGCGAAAGCGCCGATGAACGATTGGCTGCATATGCAGCTAAGTCCTTGAAAGAAGTGACCTATCATTTACGTCACTCAGCAGAATGGATCGTTCGTCTTGGAGATGGAACCGAAGAAAGTCATGAAAAGGTTCAAAACAGTGTCGATGACCTGTGGCACTATACCGGAGATCTCTTTGAAATGGATGATCTCGATGATTCTCTTATAAAAGAGAACATTGCCATTGACTTAAACACAATTAAGCCGAAATGGGATAATACCGTTAATGAAGTGCTTTCAAGAGCTACCCTTAAACGTCCGGAAGATGCCTATATGGACAGTGGCCGACTGCAAGGAATACACTCCGAATACCTTGGTCATCTGTTAAGCGAAATGCAATACATGCAGCTGGCTTATCCCGATGCAAAATGGTAGCGGAAAAGGCAGATACGAAGCTGATCTATTCCTGGTTGAATGAAATTCCAGATCCAGAGATTCCTGTAATATCTGTGGTAGAATTGGGTGTTATCCGAGATGTGTCCTTCGAGGATTTTTCTCAGATCGAAGTAACTATTACTCCGACCTATACGGGCTGCCCCGCCATGCTACGATTCGAGCAGGATATCGAAGAAAAGCTGAAAGAAAAAGGCTTCAAAGAGGTTTCTATAAAGACTGTTTTTGCGCCTTCTTGGACCACCGACTGGATTACGGATGAAGCCAAAGAACGACTTCGCGAGTATGGAATAGCTCCTCCAGTATCTGGCTCTGCCGATAGGGGAATCTTGTTCGCTTCAGGCCCAAAGGTAGTCGCCTGTCCAAAATGTAGCTCTGAAAACACCAAGCTGGTTAGCCAATTTGGAGCCACCACCTGTAAGGCCATGTATTCCTGTAAGGATTGCCTTGAGCCCTTCGAATATTTTAAGTGCATCTAGTTGCTGTCTTTGCTAACTTAGAGCCTGAGTAAACCTACGTTCCATGGATGAAATCCTTTTTAGCACCGACGATAAGGGTGTTGCAACCATACGATTGAATAGACCTAACGTATTCAACAGCTTCAACAGAGATATGGCCCTGGCCATGCAGGAAAAATTAGACGAATGTGAAAAGGATCATGCCGTCCGATGCATTGTGATCATAGGTGAGAGCAAGGCCTTTTGCGCCGGTCAAGATCTAGCCGAAGCCATTGATCCTGAAGGTCCAGACCTCACGGATATAGTTAGTGAACACTACAATCCAATCATCCTTCGCCTTCGAAAAATAAAAAAACCCATCATTGCTGCCGTCAATGGTGTAGCTGCTGGGGCAGGTGCTAATATTGCCCTAGCCTGTGATGTGGTTATTGCGGCCGAATCGGCTTCCTTTATTCAGGCTTTTAGTAAAATTGGATTGATCCCCGACAGTGGAGGAACCTATTCCCTACCGCGAATTGTTGGCTTTCAAAAAGCTTCGGCTTTAATGATGTTGGGCGATAAAGTAAAGGCCCCGGAAGCAGAACGAATGGGAATGATCTACCAATGGTATCCGGATGATGAATTTGAAGACCAACTAAACAACTTATCTTCAAAATTAGCGTCCATGCCCACCTATGGGTTGGGTCTTACCAAATGTGCGTTGAACAGGAGTTATGGTAACTCACTTGAAAAACAACTGGCCTTGGAAGACGAACTTCAAAGTAGAGCGGGAAGGACCAACGACTATGAAGAAGGGGTTAATGCCTTCCTGGAAAAGCGCAAGCCAATCTTCAAGGGCAACTAAACCAAGCGATATATGCCAGCTTTAAAAATTCTTGACGCTTCTGCTGGGTCGGGAAAGACCTACAGCATCGTAAAGGATTATTTGGGCCGATCTTTAGCGGCTCCCCACAGCAAGGAATACCGACATATTTTGGCCATCACCTTCACCAATAAGGCGGCCACAGAAATGAAAAGCCGCATTCTGCGTGCCCTATCTGGTTTTTCCTCCGGTAATATGGTCGCTGCCGATGCCCACCTTTTTGATGAATTAAAAGAAGAGCTTGGCCTTTCAACCGAATCATTAAAAGATAGATCGGCAGATCTACTATCAAGCATTTTGCACGACTATGCCCGCTTTGATGTAGGCACCATCGATCAGTTCACTTCTCGATTGGTACAGACCTTTGCCCAGGACCTGGACCTCCCAGCGCAGTTTGAAATAAGTTTGGATTTTAATGCCCTAATCGAAGAAGCCGTCCATTTGCTCCTCGATCGCGTAGGAACCGATGAAGAACTGACCAAACACCTTAAAGCTTACGTAGATGAGAAAATCAGTGATCAACAAAATTGGCGCATTGAACACGATTTGCTCAATGTTGGACAAATGTTGGGTGAAAATCATCACCGCACAGCCCTCGATCGACTGTTGAGTAAGGAAAGTGGATTCTTAATTGACGTTTATAGCGATCTTCAAAAAGAATCCAAAACACTAGAAAAGGACATTGTCTCCACAGCTACTGATGTGCTTTCGCTTTTAGAAAAGCTCGGCTTCTATCCTAAGCTGTCTCGAAATGTGGGATATCTCTTTTCAGCCTTTAATCGATTCGTTGACTTCAAAGCCTATCCCATCGAAAAGCTTGTCTTTGGAGCCACATTGCAGGATTTCCTTGCCAGAACAAAGGGCCTTTTTCCAAAAGCTACCACTACCGAACAAACTAACTTGTCCGGTGTAGTCGAAGAAGTACGGGACCTCTGTTCGGAAAGAGTGCCTCAAATCATGCAATCTATATTCCGTTACAAGAGCATTCGAGCGGTACAAAAACCATTTCCCGGCATCCTTATTCTCAAAGAATTGGATGAGATTCTGAAAACCTATCAGAGTGAAAATCGTCTGATTCATATTTCAAACTTTAATCGGCTCATTGCTAAAGAAATACAGGATCAGCCCATTCCGTTCATCTTCGAGCGATTGGGAGAAAAGTACAGACACTATTATCTCGATGAATTTCAAGATACTTCTGTCTTGCAATGGGAAAACCTGCTGCCGCTCATTGAAAATACCCTGGCTTCGAATGGAAGTAGTTTGCTTGTGGGTGATGCCAAACAAGCCATTTACCGTTGGCGAGGAGGCAAGGTCGACCAGTTTCTCGAGCTGAGTCAAGGAATTTCTCCAGTAAAATATCGAAGCTCTGTAGACCTTTCCAGTCCTTTTTCCATTGAAAAAGAAAAACTTCAATACAATTGGCGAAGTGGTTCTGAGATTGTGTCTTTCGTGGAAGAATTCTTTTCTATTCAATCGGAACTCCTAAGCACAGAATCTTACAAGAACCTATTTGCTTCGATTGGGCAAAAAGCACAAAAATCCGAATCGGGTTACGTTCAAATCGATGCATTGAAAGAGGAAGATCCTTCTGATCTTGTTCTGAAATGGATTGACGATCTACGAGCACGGAACTATTCGTACGGAGAAATCACAGTCTTGGTACAAAAGCATAAACAGGGAGGAATAATTGCTGAGCTGCTTTCCCAAAAAGGCATTCCCGTTTTTTCTGGGGATAGCCTCGTTCTAGGTGCTAATGCCGAATGCAATGCCTTGGCGAACGCCATTGAATTTTTAAAGCAAGGGTCCAATGCGGTGGCACGATGCCGATTCCTTCTTTATTTACAAAATCGCGATACGCCCCTTTGGGAACAAGAGGAGTTACAGTCCGCCTATCTTAATGAGAAGAAGGCCGACGAACTGCTTAACAATACCTTTTCCGAATTGGGTTCTTTTCGATCGCTCACTCAAAAAGGATTGTATGAAAGTGCTGAGCACATCCAGCTGGCTTTTGGCCTAGGAGAACGTTCGCCGGCCTTTATACAGCTCTTTCTAAATACCATTCTTAAAGTAGAGGATAGCTTGAATATTGGTATTGCCGAATTCACGGAATGGTGGAATGAACAGGAATCGAAACTTTCTTTGGACGAACCCGAAGATGTGGATGCCATTCGGATCATGACCATCCATAAAAGTAAAGGTTTGGAGTTTCCTGTTGTGCTCATGCCGTTTGTTAATTGGCCCTATTCTTTAGATCGAAGGGATGTGCTTTGGCTCGATCTTAATCCCGAAGAATGGTACGGATTAGACACATCATTTGTACATGCTTCTTCACAAATGGAGTATCTGGACGCTCCCATTGATCATACGTATTTGGAAGCCGCGGAAGAGTCCATATTGGATAATTTAAATCTGTTGTACGTGGCTATGACTCGGGCCGAAAAGGAATTGTTTCTGGGAATACCCGTCAACAAACAAAGGAAAGCCAATGTGGGGAGGTGGTTTGATTCATTTGTAGAAAAAGGAGAGATCCTAAAAAGGGGGGGAAAGGACATAGGAAAGAAAGCTTCCAACGAGAACCCATCCAAGTTGCAGTCCTATGTTTCGGCGCCTTGGGGATCCAAGGTACGCATCAGCCTCGGAGCTTATCAATCTGAAGCCATGAAAAGAGGCGATTTGATTCATCAATTGCTTTCTGGCTATATTTCAATGGAGGCCTTGTCTGTCCGTTTAAAAGAATTGAAGAGAACAGGACAGATAAACTCTGCCGAAGAAACAGAGCTATATGAGAAAATCAAGGAATACCTGAACACCCCTCAATTTAAGCCTTTTTTACATTCGGATGGACAAATTATTAATGAGCGCGATCTGATTTCTGCTCAAGGTGAACTGCTGCGGCCAGATCGAATCCTTCTAAACGGAAACAGCATTCAAGTCATAGATTTCAAAACCGGCGGAAAGGAGAATAAGCATGTGGCGCAACTAAACGTCTATTCCGATGTTCTAAAAGATGCGGGCTTTGAAGTAAACGAACGCGTTTTGTTGTACCTAGACCACAAAGAGGTGATCAGTTGGTAGACCTGAAATATCCTCTGATAATCTTATATTTACGCCTCAGTAAAAGGAAATTATGGAAATAAAAGGAATGATCACTCTTGCATTTGGAGTGTTTGTAATCGTAAATCAGGCAGTTGGTCAAGATCAGCCGTGTTTAACGGATGAACTCCATCAGCAAATGATTGAATCCAATCCGAATTACATCCAGGGGATGGGCACATTCAATTGGAATAGCTTCGCAGAATCGGAAAATTCCCAAACCGTCTATAAAGTTCCCGTTGTCGTTCATGTGATTCACAATGGAGGAACGGAGAACATTTCTTATGCTCAAATTGAGGATGCAATCGCTGTTTTGAATGAGGACTTTCGTCGGTTAAACAGCGATACCACAGATACCAAAGTGGTTTTTCGTGATGTGGCCAAAGACGCACGTATAGAGTTTTACTTGGCCAAGAGAGATCCCAATGGCGAGTGCACCGATGGAGTGGTACGAGTGAAAACCCCATTGGCTTTTAATGCGCATAATCATGTGAAGTATTTGTCCCAATGGAATCACCGTGACTATATGAACATCTGGGTGGTGGGAACCATAGAGAATACTTTTGGGAGCAATGGCACCATTCTTGGTTTCGCCTATTATCCAAACACCTTTCAAAACTTTTGGCACGATGGAATCCTAATCCGCCATGATTGTATGGGACGTATTGGAAGCGCAACGGGAGGCTTTGGGCCTAATGCACAAGGAAGGACCCTAACCCATGAGGTTGGCCACTATTTGGGCTTGCCACATACGTTTCCTCCCTCCGGAGGCTTAGGATGTGCTGATTCAAACGATGGTTTCTCTGATACCCCACCGATCTCTGGTCCCAATAGTGGATGCCCTTCAGCATCACACAATACCTGCACCAACGATAATCTACCCGATCAAACGGAAAACTATATGGACTATTCCTATGGAATTTGTCAAAATATGTTCTCTGAACAACAAACGGATCGCATACGACAATCATTGGGTCAATTTGGTATTCGATCCAATCTCGTGAATAGTGGAAATCAAAACACGACAGGGATCTTTTTAACTGGAGACACCTGTGTGCCTAAGGCGGACATCCGCACGGATAATGGATTCATCTGCATAGGTGATTCGGTTCAACTCATTGACATGAGTTGGAATGCTCCGGTGGTATCTCGTGCCTGGTCTGTTCCGGGTTCTACCTTAAGTTCGACCACTGATTCTATTGTTTGGGCCCACTTTAATGCGCCTGGTTCTTATTCACCACAGATCACCGTACAGAACACCAAAGGAACGGACACTTACATCTGGGAAAGTGCTATTATCGTTCGTGAGGCACAAGGTAACGATGGGTCCAATTACTTCGAGAATTTCCAAACGGCATCCGATTTTCATACGGATTGGGTCTCTGATTCATCTGCGGCAAACAAAGGTTGGGAAATTGGATCTACGGGATTCCAAAGCAATCAATCCATCTTCATTGAAAACTACTACAATGACTCTGGTGATGTGGCCACCGTCTATATGCCGAGTTTGGATCTATCAACCATTGGCGTGCCTGCAGAATTACGTTTTCGTTATGCATATGCCAAGAAAACAGCAAGTAGTAAGGATCAGCTAAAAGTGTACGTTTCGAATAATTGTGGGCAATTCTGGTTGCCTCGAAAGGTGATCAAGACCAATGCGCTTCACACCGCAAGCAACCTATCGCTTTGGGACTATTGGACACCGACCTATGATTTCCATTGGGAAGAAGCCGTCCTAAACTTATCACCTTACATGAATAGTAATTCCGTTCACATCAAATTTGAATTCATTAGCGGTGATGGAAACAACATATTTATTGACAATGTGAATGTCTCCTATTCCCTTTCTATTGAAGAACTTCTAGACGAAATCATCCTTTATCCAAATCCCTCGGAACATGGTGCCAAAATAGACTTTGGAGGGTATAGCGGAGAGGCAGAAATTGAAATCCTTGATGAAATGGGTCGAAAGGTGTTTACCGAAAAGATCAAGATTGAAGAACTCAATGGATTCTACACTCTCCCTTCGAAGGAGGTTCTAAACTCGGGAATCTGTTTTGTAAACTTGAGGCTTGGAGACCGCCAAAAGGTGCTCCAATATATTCTCCTTTAATACATTAGGAATGAAGAGATTTTTACTAGGCAGTCTTATAGTGGCTGCAATGATGGCTGGTGCGCAGGAACAACCTACACGATGTTTCACCAATGAAGGTCCGGAAAGATTACTATACGATACGGCTTATGCGAATCGCGTTATAGAAAGGGAAAAGCTGTACAAGGATTGTGATGGAGCACAATCCCGCTCAGCTGACAGCACACTTTATATTCCTGTAGTTGTACATGTTATCCATAATGGAGGCTCTAACAATATTACCGATGCCCAAGTTGTAGATATGATCCGCGTGATTAACGAGGATTTCACCCGTACGAACGCGGATACGAACGTTACACGGGCGATTTTCCAAGACGTAGCGGCTTCAGCAAATATTGAATTTCGACTTGCTACCAAGGATGAGAATGGCAATTGCACTTCGGGGATCACTCGTCATTATTCAGAACTAACAACAGGCTTTCCAAACAACTTCAAGGAAGTTGTGAGTTGGGATAACAGTATGTACCTGAATATTTTTATTGTAAATAGTATCTATCATGTAAGTAACAGCGGCATTGTTGGTTATGCTCGTTTTCCAGAAGTCGGAGGTCAAACCATGATTGAAGACGGTGTGGTTGCCCGATATTTTTCGGTTGGTGCTATCGGTCAAGCAGGAGCGGGATTTCCTCAATATGACAGAGGAAGAACGGTTACCCATGAAGTTGGCCATTATTTAAACCTCCTGCATCCATTTCATGGTCTTTCATGCAGTAATGTACCTCCATATTTTCATAACGACAATTGTACAGACACTCCGCGAAGCAACGATGAAAGCTTCAATTGTGAGTACAATAAAAACACCTGTGGTTCTGGATCTGGAGATAAATTGGATATGGTAGAAAACTTTATGGACTATTCCGATGACGACTGTGCCAATATTTACACCATTTGTCAAACCACGAGAGCACGAAACACATTAGAGGATGCCCAACTTAGAGCCATCTTGGTTTCGGCCTCCAATCGTGCTGCGACCGGAATTATGGATGCGGCTAGCCCTTGCAAACCGGGAGCAGATGCCTATCCAAACAAACAATCAACTTGTGTTGGTTCGAGTATCAATTTCAAGCAAAATGCTTATGGCGATGCCTATACAAGCTTAAAGTGGATCCTTTCGGGAACCAATGCCAACAATAGTACAAACCCCAATGTGAATGGGACCTATTCCACTCCTGGGACCTATGATTTCGGTTTAATTGCGACCAATGCAGAAGGGTCAGATACCATTGTGTTTGAAAAATCCATTGTTGTGGTGGACGATGTAGGAAAGGGCATTCCTGGCGGTTACTTTGAAGATTTTGAAACCAATCCTCCGGCAGGAGAATGGAATATTCAGCATAGCGGAATGCGAAATCATTTTGCTCGAACCAGCCAAGCCTCTTCTAGCGGAAATTGGTCTTATTGGGTCAATAATTTTGCCCAAGCTCAGGCCTCTCACACGACTCCCGTCCAGAGTAGAGATGTGGAACGCCTTTATATGCCTCCATTGGATATGACTAGCCTACAAACGGCGACACTAAAATTTAAGTACGCCTATTGCCAGCGAAGAGATATCACTCTTCCTCCTCCATACGATAAACTCGGTGGTGAAGAACTATTGGTGCAATTTTCTACCAATTGCGGACAAAGCTGGATCACCAGAAAGACTATAACAAATGCGGATCTTCAAACGAGTGGGTTTAGAACGACCGCTTTTTATCCTACTAATTCTAGTCAATGGGCAGAAGCAAGTGTTCCATTGAATGCCTATGCTTCATTCGATCATGTCATGATCCGTTTCGTATTGGACGGGGGAGCTGGAAATAACTTCTTTATTGATGACATTTCTGTGACCGATCAGTTCAGTAGCGTAGAGGAAATGGAATTGAATAGTTTGGAAGCTTATCCAAATCCTTTCGAAGAAAAATTCTTCTTGCGTTTTGAAAGTTCTGCTTTCCAAAAAGTGTCTGTTACCATCATGGATTTACAAGGAAAGACCATGCATAGCGCAAACCTTCAAAGCGATATTGGAATGAACGAATTTAGCTTTGATACCCAGAGTTGGGCAAAGGGAATCTACCTTGTTCAGGTGGAAGATTCGTTTGGCGCGCAGGTTAAAAAACTTGTAAAGGAATAAGAATAATTGACTTTACTAGGCTTAGAACGAAAAGCGTATCTTTGAAGCCTAGTCAAAAACATCATTTATGACCAGCTTGACCATCCCTTTAGGATTTATGGGAGGATACGAATGGATCCTTATTGTAGTTGTTATACTATTGTTGTTTGGAGGAAGAAAGATTCCAGAATTAATGCGCGGATTAGGAAGCGGAATTAAGGAATTCAAAGACGCCTCAAAAGCAGACGGAGCAGAAGAAAAAAAGGATTAATCCATCCCATGAATTACCTTTCTTTGGACGAAGTACGGGCGGACTTGCTCGAAGGAAAGCTTCGTTTACACGATCTTACACAACACTATCTTTCAAAAATTGAGGAACTCAATCCAAGCCTCAATGCATTCTTGGAAGTGTATTCAGAAGAAGCCTTGGATCGCGCGGCCAGTATCGATCAGAAGATTCAAGAAAGCAGGGTTGGAAAGCTCGCTGGACTGGTCATTGGCATAAAAGACAATATTTGCTACGCCAGTCATAAAGTATCCGCCTCTTCAAAGATTCTGGAAGGTTTTGAATCCTTGTTTAGTTCCACGGCTACAGAACGCCTTCTAGCCGAAGACGCCATCATAATTGGTCGCTTGAATTGCGATGAGTTTGCCATGGGAAGTTCCAATGAGAATTCAGCCTATGGCCCTGTAAAAAACCCTTTGAATCAATCCAAGGTTTCGGGTGGCTCCTCTGGAGGATCTGCCGCAGCCGTTTCTTCAGGAATGTGTTTGGCGGCATTGGGAAGTGATACGGGCGGATCCATACGTCAACCTGCTTCTTTTTGTGGGATCGTTGGATACAAGCCCAGCTATGGAATGGTCTCAAGACATGGGTTAATTGCGTATGCCAGTTCCTTCGATCAAATTGGTCCTTTTAGTAATGATGTGGCCACGAGCCGAAGCATCATGAAGGTGATTTCTGGTCCAGATGAATTTGATTCCACGGCAGAACAAAGCCTTGTTTCTTTGGACAAGAAAGAGCTTCCTGCAAAGCCTAAAGTGGCTTATTTCAAAGAGTGCATTGAAGCCGATGGACTCGATCCAGAAATTAAGAATAAAACCTTGGAAGTCCTTGAAGACTTAAAAGCCAAAGGCTACGAAATTCAAGAACTTTCCTTCCCTTATTTGGATTATTTGGTGCCTACTTACTATGTGATTACCACGGCTGAGGCATCTTCAAATTTGGCCCGCTTCGATGGAATTCACTACGGTTATCGCTCAGAGTCAGCAACCGATTTGGAATCGACCTACAAACTGAGTAGAACCGAAGGCTTTGGCGTTGAAGTGCGGAGGAGAATCATGTTGGGAACCTTTGTCCTGAGCTCCGGATACTATGATGCTTACTTTGGAAGAGCACAACGGGTTCGTCAATTCATAAAGCAAGAAGTTGAAAAGGTATTTGCCGATTTCGATTTCATCATCACTCCAACTTGCCCACATACGGCTTTTGATCTCGGGGTTGAATATGACGATCCAACGGTCATGTATCTAGAGGATATCTTTACGGTAATGGCCAATATTGCTGGCATCTGTGCCGTTTCTTTACCATTGGGAAGCCATTCAAATGGATTGCCTTATGGGATACAGTGCATGGGCCCCCGTTATGAAGACGGAAAACTCCTAGATTTCTCGGAGTCTTTGATGAACAATAAATAGTGAATAATCGCCTCCAATTGGCTTTTAGACTTCCGCTCAATTTTAGAAATTTGAGCAAATCAGAATATGCGCAACTTTCGATTCCTCATTCTGCTTATAGCTGTTAGTTTTATTGCTGCAGCACAAACTGATAGTTCTCTCGTCCAAGAGGAAGACAGTGTAATCCTTCCTTTTAAGGATGATTCCTCCATCGCGGTATTGGACTCCTTAATTCATTTGGATGCCTTCCGCATGAACGCTGATGATATTCGGGAAGATGGAGAAGATGTCCCCAAAGTCATATTGCCTCATGATTCCATCATCATTCAACAATTGAATGAAATGGATCAAAATTCACCTTTGACCTTCACCTACAACAAACATGTTCAACGCTATATTGAGACCTATGCCACACGCAGAACCGAGCAAATGGAACGCATGCTGGGTTTGGCAGAACTGTATTTCCCTCTGTTTGAAGAGAGCCTAGATAAGTACCAGGTTCCCTTAGAAGTGAAATACTTGGCTATTGTAGAATCCGCTTTAAATCCTAGAGCTCGATCTAGAGTAGGTACCACAGGTCTTTGGCAGTTCATGTATTCTACGACCCGTATTTACGATCTAAAGGTTTCTTCTTATGTGGATGAACGATCGAACCCGGTTCGATCCACTGAAGCAGCCTGTCAGTACTTAGTAAAACTACATTCTATTGGGAGATTTGGGATTACCTTCACAGAGAAACGAGAGGATACATCCCCGCATTTATCGGAGCGGCATATGTTATGGAACATTCCGAAGAACTCGGCCTAAAAGCTCGAGAAACGACCATCTCAGCCTATATGGTAGACACCATTTCCGTTGACCGACTAATTACCTTCGAGGAGCTAACGGAATACTTGAATATTGAAATGGATGAGCTTCGATTGCTGAATCCACAGTATAAATTGGATATTATCCCTTATGTGGCCGGGAGAAACTACACCCTGCAATTGCCTTTTGAGCAAATGGGTGTTTTTGTGCAAAACGAAGATTCTATATACAATCTGGCCCAAGCCCGTTTGGCCACGAGCGATGAATCGCTTCCACAGTATGTGGAGATGAATGATCGTACGCGATACCGAGTAAAGAGCGGTGATTATCTTGGGAAAATTGCCAACCAATATGGTTGTTCTGTGGGCGATATCATGCGCTGGAATAACCTTAACTCTTCCAACATACGCGTAGGGCAATATCTCACTGTATATGTGAAGAGTGTTCGAGCTATGGAGGAGATTTCAACCAGTGAAAAATTGAAGAAAGAAGAGTCCAAGGCCATTGCCCAAGAAGGCCCTAAGGAAGAAGAAAAAGTAGAATCAAGCACGGCCCAATCCTTTTACATCGTTCAACAAGGAGACACCTTGTGGGATATCGCTAAACGGTACGATGGAGTAAGTGCTGATCAAATTAAAGAATGGAATAATATTGGCAGTGCTCATAGATTGAAACCAGGGATGAAACTGGTTATCAAAAACATCTGATCTCATGCCTTTGCACCGTATACTTACCCTCCTTGCATCTAGTCTTTTCCTCATTTCATGCTCTGAAGAATCATCGGAGCAAAATTCTTCCAACCGTACACTTCCAGAAAGTACAGGAAAGATAAATGAGCTTGTTGTCGTCATGTCACAATCTTTATGGGAGGGAGATGCAGGAGCAACGTTCAAAAAACATTTTGAAAAGGAAGTTGAAGGTCTACCGCAAAGAGAGCCTTCGTTTACTTTGGTTCACATCCGTCCGCAGGCGTTCACATCCATTTTCATGAGTCATCGAAACCTAATCGTTGTAGAAACAGATACGATGAATAGTGTACAAATGGCCCGGAATGTATACGCTAGAAATCAGTACGTTGCTCAAATAAAAGGCAGCTCGGAGGAAGAGCTTGTACTGGGAATCAAAAAAACCTGTAAGGACATCCGAAACAAATTTCAGAAAGAGGAATTACGCCGATTGCAGGCCGCCAATCAAAAGGCTTCTTTGGCTAGTTTCATGGCCCAAATGAAAAAGGACTATGGGCTAGAAATCATTATTCCCAAGGACTTTAGGTTAAATGTTGAGGGGGAGAACTTCTTTTGGTTGAACAGGGAAAAGCCATTCGCTACAGAAGGATTATTAATCCATTTCACACCGGCTTATAATGATATGACCATGATGGCCGACATTTTAAATCGCCGGGACAGTGTTTGCAAAATCTATGTTGAAGGTGAATTAGAAGACACCTATATGCAAATCGAGCGCATTTTTGATCCGGAAATGAATCCGTTTGAAATAAATGGCGCTCTAGCTGTGGAAACACGCGGACTATGGAGGATGGAAAATGACTTTCTAGGTGGTCCTTTTATGTCCTATACAATCTTGGATGAAGAAAATGACAGAGCGGTAACGATTGATGCCTTTGTATTCGCTCCAGCCAAGGATAAACGCAATTATATGACCCAGCTCGAAGCCATTGTGAGCAGCTCGAGCCTGGTAAAGAATTAATGAAAGAGGGCTCTAAGAATGGAAAGGGATTTAATTTCCCGTAGGCCACTCTTCTGTATTCTAAAAAAGCTGATCCAATCCTCCAACAAAAGGCTTCGGTCCAAATCATTTAGTTTAAACGCTTCGGAAGCACTTAATGACTCCAACGATCGTCTCCAGCGTACCGAGGCCTCTTTATCCAGATAATCTGGATGAGTCACTGTTCCTGTAAATCGGCCCTCCCTTAAATCAAAATAATCACCCGAATCAAAGGCCGATGGTTGAAATCCAAGCTCCACCGATAAACGATACATCAACTGTATGGGAACCTCTGCCAATTGATCCTCCGAAGCGTTGAGCCAAAGAACAAACTCTTCCAAATAATTGAAGAGTTCCTCCGAGGCTTCTTCTCCCTCCAACACCCGATAAAGAAGCTCTCCCATGAACATGGCCAGAGCGCTTTTCACAACATGGGTAGCAATGCCGTGAAGGGGTGTTACGGAAGATACCTCCTTGATTTTATCAAGCCTGTCGTCCACACGATGCTGCCCGATATAGTCGATCAGTTGCAAGGGTTGTAAAAAAGAACACTTCAAGCTGCTCCGTTTCGCTCTCGGTGCATGGACCATATATGATCGAACACCTTCTGTCTGATGAAGGATATGAACGATTATACTCTGGTCACCATACTTCAACTGGGTAAGAACAATCCCTTTCCCTTCGACCAGCATTAGTTAACAAATAGGATCTTAGTGATCATGGTTTGACTCCCATCATCATTGGTGATGAATACGAGATATACTCCGGTGGAAACTCTATATCCGCCAAGGCTGTTGCCATCCCATACAGCCTGACCACCTTCACTGGATGTTTCATAAACCACATTTCCGCTGATGTCAGTGATTTTTACATTGGCGGCATTTACTAGTCCTTTGATGGCAATCATCCCTTGATAACCCGGTTCAACAGGATTGGGATAGGCGTATACATGTCCGAAACTTTCTCCACCCGTGGTGGCATCCGCTTTATACGATATAACCCCTGCTTGCGTCGCAAAGAATACTTCTCCCGTTTCCTCCATCACTTCAATGTCAAAAATGTTGTTCGATAATAGAGGACTATTTTCTTGTGTGAAGTGGAGGACCTGCTCCGTACCATCTGGCGACATCAAAAAAACACCGCTGGCGGCCGTACCAAACCACTTTCTGTCACCTGGATCTACCTCAACTGCTGTGACTTGTTCATTTTCAAGCAAACGTGCAATAAAGCCTCCTTCGTCGACCAGTACCTGGGTAGCGTCAAAGTTTTGATTGCTAAATATTCTCGATGGGCTATAGAATGTGCTCACGCCGTTCTCGGTTCCTACCCACACATATCCTCGCTGATCCACATCAAAACTTAAGACCGAGAGTGAACTCAGATTTCCATTTCCTTCTTGAGACGTTAACTTCTTGTATTGATCGTCTTCGTCATTTGCAGGTGTTCCACCATCATTATAAACTATAAGACCATCATTCCTGAGTTGAATCCACTTCTGTCCTTGTCCATCAATCAGCAACTTTCCCGTTGAGGTGGAGCTTGAAGCTAAATTTCCTAGACTAAAGGAGGTCCAATTTGTACCATCCGCAAAACGAACCACCAAGGGTTTTTCGGAATTGGAGTTCAACATCCAAAGCCGATTGCTTTCATCCATCTCAAGTCCGCTTACCCCAACCCAGCCATTGATTTGAGGATTCTGCTGAAGTATGCTGTTCGCTTCGGTATAGTGCTGCAATAATTGCCCTTCTCTGGTAAATTCCAGCAGTCCTCTTCCCCAGCTTCCAACATATACAAGTCCATCCTTACGACCCATGCGTACCACGATTGGGTCAAAAATAGAGTCCATTTCTTCCCTAGGTATACTCGCCCATTCGTTCTCCACAAATAGCTGCAATTCTTCAGAAAAGAACTGATTCCCCCATGAACCACTGCGCCCACCGGGAGCTATCCATAACTCCGTCCCACGAGAATCCATGTCAAAAGAGAGTGTCGTTGTGGGACTATTTGGCTGAATGGGGCGAGCACGCCAACCGTCAAAGTGCTTAATCAATCCAGCCCGTCCGTCAGCTATCCAAACAACATCGCCTTCAACAACGGCATCCCGTGGTTCCATTTCATAGGGCACCACACCTTGTGTTAGATTATATCCCGTGGATCCATCCGCATAGTACCCTGCCGCAGAGAAATAATTACAAACATTGAGTAAGCCTCCGCTATTCCTGATTTTATTGGTGGTAAAGGTTCCAGGTTCATCGAAATACTGCCAAAAGGTATGGTCCCAATACAAGATGCTGTCTTGATTAAAAACCCCGCTTTTTTTAAGCGCATACAACTTATTGTCGTAAACCGTTAACGATCCAATCACTCCTTGAATTCCTGGGACTGAACTCCAGGAGTTGAAATCTTTTAGGTTGGGGGAGTCAATATCCGCTCTAAGAATTCCATTGTCGGTTGCTGCATAAAGGTACTGCCCATCAAAGGTCATTTCATTCACCTTCATCGATGCGCCATTATCTCCGATATAATAGGGTCCGTCAAATTCTAGTTTTAAGGCATCAAACTCTACGACCCCGAAATCACAGCTGAAAAAAGCCTTATCTCCTATCACCAAAATGTGATTGATCTTCTTGCTTCCAATGATGTTAAATCGGGCGATGGCATCCAGGCCCTGGATTTGACTTCCTGCCAGTACATCTATAATCCCGCTTTGGTAACCTACCACCACGACACCTTGATCTGGAATGGCTGCAATGGCTGATATGGTCACATCAGACAATCCCTCCACTTTGCTAATTCGTGTCATGGATTGATCCTCATCGTCGTATACAAAAAGGGCTTCGGTACCAGCCGTAATCACCTTTCCATCAATGGTGACAACTCCAATACTTTCGTTATAGGGAAGGTGGGCCCTCCATTGACCTATAGATATTCCTTCTTGGGCAATTAGATTAAATGAGCTGAGTAATAAGCCTAAGGCAATAAAGTGGCGGATCATTTTCATAGTGTGTTCCAAAGATAACGAATGCCTATGGTCAATATTGAGTTATCTCTTCGAAACTGCTTTTTGTAACTTATGGCAAACAAAAGAGATGAAAAAGATTGTTGCTTACATCCTATTCATATGCGCCTTGATGATGCTTTATTTGGGAATTAGCATGCGTATTTTGCCTCCAGCCATTACTGGGCTTTGATTTCTTGCTATCGCCTGGGTTTTCTACCGAGAGGCTTGATTAATTCGCCTTCTTATAGTCCTCCCACTTGGTGCTTAGATAATGATCTTCGCTAATGTAGGTAAGAATTGGTTCCAACTCATCGGCCGTCTTATAACCGGGTAAAGGTTGAAGAATTTCTAAGTCCTCATTCATGAGCACGAAACTCGGATAACTCATTTTTCCATTGAGCAAGGCGGCAGCCAACTCGTGATATCCTCTTTTACCTTGATCTATAAAACTGAAGGTCTGTGCTCTGAAGATGATGTCTTCTTTTTGCTATGCATCCAATTTCACCGCGTAGAAATTCTCATTCATTTCACGAATCACTTCTGCATTCTTAAAAGTAGAGACATCCATTTTCTTGCACCATCCGCACCAGTCGGTATACACATCAATGAATAGTTTCTTTGGAGCCTCTTCGTTTCTACTTACCGCTTTCAATTTCCCTAACAACTTGAAGCTTGAATGCTTCACTATACCTTAAAATACTTCTTCTTTCTATCATACGTTAACACTTTTTAAGTGTCATCTTTTTTTCAGGACGGTACACACCTGATCCTCCTCCGATTCAATTTAGCGACGGGTTCACCCATTGGCTCTCCTCAATATTTGTTATCTCAGACGGAAGAAATTTCGCTTTTCCAATCGCTCCCCGATTTAGGTGAAAAACTGATGTTGCCCTATTATAACGGAAGCGGAAAAGTGAATTATCGTTTGTATGACAAGGCCACGGGACTTCTTTCAACGCAAGAAGGAACCATCAAATTCGAGGATTTCTGGAACCCTAACATTCTGGTCATGACCTTTATTGGACAAAAGCGCAACAATCCTGTTTTTGTTTGGGAGGAGATCGAGTTTTACTGGACACATCAAACGCGTGCCATGGCTTTTACAACCGATGGCCCCTTGGATTTGGTTGAAGTACAGTTGGATGATTTGGAGATCTACCCAAATCCGGCAATTACAGAAATCCACTTAAATAGCCCACTAGACTATCTTAATTACCAAGTCTATGCGATGAGCGGTCAATTGATTGCTCATGGAAGTATAATAGACCAACGGATCGATGTTTCCAGCTCGTACACCAGCCATTAAAGTCTCGAATATCAACACCTCTAATGACCTCTTTCTAATCCTCTATAAATATAAAAGCCCATAACTTTGTATAAGCTTGCTTACGCTCACAATCACAAGGATTTATTTATGATTAATAAAATAGAATAGGAAAATGGAATCGTGAGCTGTTCGCTATTTTGCCTTAGCTGAATTTCTTGCTTTACGCAGTAATTTA
>LXNJ01000488.1_pt1 | contig 28020 bp, 33 predicted proteins | sample 809081 | NCBI WGS metagenome assembly LXNJ01 (sample SAMN04870510, study PRJNA318959) | sponge metagenome | biome: sponge; feature: marine sponge reef; material: water | host: Petrosia ficiformis | place: Greece: Milos, Mediterranean Sea | collected 2013-05-29 | depth 5-7 m | reverse complement strand
GGCGGGCCGTCTCGGCCACCAGGTTCTCCCGCCTGCCGAGAGCGGCCACGGCAGCGCCCGCTTCGGCCAGACCCAGCGCCATCGCCGCGCCCAGGCCCGTGCCCGCGCCCGTCACCAGGGCCGCCATACCGTCCAAACGAAATTTATCGAGTATCAACTTAAGTTCCTTGATGATGAGGAAACATATATCAGAGATTCGCACCGTCCGCACAGAAGCGCCCCAAGCTATGGGATGGCGCATGGGGGTGTCAATATGACGGGCGATGTTTCGACCCGAGCGAGAGTATGGTGGAACGCATTTCGTAGTGGGTTTGTTGAAGAAGTCCCCTTTTCAGGGGATAGAAGGGCCGTCCCTCGCGACTGGGAAAGCACCTCCCCTACCCCCCCTTGTCAGGGGTCAATTCCGACCGAGGAGAGAGGAATTGCAAGCCGATGCGTTTCCCGCCAATGGCTTATGCAAACGCTCGTTCCTCACTCGCGTTTGACCCCTGACAAGGGGGGGTAGGGGGGGTGCTTTTATGGGGTTTTCCTCTCAAGGGGGTTGCCTTGACCCATTCAATGACTTTTTCAACAACCCCGTTGTTGAGGGCATACATAAAGATTAAACTCCTCCCGATGCGCATGCGCCCCACCAACCGCCCTCACCCCGAGATGGACTATCCGAATGGCCGAAAACCGGCAAACCGATGAAACGACCAAGATTTGCCCCCTCTGCGGAGCGAACGAGGCCGGGCATTATCTCCACGCCGATGCGCGCGATTATTCGCACTGCCCGGTCTGCCGCCTCATGTTCGTGCCGCCCGGGTACTGGCCCGCGCCTGAAGCGGAGAAAGCGAGATACTTACAGCACCAGAATTACGGCTCCGATGAAGGCTACATCGCCTTTCTCAGGCAGTTGAGCGAGCCCCTGGTGAGGTTGCTGCCCCAAGGCGCTCGAGGGCTTGATTTCGGTGCGGGGCCGGCGTCGGACGGACACCCCGTACTGTGCGAGTTGTTCCAGGCGAAAGGAATCAAATGCCTGCCCTACGATCCTTACTTCTTCCCGGATATGCCGGATGGCCCATTCGATTTCATCGCCGCGAGCGAGACGTTCGAGCACCTGAGGCATCCTGCGGAGGAGATCGGGCGGATTCATGAAATCCTGAAAACGGGCGGTCTCCTGGGCGTCATGACGGCGTTCTGGGACGAGGCGCTGTTCGTCAACAACTGGCACTACAGGCGCGACTTCACCCACCTTTGCTTCTACAGGCTCGAAACTTTCGCATGGATTCAGGAGAATTTCGGCTTCGCATGCCGCTGGACGGATGAGCGCCGCGTCATCATCCTGGAGAAGTTATAATATGGCTCGGCTCGTATTGCTCTCTCATCATGTGGGGCGGGACGATTGGGGTCGTTGAAAAAGATTTTTTGTATGGGGTGGAGGGAACGCCCCTTTTGACTGGAAAAGCAACCCCCCCTACCCCCCCTTGTCAGGGGTCAATTCCGACCGAGGAGGGAGGAATTGCAAGCCGATGCGTTTCCCGCCAAGGGCTTATGCAAACGCTCGTTCCTCACTCGCGTTTGACCCCTGACAAGGGGGGGTAGGGGGGGGGTGACTTTATGGGGTTTCCCTTTCAAGGGGGCTGCCTTTACCCACTCAAGGACTTTTTCAACAGCCCCACTCATGCCCCCTGTTTTCAAGATTACTTGTTCGCGCCCATACGCTGTGGCATTCTTGCGCGTGGGTAAACAACCTCTTGATTCATGTGGGGAAACGCTCTCTTGCGCACGATGAAAACGGACATCCTCATCCTGGGTTCAGGCGGGGCGGGCCTGCTCGCAGCGCTCGCCGCGCACACCAAAAACCCCGCCCTGGACGTCACCGTGGCGGTCAAGGGGCTTTTTGGGAAAAGCGGCTGTACGCGCATGGTGCAGGGCGGCTACAACGTCGCTTTGGCCGAGACCGACTCGGTGGAGAACCACTTCCTCGACACCCTGAAGGGCGGGGCGTGGATTAACGATCAGGAACTCGCCTGGACGCTCGTGAGCCGCGCGCCCGGCTGCGTGGAGCGGCTCGAAACCGTGTGCGGGTGCTTTTTCGACCGAAACGAGGACGGCACCATCCACCAGAAAGCATTCGCGGGCCAGAGCTTCGACAGAACGGTCCACAAGGGCGACCTGACGGGCATCGAACTCACCAACCGCGTCTCCGAACAACTCGTAAGGCGCGGGGTGGACGTTCTGGAGGAAACCAGGGCAGTGGCCCTCCTGCCTGCCAGACGCGAACCCGAGCGCGTCGCGGGCGCGCTTTTGCTCGACATCCAGAGCGGGGAGTTCATCGCCGTGAACGCGAAATGCACGCTCCTCGCCACGGGCGGCGGCCCCACGCTCTACAAGATCTCCGCCTGCGCGCAGGAACTCGCCACCGACGGCATGGCAATCGCCTGGGAGGCGGGGGCATCTTTTTGCGACATGGAGATGGTGCAGTTCCACCCGACAGGCATCCTGACGGGAGACGGCTTACAAATTACCGGCACGCTCCTGGAGGAAGGCCTGCGCGGCGCGGGCGGACACTTAAAAAACGCGGCGGGCGAGCGCTATATGGAGCGCTACGACGCCGAGCGCATGGAGCGCGCCACGCGCGACGTGGTATCCCGCGCGGGCTACACCGAGATCATCGAGGGCCGGGGCACGGAGCGCGGCGGCGTGTTCATCGACGTGAGCCATCTGGGAAAATCCTTCGTGCGCAAGAACTTCAAGGGCATGGTCGAGCGCTGCGCCGACCTGGGCTACGACCTGGTCGGCGGCCCCGTGGAGGTGACGCCCACCGCGCACTACATGATGGGCGGCGTGAAGATAGACACCGCCTGCCGCACGAATTTAGCGGGGCTTTACGCCGCGGGCGAGGACGCGGGCGGCACGCACGGCGCGAACCGCCTGGGCGGAAACGGGGTGGCGAACGCCACGGTGTTCGGCGAAATAGCGGGCGAAGCGATGGCCGAAGAAGCGGCGGACTCTCCCCTCCTCCCCTATGACGCGGAAGCGCTCGCAAGTGCCGAGGAGAAAACGCTGGACACGCTGGGCGAAGGCGAATCCCCCTACCCGGTCCGAACGGAATTGAAAGATACGATGTGGAACAAGGTGGGTCTCAGGAGAAACGGCACGGACATCCAGAGCGGGGTCCGTATCCTTCACGATTTGAAGAGACGCGCGGCAGACGCCCGCGCCGATGGCGCGCGCGCCTACAACCTCGCCTGGCAGCACACGCTCGACGTGAGGAACCAGATCTCTGTCGCGGAACTCATCGCATTCTCGGCGCTCGAGCGCGACGAGAGCCGGGGCAGCCACTACCGGGATGACTGCCCCCATACGGGGGATGAGGACCTCTACAACGTCTATATCAAAAAAGAGGGTGACTCGGCGGTCATCGAGCGCAAACCCGTCGCGTTTCCCCGCCTGCATCCGCAGGCCGAACCGGCCGGGCAACTGGAGCCTGACCCCAATTTCATCGATTGACACAGAAGCGGAGCGAAGAGAAAAGATGACGAGCGTGAAAGACCACGTGCCCAACAAGCCACCCGTATGGAAGATCAGCGCATGGCGCTCGATGTATCCGGGCATGTGGTCCTGGGTGCTGCAGAGGCTCTCCGCCCTTGCGCTCATCGTCCTGTTCCCCATCCACGTGATGAACCCCTACATCGACTCGGTGCGGATCACCATGCTCCTGCTGGTCGTCTGGCATTCCATGCACGGCATCAAGGTGATCCTGACCGATTTCGGCTTCCCGGACCGCCACCAGAGGAAACTCTTGTGGGTGCTGTGTGTCTTAGGAATAGCCGCGTTCTTCTGGCTGGCCTTCATGCACAAGGAATACTGGAGGTTCATGTCGTGAACGATGACGCGCAATTGAGCGAAGGCGCGAAGGAGGCAGGGGTGCCCGAAGAACCGGTGCCTGAGAAAGAGGCGCAATCGCAGGAAGCGCCAAAACCCCCGAGCGTGCGCGTCAGAATCCGCCGGGGCGGCGCCGCGGGCGATCCGGACGAGCGCTTCGACGAGTTCCAGGTCGAGACCGGCCCGCGCATGACGGTCCTGGACGCGCTCGTCGCCGTCCAGAGCGCGCAGGAGCCCGCGCTTTCGTTCCGCTACTCCTGCCGGGTGGGCATGTGCGGCACCTGCGCCCTGAAAGTCAACGGCCGCCCCGCCTGGGCGTGCCGGACACGTCTCGAGGGACTTGGCGATGAAATCACGCTCGAACCGCTCGCCAATTTTCCGGTGCTCAGCGATCTGGCGGTCGACATGTCGCCCTTCTTCGAGAAGATGAAACGCGCACGCGGCTGGCTCGAACCCACAGGCCTGGCGGAGAAGGCTCCCGCGCTCATCGCGCCGAATTCGCGCGAGCGCAAGCGCATCGAGCCGCACATCGAGTGCATCACGTGCGGAATCTGCTATGCTTCCTGCTCTATTGTAGGGCATGATAGTGATTACCTGGGGCCCGCAGCGCTGAACCGCGCATACACGCTCGTAAACGACAGCCGGGACGCCCTGGGACTGGAGAGGTTATTGGAGGTTTGCACCGAGGAAGGCGCCTGGCGCTGCCACTCGCAATACAACTGCACGGAGAGCTGCCCCAAGGGCATCAGCCCCACGGGCGCCATCAAGGGACTCAAGCGCCGCGCCGTAACGGGCGGCGTCAAACGATTCGCCGCATCCATTTTCCGGGGCCGCGCGCCCGGCGCATGAGAGCGGGGAGGACAACGACATGCCGACCGTCGAAACACAAGCCATCAGCAGCGAACTCATTAGAGAAGTGGCCTTCGAGCTCAACCGCCGCGCCGCCATCGGGATACCCAAGGACGTCGGCGATTCCATCGCCGACATGGCCGAGCGCGAGACCCAGAAGCTCTCGAAGTTCGTGCTTCTCGAGATCGTCAACAACTACAAGGTGGCCGTGGACGAGCAGCGCCCCATGTGCGCCGATACGGGCCTCCCGCGCTTTTACGCGAAAATCGGGAACGACGCCGCTATCGAGGGCGGCTTCGTGGCGCTCGAACGCTCGGTTCGCCAGGGGACGGCGGACGCCACCGAGCGCGTGCCCCTGCGCCCGAACCGGGTGCACCCCATCACCCGGCACGACTACAACAACAACGTGGGCATCCACGCCCCCACGGTGGACTATTCCTGGGAGCCGGACGTCGACTGGATTGAACTTACGAGCTTCCACAAGGGGGGCCTCTTCGGCGGGGACTACCGGATGCTCTTCCCCACCGACGGCATCGACGGCATCAAGCGCTTTTTCCTGGACGTGATCAGCGAGTTCTTCAAGCGCGGCCTCTCGTGCCAGCCCGCCATCGTCGGAATCGGCATCGGCGGCACCAAGGACACCTGCGTGCGCCTCGCCAAGGAGGCGGCCTGCCTGCGCGTGGTGGGAGACAGGAACCCGGATCCCGAAATCGGGAAACTCGAAGAAGAGCTGAACGAACTCGGCCGGAGGACCAGCCTCGGCCCCATGGGCTTCAAGGGCGAGGGCGCGGTGATGGACACCCACATCGAGGTGGCCTACACCCACACCGGCGGGATGCCCATATCGATCCACCACCAGTGCTTCGCGCTCAGGCGCGCCACCGCGCGAATCCACCCCGACGGCCGGGTGGAATACCGCGAAAACCCCGACTGGTTCACCGACTACTACCGCCGCGACAGCATCGCGTAAGCGGCTTGGGAGATTTCTGGACATGAGCGGCACCGCAGACCTGGAAATGAAGGAGCACCACCTCACTACGCCCGCCACGCCGGAAGACCTGGCGAAACTCGAACTCGGCGACGTCGTCTATTTCGACGGCGTGATATTCACGGGCAGAATCGGCCTCTACAAGAAACTGTTTGACGAAAAAGCGCCCCCGCCTGTGGACATCGCCTCGCTCACGAACGTGACGTTCCACTGCTCGCCCGCCGTGGGACGAAACGAAGCGGGCGATTGGGAGGTGGCCGCCGTCACGGCCACAGCGAGCTTCCGCTTCGAGAAACACCTGCCCCTCCTGATGGACGGGTACGATATACGCTGCGTCATCGGCAAGGGGGGCATGGCGCAGGAATTCTATGAGAAACACTTCAAGCGCCTCGGCGCGGTGTTCCTGAACACGGTGGGCTACGGCATCGGCGCGCAGTACGGGCGCGGCATCACGGGGGTCAAGGACGTCTACTGGCTCGATGAACTCGGCATCGCCCAGGCGATGTGGGTGTTCGAGGTAAAAAATTTCGGGCCCTTCCTCGTGGAATGCGACGCCCGCGGGAACAGCCTCTACCAGATGGCGCTCGCAGAGACGAACGTGGAGCTGGGCAAGCTCTACGAGGGACTGCCGCTTCCCACGCTCAAGCGCATGGGCGAGGTGCACAACCCCGAAGACGAGGTTTTCTAGCAAAACCCCCGGAAATTCGAACCGGACCACCGACGAGAGGATGAAAATGTCGAAAGGAATCGCCTGGGTCACCACCAGTTGGCTGAGCGGCCTGGAAGACCCGATGCGCCACTTCAAGCGTCTCGAAACCGAGGCGGGCCTCGAAGTCAGAATCGAGTCGAACGGCGTCGACAGGACCGAAGATGAGCTGGTCGCCTCGCTTCCCAGCGTGGTCGTCACCTTCCCGAGCAACGACCCCTACAACGAGCGAACCCTGGCGGCGGGGACGCACTTGAAGCACATCGCCAGAACGGGGGTGGGCTTCAACTCCGTCGACCTGGACGCCGCCACGCGCCACGGGGTGGTCGTCACCAACGCGCCGGGCCAGAACTCGGATTCCGTGGCCGAACACGCCATCGGCCTCATGCTGTGCATCGCGCGGAACATCGCTCTATCCGACAAGAAGATGCGCGCGGGCGAATGGGCGGACTTGCGGGTTCCCATATCGCCGCTCCGGGGCAAGACGCTGGGGATCATCGGTCTCGGCAACATCGGCAAGCGCGTGGCGAGGCGCGCCGTGGCCTTCGGCATGGAGGTCATCGCGAACGACATCGTGCGCGATGAGCGCTTCGCCGCCGAGGTGGGCGTTTTCTACGAGGCGCGCGAAGAGGTGACGCGCCGGGCGGACTTCATCACCTGCCACGTGCCCCTGAACGATGGGACGCGCGGCATGGTGGACGAGAAATTCCTCGCCTCCATGAAGCCGGGCGCATACCTCGTCAACACCTCGCGCGGCCCGGTGGTGGACCTCGACGCCACCGCCACGGCGCTCGAGCGCGGCATCATCCAGGGCGCGGCGCTCGACGTTTTCCCGAATGAACCGGCCGATCACCGCCACCGCATCTTCTCGCTCGACAACGTCATCCTCACCCCGCACATCGCGGGCCTGGGCGAGGACGCGTGTGAGCAGTCGCTCGAGTTCGCCGTCGCCGCAGCACTCGACGTCATCGCCGGAAGGCGTCCGGCGGGCCTCCTGAACCCCGAGGTGCTGGAAAAAGCGGACATCAAGGACTAAAGTAATCGTCGCCTTATCTCCGAGCCGCCGCTCCTTGAACATGAAGAACGCCGCCGACACGAGGAATCAACCATGCGGAAAACAAACAAGCTGTGCGCGCTGCTGATCTGCGCCTGCCTCCTGCTACTCCTGGCATCACCCTCTCACAGGGCCGACGCCAAGACGGAGACCGCCCTGCGCGTTCCCTGGAACGTGACCGAGCACAAGATGAAGAACGGCATGCGCGCCCTGCTGCTGCCCGACAACAGCGCGCCCATGGTGGTCATGAAGGTCTGGTACGCCGTCGGCAGCCGGGATGAGCAGCCCGGCCTCACGGGCATTGCGCACTATCTCGAACACATGATGTTCCGCGGCACGAAGAAATACGGCCCCAAGGAGTTCAGCAACATCATCAAGAAAAACGGCGGCTCCCACAACGCGTTCACGGGCTTCGACTACACCGCGTACTACGAGCGCATCGCCTCGGACAGGCTGGAGCTCATTATCGAGCTCGAAGCGGACCGCATGGTGAACCTGCAGATTGAGAAGGCGGCCTTCGACGCGGAGAAAGACGTGGTGCACGAGGAGAGGCGCACCCGTTACGACAGGCCGGTGGGCAAGTTCTGGGAGCAGCTTCGCGCCGTCGCCTACACGAACCACCCTTACAAGAACCCGATCATCGGCTGGCCCGAGGATATAGACGCCATCACGGTCAAGGACATGGAGGCCTTCTACAAGCGCTACTACAGCCCCGAGAACGCCGTCGCCGTCCTGGTGGGCGACTTCAAGGTCAAAGAAGCCATCGCGCTGCTCGAAAAACACTTCGGGAAAATCCCCAAATCCCCGACCTTCCGGAAAAGGCCCGCGCTCGCCGAGTTCCCCCAGAAATCGGAACGCAGGGTGTACGTGCGCACCGATGCGCAGCTTCCCTATATGGCTATCGGCTATCACGCCCCCAACTGGAAGAGCGAAGACGCGCCCGCCCTCGTGATGCTGGAAGCCATCCTGGGCGGTGGAGAAACCTCGCGCTTGCACCAGAGGCTGGTGCGCAAGGACACGCTCGCGCTGGGCGCAGGTTCTGATTACACCTACATTTCGGTGGACCCGATGATCTTCTATCTCTACGCGCGGGTGGCGCCCGGCAAGAAGGCCGCCGATGCGGAGAAAGCCCTGCTCGAAGAGGTGGAAAAACTCATCGAAAAAGGCGTGGGCGAAGAGGAGTTCCGCCGTGCGCTCAGGAACATCGAGGCGAAAACTGTCTTCGCCATGGACTCGCACTATTACCGCGCGAGGCTCCTCGGCTCGGCGGTGATATCGGGCGACTGGCGCCTCCTCGAAGGCTACCTGCCCGCCCTCAGGAAGGTGACGCCCGCCGACGTGGTGCGCGTCGCTAAAAAATACCTGAACCACAAGAACAAGACCACCGCCGAACTCATACCGACAAAGAAAAAACGCCGCGCGAAAGCCGCCAATAGCCGGGGAGGACGCTAGCATGAAGCTCCGACGCATTCTCTGGACACTGGCCGCCGCAATCTTCCTGCTGCCCGCACTGGCAGGTGCGGACGTCATCACTTACGAGCGTGAGGAATTACCCGGCGGCGGCGTATTGCTCGTCAAGCAAAGCAGGCAACTGCCCATGGTGCGGATCGCCGTCTCGATTCCGGCGGGCGCGCGCCATGAGGCGCCCGAGGCGGCGGGACTCGCGAACCTGACCTCCGCCCTCCTCGCCCGGGGAACGAAGACGAGAAGCGCATCCGACATCGAGAAGACGAACGACACGCTTGGCGGCGGCGTGGGCGTCGAGGCCGGCCGCGCGCGCGCGGAGGCCTCCATGCGCGTGCTCACGCGGGATCTGGAAGAGGGCCTCTCCCTGCTGAGCGACGTGCTCAGAAACCCCGTCTTCCCGGCGGAGGAGATCGGCAAGACGAAGCGGCGCATCGCGGGCGGCATGCGCAGGCAGCGCGAGCGTCCCGGCCACCTGGCGAACAAGGCGCTCAGGAACAGCCTTTTCGGCGAAACGCCCTACGGCCGCCTGGTCGAGGGAACGGAGGAATCCATCAAGAAACTGGGCCGGGAGGACATCGTCCGCTTCCACCGGAAATGGTACGGCATGAAGGGGACGATCTTCGTCTTCGTGGGCGACGTTTCGCTCAAGCGCGCGCGAGAACTCGTTCTGGCCCGCTTCAAGGGCTGGCAGGCGGAGGGAGGAAAAATCCCCGAGGCGACGCCGCCCGGGACGCCCACGAAGATGCAGGTGGTCAAGATCGACCGCCCACTCTCCCAGACCACGGTGATGCTGGGCAACCGCTCGCTCAAGCGCACGCATCCTGACTTCTACGCCGCGCGCGTGATGAACTACATCCTGGGCGGGGGCGGGTTTTCGAGCAGGATCATGGACAACCTGAGAGAAGAAAAGGGCCTCGTCTACAGCGCCTACAGCTATTTCGCCGCGGGCCGTCACGCGGGCCACTGGCGGCTCATCCTGCAGACGAAGAACAAGAGCGCGAACGAGGCCATCAAAGAGGCGATCGCGGAGGTAGAGCGCATCAAGGAAAAAGGGGTGAGCGAGGAGGAGCTTCAGGACGCCAAAGATTTCATTACCGGGAACTTCGCCACGCGCTTCGGCTCATCGAGCCGCATCGCAAACTACATTCTCGCGGTGGAGATTCTGGGCTTCTCGCCGGGCTACGCGGATGAATACCTGAAAAAAATACGCGCCGTCACAAAGGCGCAAATCCTCGCGGCGGCGAGAAAACACATCAAGCTCGACGCGTCCACCCTCGCGGTGGTAGGGAACCTGGGCGAGGCGAAGCTGGCTTATTGAGGCTTGCCGATAAATTTGGGGGAATCAACAGAATATGAAGCGCGAAACGGTGACACCGGAGTCGCTGGCCGCGCCCGCCGGGCATTTCTCGCACGGGGTCATCACCGATGGCGGACGCACGCTCTACGTGGCGGGCCAGACGCCCCTCGATGAGGACGGGAACCTCGTCTGCCCGGGCGACCCGGAGGGGCAGGCGCGCCAGTGCTACCACAACATCCAGAAGGTGGTCGAGGCGGCGGGCGGACGCATGGCGGATACGGCCAAGATTCAGGTGTTCGTGACGAGTCTCGACTACAGGGCCGTCGTCGGCAAGGTGCGGGCCGAGTTCTTTCCCGACGACCCGCCCGTGAGCACGTTCCTGGTGATTTCGAGCCTGGCCGAGCCCGATTTTCTGGTCGAAGTCGAGGCGATCGTCCCCCTGCCCGATTAAGAGAGCGAAGCGGTGAGCGGAAAAACCACCCTGCGCTGGGCGCTCGCGTTCGCCTATATGGCGGGAATTCACCTCTGGACGGCGACGGGAGGACGCAATCCCTCATCCACTCTGCCGTTCGGGGTGGACAAAATCGTGCACCTCTGCGAGTTTGGGCTCCTCGCCTGGCTGCTCTGGCGGCCCTGGCGGGAAACTTGTCCCCGGTGGACCGAGGGGAGGACCGCTGTCTTCGTCGTGCTCCTCACGGCGCTGAACGGCCTGGGCGATGAGTTGCACCAGGTTTTTCTCCCCCACCGGAACGCGACGTGGGGAGACCTGGCGGCGGACATCGCGGGGGGCGGGGCCGCCGTCATGTGGTGTCTGCACCGAGAAAAGGCCAGGCCCCGCGCGACGACACAGGGATAGGAGAATTCACGTTGTCCAGCATCCGGGACGCACTCACCGAGGACATGAAGGCCGCCATGCGCGCCAAAGAGACCCTCAGGCTCTCCACCATCCGCATGGTGCGCGCCGAGATTTTGAACAAGGACAAGGAAGACGGTGAAGAAACTTCACAAAAAGATATTCTCAAACTACTCCAAAGTATGGTAAAGAAACGGGAGGAAGCCGCAGAGCAGTACGCAGCCGCCGACCGTGAGGATATGGCCCGGCAGGAACGCGATGAGATTCAGATCATCCAGGGTTATCTCCCCGCGCAGATGGCGGATGCGGAAATCGAAGCCGCCGCCCAGGCGGCCATCGAGGAAACAGGGGCCTCTTCGATGAAAGACATGGGCAAGGTAATGGGAATTCTCACACGTGAACTGGCCGGGCGCGCCGCAGGCGCCCGGATTTCCCAGGCGGTCCGGAAACTCCTGGGCACTTAGGTAAGAAGGAGGTCTCCAATGAAAAAGCCGGCCTATCGCTTAGAAGACGTCGCCACAGCGTACCAATGCGAATCCGAGCAGGAGGAGATCATCGCCGCTCTGGCCGAGCGCGACTACCGCGTATTCGAGGTCGAGCAGCCCGTCGGAGCCTTCGTGCCCTACCACACGCACGATGAAGAAGAAGCCGTGATCGTCATCGAGGGCCAGATGCAGTTCAACGTGGAGGAAGAACTCGTCCTCGTCCAGCAAGGTGATGTGATCACCATCCGCGAGGAGGCGATCCACAGCGCCGCCCAGGTGGGAGAGGAGAAGGCGAAGCTCCTGCTCGCCTTCCCGAACGACGGGAGCGATCCACCGGTCATCGACCTCGACTGGGAGGGCGACGAGGAGGACGACAACCTCGGCTACGCCTGATTCGAACTACTTCGCATACGGGGCGAACCTGCACATCGCGCAAATGAAGTCCCTGTGCCCGAAGAGCGCGCCCGTATGCACCGCGCGTCTCGCGGACTACCGCCTCACCATCGCCCTGCCCGCGTCATCGCCCGGAAACCAGCCCGGCTGGGCCACCGTGACGCCTCATGAAGGCGCAGAGACGCCAGGCGCGCTGTTCCGCTTACACGAAGAAGATCTTCCCGCACTGGATCATTTCGAGGACTACCCCGCTCTCTACGACCGCATTGAGGTGGAGATCGTCACAGACGAAGGCCCGCTCCGCGCCATGCTCTACATCATGCGGCACCCTATCAGGGAGGCGCGCCCGGCGGCGCACTACGTCGAGACGCTCCGGCAGGGTTATCGGGATTTCGACCTGCCGATGGAGGTGCTGGAGGGTGTTCTGGGGGAGGCCTTTTCCTGATGGGGATGTTGAAAGAGTCCTATTTTCTTGATTCGGCAAATGCAACCAACCGGAGAAGGGACCTGTAGGGACAGGTCGCGACCTGTCCCTACAGGATTCCGCAGCCCTTCTTTCCTCAGTCGGGACTGGCACCAGAATGACAATCAAAGCGCATTCACCCGTAGGGGCGGCCCCCCGTGGCCGCCCTTATGAGATATGTCCATTCCCGTGGTTGTGCTTCACAGGGACAGGCACGGGGGCCTGTCCCTACAAACTTCGCCCTTCGATACGCGGCTTCGCCGCTACTCAGGGTGAGGCGGAGTGGCAGGTTGCTCAAAAGGGGCGGACAGACCCCTTTGCCTGTCCGAGTGCGTGACCTATCTTTACGAGGCGGTGCGGCTTTGTTCGTCATTCCGGCGAAAGCCGGGATCCATGTGTTTTGCCTTCGTTCTTTATTTTCTGATTGATTCCCGCTAATGACGGGGAGATGAAAAACCGGAGTATTGTCATACCACTCGAAAATGGATTCCGGCTTTCGCCGGAATGACGGCGGTGGTTAATTCCGAGTGAGAAGAACTATTTCAACAACCCAGCAATCGCCGGGTTCGGCATTGAAACGGCCGTTCGGATAATTGAACGTCAGTCGGCGGTCCTCTCCAACAGCCGTTGCAAGGCGAGCATCGCCGTCTCGCTCTGCTTCATCGTCAGTTCGCTCTGTTTCATCGTCAGTTCGCTTTGCTTGAGAAGCGCGTCCGTTCGCTTCGAGGATTCTTCGTGCTGCCTGGCGAAGGCGTCCGCCATGATATCAGTCCGTCTCATGGACTCTTCCTGCAGCCTTGTCAGCGCATCCGTTCGCTTCATGGACTCTTCGTGCTGTTTGCTGAAACCGTCCGCCATGACGTCGATCTGCTTCATCATGGCGTCGATCTGCCTGTCCGTCTGGATGGCGCGCCTCTCGGAGGCGTCGCTCATTCGCTTGATGCCGTAAAAGAACAGACCCGATTGCAGCATGCCCACGAACAGGGCCACGCCGGCCTGAACCCAACCCACGAGCAATGTCGCCTGCTGAAATTCCGTCATTTCCCTTCTCCCACGCCTGAGAATAAATCAAAATGCGAGACGCCATCAACTCGTCTCACCTCGGGTGGGTCCTCAGTTGTCGGTTCAATTGTAAAGGAGTATAGCAAAAACGAAATAAATACGTAAGCGCCGGGGTTAGGCCGTTTTCCTAGAAGTCGCCTTTTTCCTGCAGGTAGGGAATGAGGCCGCCCGCCTCGATCATCGACCACAGGCCGTCGGGGAATGGTGGGAAGGTAATCGTCTCATCGCCGGCGCGGGCCTCGCCCTTCACCGGGTCGACCTCTATCTCGTCACCTGCTTGTATCGCGTCGGTGTCGCACGCGATGACGGGAAGGCCTGAGTTGATGGCGTTCCGGTAGAACATGTGCCCGAAACTCCTGGCGAGCACGCAGCTCACGCCGAGTTCCCGGAGCACGACGGCGGCATCCTGACGGCTGCTGACGAGGCCGAAGTTCTCCCCCGCCACCAGCACGTCGCCCGCTTGCACTTTCTCCGAAAAATCGGGGTCGAGTTCCTTGAAGGCGTCGCGCTTTAGTTCCTCCAGCGTAGTGCCCGGCGGGCGGTATTTAACCGACAGATGCACGTCGGTGCTGATGTCGTCCCCGAAGCGGTGTACGCGTCCCCTCATCGCCAAAACGTAATCCTCCTTGCCGTGTTCGCCATCCTCGCCAGGCCCTACAGAAACTCTCTCGGGTCCGTGATGCGGCCGGTCACCGCGCTTGCCGCCACCGTGGCCGGGGAGCCCAGATAGATTTCGGCCTCCTTGCTGCCGAGCCTGCCGGGGAAATTGCGGTTCGCGGAAGATATGGCGCGCTCCCCGTCGGCGAGACAGCCGTTCCCCGTCATCGAAGCGCACGGCCCGCAGGCGGCGGTGAGCACGGCGGCCCCCGCTTCGGCCAATGCCCCGATGGCCCCGCTCGCAGCGGCGGCCTCGTAAATCTTCTTGCTCGTGGGCGCGACGTAGAAGCGAACGCCCGGCGCTATCTTCCTGCCGCGCACGATTTGCGCCGCGATTTCGATGTCCTCGAGCCTCCCGTTCGTGCACGTGCCCACGAACGCCTGCTGGACGGGGAGGCCCGCGTATTCCTCTACCGGATGCGCGTTCCCCGTGGCGGGCGGAGCGGCTACGACGGGCGTGAGTCCGGAAATATCGAGATGGATTCGCCGGGCGTAGACGGCGTCCTCATCCGGGGCCACCGCTCCATCCACAGGCGCGCCGTGCGCACGCGCCCAGTCGAGCGCCTTCTCGTCCACCTCCATGATTCCCGTCTTCGCCCCCATGTCGACCGACATGTTCGCAACTGTGAAGCGCGCGTCCATCGAGAGGTCGGCGAGCGCCGCGCCGCCGTATTCCACCGCCATGTAGTTCGCGCCGTTCTCGCCCATCTCGCGCGCGAGCGTCAGTTCCATGTCTTTCGAGAACACGCCGTGCGCGAGCGCGCCGGTGAACTCCACGCGAACGCTCTCGGGCGTCTTGAACCACAGCTTCCCGGTGGCGTAGGCCGAAGCGATTTCCACGCTCTCGACGGCCACGCCCATCGCGCCCAGCGCCCCGTAGGTGCAGACGTGGCTGTCGCCGCCCACGGTGAGCGCGCCGGGACCCACGCGGCCCTCTTCGGTCACCACGGTGTGGCAGACGCCCGCGCCCGGCTCGAACACCTCGACGCCGTGCTCTTCGCCGAAAATTCTCAGCTTCCTGTGGTGGTTCGCCCAGAGCACGTCCTGGGCGGGTACGAAATGATCGATGATGAAATCGGTCTTCTTCGGGTCCATGCGGAACGCGAAGCCCGCCTCGCGGAAGATGTCGACCGCCTTCGGCCCCTTGGCGTCGCCCGCCATGACGTAGTCGAGTTCGGCGATTACCAGGTCGCCCGCCCTGGCCTCGCTTCCTGAGTGCGCGGAGAGGATTTTCTCCGCCATCGTCTGACCCACGGTGTTCTCCTAGCTGAATTCAGATATCCGGCAACCCTTTGTATACAACAAAATTCAGGCGCGCGGAATTGTGACAGGGCGTGTGCCTCGAGGTGGATTTAGAGACAAGAGGCGGCCCGGACCCGAATGCGCCTTCGCTTTGACTTATCCTCCGCTATTGGAGAAACTGGCCGGACTGGCTGCTCCACGAGGACAGACAGGAGAGAACCGAATGACGGAATACGAAGCCGCAAGCCTCGCCGTGCAACTAGCCGCTCTCGCGGCGCAGCAAGCCGCCGTATGGGTCGCCGCCCTCGTCGGGGCCGCGCAGTGCAGCCTCATCGGGATTGGGCTCTACATCATGCGCCGGGCCTCGATTCAACGCGACGCCCTGCACCAGGAAACCATGAAGGCGCTCGACAGCCGACACCAGGAAACCATGGCGTCGCTGCAGGCTCAGCGCGAGGCGCAAAGCGAACAGCATCAGGAAAACATGGAGGCGCTCAGGGAACTCATCCGCCGCACGGCCGCGCCATCCGCGCGGCAGGACGGTTGAGCGGACGAGGCTTTATCCACTCCTATCTCCCCTCATTTTCAAATCAGGAGGTGCAGTTGTGGGCTTTGCCCCTCACCCGGCGGGTCGGTGGCGCGCCAGGGCGCGGGAGAGGATATCGCGCGCCGGAGCCGATCCGTCGAGCGGGCGCAGTTTGCGGCTCTTGATCTTCCAGCCCTCCGGCGTGCGCACGAGCTCCCAGCGGTTGGCGAGGACGCGGTGGATGCGGTAGCCGGTCGAGACGCCGTGGTTGGGCAGTTCGCGCTCGGCGCCCTCGCGGTCGGGGTGGATGAGCTGCAGGTAGGAGGTGACGTATGCCGTGTCGCCGTCGAGCTCGACGTGCGGCAGTCCGGCGAAGTGGGCGAGGCCGCCATTGATCGCCTCTTGATGCGCGGGCCTCTGCGTGATGGCGGCGATGGCCTCGCCACCGCGCGTGAAGTCGAGGCTCTCGCCCCGGTCGAAGACGCCGTCTTCGGCGAAGATGGCGCGGGTGTAATAGTCGGCGCCCGTGTCCGCGCTCGGCGGGTGCGAGGCTATCAAGTTGTAGATTTCGAGCCTGTCCTCGATATCTCGCAGCCGCGCCTCGAGCGATTTGGGCCCCGATGCGCTTTCGGTATCAGCCATGTCGTTTCCTCCCCGGCAATGTGATGTGGGATGAGTATATCGCAAAATTGGGGCGTGGTTCCTCCATGGCCGGATTCATCCTGTGGGGATTCACTCCTCCATGAGCGGTCGGGCATCCCGAGGGGAATGCCCGATGAAAAAGACCTCTTATTTAGAGAGTAGAGGGGACGCCCCTCTCGACTGGAACGGCAACCCCCCCTTGTCAGGGGGGTAAAGGCGATGCCCCCCGACGAGAGGGTGAAAGAAAAGCTCCCTGAGGAGGGGGGGGTATTAAAAGGCGATGTGTCCCCGCCGGGCAGAGGGGGCTTTGCTTTTTCTTGCCCCCCTGACAAGGGGGGGTAGGGGGGTTGGTAGGTGGCGGGGTTCCTCCCTCATCGGTCGGAACCTGCTCCATGGGACCGCCCCACGCATATATGTCTGACCCTGCGCCTGCGTCGGTTCGTAATCGAATATGAACAGGCGCGGGGGCCTTTGACAGGCGCAGGGGCCTGTCACTACAGGTGAGCAATCCTCCCTTCGAGAACAGCAATCCCTCCCTCCCCGGTTTGATTCCGAATAGTCTCCCCCGCAATTCGACGTATTTGCGCATATCGCGCGTGAAGCAATTTTCGCTACACTGGCGCGCAAGGCTCGCCGTCCGCGGCGGTTCGACAACTTGCGGGCGGGGGCGTTTCGGGAGAGCATCGAGAGCGGACCAGGAGGGTGGGCGATGAGGCGAAGCGGTGGTGAATTCCAGACTTCGAACAGGGTTTCCCGAACGAGGTTCGCAGGCGCAAAGACGCCACCCGGAATTTCCGTAAATATCGATAAATTGCCGTAAATTGAATTCCTGGGATATGACGCCCGGGTGCCGCGACGCAGGGGAATTCTGCCATGGCCCATTGCTGACGCGATAACGGCAAATGCGGGGAGTTGCGGGGGTGGATGCGCTTACAGTGAAATATACGCGCAGGCGTCATAACCGGCTGATAATTAAGGGGTAACCTAAAAAGGAGAGCATTTTGGACTGGATAGGAGTGGGACTTTTGGCGCTGGGTGCCATCGTGGGCACGCTGAACGCGGCCACCGGCGTGGGCTGGGGCATCATCATGATGCCCGTGCTGTTCCTCATCCCCGGGCTCACGCCCCAGCAGGCGGTGGCGATATCGATTCTCGCCTATCTGTTCAACTCGCTGGTCGCCTCGTTCGAGAACGTGCGAGGCGGCCTAATCGTCTGGAATTACGCGGTTTACCTGAGCATCGGGGCCATCGTCGGCGGCGTCCTGGGTACGCATCTTCTCCAGACATTCTCGGCGCTGACGCTCAAGAGAATCGTGGGCGTCGTTGTGATCGGCGCGGGCGCGAGCCTGCTCATCAACCGCTGAAAGAAAAACCCCCCGCTTCCGCGAGGGGTTTCAAGCTGCATGCGCTTCATAGGCTCCCGACTGTCATCGAAGAGCAGATAAAGAACACAAAATCATCGTCTTAACGTGACATGTTTCATGCGATACATCGGCCGGCTATCCCAGCAGCTTCCTCTTCATCCAGCCCAAAGCCCGCGCCACGGCGGAGAACATGCCGCCCACTCACGTGGGGCAGGCAACTTGTTCCGGCGGCGTTTGGCCCTTATCGTGAATCTTCTCCTGCGTGGGGTTCGGCATGATTCAGCCCTCTCCTTCCTGCGAACTTCCGGCGCGCCCGGGGGCGATATCATAAAGATAATCAAACGAATAGATGCCCGCGCCACAGCCGCCCCGCCAGATGAAATTGATGGCGTAGCGCCCGACCATCTCCACGTTTTCAAGCTCTGTCGGCCCACTCGGACCCGAGAGGACGGCGAGGGGGTTTTTCTCGCGCTCCTTGCGCTCCTCCTTGCAGTTCGCGCACGGACAAAGGGCCGCGAGGTAATCGAAGCCGTAGGCGCTCTTCTCCCCGCTCGCCCACTCGACGCGAAACTCGCGGGCGGGCTTGTCCACCGTGAGGTCGACGGGATGGGCCTTGTCGACAGGCGCGCTCATAAGACGTTGATCCCCTGAAGGTTATTACGCCGCACTATCTTGCCTTCATCCCGTATTTCTCATACTTCTTCGCCGAGGAGGTACCGAGCTTGGCGGATTGGGGCGTCTTGAGCTCCAGCAGCCAGGGCCGCTCGGCCGAGGTGGCCCGTACAGCGTCCAAGAGACCCTGCTCGTCACCCTCGTTTTCCCAATCGCCTTCTTCGAGCTTCACGAAAACGGGCTTGCCCTCCCCGAAATCGAGCGTGGGAACGCCGAAAATGCCCTGCTCGGCCGCTTCTTCATGCTCCTGCGCGATGAGGGGGATTGTGGCGCCGTTTTTCATATCCTCCTCCCAGCGGTCGACGTCCAGGCCCACTTCCACGGCGATATCGCGCAGAACCAGCTCGCTGGTGATGTCCTTGCCGTCGCGGTGCCTCGCCCGGTGGAGCGCCACGTGGTACTTGTCGAACTGCGTCTCGCCCTGCAAAGCCGCGCATTTAGCCGCCTGATGCGGGGGCAGATCCCTGCTCGGGAAGGTCTTGTCCTCCCAGGCCTTCCAGTCTTCGCCGCGCGAGGGACCGAAATTCGCCTGCTCAAGCACGAAGGCCTTATAGTCCACATTCAAATCGCTTCTTTTCTCCTGAAGACGAACGAGCCACTCCATGGCCCTGTAGGCGTAGGGTCAGACGTAGCAGTTCCACATGGTGACTTTCATGATTTTCTCCTTAACAAACCGGGGCATAAAGAAACATTGCGCGCCAATCATACACCACAAGAACGCCGATGAAAAAGCAGGGCAAAGTCTTTTGAAAATAGCCGTATTCCGCTATTTTTCAGGCGTGAGCGCCTTGCTCAGCAGGTCTTGCGCACCCGCATTCAATGATAGCTCCCTGGCGGCCTCCTGCCCGCGCGCGGACATTTTCGCCCAGGTTTTCCGCAAGATGCCGATGATTTTCTCCTCATCATGCAGGCGGGAGAAATCCCAGAAATAGCTTTCCAGAAACACCAGACAGGCGACGTCCTCGAGCGTCTGGGTTTCCGTGTCTGTCTTCAAGCCCTGCTTTTTCAACAGCATCCGCACACGGGCTATCGTTTGCTCATCGTAGCCCACCTTCTCGAGTATCTCGGCCGCTTTCTCCCCATGATAGTCGTAAAGGCGGATCCGCCATTGGTGATATCCCTTCCGGCCCAGTGGATATTCCGAGCGTGGAATCTCCCATCTGCGTATGTGCTGGCTCCGCACAGCCAGGCGCAGGGCTTCAGAGGCTAGCGGCTCTATGGTATCTAGCCAGTTCGTCATTCTCATCGAATACAAAAGCTCTTTGGGGTATTCTTCGCCCTCGAAACTCTCGGTATTCGGATCTTCAGAATTCGCCTCATCGATGAGGCGCAAAGCATCTTCAAAACGTGTGGGTTGTTCATTCATGATTCGCACCTTCTAAGTAGCGATAGGCACCAACAGATTCGTTCCAGACAAAACAACTCAAGAATAGACACTTCTCTGGGTTGACAAAAGCGGGAAAGTGAAATATTTTCCACAAAAGTTAAGTAATCCACTTAACAATAAAAAGAAATTTGAACTTTATACGGGAAATTCTCATGTATCAAGGTAATGTACAGATAGTCGGAGCAGGCCCCGGAGATCCGGACCTGCTCACGCTCAAGGCGGCGAAAGCCCTGTCAAACGCAGACGTGGTGGTTTGCGATCGTCTCGTGAACCCTGAGGTTCTTGAACTTTGCCCGGAAAACTGCCAACTCATCAATGCGGGAAAATCAAGTGGTCGACACACCATGAGCCAAGAGGACATCAACGAAGCTCTGATCCATTTCGCAAATCTCGGTTATCAAGTGGTGCGCCTGAAAGGCGGGGACCCCTTCGTGTTCGGCCGTGGCGGCGAGGAAGCGCAAGCACTGGCCGAAGCCGGTATTCATTTTGAAATCATACCAGGCATCAGTTCCGCCCTGGCCGTGCCCGCCTATGCCGGAATACCCATTACACACCGAAACCTCGCCTCGTCGTTCACGGTCATAACAGCCCATGAAGACCCCGGCAAACCGGAAACGCAGGTGGATTACGCGCATTTGGCGAAGAACAGGGGAACGCTCGTTTTCCTCATGGGCGCACGCTCCATCGGACGCATATCAGCCGCTTTGATAGATAACGGCATGGCGAAAGACACGCCCGCCGCCATCATTGAGAATGGAACCACAAACAGGCAATTGGCATACCGTTGCTCTCTGGGAGAAGCATCGAGCCTCGCGCAACGCGAAGAAATATCCCCCCCTGCTGTTTTTCTGGTCGGACCCGTCGCCGGCCTTGAAGACCTCGTTTGGTTCGAGGCTGATGAAAGCCAAGAAATCTCTTGGCGCTGTCCTATGGAAGAATCCCTGAGCAAAACCATTTCGTAATTTCCGGGCCTTAGCCCGGTCCCTAATTCATCATCCAATATGTTTGTAGCTGTTCACGTAAGGAGCAAGTGATGCACGAAGAATCACGAAAATCCCTATCTCGGGAAACACTGGGCGTCATTCCGGTGATCCCCGAAGAATTCGATGATTTTGAAACACAAGCCACTAGATTCCGTAATGGGGAGCTCGATAACGGCGAGTTTCTCCCTTATCGCCTGAGACGCGGCGTGTACGGCCAGCGTCAGGCGGATGTGCAGATGGTGCGTGTGAAAATCCCTTTCGGCGGCCTGAACGCTTCCCAACTCGAAGCCCTGGGGCGCGTATCGCGTGATTACGCGCCGCTGGGAAAAGGCCACGTGACGACCCGGGAAAACGTACAGTTTCATTTCGTCCCTCTGGATAAGTCAGCAGATGTTTTGCGGCTTCTGGGTGAAGTGGGGCTTACCACGCGGGAAGCATGCGGAAACTGCGTGAGAAACGTCACCGGCTGCCCCTATGCGGGCGTCTGCAAAGATCAGGTTTTTGACGCCACGCCCTACGCAGGCGCGTTCGCGCGTTACTTCGTCCGCAAGGACTTCACACAGGACCTGCCGCGCAAGTTCAAGGTAGCGTTCTCCAGTTGCGCTTCGGACTGCGTGGTCGGCGGAATCCATGACATCGGTTTCATCCCGGTCATCAAGGAGATGGAAAGAACTCCCGTGCATGGCTTCAAGATGCTGGTCGGAGGCGGACTCGCCACTTTCGCACGTACCGCCGAGGTGCTTTACGAGTTCGTTCCGGTGTCAGATTTCCTGAGAGTGAGTGAAGCCCTTATTCGGGTTTTCGACCAAGCTGCTGAACTCCGCAAATCCCGTTTCAAGGCGCGCATCAAGTTCCTCGTAAGCTGGATCGGGATAGACGGGCTGCGTGAACGCGTCGAGGAAGAACTCCAAAAAGACTGGGCGAAAGATCCCGTCAGTCCCGAACCTTATCTTTGGAAAGATGATGAAGAAACCGACGCCCCACCCGTCTTGAATACCCTGAACGGAGCGGGGGCCAGTCCGAATGGCGACGCGGTGAATTTTCACGCCTGGAGAAAAACGAACGTCACCGCGCAAAGGCAAGAAGGCTATTTCGCCGTCGAGGTCAAACTACCATTGGGGAACATCCTTACGGATCAGTTCTTTGCCCTGGCCGACCTCACCCGACGTTTCTCGAGAGGGCGCGCCAGAACGAGTTTCGAGCAAAACCTCGTGTTCAGATGGGTGCGTGAAGGGGAGCTTTACCCCCTCTGGAAAGAACTACAACATATCGGGCTCGCCGAAAAAGGCGCCCGCGAGATATCCGATGTGGTTTCCTGCCCGGGAACGGATTCATGCAAACTCGGCATTACCTCCTCCATGGGCCTGGCCAACGCCATTCGTGAAACTCTTCATGAAATCGATCAGGACCCGCTTACACGAGAGATGCACATCAAGATGAGCGGCTGCCCGAATTCATGCGGGCAGCACCACATCGCCAACATCGGCTTTCACGGGGGAACGCTCAAGGCGAACGGCTTGATGCTGCCCGCTTATGAAATTTTCCTCGGCGGTCAATACGAAAATACCGATGGAGAAATCCGCATCGGCAAACGCATTCAGATTCGGATTCCCGCGAAGCGCGTTCCCGCTGCACTTAAGAAAATGTTGTCCCACTACCAGGAAAAAAGAAGCGAGGGCGAGCGATTCAACGAGTTTTTCGACCGCGTAGGCGTCACGGCCTTCGAAGACTTGTTGCATGAGTTTCACCTTGCCGGTCAGTTCAACGACGAACCCGATTCCGATTTGTTCATCGACTGGAGTCAGGACAGGCAATACGTATTGGAGAGAGGAGAAGGCGAATGTCTAGCCTAGAAAAACAACTGGAATTTCTGGACGAGACACCCCAGGACCAGGTGAAAACGGCTGTCTTGCTCGTCGGTCACGGCAGCCGCGCCCGAAACGCCAACGATGCGCTTTTCCGCGTAGTGGACCATTTCCAAAAAGCGTGGCCTCATCGCATATTAAGGGCCGCTTTCCTTGAGATCAGCCCTCCCTCCATTCCCGAAGGAATCGACTTGTGCGTGGGAGAAGGGGCCGAGAGAATCATCGTTATCCCTTACTTCCTTTTCAGGGGCAATCACGTGAAAGTGGACTTGCCCATCTTCATCAAAGAAGGCCGGAAGAAATTCCCGGATATCGACATCATTTTGGGCCCGCATCTCGGCTTCCATCCCAAGATGATCGAGATTGTAGATGAACGAATCCAACAAGTGCTCGATACGCTAAAATTCGAGGAGAAAGCGCTCCCATGACTGATCGAAACGGATCCGTCCGTCCCATCGCCATTTACTATGAACACCCCGAGTGGTTCAAAAAGCTTTTCGATGAACTAGACAGGCGAGATGTGGATTATGAAAAAATCGAAGCCCACAACCATCGCTTCGACCCGACCGAAACCGAATCACCTTATTCGCTGATTGTAAACAGAATGAGTCCGTCCGCATGGGCGCGCGGACATACCCATGCGATTCCCTACACTCTCGAGTATTGCGCGCACCTCAAGGCGATTGGCGCCAACGTGATCAACGGCTACGAGGCCTATCTCCATGAATTCTCAAAAGTGCGTCAAACCCGCCTGCTCAAAAGCCTGGGCGTCAACCACCCGAGATCAGGGGTGATCAACCACCCCTCCCAGGCTCCGGCGGCGGCTGAGGGATTCAGTTTTCCCGTCATCACGAAGGCGAATATCGGCGGAAGCGGAGCCGGTATACAAAAGTACGATACGCCTGAAGAACTCCAGAGAGCGGCGGATGAAGCGAGTATTGATTTCGGCATCGACAATGTAGCGCTCGTTCAGGAATACATCCCGCCGCGTGGAGAGCAAATTGTCCGTGTCGAGGTTTTGAACAGTAAGTTTCTATATGCGATCCAACTGGCTTTGGTGGATCCGAACTCGTTTAATCTCTGCCCGGGCAGTTATTGCCGCCGCAACGAGGAAATTGCATGCGGCGTGAACGGCAGGAGCGCGTTGATTGAGAAGGTCACACCCCCTCAAGAAGTAATTGAAACGGTCGAGAAAATCATGCAAACAGCCGGCATAGAGATCGGCGGCGTCGAATATCTGGTCAGCGATAAGGATGGGGAAATATATTATTACGACATAAATGCGCTCTCCAATTTCGTGGACGATGCGCAAAATGTGATCGGATTCGACCCCTGGCCGTTGATGGTCGACTTCATCCTTGATAGAGCGCATCACCCTGCTCCTGCACGGAGTATTTAGTACTCAGGCCCAAAGCGCTTTGATAGGCCAACATACTTTCCTATAATGGGGGCGTGTTTGAGTCAGCCGCCGTATACGCCCTCATTTCAGCAGTTCTGCTTGCGCTAAGGGATATTTTCGGACGCTTCGCGGTTCGTGGCATAGACCCCATCACCGGAACGGCCTTTACCGCCATCATCGGCCTACCCGTTCTCTGGTTTGTGTCCGCTGTAAGGGGGGATTTTTCAGACCCTTGGCCGGGCTTGGGCTGGCCTCTCCTCTTCATCGCCATCGCGGGGATATTCAGGGTCTGCGTTGCGCGCACCATGCTCTTCGCCGCCACGCAGCATATCGGATCAGCGCGTACGAGCACCATCGTCGCAACGAATATGATATTCGCCGTAATCTTCGGCGTCGTCTTGCTGGGAGAGGCACTCACTACCACAATCGGGCTGGGCGCACTGCTCGTGTTTGGCGGTTACATCTTCATCGCCAGGAGTCATCCCAATCATCAAGGTGGTGAATCTCCCAAAAACCTGTATATCGGAATGGGGTTGGCTCTCGGCTGCGCGCTGGCCTTCGGATCGGCCGCGGTGCTTGTGCGACCCGCGGTGGAGTTTTTCTCCTCCGCCAACGAGGCAAACTTCTATTCCAACATTTTCGCAGTTGCAGCTTTTTTGCCTTTCCTTTTCCGCAAGGGGAAAGCAAGCGAAATTATGAACTGGACCCCAGGCAACTGGGGGTTTCTCGTTCTTGCCGGTCTGGTGGCAAGTCTTGGCGTCACATTTTTATATCTCGCATTGGCGAACGCTCCCGTCGTCTACGCCTTCCCCATCGCGCAATCAAGGCCTCTGTTCGCCATCGCGATATCATGGGCTTTTCTTCAGTCAGAAGAGAGAATGAACTGGCGCGTCGTGGCGGGCGCGGTTACCATCTTCCTCGGAACGGTTATTCTGATTTTCAACGAATAAAACATTTTGACTATTGGTTGCATAGGAGTCCTGGCAGGAAAAAATGAGTTGCAAGCTAACGGACGTTGCACTACATTTGGAATGAACCCTAAATTGCACTAGCCATTCAGGAGACCATCACACCATGATGAACATCGGCGAAGAAAAGGTGGATTCTGTAGTCATCGTTGCAATTGAGGGGCGTGTCGACGGCACTACTGCCCCGGACCTGGAAAACCGGATTTCGGAAATCGTCGATCGTGGCGATGCGCAAGTTTTGCTTGATTGCGCAGGAATGACATATGTCAGCAGCGCCGGGCTGCGCATATTTCTCACAGGCGCCAGAAAATGCCAGCAAAACGATGGCAAGTTGATGATTTGTACGCTACAGCCCGATTGCAAGTCAGTGATAGAAACCAGTGGATTCCATACCGTCATCGATTGCCACGATACCCGTGAGGCAGCCCTCGCGACGGCTTCATAAAGGAGCGCCCCATGCTAACATTTGTCGATGAAATCCTTTTGCTGATGCTGGATGATGAGAAAGGTTCGTTCCTCCCCATTCGCGAAAGCACGATGGGATATGTGCTCGCGGGCGCCGTACTCATGGATCTGGCGTTTGCAAACCGCATCGACACCGACCCCAGCCAGTTAATGGTTCTGGACAAAACCCCGATCGGTCACTCGGCGCATGACCGGATTCTCGAAAACATTACGGCTTCCAACGAATCCAGGGACACCAAGGCTTGGATCGAAACGATTTCCCGAGAGGCCAGTGAAATCCGTGAGCAATCCCTGTCCGGCCTGGTCGATAACGGCATACTGGAATCCCAAGAAGAAAAGTTCTTATGGGTCTTCCGGGCGCGAAGATATCCGATGATCGATGGTCGCGCCGAGCGCGAAGTGAAGCTGCGCATTACCGGCGTGTTGCTGTCGGATGAAACTCCGGATCCAAAAGACGTTGCGATTATCTGCCTTGCTGATGCGTGCAACATTCTGCGTGACGTGTTTTCCGAGAGGGAGATCAACCGGATCCGTCCCCGAATCGATCAGATCCGCAAGCTGGATCTCATCGGTCGTGAAGTCAGTGGAGCGATTCAGGAAATTGAACAAGCGATAATGGCGGCGATGACGCATGCCCACCACTAATCGTCAGAAAATTTGACCGCCTTCTGATGTAAAGGACACACGAACTTCCTTTCATAGACGGTCGATGAGAAAAAGGCTTTCCTTTTAACTTAACCACCAGCGTCATGTGCGAATGTGCCACATGTCTCTTGCCTAAATACTTCCGCCATCCCGCCTGCGCACCAGATTCACAGAGCGTATAGAAAGCACCAGTTCGTTTTCCTGGTTGAACGTCTTGAAATTCATGAGGACAATCCCGCGTCCAGGCTCCGAGCGGGACGCCCTTGTCTCGATGACTTCCGCCTCGACCCGCAAGGTGTCTCCGGGACGAACGGGCTTTATCCAGCGGATAGATTCCATGCCGGGCGAACCCATTCCCGTGGTCCCGATGACGCCCGTATCGATGAACAGACGAAACGAGGTCCCAATCGTGTGGAACCCACTGGCGATAATGCCGCCGTATGGAGACTCGGCCGCCGCTTTCTCATCGATATGGAACGGCTGCGGGTCGTACAGTTCGGCGAATTCTATGATTTCTTCTGCGGACAGCGTTTTTTCTTTCGTGTGAATTTTCTCGCCGACCCTGAAATCCTCAAAATATTTTTCTTCCATCAAAGACATCCTTGAAGTCTCATGTTATCGCGAGGCGCCGGGGTATTTCTTCTCTGCTTCCTCGGCCCCTTGCGCCATGTTGTAATCCTCATCCAACTCCCCCGTTCCGGCCGGAAATTTCACAGTGAAGAAAGTAGCTTCCCCACCGACGGCTCTGCTCCTGTGGTCCGTATACCTGGGAATATGAATCAAATCCCCACGCTCTACGATTTTGTCCTCCTCACCGAGTATATAGTGCAACTTGCCATCCAGAATGAGCGTGAACTGCTCTTCGTTCGGGTGCATGTGCAGTGGGGGACCCTCCCCTTCCGGCTTCGTGACGATGCCGACTTTCATGAATTCGCCCACAACGCTTTTCGCCCTGACTTTGGGATTCGTTTTGCTGTTGCTCTCCTTCATTCCTTCAATTTCGTAAAAAGGCATGCGTATTTATCTCCGTTTGTTGGAAAAATCTATAATTCTTCATACTCACTGATAGACATGGGCAATGGGACCGGCTCTTTTCGTTTCGCGGAAACGTCCATCGCCATGGTGAGCAGGAGATTACTGTGTCCGTCCTGCACGGTGGCGTGCGGCGTGTCGAGCCCCGTGTAAACGCGGCCGAACCAGGCGTTGGTTTCTTCCCGCATCGGGCCCCAGAGTTGCTCGAAAACAACATCTCCAGGAGGATAACTCGTCAGAAAATCCACATTTCGCTTCACATCGGGCGTGTAGCCTGCCGGTTGCGCATTTTCACTGGCAAGAACCAAATCCCTATGCGTGTCGTCGATAGTGAGAACGCCCTCTGTGCCCACGATGCCGATTTCCAGGCTATAGACAGAGCCGGGCCAAACCGTCGGCAACGCCCATGAGATATTCATGCTCCAAATCGTGCCGTCATCAAAACTAAAAATACCCAGGGTCGCGTCTTTGGTGCCATAGGACGCGCCAAGCGCCTTATCCATAGAACGGGCATAGATTTCGACGGGCGTTTTCCCTTCCATCAGCCACATGCAGATATCGAGGCTGTGCGTTCCCGAGACCACCATCGGCGTGAGTATGCCTCGGTATTCCGTTTTTTCCACTGTAGCGATGGGCACCAGACGGTTCATGAAGGCTCTGGTAACGACCGTGGTGACGTCCCCCAG